>Ga0209050_1001691_pt1 | contig 22123 bp, 22 predicted proteins | sample Araplavi_mTSA_r2_FD_184276 | JGI IMG/M metagenome (GOLD analysis project Ga0209050, IMG submission 184276) | Arabidopsis root microbial communities from North Carolina, USA - plate scrape MF_Cvi_mTSA_r2 (SPAdes) (version 2) | ecosystem: Host-associated > Plants > Roots > Endosphere | place: USA... | reverse complement strand
GCCGCCCTGCACGTGGAGCAGTTCGCCGAAGAGGCCTTTCTTCGCCATGTTGAACACCGCCATGATGTCGCGGCGGTAGCAAACATTTTCGAGGGCCATGAGGGGCACCTTGGTTTTTTCATAGGCATTCACAAAATCCCAGCTGTCCTGGAGTTTCATGCCGCCGCACACTTCCATGGCCACGATCTTGCCGGCGTTCATGGCGTCTACGCCGTGGGGCAAGTGCCAGTCCCAGGGGGACGCTACGAAGACGGCGTCGATGTCGTCGCGTTTGAGGAGGTTTTTGTAGTCGTTGGGGCCGTTGGTGTATTCTACCGGGGCCTTCTTGTTGTATTTGGCGATCAGGGCCTGGGCCATGGCCATCATTTGTTTGTCGGGGTCGGCCATCGCGATGATTTCCACGTCGGTGCGTTTGAGCATTTCGTGGAGGTGGGTTTGGCCGCGGAGGCCCACGGCGATGAAGCCGAGGCGCACTTTGGTTTTCTTCTCTTCGGCGTAGGCTTTGAGGTCGGCGGCGCTAAGGGTGAGGGCGGCGCCGGCCATGAGCGTTTGCTTGATAAATCTTCGGCGGTCTACTGTCATCATAGGAGTAAGATAGGTGTATTTCTATTCGATTTCCATTCAATTTCTTTTCGATTTCTGGCATTTTGCCTGTGAATCAAAATCGTGCAAACGTTTCGCCAGATTTTTGTTGATAAAATAATTCAGCATTGCCGTAACATTGTCCCATAAATGGCAGTCGATTTTGGTGATTAAAAAGGGCCATAGTTTTTCTTCAATTACGGGATTTGCAGCGTTGACCATGTGCGGGATTTATTAACTTTAAGTTATTGCGTGTTTCGAAGGTGATGAGAACGCGTGTTTGTGTGTCTCTATTCGGTTAGGGATATCCGCCGGTTGGCGGACGAGGAACGAGGGGAACCGCCAAACACACACGAACACACCACCTTTCCTTACTCCCCAACGTAATTCAACGCTTCCATGAAGAAGGCCCCCACCATCAAGGAGATTGCCCGGATGTTAAACTTATCCATCTCGACGGTGTCGCGAGCATTACACAACAGCGAAGACATTAGTCCGGCCACCACCAAACGCGTGAAGGAGGTGGCCGATGAACTTGGTTATGAGCCCAATCAAACGGCGCTCTTCCTGAAGTCGGGCAAAACCCTGACCCTCGGCGTGATCCTCCCCCACCTGTCGGAAGCCTTTTTTTCGGAAGCCATCAGCGGCATCGAGGACTATGCCAGCGAACACAATTATAACGTGCTCATGGGCCAGAGCCACGACGACACCGAGCGCGAAAAGAAGATCGTCGAAGCCATGAAGAACCACCGGGTGGACGGCATCCTGGTCTCCATCGCCAAAAACACAAAAGACTTCGATCACTTTGATGCGTTAAAAAAATACGATATCCCCGTAGTTTTCTTCGACCGCGTGCCCGACCGCAAGGAGGCCAACACGGTCACGTGTAAAATGGAAGCCGCCATGCAGGAGGCTGTGGAATTCCTGGTGAAGAACGGTCACACCCGCATTGCGTTTATCAATGGCCCGAAAGATCTGCTGGCCACCCGCGAACGATTGCACGGTTATGAAACTGCGCTCAAGAGTTTGCACGTGTCCATGAACAACCAGTTTGTCGTGCACAGCGACCTGTCGCCCGACGCCACCTGCCGCGCCATGCAACACCTGCTCACGCTCAAGCCGGGTCCCAGCGCCGTGATCGCGTTCAACGACTATGTGGCGCTCGACGCCATGCAGTATGCAAGAAAAATGAACATTAAAATAAACAAAGACATTAGCTTTGTGAGCTTCGCCAACCTGCCCGTGTGGAGCTATATGGAAAATCCGCCGCTGGCATCGGTGGAACAATTCCCTTACCGGCAGGGACAACGCGCCACAGAGATGATACTCGACATCCTCAGCGCGCCGCGGACGGCGAAGCAGCACGAGAAGTTCAACAAGATCATTTTAGAACCACGGCTTTTTATACATACATGAACACGTTAAAGTTTCGGCAGCAAACAACATGATCCATTCCATTCTGAGAGCCTATGGCATTGCCGATGAGCAAAGTGTGGTGGAACCCCTGGTGAGCGGACTCATCAACAAGACCTGGAAGGTAACCAGCGCCGGGCAGGATTATATCCTGCAGCGCATCAATCATTTTGTTTTCAAGAAGCCCTATGAAGTGGCCACCAACATTCGCCTTGTCGACGAATACCTGGCCCAACACCATCCCGACTATTTGTTTGTGGCGCCCGTGAAGACGCTGAGCAACGAGGACATGGTCTACGACAAAAACGAAGGCTACTTCCGCATGTTCCCCTACATCAAGGGGTCGCACACCATCAACGTGGTGTCCAGCCCGGATCAGGCCTATGAAGCGGCGTTGCAATTCGGAACATTTGCGCGGCTGCTTTCGAACTTCGACGCCGAAAAGCTGCACGATACCATTCCCGACTTCCACAACCTGACGCTGCGCTACTACCAGTTTGACGACTCGGCCAAATATGGCAACGCTAAACGCATCAAGCGTGCCAAGGCCATCATCGAAGACGTCCGCAAACACCTGCACATCGTGGAACAGTTCGAGACCGTGCGCCTGAACAAACGCATCAAACGCCGCGTGATGCACCACGACACCAAGATCAGCAACGTGTTGTTCGACGAAAAAGGCAAAGGCCTTTGCATCATCGACCTCGACACCGTGATGCCCGGCTATTTCATCAGCGACGTGGGCGACATGATGCGCACCTACCTCTCGCCCGCCAACGAAGAGGAAACCGACTTCAGCAAAATTGAAGTGCGCGACGACTTTTTCCGCGCCATCGTGCACGGCTATGTGAGCAGCATGGGCAACGAGCTCATGCCCGAAGAACGCGACCTGATCCTCTACAGCGGCTGGTTCCTCATCTACATGCAGGCCATCCGCTTCCTGGCCGACTATTGCAACAACGACGCCTACTACGGCGCCAAATATGAAGACCATAACTTTGTGCGCGCCAGCAATCAACTGATCTTGTTGAAACGTCTCGAGGAAAAAACCGAGGTATTCGAAAAGATCATCGCCGACGAACTGAAACGCAACAATCTCTTCTCCCTTTCATGAGCGCCACGGCAGCCACTCCCACGCAACGACACACGATCGAAAAAAGTTATTGGGGCGACGTAGGCGGCAAAGCCATCTGGCTCTATAAACTTTCGCTCGCTGATGGCTTCCAGGTGTGGGTGACCAACTATGGCGCCATCATTCAATCACTTTTGGTGCCACGACCAAACGGCACCACGGTCGACGTTGTGCTGGGCTATGACACGCTGCAAGAATATATCGACGACGAGGCCTACATCGGTTGTGTAGTGGGGCGCGTGGCGAATCGCATCGCGACGGGGAAAGTCTCCATTGAGGGAAGAAATTATCAATTGGCCGAGACACCGGAAGGGTTTCACATCCATGGTGGCCGCATCGGGTTTGGCAAGAAAGTGTGGGACGCGGAAACGTTTAGTACCGCTACTACCGTAGGAATAAGCTTGCAGTATATGAGTGCCCATCTGGAGGAAGGCTTTCCAGGCAACCTCACCACACGCGTAAAATACACGCTGCATCCCGGCAACCGCCTGCGCGTGGAGTACTTTGCCACAACGGATCGCGCCACCCTGGTAAACCTGACCCAACACAGCTACTTCAACCTTGGCGGCCACGATCATGGAAACATCGGCGGTCATTTATTGCAAACGCACGCCGATTGGTATCTGCCCGAAACAAATAAGTTCGTACCTACCGGAGAGATTGCGTCTGTGCGCGGCACGCCATTCGACTTCAAAGAGGCACGGTTTATTGATGAGCAAATTGATGCTGATCACCGTCAGCTTCGGGCCTCGGGTGGCTACGACCATTTTCTCGTGCTGGAGCAGAAACACACAAAAGCGCTGAAACCCGCAGCCACCGTTATCGAACCACGCTCACGGATGCGCATGGATGTTGACACGACGGAGCCGGGGTTTCATTTTTATACAGGGAACTTCTTGGCAGAGACGTTTGATGGGAAAAACAAGAAGCGATACCATCACCGCGGGGGGGTGTGTATAGAGACGCATCATTTTCCGGATACGCCGAATCATGCGCACTTTCCGAGCACGACCTTGTTGCCGGGAGATGAACTCAGAAGTCGGACGGAGTTCAGTTTTAAGGAGGCCTGATACTTTCTCTTGTGCGTGGCGCTATAATTTGCGATTTTTACAATCGCTGATGTCCTCACAATTCTTGATGACGTTAAAGATTTTCAGCCGTGCCAATTGAAATAGCCTTTCTGATCCTCTTATCATCGGGAATCTGCCTTCTCATTGGCGCATACCTCTTGCGGAAAGGAAAACATTTTCTGAAAAATGGGAAGAGGGCTGAGGCTGTCGTTGTCTCAAATTATTATGACGGCGACGTTTATTATCCTGTGATTCGTTTTCTCAGTGACCGACAAGAATGGATCACCCATCGGGTTGACGTTGGATATTTTCCCAAAAAGCGCGAAGGAAAGAAACTCCAGGTGATCTATGACCCCGAAGATCCAACAGATCTCCAGGTCTACTCCGTTTTTATGCTGGCCGTACTCCCTCGACTTTTCATAGCGCTCGCGATGATGGGGGGTGTGCTTGTTGCCTTGACAGTTTTGGGGATCATTAATCCTTGGGCGTGATATCCTGGCCTCTCTACCAGCCATGCCAGCATCCTTCAGCTCCTACTGTCTTCTACATCTCAAAGTAGACTCCTGGTTTATTGATCTGAGCTTTTCGCGATACAAAAATCCAATTTCAAACACCCCTTTTCATTTTTTCAGTCCACCCGACAGTATCGTCTATCCTCAGCGTATCGCGCGCGCTAACCTGCTCTGACCGAATCGGTGTCGGGCGAACGAACTACCGCAATAAGGAGCATGGTATGAAACTTTACATTAGACTGGATGTCCCTCCCAAGTTGTTGTCGCTGGCTGGTGAAGATCGTGCCAACGCTTTACAAAATAGTCAATGTCGGTCAGATCGCTGCCAATGATTTTACTCAAATCGTTAGCGCTTCTCGTCAACCCGGATTTAGTGAGATAGGATTTTATTTTGTGATTCCGGAACATATAGTGATAGTTCAACAGCGGTGGCCCCTTAAAGTCGTCACATCGCAAACGCATATCGGAAATGCTATTGGGCGGAAGGGCAAATTGCAATCCATCCACTCCTTTTAATTGGGCCATCGATTCCACTTTTGGTTTTAACTCAAAAATATTCAATGATATCTGAATCCATCTATCACCTCTTACAATATGAACCGTGATCATTTCCAATTGCGCCGCGTCACTGAGTCTGCATAGCGCATACGAATATCCACCGATGTCGTCCTTTCCAAAGCAAGCGGTTGAAAACGGTGATTCCTGAAAGCCTTTTTTTTGCAATGCGGGAAGGCCAAAATCCAAAAATATTTTATTCCTGATCTGAAGCATCTCCTTTGGTGATGCCGTATAAAACATTCCCATATCCGTTTTGCGTCCTTGTCTGATCTGAAATTGCAGCAGCAGATGAAAAATAATCTTCCCGCGTACCAGCTATTTTTAAGCCTGCTTGTCTGCCAATATAGAGCTTTGCGATGGAAAACACAGTAATCGCGTACATCAAACTTGCCCCTGTTGTCCGGAACCAGCGGGGATGGAGTCCACATTTTAAAGAAGCCCGATCCAAGCCTTGCGTCTTGCATTATCTTTCGACATTTTTGAGCAAAACCTTGTTCGTATTTCTGTAGTATTGATTGTTAAACTGTTGCTATGTCACCTGAATTAATGATTCTTTTCGCCTCCACGGTTCTTCTTATTCTGGGAGCCAATTTCTGGCAAAAGGGAAGTCATTTGCTGAAAAATGGAAAGAAAGCGGAGGCAGTCGTTTTTTCAAATACCTTCAAAGCCGACGACGACGGAGGCGTGTACTACCCCGTGGTTCGCTTTCTCACCGACAAACAAGAATGGATCACGCAAGAACTTAACTTTGGGACCACCCCAAAAAAACGCGAAGGCACAAAACTCCAGGTGATCTACGATCCGGAAGAGCCCACCAATGTCCAAATCAATTCGATCTTTATGCTCGAAATACTCCCCAGAATGCTCACTGCGATTGGCGTGATGGGTGCGGTGTTCGTTGTGTTGGAAATTCTGGATGTTACTAATTTGTTGCCTTGACATTTTCTCCCCCTTCGCAGACTTCTGTAAAAAAATCAAACAAGCTGGCAAAAAGCAAATCGCTTTATGTCTACTGAACAAACGTCGCTGTCTTCGAAAGCAATTTATGGAGGGTTCTGGGTCAGATTGGGAGCACTGGTGATCGACTTCTTGGCCGTTATGCCGGTAGCAGGGCTGATCTTTTATTTGAGTAGCTTAAACAAGTGGTGTACTACGCTCTTTTAGAGGGAGTACCAAGAACCATGAACGCCATAGTCGAATTTCCGTCGGAGATCGCTGTGTATAATTTCTATCATGACCCCGAGTACCAGGCGTTTATTGATTTGAGGTTTAAGTCCACGTCGAATTGTACGATGGTGATGCTTCATCAGTTTGAAAGGAAGTGATTATTTATCCTCAAGTGTTGATGAAAGTTTGCGTGGGGTCTGATCCCACGGCCGTTGCACTACTGAATACAAAACTTTATCGGTATCTTAGTTTCAACCCACCGCCCTATGAAACCTGTTTTGTTCACGCTGATTCTACTGTTCTTTAGTTGTCAGCATGATAAACCCCAAGCCGGTCTTTCTCCCCAAGACGCACTCAAAACCTTTACCCTGGCCGAAGGCTTCACCATCGAACTCGTTGCCTCCGAGCCCATGATTGCCGACCCCGTGGCCATGGACGTGGACGAACACGGCAATATCTATGTCGCCGAGATGCACGGCTACCCGCTCGACACCCACGGCTCGGGCGTCATCAAACAATTGACAGACACCAACGGCGACGGCTTTCCCGACAAGAGCACCGTGTATGCCGACAGTCTCGTGCTTCCCATGGGGGTGATGTGCTGGAAGAAGGGCATCATCGTCGTGGATTCGCCCGACGTACTCTACCTGGAAGATACCGATCACGATGGCGAGGCCGACCACAAACAGATTCTCCTCACCGGCTTCGCGCGCTCCAACCCACAGCACAACGCCAACACCCCGGTGTTTGGCCTCGACAATTGGATCTACATCGCCCACCAGGGCGAGGTTACACCCAAAGTATATATAAAAGAATTTGGCGACGTCGGATCAACGTTACGTTTTCCTGAATTTCCCAATGCACCCACCCTGCCACAGAACGCAAACGGCCGGAGCATCCGTTTTAAACTTGAAGCAAAGGAAATCGAAATGCTTTCGGGCGAATCGCAATATGGGCAAGCCTTCGATCCCTGGGGTCATCTGCTGGGCACCAGCAACGCCAATCATTTATTTCACGAAGTGATTGCCGCGCGGTATCTCCAGCGCAATCCCAACCTGCGCCTGGCATCTTCCATCCAAATGTTGCCTGACCATGGCGACGCCTGTGAAGTTTTTCCTACGACCCTGAATCCCCAACACCAGTTGCTCACCGACGTGGGCGTGGTCACATCGTCATGCGGCGTAACCTGGTATCAAGGAGGACTATTCTCCAAACCTTTCGACGCGATCACGTTCATCGCCGAGCCCGTACACAATCTCGTGCACGCAGACAAGCTTGTCGACAAAGGCGCAACCTTCACCGCAGGCCGTGTGTATCATCGAAAAGAATTTCTCACCTCCACCGATGCCTGGTGCCGGCCGGTGAATTTTTATACCGGACCCGACGGCGCGCTCTACATCATCGACTACTACCGGCAGATCATCTAGCATCCGGAATGGATGAGCGAGGACGTGGCTGCATCCGGAAAATTATATGAGGGATCCGATAAAGGAAGGATCTATCGTGTAACACCGGCGGGAACGTCGCCTCTTAATTGGTGTGGTCAAATTAAATTGGCCGATGCTTCCCCCGCGGAATTGGTAAAGCACCTGGGCCGTCACAACATCTGGTGGCGAAGAACGGCGCAGCGTTTGTTGATGGACCGGCACGATGCGGCGGCCGTTCCTTTTCTGAAACAACTCATCGACACCACAACCTTTGCTCCCGCTGTCGTTCACGCCTTGTGGGCAATGGACGGGCTCGGCGTCACCGATGCGGCCTACTTGCAAAAGGCGTTAAAGCATCCTGTTGCGGGTGTCCGCGAAAACGCTATCCGGATCGCAGAACTTCATTTGAAAGACATGCCTTCGCTTGAACATGATCTCCTGCTGCTTCACGACGATCCGGATGCCAAGGTAAGATTTCAGCTCCTCTGCACATTGGGATATTTTGACACCAAGCCATCGGCGGGCGCACGCCAAAAAATCTTGCGTCGCGACATCGAGGACGAGTGGGTGCAAGTGGCCGCCCTGAGCGCCAGCCGCGGGCATGAATTGGAAACGCTCGAGGGAGCCGTCAAAGATCTTGGGGACAAGGAAACTCCAGGCAGGCGATCCTTTATGCTGAATTGTGCTTCCGTGGCCGCATTGTCGAAAGACCAAAAAAGTATCGGTAAGATTATTTCCATGGCCACACAAACGCGCACCGTTGCCGACTTGTGGTGGCAAGCCGCCATCATTCAAGGTCTGGCAAGCGTGGGAAGAGACGTTGTTTTTCCAACGGAAGGGTTAGCGGCATCGCTATTGACCTCGCTCAAAAATCCTGCAGCCTCCGAACGCAGAAAAGCCGAGGTTGCCCTTCTGTCCGAAAAAGGAATTGACGATCCAACCCTGAAAAGAAAAATCATTGAAGCGGCGCGCGACATCGCCCCGGACCAAACAAAAGATATTTCCCTTCGTGAGGATGCCCTTAGCATTTTGATCCTGGATGCCGGACCAGATCCGGCTTTATATCAAAAGATCATATCCCCTGCTTCTCCCGAAAGTCTTCAGGAAATTGCCGTCACCGTCTATGCAAAATCGAATGCCACAGCGGCCGGAAAATATTTCGTCGCCCACTGGAAACAACTGACGCCGGGAGTTCGCGACGTAGCCATGGATGCCTTTCTTTCTTCCGCTCAGGGTGCCGCCATTTTGTTGGACGCCATTCAAAGCAAACAAATCCAACCCGCCACCATCGGCTGGCCGCGTATGGTCGAATTAATGAACAACGACAATGCGGAGATCAAAAAACGGGCGCGTGCATTGCTGGCCCATGAGCAAACCGACCGCAACGAAATTTTCAAAAAATACGAGCCCGCACTTTCACTCAAAGGGGACGCCGTGAAGGGCGCGATTGTTTTTAAAAATATCTGTTCGCTCTGTCACCAGATCAACGGCATCAACGGCCGGGCCTTTGGTCCGGATCTGGCCACGATCAGAAACCGAGACAAGCAATTTATCATGGCCGACATCCTCGACCCCAATCGCTCCATTGCCGACGGCTACGAACTTTGGAAAATAGAACGCACCAACGGCGAGGCCTTGACCGGAATCATATCGTCCGAAACATCGACCACCCTCACGGTCCGGTTTGCCAGCGGGCACGAACGAACCGTTCCCCGCAACGAGATCACCAAACTTGAGGCCATCGAAATCTCCGCCATGCCCCGGGGTCTCGAGAACACGGTTTCCCAACAAGAGATGGCGGACCTTATGGCGTTTATCAAGAGCAATTGAACATCCGGCTAAGGCCTCACCTAACGAACCCGCATACCCACTGCAAAAATTTGGCAGTGTAAATCTCCGGATAGCAACGACTGACAGATACTTCCGGAATCTCTTCCTCGGCAGAACGATCACATCGAACCTCTTGGTGTTTTCTCCGTTTGATTAACTTGTCGGTTATTTGTAAATTGTTAACATGTCAGGTTCAACACAATCCCGGAAAACAAAGGAGCTTGTTCTTTACATCGCCAATCGGCTTTCATCAAAGAACAACTATGGCCTTACACTCCTGAACAAAAGCCTGTACTTTATCGATAGCATATGTTATCTGAAACGAGGAAAAGGCATTTCGAATTTCACCTATGTCAAGCAAGCGTTTGGGCCCACCCCCGAGCCACGCCAATTTTTATCCCTGAGAGACACTATGGTTGCGTCCGGAGACATCGAGGTCACAGAATCCGAATTCTTCGGCCGGCTACAAAAAAGATTTGTAGCCAAGAGAGAACCCAACGTCGATGTGTTCACTGTTGAGGAGATTGTGATCATCGACGACGTGCTGTCGAACATAGAAGATTTTAATGGCGCCCAGATCAGCGAAATGTCTCATCAGTTTCCCGCTTGGAAAGCGGCTGCCGATCGGGAAGAGCTGCCCTATTTCACGTTTCTATTATCGTCAAAAACCCCATCGGATAGCGATATCGAATGGGCAAAAGCAGCCATCGCGGAGTGTATCGAATAGCGCAAACTCAAAAGTTTTCTCAGCAATTAGATCTTCTGTATCGTTCTCATCCCAGAATGAAGGAGTTCAAGAATGCCATCACCTGGTTTTTGAGCCGGACGCCCCGCTCGCCGCTGTGTTTCAATCTCGAAGGTGACTATTTTCTGTGGATCACCGATCAACTTCCTACGAAAACCATCCCTAAAGTAAAAATTGTGTATTACGTCAATGATGCCGAGCGCCGTGTAAAGTTGATTTCGATTGGCGAGCACATCGACCAGCCATAACACCAGCACAACCGTTCATCACCCTCGCGCGTGTGGGAATATTTATCGATTCGAACATGCATTCAGAATAAAACACGCATCGGATCGCCTCCCACGGAAAGCGTTACCCACTCACCATTGACACAATCCCCCCTCCATAAAGTCGGAATAACACCCTCAAAAAATAAAATGGGTCGGCTACGTTTGTCGGAAACAAATGAGTGCCCCATGCGAAAATTAAAATTGCAAGTACAAATCTCCATCGACGGCTTCATTGCCTCCACAAAAGATATCGGCAACTGGATGGTCTGGAGCTGGGGTCCGGAATGGACCTGGGATGAGGAGCTCCGCGCCTATTTCAAAGACCTGCATGCCTCCATCGATACCGTGCTGCTCAGCAAAAACATGGCCGAAGAAGGGTTTGTCAACCATTGGGCTAGCCTGGCTTCAAATCCAAATGACCCTCAATACCCTTTTGCAAAAAGCATCACCGACGCCACCAAAGTCGTGTTCACCAAAACTTTGAAAAAATCGACATGGCCGAACACCACGTTGGCCAAAGGCGATCTCGTCACCGAAGTGAATAAGCTAAAGAACATGCCGGGAAAAGATATTATTGTTTACGGCGGGGCCTCTTTTGTCGCTGCTCTCATCAAAGCAAACCTCATCGATGAGTTCCTGTTGTTTGTAAACCCCACTGCCATCGGGGAAGGACTCGCGATCTTTCACGAGCGCCGCGATTTGAAACAAATCAGCAGCCAAGGATATGCCTGTGGCGTGACCGTTATGCAGTATGCCGCGAAATAAGACAGGGGCAGACGACACCGAACGAACAGCGCGGCGCGCTCCCTAAACCGAAATCAGTTCGCCAACGCGGTAACGGGTACCGGGCTTGGTTCGTTGGCGACCTTTGAGGGTGCCACACCGAAAGCTTTCTTGAAGGCAAACGAAAAGTGTGAAAGATCCTTGAATCCCACATCGAGATAGACGTCGCTCACGCGGTGTCCTTTTTCTTTGATGAGATAATAGGCATCCTTGAGGCGCTGTTGTTGCAGCCAACGGTTGGGTGAGGTGTGGAAGATGCGTTCGAAGTCACGCTTGAACGTCGCGAGGCTGCGGCCCGTGAGATACGCAAAGCGGCTGAGGTCGACGTTGAATTTGTAATGTTCGTTCATGTAGGCTTCCAGATCCACTTTGCCCGGCGCCGAAAAGTCGAACAACGCGTCTTGCAGCTGCGGATTGGTTTGCAGCAGAAGCATGACGGCCTCTTTCACTTTCAACACGGTGATACTCTTGTTCAGATCGCTGGTGGCATTCAGATAAGGCGTCAGCGAGTCGATAAAGTTTTTAAAGAGCGGGCTGGGTTCCAGCTTCAGCACATTCTCGCCCTCATAGGGTTTCGTGGCGTGCAGGTTGTGTTCCAGGCTGATGGCGCGCAAGGTCTCCTGGTCGATAGCGATGGAGATCGAGCGGTATTCGCCGCCGGCCGGTGGGCGCTTCGTGTACTTGGCGAGTTGGTTCCGTCTCAGGAACCTGAAGTCGCCTTCGTTAAAGTTGTAGGTCTTACCTTCCTGGTACAGGTCCGAGCTTCCCGACAAAGTGTAGCCGAAAATATGATCGGGTACAAATTGTTCGCCTTCACTGCTTTTGTGGGAGTAGCACGAATAGAGGATGTGCGGGAGCGATGTTGATTTTTTCTGAGCCATGGGTCTTCAAATGTTTTGAACCGCAAAGGCGCTGAGGGCGCAAAGTCCACGCAAATCTCTCTGCGTTTTTCCTTGCGGTCTTGGCGCCTCTGCGTTATAAAGTCCCTAACGCTTATCGATAGCCTTTAAGTTCATCAATGTCTTGCCGGCTTCTGTTTCCAGGAAGTTCACCGCGTCGTCGGCATCGGTGGAAACGGTTACGGGAAGCCATTTTTCAAATTCAGCCTTGCGAACATCGTCACCTAATTTCACAATGCCGGCCGCTTCACTTCCCAGCACCAGGTGTACAGGTGGTTCAGGATGGTCAACGAGGTCGATCATGGCCTGGGCGGCTTTGTCGGGGTCGCCCATAGGAACGTAGCTGCCGCTCGTCAAAAAATTACGCGCCCGGTCAACGGTGTTTTCGTAGCCTTCTAGGGGCGGGGCGAAGGTCATTGAAGCTCCACCCCAATCCGTCCGGAAGCCCCCGGGCTCCACGCTGGTCACCCGTATGCCGAGCGGCGCCACTTCCTTGGCCAGCGCTTCGCTAAATCCTCCTAAACCAAACTTGGCCGCCTGGTACATGCTCAGTCCCGAACCGGCCACGCGTCCGCCAACCGAACTGATCTGCAAGATCCTTCCCGAACGTTGCTTGCGCATCTGAGGCAACACGGCGCGCGACACTTCGATGGGCGCGTATAGATTTATGTCCAGTTGGCTCTGCACCTGGTCGTCGGTAAACGCTTCGGCTGCGCCAACAATGCCCACGCCGGCATTGTTCACCAGCACGTCGATCCTTCCGAAAAGCGAGATCGTTTCCGATACTGCTTTACGAATCTCCTCGCGCTTGGTCACGTCCAGCTTTATGGCGATGATCTTTCCCGGATATTTCCCGACGAGGTCGTTCAATTGCTTCGGGTCTCTGGCGGTGGCGGCCACTTTGTCGCCGTGGGCCAGCACGGCTTCTGTCAGGCTGCGTCCCAATCCGCGGGAGCTGCCGGTGATAAACCAAACTTTTGTCTTCATGTGTTTTTTTTTGTTGAGACAAAGGTATGGCCGGAGGTCGCCCTCTTGTTTTGTTGATTGGCTCAAGTTGCTTTGTTAAAAAGATCATGACCCGGGCGATCAATGGCCATTCATGTTCTGCTGCTTTTATCCGGCAAGTATTATTTTAGCGACATGAAAATCGGTCTGCTGTCGGACACCCACAATTATCTCGATCCGAAGGTCTTTTCTTATTTCAAAGATTGTGACGAAGTCTGGCATGCCGGCGACATCGGCGATCGTTCCGTCATCGAACAACTGGAAGCCTTCAAACCCGTGCGCGCCGTTTTTGGCAATGTCGACGACAAAGTTCTACAAACCGACTATCCGGAAGACATGCGCACCACCATTGAGGGCGTTAAAGTTTGGATGACACACATTGGTGGCGCGCCACCGAATTATAATCCGCGCATAAAAAAATACCTGAATGCCGACCCGCCCGATCTCTTCATCTGCGGTCACTCCCACATCCTGCGCATCAAACGCGACCCCAAATACAACAACATGCTCTATGTCAACCCCGGGGCTGCGGGTCAACATGGATTTCATTTGGTAAAGACCATCGTGAGGTTTGAGATCAATGCCGGCAAGGTCCAGCATATGGAAGTGATCGAGTTGGGCAAACGCGGCGCCATCGTTGCGGGATAAAAATGGGGATCGTGCGTTCCATCGGAACGCTAAACGCCAGCAACTATTTTAAATTGATAAGACCTATCAGAATCGATACGTCAACCCCACGCCGTTCTTTGTAAAGTTAAACGCGGTCTGCGTTTCGAGGTAGCGTTTGTATTTCTTGTTTCCTTTGGTCCAAAGGATCACACCGGGAACGGTGAGGCCTACTCCGGCTACCACGCCGAGCACGCCCATGGCCTGATCCATTTCGCCGTCGGTGTAGGTTGTGCCGTTGGAGTTTGTATAGGTTTGACCCGAGTTGGGGTCTGCATTGGCAGCGATGATGGCTCCGGCAACGATCAAGCCACCGCCGCAGATCGTCATGATCGTACCCGCGCCGCGCATGCGCAATCCCGGAGGCTTGCTCGCTTCATAGGCGATGCGCATCGTATTTTTTTGAACGAGGGGACTTACTACGGCAGTGCTTTCGGCTGCGCCGAGGGCGCGGTAATATTGAGCGTGTCCGGTAGCCCATACGCTGACCAGGACAATCAAAGCCATGCAACGTTTCATAACTATAGTAAGCTGGTTAGGCGCTTATACGTACTGGTTCAGCATCACCGGCATCACCAGCATGAGGATGTCTTCGCTGGCATCTTTTTCTGCCGGAAGGATCACGCCTGCTTTGTTCGGTGCCGACATGGTCAGTTTGATCTTGTCGGAATCCATGTTGGTGAGCATTTCGATGAGGAACTTGGCATTGAAGCCGATCTCGATGTCTTCGCCTTCGTGCTCGCAGCTGAGGCGCTCGTTGGCTTCGTTGGAGAAATCCAGATCTTCCGCAGAGATCTGCAGTTCGCTGCCGGTTATTTTCAAACGCACCTGGTGCGTGGTCTTATTGGCGTAGATGGAAATACGTTTCAAGGCACCCAACAGGTCGCTGCGCTCGATGGTCATCTTGATGTTGTTCACCGTAGGGATCACGTTGTCGTAGTCCGGGAACCGCTCGTCGATGAGGCGGCAGATCATTTTGATGTTGCCAAACTTGAAGTAGGCGTTCGACATGTTGAAGTTGAGGCTCACTTCCGTGTTCTCCGAAGGCAAGGTGGCTTTCAAAAGGTTCAAGGCCTTGCGGGGAATGATGATGGAGTTGCCATTCTCGGATTTAACATCCGTTCTTCTGTAGCGCACCAGGCGGTGGCCGTCGGTGGCTACGAAGGTTGTATTCTTGTCGCCGAGGTTCACGTACACGCCGGTCATGGCGGGGCGAAGCTCGTCGTTGCTGGTGGCAAAGATGGTGTTGTTCACAGCGCGTGCCAGCACTTCGGTGCTGATCTCGGCGGTAAAGTCGTTCGATACCGAGGGCACTTTGGGGAAATCGGTGGCGTTTTCGCCGGAAAGTTTATAGCGACCGTTGTCGGAGATGATCTCTACGCTGTAGGTAGATTCGTCGATCGAAAACGTAACGGGCTGTTCGGGGAGGTTTTTGAGGGTGTCCAGCAAAATGCGGGCGGGCACAGCAATGCTGCCTTTTTCTTTGGATTCAACCTGAAGTTCGGTGATCATAGACGTCTGCAAGTCCGAAGCCGTCACCGTCAGGCCGCCTTTCTCCAGCTCGAAAAGGAAATTTTCAAGAATCGGCACTACGGGGTTGGTGGTGATCACGCCGTTAATATTGGAGAGTTGCTTAAGCAGGTAAGCAGAGTTTACAATAAACTTCATTCGAGTGGTTGGTTTTTAAAGCGGGGTAAAGTTAGAAAGAAAACCGAAAAATAAAACCGCCCTTTTTGGTCAAAAAGGTGCTTCGGAATCGGTACTATTTCCCAAAGAAATGACGCGGCCGCAGAATGGGAATCACCTTATCCTCAGCGATTAGCGCCCATTGCTCCCCATCGATCAACCCCCGGAACGGTCCGCGCGCGGCAGAAGGCGCATAGAGGCTCAAAACGTATTCTTTCTTGCCGATGTCCTTCACCCGCACCGTCATCATCGCCGGCGTTTGCGAAAGACTGTCCAGGGCGCCGGTGGCGTGCACAAACTCGTCGACGGCCAAAAGCGAAACGGCGTCAAGGTAGTCGTTCAGCTTCGTCGTGTCGGCTTGCGAGAGGCCCTGGACTGTAAAAAAATGGTCCTGAAGGGCCACGGCAAAATTATCTGCGGGCTTCGAAGGGAACTCCGTTTCCAAACGCTGGAAATTGCGCCAGTTAAAGCCAAACACAAACTTGTTGCGCCAGCCGCCTTCGGGCAATTCAAAAATTCCCGCCACATAAACGCGGTAGCCGGGAATGGTCACCAGGTAGGGCTCGCCGTTCTCCTTGCTGAAATAGGTTTGATTTTTTGCTTGTATCCCTCCCGAATAAAATGTCTCCACGGGTTTCCCCCCGGCGTGCAATGCGATCTTTACGCCCTGCCCCTTCACCAAAGCGCTCACCGAATCTTTCAAAGCTGCCGCCACCGGGCGTTTGGGCTCTGCTTGCAGCAACGTGGCCAGCAGCACCTCGATCATGTTGCGGTCGGCGTCGTAGCGGTCGTTCACTTTCCAGCGGTTGCCATTGTATTTCAGTTGCACGGTGCCGGTTTTGGAGGTGAGCGTCACCGCATCGATGGTTTTCAGGTCGTAGCCTTTGAAAAGATTCTTGTCCACCTCGAAGGTGCGCGCTTCGCGGGTCAGCCATGCGGTGGCTGCGGTAGTGGCTACAAGCACCACCAACAGGATCAACAGCCGTTTATTTCTCTTTTCCTGCATCGCTAAAACTTGGCAAATTTTTTCTTTCTCCAATACGTACGAAAAACGCCATAGGCGATCAAAAGCAACAGCGGAACCACCAGGTTTATCACCTGCCACTTCGCGCGCTCGGCGGTCACTTTCGTTTTATCCAAAGGCCGGATCGTCACCCGTTTGTTGCGGGCCTGGATCAGCCCGTCGTCCTCCGCCAGGTAGGTCACGGCATTCATGAGGAAATCGCGGTTGGCAAATGTTTGGTTTGTAAACGGATCAAATCCCAACGCCTGGAGCTGGCGCGTGCGTGGGTTGATATCGTTGCGCGCCAGGTCGCCGTCTCCCATCACGATCAGTTTCGTGGGCACGCCATCGGCCTTAAATCCCTGTTCGGATGCTCCATCGGGCAACAAACGGTTTTTGTACAGGGAGGTGAATTTCCCTTCCAGCAAATAGCCGACGGCGATATCGCCTGCCGAGAAATCTTCCGGTCTCACATTCTTTCGCAGTTCATTCACACTCACTTTCACCGGCGCCGTAAACTTTCGCGAATAAGGCGAAGTGGTCATCAACGTGGTCTTCCGGATGCCCGCCGCCTTCACGGTGTCGACGCTGCTCACAAACTTGGTCACCACCGCATCGAGGTTGCGCGTCATGGGATGTGCCGCGTAGCGGTTCAACAACGGAAAGAAAGGCCACTCCATCAACTGCACCTGCGGCTTTCCTCCTACTTGTCCGGTGATGATCGGATACAAGCCGCACGTGCGGTCCAGCACCAGATCCGGATTGATGCGAACGCCATACTTGAACAACTGATCATCCAAGCCCAGATCGTAGGGCAATGCAAAATAATTTTCGCTCGACGCGCTGTCCATGCTGGCGTTCAGCCGGTCGATGAGAAACATCACCTTGCCGCCTTGCATGATGTATTGATCCAACGCAAATTTATCCAGGACCGAAAAAGCTGACGTCGGTTTGGCGATCACCAGGACATCTACATTTTGCAACGCCCGTGGCTGATCGAGTCGCACGCGTCCCACATCATAGGCTTCGCGCAACGCACCCTTCAGGCTGGCCACGTGCACCGAGTCTAACTCGCCGTGACCGGTCACAAAACCAATTCGCTTTCTGTCCTCGTTGGTGAGTTCGTGGATGGCGCTGGCCACTTCATATTCGATCCCTTCAATGGACTGGTTGATCTCCTCCTCGGGCGTGGCGGCCTTGTTTCCCTTCAACAACATCACGCCTTTCTCGCGTCCGCCATAGGAGATCACCACGCCGGGAAAAATGATCTTTTCCAGGCGTTGGCCATTCCTATTGTCGATAACATTTGTAGGCTGTATGCCGCGTGCGGCCAGGTCGGCCATAAACTCCTGCCGCGCTTTGTCGCTCAGCGCCACACCGGGATCGGTGACGCGGTATTTTATTTTATTGTGCGAATAGATCCGGAACTCCTCTAAGGTTTCCTGTATCGCTTTTTGAAAACGCGTAAAGCCCGCATTCAAATCTCCCGACAAAAAGATCTCCACATACACTTCGTCGTCCAACGTATTCAGGATCGCCTTCGTCTGGGGCTTTATGCTATAGCGTTTCTCCTCCGTGAGGTCTAACCGGAAAAAATAGTGGGATACCAAAAGGTTGATCAGCACCAGCGCCGCCACGCCATTGGCAAACCACAGCACATCGCCCAGCTTTCTGCTTTTCCAGTTCACCATTGTCTGCTGCCCAGGATTAGTTTGGTAATGGACAGCATGAGAAAGATCACGCTGATAAAATACACGACATCACGCGCGTCGATCAATCCGCGGCTCATGGATTCATAATGAAACAGCAACCCCAGTTGTTTCACCCGCAAGGCATTGGCCGACCAAAACTCCAACGTCGACAACGCGTCAAACCCCGAAAACACGACGAAGCTGAGGAATGCCGCCACGATAAACGCAACGATCTGGTTAGGCGTAATGCCCGAAGCAAAAATGCCCACGGCACAAAACACGGCCGCCAGCAATGCCAGCCCGATATAAGAACCCATCACACCCGCCGTGTCGATGTTGCCCACGGGGTTGCCCAGGCGATAGATAGAATAGTAATACACCAGCGTCGGGATCAAGGCAAACCACACCAGCAACAGGCTGGCAAAATATTTTCCCAACAGGATATCCCAATCGGTCAGCGGCTTGGTGAACAACAACTCCAGGGTGCCCGCTTTCTTTTCTTCGGCAAAGCTGCGCATGGTGATGGCCGGCACGAGGAATATAAACACATAAGGCCCCACGCTAAACAGGGTCTCCATGTCGGCATAGCCATAGTCCAGCACCGACGTTTCGGGGAACACCCACACCAGCAGTCCCATGCTCAGCAAAAACACGCCGATCACTACGTAGGCGATGAGGGAGTTGAGAAAGCTGTTAAATTCTTTTGAGAGTACCTGGAGCATACCGCGGGGGTCGTGGCGCAAAAATAGATTTTATTTCCTTATGGCATAGTGGGATCCTGGGCCGTAAGCTCCCGGAAGATGTTCTCCAGCGAGCTTTCCTCCTGCTTCAACCCGATGAGTGATAAATTATTGTCTGCCGCAAAACGGAATATTTCGGGGCGAAGGTCGGTCTCGCCGTCGGTGGCGATCCTGAATTTAGAACCTTCCACCACCGTCACCTGGCGCACGCCCTTGAGGGCGCTTAATTGTTGGGCCGTCACATTCCCCTCAAATTCGGCCAGCAGGGTTATGCCCTTGCCGTCGCGGCGCAGCAGGTTGGTCAGCGTGTCGTCGGCCACCAGTTCGCCTTTGTTGATCACCACCACGCGATCGCAGAGGGCCTGCACTTCCTGCATGATGTGGGTGGAGAAGATCACGGTCTTGTTGCGGCTAATGTCCTTGATCAGCTTGCGGATCTCCACCAGTTGATTGGGGTCCAGTCCCGACGTGGGTTCATCCAGGATCAGCACTTTCGGGTCGTGCAACAACGCCTGGGCCAGCCCCACCCGCTGGCGGTAGCCTTTCGACAGGGTTTCGATTCTTTTGTTCTGCTCGTTGGTGAGGCCGCAGAGTTCGATCATCTCCAGGGTGCGATCTTTCAGACGCGCCCCGCGCAGTCCGTACAGTCCGCCGATAAAAGACAGGTACTCGTGCACATACAGATCCAGGTACAGCGGGTTGTGCTCGGGCAAATAACCGGTGATCTGTTTCACCAGCATGGGCTGCTCCACCACGTCGAATCCACCCACCAGCACACGGCCCGACGTCGGGGGCAGGTAGCAGGTGGCGATTTTCATGGTCGACGACTTCCCTGCGCCGTTCGGACCCAGAAAACCCACGATCTCGCCGGTTTGCACCGTAAACGAGATGTTGTTGATGGCTTTCTGTTCGCCATAAATTTTCGTAAGGTTTTGTATGACAAGCGACATGGAGATCGTTTAAACTGGAGGCCTGGGATTCCGACTTCAAGTTTAGAGGATTGCGCCCGGAAACGCGAACGATAACGGCCGAAACTTTGAATTTTACCATCAAAAGCGATCCGGCCCGACCGAAAAGCGAGGGTCTAAAAAAGTTTGGCGGCCCCCCTCGTACCTCGGGTCGGGCTCTCCGTTACAAGTCCGTCCACCCTACGGGCCCGCGCACTTCGGGCTTTCCACTCCGATCCCTGGCCGGACCGGGCTGTTAAAAAGTTGTTAACAGGGATTACTTGCGGCGGTCATTGGGCATGAATGCATTGAATGGTATCCATAAATTATTGAAATTTGGCACCGAAACACACGATTATGCGCCTCACCGTTTTCATTACCTGTCTTTTCCTCTCCACGCTGGCCCTCGGCCAGGGCGGCTACCAGATAAAATTCCAGGTAGCCGGCCTCAAAGACACCACCATGTATCTGGGCAACTATTTTGGCGAGAGCACCTACCTCAAGGACACCGCCAAGGTGAACAGCAAGGGCGAGTTCGTGTTCGAGGGCAAAAAGAAACTCGAACGGGGCGTCTACTTCCTGGTCCTCAATAAAATAAAGGTCATGGAACTGGCGATCGGCAAAGACCAGCATTTCAGCATGGTCACCAGCGCGGACGACTATGTGAAGAACATGAAAGTAACGGGCGATGTAGACAACAAACTGTTCTTCGACAACATGCTCTTCAACATGGAACGCCACCACGAGGCTGAACCCTTCCTCAAAGTGCTCCAGGACAGCACGCTGGCTGCCGACAAGAAGGCCCCGGCCCGTGATGCGTTCAACAAAGTGAACGAGAAAGTGACGGCCTATCAACTGGACGTCATCAAAAAATACCCCGGCACCATCACCGCCACCGTCCTCAAGACCAGCCAGATCCTCAAAGTGCCCGACGCGCCCAAGAAGGCCGATGGCTCCGTCGACTCCACCTTCCAACTGCGGTGGTATCGCCAGCATTTCTTCGACAACTTCGACCTGGCCGACAGCGCCTTGCTTCGCATGCCGCGACCGTTGTATCGCGACAAAGTGTATGAATATCTCGAAAAGCTCTACGCTCCCAATCCCGACACCATCACGAAGGCCATCGGCCCCATGGTAGACAAAGCCAAGAGCAACAAGGAGACCTATAAATACATCACCTTCATCCTCCTCATGAAATATCAACAACCCGAGATCATGGGCCTCGATGAAGTGTATGTGAACGTGTTTGACAAATATTTCGGCTCCGGCGAAATGGATTTTTGGATCAACGCCAAAACCAAGAAGGACCTGAAAGACCACGCCGACCGTCTGCGCAAAAGCCTTGTGGGCCGCAAAGCCCCCAACCTCATCATGCAGGACAGCAATTTCAAACCGAAGTCGATGTATGATATCAAGAACAAGTACACCATCCTCTTCATTTTCGATCCCGACTGTGGCCACTGCCGCGAGGAAACGCCGAAGCTGGTGGACTTTTACAAACTAAAAAAATACAACCTCGAAGTGTATGCCGTGAGCGCCGACACGTCCATGGCAAAAATGCGCGACTACATCAAAGAAATGAAAATGCCCTGGATCACCGTCAACGGACCGCGTACGTACGTGGGCCCGTACGGCGACCTTTACGACGCCATCACAACGCCATCGTTGTATGTGATCGACGAGAAGAAAATGATCATCGGCAAGAAGATCCCGGTCGAAAAACTGGACGAATTCCTCACGCAATACGAGAAATTCCACAAGACGAAACCGGCAGAAAAGGCGAAACCCACGACAAAGTCATAACCGGTCACCGCTGCGTACAGAATCGTACAGTGTGCCTGATTTTGAAGAACGCGAAGGCCGAAATTGGCCCAAAAAACGCATTTTGTAACATTTTATAAGAATTATCAGTCTAATATGCAACTATTCACCCCTCGGTGAGTATCTATTGGAAAGAAACGTGAACCGAAACTAAACGAATATAAGTTATGGCATTCC
>Ga0209050_1001689_pt1 | contig 22130 bp, 15 predicted proteins | sample Araplavi_mTSA_r2_FD_184276 | JGI IMG/M metagenome (GOLD analysis project Ga0209050, IMG submission 184276) | Arabidopsis root microbial communities from North Carolina, USA - plate scrape MF_Cvi_mTSA_r2 (SPAdes) (version 2) | ecosystem: Host-associated > Plants > Roots > Endosphere | place: USA... | reverse complement strand
TCTCGGTGATGGTGGTCTTACCGGCATCGGGGTGGGAAATAATGGCGAAAGTGCGGCGTTTCGCGACTTCGGCGGCCTGTTTGGTCATGGGAAATCGCCTGGCAGGTGATTCAAAAAAGGGCGGCGAGTATAGCTTAAAAAGTGATCGACGGACCACCGTCCATACACCCCGATCCCCCTGTAGGAGCTGCCGAAGGCTGCGATCTTTTGATCCTGTTTTTTAGAAGCAAAGTCAAAAGATCGCAGCCTTCGGCAGCTCCTACAGGTGGCCACATGGCATTTAATGTGGGAACCTTTTAAAGCACGGAGACGTCCACTCCCCCGTAACCACCACTCGTCGGGGGCCTGAAACACCTGCGATTCGGCCTGACGAGGCTGTGCTCATGGCTCGATTGCCCTGCGCCAACCCCCTGTAGGAGCGAGCCCGCTCGCGATGGACTTCAACGATAACGCTGGGTACCTGAATGTACGCGTTGTCTGGACGTTTTTCGCGAGCAAGCTCGCTCCTACGGTGGAACGCGCTCGGCATGAGCTGCTTCTCGCGATCATTTTTTCGGCAGCCAAGCAAGGCATTGCCACACGAAAATGTGTTCGCCGACTGAAAAAAGGAGTCCGCCTGTGGCTATCCGCTATGGCAAAGGGCTGATGGGAGGCGCGTTGGTAATCGCCCTTCTGGCCCTGCTGATCCAATGGATCGGCATCAACACGATCGAACACTACCGCGACGATTTGCTGTTTTACCTGCAAGCTCATCTGATTCTCGTCCTCGCTTCCATGCTGGCCGCCCTTATCGTGGGCCTCCCCGCCGGTATCTTGCTCAGCCGCCCGTCCATGGTCGGTCGTGCTGAACGCTTCATGCAGTTCTTCAACATTGGCAACACCGTTCCGCCCCTGGCCGTCCTGGCCATTGCCCTGGGCATCCTCGGCATCGGCAGTGGCCCGGCCATCTTCGCCCTGTTCCTCGCCTCCTTGCTGCCTATCGTGCGCAACACTTATGAGGGCCTGAAAAACGTTCAGGGCTCGCTCAAGGAAGCCGCCGTCGGCATCGGCATGACCCCGCGTCAGGTATTGTGGAAAGTCGAGCTGCCGAACGCCGTGCCGATCATCATCGGCGGCGTGCGCGTGGCGTTGGCGATTAATGTCGGGACGGCGCCGCTGGCGTTCCTGATCGGCGCCAACAGTCTTGGCAGCCTGATATTCCCCGGCATTGCCCTGAACAATCAGCCGCAGTTGCTGCTCGGTGCCGCATGCACCGCATTGCTGGCCCTGTTGCTGGACGGCATGGTCACACTGGGCAGTCGCCTCTGGCTCGAACGCGGCCTGCGCCCGTCTTAAGCCTCGGTAAAGGAACTCTCATGAAAACAACAAGCTTTTTACTAGGCTGCGTTCTGCTGTGCGCAGGATTTGCCCAAGCCGCGGAAAAACCCTTGATCCGCATCGGCGCACGGGTATTCACCGAACAGACCCTGCTGGCGGAAATCACCGCGCAATACCTGCGCGCCAAGGGTTACGACGTGCAAGTGACCGGCGGTCTCGGCAGCAACCTCGCCCGCAGCGCCCACGAAAGCGGTCAACTGGACATGCTCTGGGAATACACCGGTGTGTCGCTGGTGGCCTACAACCATGTGACGGAAAAACTCGACAGCGAACAGTCCTACGCCCGAGTGAAAGAACTCGATGCGAAAAATGGCCTGGTCTGGCTTACCCCGTCGAAATTCAGCAACACCTACGCCCTCGCCCTGCCGAAGAACGTTGCCGATGAATACCCGCAGATCAACACCATCAGCGAACTGAACGCGGTATTGCAGGACGAAGCGAAGAGCAATCATCTGGTGGCTTTGGACACCGAGTTCGCCAATCGATCCGACGGCCTGGGCGGCATGGTCCAGCTGTACGACATGAACCTGACCCGCAACAACATCCGGCAGATGGACGCAGGGCTGGTCTATACCGCGCTGCGCAATGGCCAGGTGTTTGCCGGCCTGGTCTACACCACTGATGGTCGCCTCAATGCCTTCAAGCTGAAATTGCTGGAAGACGACAAGCACTACTTCCCCGACTACACCGCCGCGCCTGTGGTGCGTCAGGCCTACCTCGACGCGCATCCGCAACTGGCCGCACAGCTCAAGCCACTGGCGGAGCTGTTCGACGACAACACCATGCGCGAGCTCAACGCGCGGGTGGATGTCGATCACCAGAGTCCTTCAGCCGTGGCCGCCGATTTCCTGCGCCAGCATCCATTGAACTGAGAAGGAGAAGTCATGGAATTCTTGAACGCCTTTTCCCATCTCGACTGGCCGTTGGTCTTACACCTTACCGGGCAACACATCACGCTGGTCGGCATCGCCGTGACCCTTGCGATTCTGGTCGGCGTGCCACTGGGCATCCTGATGACGCGCTTCCCGAGTCTCGCCGGGCCCTTGCAGGCCAGTGCCACGGTGCTGCTGACAGTACCGTCGATTGCCCTGTTCGGCCTGTTGTTGCCGTTCTACTCCAAATTCGGCCAGGGCCTCGGCCCGATGCCGGCGATCACCGCAGTGTTCCTCTATTCACTGCTGCCGATCATGCGTAACACCTACCTGGCCCTGACCAGCGTCGAACCGGGCATCCGCGAAGCAGCGCGCGGCATCGGCATGACGTTCGGCCAGCGCCTGCGCATGGTTGAGCTGCCCATCGCCGTGCCAGTGATCCTTGCCGGCGTGCGCACCGCCGTGGTCATGAACATCGGCGTCATGACCATCGCCGCCACCATCGGTGCCGGTGGCCTCGGTGTACTCATCCTCGCTTCCATCAGCCGCAGCGACATGTCGATGCTGATCGTCGGTGCCGTGCTGGTCAGTGTGCTGGCGATCATCGCCGACCTGATCCTGCAAGTACTGCAACGCTCGCTGACTCCAAAAGGACTCCTGAAATGATCGAACTTCAAAACCTCAGCAAGACCTTCCAAAGCAACGGCAAGGACGTGAAAGCCGTGGACTCGGTGAGCCTGACCGTCAATGAAGGCGAAATCTGCGTATTTCTCGGGCCATCGGGTTGCGGTAAAAGCACCACGCTGAAAATGATCAACCGCCTGATCAAACCCAGCTCGGGCAGGATCCTGATCAACGGCGAAGACACCACCGGCCTCGACGAAGTGACGCTGCGCCGCAACATCGGTTACGTGATCCAGCAGATCGGCCTGTTCCCGAACATGACCATCGAAGAAAACATCGTGGTCGTGCCGAAACTGCTCGGTTGGGACAAACAGAAATGCCACGACCGCGCCCGCGAGTTGATGAGCATGATCAAGCTCGAACCCAAGCAGTACTTGCATCGCTATCCACGGGAGTTGTCCGGTGGCCAGCAACAACGGATCGGCGTGATTCGCGCCCTGGCGGCAGATGCGCCATTACTGTTGATGGACGAACCGTTCGGTGCGGTCGACCCGATCAACCGCGAGATGATCCAGAACGAATTCTTCGAGATGCAGCGGGCGCTGAACAAGACCGTGATCATGGTCAGCCATGACATCGACGAGGCGATCAAACTCGGCGACAAGATCGCGATCTTCCGCGCTGGCAAGCTATTGCAGATCGATCACCCGGACACCTTGCTCGCCCACCCGGCGGATGAGTTTGTCAGCAACTTCGTCGGCCAGGACAGCACGCTCAAGCGCCTGCTGCTGGTAAAAGCCGAAGACGCGGCGGACAACGCGCCCTCCGTCAGCCCGCAAACCCCGGTGGCCGAGGCGCTGGAATTGATGGACGAGCATGACCGTCGCTACGTGGTGGTGACCTGCACAGAGAACAAGGCCCTGGGTTACGTAAGACGTCGCGACTTGCACCGTCAGACCGGCACCTGCGCGCAGTACCAGCGCGAGTTCAACGCCACGGCGGCGTACGACGAGCATTTACGCATCCTGCTGTCGCGCATGTACGAGTTCAACCGGTCGTGGTTGCCGGTGATGGATGCCGAGCGGGTGTTTTTGGGTGAAGTGACGCAGGAGTCGATTGCGGCCTACCTGAGTTCGGGGCGTTCGCGGGGGATGAAAACCAATATTGTCTCGCCGGCCGAGGCAGTAGTCGCCTGACAGCTTGCTCGGTAAAAATACAAAACCTGTGGGAGCGAGCTTGCTCGCGATGGCATTTTCACAGCCAACATCGTAGTTGACTGACTTAACGCTATCGCGAGCAAGCTCGCTCCCACAGCTCTTGTGCAATTTTTCAGGGATTCGCAGACCGGAAAAAAATATCAACAGCAGCGGATGCAAAAGCTATCCCAACATACCTTTTGAAATAGCCAAATCCCCCCTCAGCCCATCTTCTCGCAGCCAACGTCGGCGATGTTGACGCCATCACACTTATCCATAAATTGGCGCACAAAAGCATCGAACGTGCAGGTATTTTTAACACTTCACAATTCTTCGGGAACATCCGACTGTCATCTGAGTCGGTTACAAAGAGTGATGCCCGCAACGCGCGTCAGAAGAGTGCAAAAACGCGACATTTTTTGTTGATCTCAAGCCCCTCACGCCCTAAAGTTCGCGCCGAACGTCCATGCTGGAAACGATCCATCCGGCTCAAGTACTGACGACGAGACAGCAAGGCCAAGGGAAAGCTGCACTTCCCATGGCCTTTTTGCTTTCGGCGACATGCCTTGGGAAGTAGGCGAACCAAAGTGGGGATACGGAGGACGTTCAGGAGGGTGTGTCATCAATGAATTCACGAGTGCGCCGGAGCCTGCTTTTGCGCAGGGCAAGGCGCGAGGACCGCAGTTTGGTTGTTCCAAATAAGGGACGAGCAACGCAGCCCTGCGCAAAAGCAGGCCCGGCCCTTCGGGTTGTGCCTGAGCGCGCGCCATGCTGCGTTGCAAGCCTTGCGAAGGGAATGACCATTAGCGGCGGCCTGCGCCTTGCCTGGCACGCGCTCAGGCGCAACGCACTCGCGAATTCATTGATGACACACCCTCGCACCCATTGATAATTTTAGTTTGCCAGTAGGAGTTCCCAGCATGTCGATCCAAGTCGAAGACTATTTCGCGCGTGAAACCTTTCAGAAAATGAAGGCGTTCGCCGACAAACAGGAAACCCCGTTCGTGGTGATCGACACCGCGATGATCGCCCAGGCCTACGACGACCTGCGCGCCGGTTTCGAATTCGCCAAGGTCTACTACGCGGTCAAGGCCAACCCGGCCGTGGAAATCATTGACCTGCTCAAAGAGAAAGGCTCGAGCTTCGACATCGCTTCGATCTATGAGCTGGACAAAGTGCTGAGCCGTGGCGTCAGCGCCGACCACATCAGCTACGGCAACACCATCAAGAAATCCAAGGACATCCGCTACTTCTACGAGAAGGGCGTGCGCCTGTTTGCCACCGACTCCGAAGCCGACCTGCGCAACATCGCCAAGGCCGCCCCGGGTTCGAAAGTCTACGTGCGTATCCTGACCGAAGGCTCGACCACCGCCGACTGGCCGTTGTCGCGCAAATTCGGTTGCCAGACCGACATGGCCATGGACTTGTTGATCCTCGCTCGCGACCTGGGCCTGGTACCTTACGGCATTTCGTTCCACGTCGGCTCGCAGCAGCGCGATATCAGCGTCTGGGACGCGGCGATCGCCAAGGTCAAAGTGATCTTCGAGCGCCTTAAAGAAGAAGACGGCATCCACCTGAAGCTGATCAACATGGGCGGCGGCTTCCCGGCCAACTACATCACCCGCACCAACAGCCTGGAAACCTACGCAGAAGAAATCATCCGCTTCCTCAAGGAAGACTTCGGTGACGACCTGCCGGAAATCATCCTGGAACCGGGCCGTTCGCTGATCGCCAACGCTGGCATCCTGGTCAGCGAAGTGGTGCTGGTCGCACGCAAGTCCCGTACCGCGGTAGAGCGTTGGGTGTACACGGACGTGGGCAAGTTCTCCGGCCTGATCGAAACCATGGACGAAGCCATCAAGTTCCCGATCTGGACCGAGAAGAAAGGCGAGATGGAAGAAGTAGTCATCGCCGGCCCTACCTGCGACAGCGCCGACATCATGTACGAAAACTACAAATACGGCCTGCCGCTGAACCTGGCCATCGGTGATCGCCTGTACTGGCTGTCGACCGGTGCGTACACCACCAGCTACAGCGCTGTCGAGTTCAATGGGTTCCCGCCGCTGAAGTCGTTCTACGTATAAATCCCGCCCGTTATATAAAAAAGGCCTGTGAGTAATCACAGGCCTTTTTTTATTTTCACCGCAGCACCAACTCTCAACACATTAAGTTTCGATATCGGAACATCGAACCTTATCCAGCAGAAACAGTAAATCGCCAATTTTCCTCCACCATCAGACACACACTGAAACTCTTCACAACTTAACTTTAACCACAGCCACCATTACTTTTCAGTGACGACAACACCCCCATAACGCAATAACATAAAAGGGATTTTCATGTTAGCCACTGAAGAACAGGTCATTACCGCAGAACAACTCAATTCATTGACATCAGATTTCATGGGGGCCGTTTCCGGCACTCTCGAGGGTGTCGAGCGCGAGCAAGGATTATTGGTCACAAATGACGACATCAGAAAAATCAAACGCTACGTCAATGCCGGGCTTAAACTCCCCATCGAAATTGATGAAATAGAACAGATACACAAGTTCGACCAAGCGGATATCCCCGGGCTCAAATCTGCCGATATGCAAACCCTGTTCCTGTCCATGAGAACACATGCAACCTCCTGGTCACCACTGGAATCCAGCATGAAGAAAGTCGGTTCGGATCTTCACGTGTTTGCAGACAACTTCACCTCGAGTAGTAAATCAATCATCAAGTACCTGGAGAGCCTTCCCAGTTACATTAGCGGAACCGGAATAGTCGGCAACCTGAGTCCGGAGGAAATCGACAACCTTCCGGAAATCCAATTGACTGAAGGTGAAAAACAAAAAATCCCGGCATTACTTGAGCTCGTTGAAGATCTTAAAGCCGTTATTACCAAACACAGCGCGAGCACAACGACCACCAAAACCCAGATCCACGAATTCAAACGGGAAATCGATCTGCTGGAGCCGGCACTGGGTTTAAAATTAACCCTGTGCAAAAGCAAGAGCCTCGATGAAACAATAAAAGAGTTCAATGACAAACTTAAAGATCTCAATGAGCGTATCGAGCAAAAGCTCGCAGAAATCAGAGAATATTCCAAAAGCAAATTGTGGGGAATCGTCGGTGGCTTAGTTGGTTTACTCATTACTTCTACAATATATGGAGCCAAGGCCACCCAAGCTCGCAAGGAACTGGATCAACTAACAACCGATCGACGTGAAATCGAAGCAAAGATTAAAACCACCAATGAGACCCTCGCGACGTTGCTGGCATTCGAAACCAGTCTTCAGGACCTGCACGCCAGGATTGTAGGTGCTGCAGGCAGCTCATCGAACCTCGAAAGCTTCTGGGAGTTGATACGGGTTTATGTCGAATCCTCCAGCGAAAAACTGGTTGACGTTACCAATGCCATGTACCTGATTACTTTTACCTCCCGACTAACCACGATGATGGATAACTGGTCAGAGATAAAAAAACAGGCGGGCAGTTTACTGACCGCCTTCAACAATGCCACAAGTGACGCCTGACATCCCGGCTTGCCCCCTGCCAAATCCGACATTTATTTTTTAAAAACGGAAAAATCATGACCCTACATACTCTCGGTTCGCAATTCCAATACCCCTCTCCCGACATGAAGAAAATCAAACAAAACAGGGATGAAATCCACTATAAAATCCGTACATTAAGCACTGTTTATCTACCGGTACTCGGGGAGGAACTGGCATCGTTGCGGGAGGAATTAAACGCCATCGACAGGCAAGCACTTAGCAGCCTGACTCTGTTGCCTACCCTATTACCCGTTGACGAAATTCAACGCTTTCGGACCATCATCGAGAATCTGAAACTCGAACCCTCCACCCCCGAGCTACAGAAGGCCACAGACAGTTTTTACGAAGAAATCAATTCGTTGATTAAAAACGGAACATCCGAAGTCTTAAAACACTCAACATCACTAAACAACAATCTGTTGAACTTTAAAGCAGTGACCCTCAGCGACAACCAATACCGTATCAAGGAACTGGAAGCATCCATCAACAATATCAGCCCGCACATAGCAGAACTGGAAAGCGACATTGAGACACTGAAAACCGACGAATCAGAACTGAACGGTGCCGTTAAACTCATTGAAGCAACGGACACTTTTTCACTGATCAGGGAGCTGTTTCTCACGGCGGAAAAACTTGCAGGGCTTAATCTCTCCGCCCCTCAAGTTGAACTCGTCAAGACTGGCATTGCCGCCGCCGGCAAGATCCTCAACTTAATCAGTGACAGCATCAGATATGACCACCTGATTGAAGCCAGGCGCCAGATTCAGGCGCGCCTCGATGATCGTCGTCGAAACCTGATCGGCATCAAACAGGATGTAAAGATCTTGCAGGATCGAAAAAGTCAGTTGGTGGAATTCGACTCCGTGCAAACCCCGAGAGAGGCTTACACGAATGAGATAAACACCCTTGCCGACGCGATTGATAAATTCCTGGAGATTAATGAACATGACGCTACCGACGATCTCAGTGCGGTTGTTAAACAGTTCATCGAACAGTCGAACATCTTCATCAAACATATGAAGAATCTTCGCCAGGAATGGAAAAGCTAAACCGGCTCGCATCCTGATCAGCGCGAGCGAAGGCACACACAACGCCATTTCGCTCGCCCCGATAACCGCTGCAGTTCTCGGTATCTAGGCCACCTGCGCCTGATTTTGCAATTGTTCGGCACGCTGCTGAAAGCGCGAGGCCAATGCCTGCAGATCGGGGTGGGGAGCCTGCAGCAGTGCCTGGCCGCTCACTCGCAGGAAATTCAGGTTGCCAGCCTCCAACGCCCGATCAAGCCATACCAAGGCCTCTTCGACGTTCCCGTCCTGCGCCAGAACCGCCGCATAACTGAACTGCCCGCGAAAATCCCCGCCCTCTGCGGAACGTCTATACCACTCGAAAGCGGCATCCGGGTCGGCCCGGCAAAATCGGCCCTCCTCCAGATAGCGCCCCAGCAGGTTCATCGACTTCGCATGGCCGAGGTCCGTCGCACGCCGGTACCAGCCCAGCGCCAATGCCTGATCTTCGGCCACACCGCGCCCGGTGGCCAACAGATTGGCGAGGTTATACATCGCCCAGTCCAGCCCACCCTGCGCTGCAATCCGGTAATGCCGCGCCGCAATCGAGGCGTCGGCAACACACCCCCAACCATGCTCATGACAACGGCCGAGCATATTGCGTGACATCAGGTGCCCCTGGCGCGCAGCGATGCCAAACCAGCGCAACGCCAGCGGCTGGTCCTGGGCGATTCCCTGGCCGTCGAGCAGAATCTGCCCGAGCAAGGCCTGGGCCTCGACTTCACCTTCACGTGCGGCGATCAGGATGGCCTGGGCTGCGCGGGCCGGGCTTTCGTCGAGCATCGCGCGCAGGCGCTCGCCATCGAGCATTTCCTCGCGACGTAAACTGAAATCCGCCACTTACACCTCGACCCAGCGACGCAACAGGTTGTGATAAGTGCCAGTCAGGCGGATCAGCGATGGATGATCAGGGACATCGCGGGTCAGTTGCTGGATGGCCCCGTCCATCTCGAACAACAGGGCGCGCTGACTGTCTTCGCGCACCAGGCTTTGCGTCCAGAAAAACGAGGCGAGTCGCGTTCCGCGTGTCACCGCGTTGACCTTGTGCAGGCTGGTGCCGGGGTACAGCACCATGTCGCCGGCGGGCAGTTTCACTCGCTGGGTGCCGAAGGTGTCCTGGATTTCCAGCTCGCCGCCGTCGTAATCCTCGGGTTCGCTGAAGAACAGCGTGGCAGACAAATCCGTGCGCACCCGCTCGATGCTGCCTTTGGGCTGACGCACCGCGTTGTCGATATGGAAATCGAAACTGCCGCCGGCGGTGTAACAGTTCACCAACGGAGGAAAGACTTTGTGCGGTAGTGCAGCCGACATGAACAGCGGATTCTTCCACAGCCGCTCCAGCATCGCCGCGCCGATCTCCTTGGCCAGCGGATGCCCTTCCGGCAGTTGCAAATTGTGCTTGGCCTTGGCCGACTGGAAGCCGGCGGTGATCTTGCCATCGGCCCAATCAGCCTGTTCCAGAGCCTCGCGAATGCGCTGCACCTCGTCTTTCTCGAACAGGCCTGGAATGTGCAGCAGCATGACAAGACACCTGAATACAAAGGGGGGGCCAATGGTATTGATTCTTATTGCCTATGTAAAACACATCTGACGAATGAGTCAGCAGAAACCGTAAGGTTAAATTGTAAAGATTGTAAATTCAGTGCGAATAGTAATGTTTCGCAATTGTTACGAATACCTATTTACCCTATATTCCGCGGCCTCAAATCCTTGGGGAGGGGAATTCAAATGTCGCGTCAACAACCACAAGTACCGGTCAGTTCACCACGCCTGCTCGCATCGGCCATCGGCATGGCGATTACTGCCGGCTCTGCGGGCCACATGGTTTTCGCGGCGGAAAAAACCGACGGGAAAGCACCGGACAATGTGATTTCGCTGGGCGCCACCGCCATCACTGGCGAAGCCCAGGACGAGACAACCTACAACGTAGAGAAAGCCTCCTCGCCCAAGTACACCGCGCCGCTGATCGACACGCCGCGCTCGGTGACCGTTGTTCCGCAACAGGTCTTGAAAGACACCGGTTCGCTCAACCTGCAGGACGCGTTGCGCACGGTTCCAGGCATCACCTTCGGTGCCGGTGAGGGCGGCAACCCGCAAGGCGACCGACCGTTCATCCGTGGCTTCGACGCCCAGGGCGACACCTATCTGGACGGCGTGCGCGATACCGGTTCCCAGAGCCGCGAGATCTTCGCCGTTGAATCGATTGAAGTCAGCAAAGGTCCGAACTCCGCGATCGGCGGCCGTGGCGCAGCCGGCGGCAGCATCAACCTGGTGAGCAAGAAAGCGCACCTGGGCGATTCACTCGACGGCGGTTTCACCTGGGGTTCCGACCAGACCCAGCGCTACACTTTCGACGGCAACTACCAGTTCACCGACACCGCCGCTGGCCGTCTGAACCTGCTGAGCCACGAGAGCAACGTCGCCGGGCGTGACAGCGTCAACTACGACCGCTGGGGTGTTGCACCGTCCCTGGCCTTCGGCCTGGGTACGGACACTCGCGTCAACCTCGACTACTACCACCTGGAAAGCAACGACACGCCAGATTCGGGCATTCCGTATTCGATCCCGGCCGGTGGCTCGGCTGCGCGTACCAAAGCCAATCCGGACAAGCCGAATGACGGCGGCGACAGCAGCAACTTCTATGGCCTGAACGACCGCGACTTCCGCAAGACCCGCGTCGATACGGCGACCTTCGCCATCGAGCACGACCTGAGCGACGCGCTGACCATCAAGAACACCCTGCGTCACGGCACCAGTATGCAGGACTACATCCTGACCCAGCCGGATGACAGTAAAGGCAACGTCAACAATGGCAGCGTCTGGCGCCGCGCTAACACCCGCGTGAGCAACACCGAGACCACCACCAACCAGACCGACCTGTTTGGTGATGTCTACATCGCCGGTTTCAAGAACAGCTTCTCCACCGGTGTCGAGTACACCCATGAGGAAAACCAAAAGTCCTCGTACAACGTCAACACCGACACCACCCCGGGAACAACCCCGGTAACCACCAACTGTTCGCCGACCCTGATCGGCGCGCCAAGTGGCTACAACTGCACCTCGCTGTCCAATCCGAACCCGAATGATCCGTGGAACGGTGCCATCTCGCGTAACTACGCCGGCACCGACACCAAGGCCGACACCTACGCACTGTATGTGTTCGACACCCTGACGTTGTCCGAGCAGTGGTTGGTGAACATGGGCCTGCGCTACGACCATTTCGACACCAGCTACAAAACCTTCAACGGTTCCAGCGTGACCACGTCCAAGGGCGATGACACCAGCGAATTCGTCACCGGTCAGTTCGGCGTGGTGTACAAACCAGCGGAAAACGGCAGCATCTATGCGTCCTACGCGACGTCCGCCACGCCACCGGGTAACACCCTGGGCGAAGGTTCGGAAGGCAACCCGTTGGGTGGCACGCCGGATCGCAACGGCAATCTGCTGAAAAGCGACATGGAGCCGGAAACCACCAAGAACTACGAAATCGGTACCAAGTGGGACCTGTTGAACGATCGCCTGTCCGTGACCGCCGATATCTTCCGCACCGAGAAAGACAACGCTCGTGTGCAGACCAACACCACCACTTATGAGAACGCCGGCAAAACCCGCGTTCAAGGTATCGAACTGTCGGCCAGCGGCAAGCTCACCGACAAATGGCAAGTGTTCGCCGGGTACGCCTACATGGACAGCGAGCAAGTCGATGGCGGCGACCTGCCGGCCAACAAAGCCAACGATGGCAACGAGCTGCCTAACACGCCGAAAAACAGCGCCAGCCTGTGGACGACTTATCAGGTCACGCCGAAGCTGACCATCGGCGGCGGTGCGTTCTATGTCGATGACGTGTTCGGCAACGTAGCCAACACCACCATGGTTGACTCCTACGTTCGTTACGACGCGATGGCAGCCTACAAGCTGAGCAAAAACGTCGACCTGCAACTGAACGTGCAGAACCTGACGGATGAAACCTACTACGACAAGGCGTTCTCGACTCACTTCGCCAACCAGGCGGCCGGGCGCACCGCTTTGCTGAGCACCAACTTCCACTTCTGATTGCCACTCACACTGCAATCCCTGTGGGAGCGAGCTTGCTCGCGATGACGGCGCCACATTCAACATTTATGTTGGCCGACACACCGCTATCGCGAGCAAGCTCGCTCCCACAGGAGAGGGTGAAAGCTGAAGTCAGACCCGGCCCCGTTCATTCACATGAACGGGGCCTTTGTGCGTAAAAAAGAATGCTTCTCGACAACCCCACGGCATAATGCGCGCCGTGATGAATCAACTTGAACGAACAAGGCGAGCGACGTGTTGAAGAAAACCCTGTTCCAGTTGCACTGGTTTTTCGGCATCAGCGCCGGGCTGGTCCTGGCCCTGATGGGCATCACCGGGGCGATGGTGTCGTTTCAGGATGAAATCCTGAGCACACTCAACCCTTCTGTGTTGCAGGTCGAAAAACAGCTCGCCGGCGTGCTGCCGCCTGCCGAACTGGTGGAGCACATCGAAGCCGCTTCGGGCAAAAAAGTCTCGATGCTCACCGTGGAAACCGACAGCGACAACGCCGCCAAAGTATGGTTCACCCCGCCGCCGGGCGAACGCCGTGGCGAGATGCGCTACTTCGATCCGTACACCGCCGAGTTCCTCGGCGATGCCTCCGGCCAGGGTTTCTTTGGCCTGATGCTGCAACTGCACCGCTTCCTCGCCATAGGCGACACAGGTCGGCAGATCACCGGCGCGTGCACGTTGATCCTGGTGTTCTTCTGCCTGTCCGGCCTGTACCTGCGCTGGCCGCGCCAGTGGAGAAGCTGGCGCGCCTGGCTGACCCTGGACTGGAAGAAAAAGGGTCGCAGCTTCAACTGGGACCTGCACTCGGTGGCCGGCACCTGGTGCCTGGTGTTTTACCTCCTGGCAGCGCTGACCGGGTTGTCCTGGTCCTACGAGTGGTACAACAAGGGCCTGACCCGGTTGCTCTCCGACTCACCGCAGAACGAACGCGTTCGTGGCGGACGTGGCCCTGCGCCGCAAGGTCCGGCACCGACGGCCGATTACGCGGTGATGTGGAGCAGCATCTACAGCGCGGCCGGCCCGCAACTCAGCTCCTATAACGTGCGCATGCCGCCAGTGGCCGGTCAGCCTGCGACCGTTTATTTCCTGCTGAAAACTTCGCCTCACGACCGGGCGTTGAACCAGATCACCCTCGACCCGGCCACCGGCGTGGTCAAACGGGTTGACCGCTACAGCGACAAGAGCCTCAAGGCGCAACTACTGACCAGTATCTATGCGCTGCACGTCGGCAGTTACTTCGGCATCGTCGGGCGCATCATCCTGACCCTCACTGCGCTGAGCATGCCGCTGTTCTTCGTCACCGGCTGGATGCTGTACCTGGATCGTCGCCGCAAAAAACGCCAGATCAAGGACGCTCGCCAAGGTCTCGTGACACCAGCTGATAATGCGCCGGCCTGGCTGATCGGTTTCGCCAGCCAGAGCGGGTTCGCCGAACAACTGGCCTGGCAGACCGCCGGGCAATTGCAGGCTGCGGGCCTGCCGGTGAAGGTGCAGCCGCTGGCGGACGTCAGCGAACGGGATTTGCAGGACTCGAACAACGCACTGTTCGTCGTCAGTACCTTCGGTGATGGTGAAGCACCAGACAGCGCCAGGGGTTTCGAACGCAAGGTACTGGGCCGCACGCCGAGCCTGGAACGCCTGAACTATGCGGTCCTCGGCCTCGGCGACCGGCAATATCAACACTTCTGCGGATTCGCCAAACGCCTGCACACCTGGCTCGGCGAACACGGCGGCACGACCTTGTTCGCCCCGGTGGAAGTGGACAGCGGCGATCCTTACGCCTTGCGCCACTGGCAACAGCAACTGGGCCTGCTGACGGGCCAGGCGCCCGTCGACACCTGGCAAGCGCCGAGCTACGACAACTGGACCCTGACCCATCGCGAGTTGCTCAACCCGGACAGCAGCGGTTCCCCGGTGTACTTGCTGGGGCTCAACGCGCCCACCACCAGCAGTTGGCTGGCCGGTGATCTGGTAGAAGTCTTGCCGCGCAATTGCCCATGGGTGATCGAGCATTTCCTCGATGGCCTGGGGATTCACGGTGAGACCAAGGTGCAACTCAACGGCCTGCAGGAAACCCTCGAACAGGCCCTGGCCAGCCGCCAGTTGCCGCAGAACCGCGCCCATCTGGTCGGCCTGCATGCGCAGGCGTTGGCAGAAGCCCTAGTGCCGCTGGCCATGCGCGAGTACTCCATTGCATCGATCCCGGCCGATGGCGTGCTGGAACTGATCGTGCGCCAGGAAGTGCATGCCGATGGCAACCTCGGCGTCGGTTCCGGCTGGTTGACCGAACACGCCCCTGTGGGCAGTTCCATCAGCCTGCGCGTGCGGCGCAACAGTGGTTTCCATCTGCCGGCCCAACCGGTGCCGATGATCCTGCTGGGCAATGGCACGGGGCTGGCCGGGTTGCGCAGCCTGCTCAAGGCACGGATTGCCGACGGCCAGCAACGTCACTGGCTGCTGTTTGGCGAGCGCAATCGCGAGCACGACTACCTGTGCCGAAAGGAGCTGGAGGAATGGCTGATCAATGGCGACCTGGCGCGACTGGACCTGGCGTTTTCACGTGATCAGGCCGAAAAGATCTACGTACAGGATCGCCTGCGCGAATCGGAGGCCGAACTGAAGCAGTGGCTGGCGGACGGTGCGGTGATCTACATCTGCGGCAGCCTTCAAGGCATGGCTTCGGGTGTGGACCAGGTACTCAACGAGGTGCTGGGCGCCGCCGCAGTGGAGCGCCTGATCGAACAGGGCCGCTACCGCCGCGACGTTTACTGATTCACCACATCCCCATGTGGGAGCGGGCTTGCTCGCGAAGGCGTCGTGTCAGTCGAAATCATCTGTACTGACACTCCGCTTTCGCGAGCAAGCCCGCTCCCACATGGGTTCAGTGCCGATCAAACCGGCTGCAACTTCTGCTCGAACACCGACACCCCATCCAGATCGCGCAACACCACGCTCAACTCCCCGCTCTGTCCATCGATGTTCACCTCGCCAAAAAACTGAAACCCGGCAAACGGCGAGAGGTTCTGCGCCGGTGGAGCCTTTTCGAACACCGCTTCAGGACCAAAGGTTTTATCCAGCGGATTCGGTCCGTAGCTGCCGGCATTCAAAGGCCCGGCGACGAACTCCCAGAACGGTTCGAAATCCTGAAACGCCGCCCGATCCGGATGGTAATGATGGGCCGCGCAGTAATGCACATCCGCAGTCAGGAACAGGAAATTGCGTACCTGCTGCGCCCGCAGAAAACCGAGCAATTCGGCGATTTCCAGTTCGCGCCCCTGGGCCGGGCCGGGGTCACCGTTGGCCACCGCGTCCCACCGCGTGACACCGGGTCTGACTTCGCCGTCCCCTTCGCCGAGGCCGATGGGCATGTCGGCGGCGATCACTTTCCATTGCGCATTCGAGGCCTGCATTTCGCGCTTGAGCCAGTCCAGTTGCTCACGACCGAGGAATGGCTTGGCCTCGCCCAGATTGTCGTCATTGGCCCCGCGATAACTGCGCATGTCCACCACGAACACATCGAGCATGGGCCCGTAACCGAGCTTGCGATAGATGCGCCCGCCGCCATCGGTGCTCTGCCAGCGCATCGGCGCGTATTCGAGCCAGGCCTGGCGTGCGCGGTCCACCAGGCTGTGGATATCTTTGCTCTGGTAACGCGCACCCAGCTGCTTGCCGGGCGACCAGTTGTCCACCACTTCGTGGTCGTCCCACTGCCAGATCTGCGGGACCTCGGCGTTGAAGCGACGGATGTTTTCGTCCATCAGGTTGTAGCGGTAATTACCACGGTACTCATCGAGGGTCTCGGCGCTTTTGCTCTTGGCCTCGGTGGTGATGTTGCGCCATACCCGGCCGCCTTCTGTGGTGAGCTGCGCCCGGATCGGGATATCGGCGTAAATGATGTCGCCGCTGTGGATAAAGAAGTCCGGCAGCCGCCGGCGCATCGCCTCGTAGATGCGCATGCCGCCAAAGTCCGGGTTGATGCCGAAGCCCTGGCCGGCGGAGTCGCCGCTCCAGACAAAACGGATGTCGCGCCGGGTCTGCGGCACGCTGCGCAAGTGACCGAACCAGGGCTCGCTGGCAACGCCGCTCTGAGCGTCTTCAAATTGCACTCGATAGAAAATCGCCTGGTCGGCGGGCAGCCCGTTGAGTTCGACCCGCGCGGTAAAATCGGTGCGCGCATCGGCCAGGGGCGAGACGAATCGACGAGGGTTGGGAAACAGGCTGCGGGTGTCCCACTCCACCACCATCCGTGCGGGGCGGTCGCAGCGGCTCCAGATGATCGCCCGGTCACCCAGCAGGTCGCCAGACTGCACGCCGTCGGTGAGTTGCGGCCGATCCTTGACCGAAGCGATCACCGCCGGCGCCAGCCCCGGCAACAACAGCCCGGCGCCGACCGCTTGCACGACACGACGGCGCCCGAGGTTGAAATCGCTCATGGTGCTCCCCCCTTCAGTGGAAAACCAAAGCATGGCTGGATGACTCGGGGATGACACAAAAACTGCCAACATCATAGATCCCTGTGGGAGCGAGCTTGCTCGCGATAGCGGTCTCACATTCAACATTTATGTCGACTGAAACACTGCAATCGCGAGCACGCTCCCACAGGGGTCAGGCGGTGACCGGTTCTACCACCATTTCCACCGTTTCCGGCCGTTTGACCAGCGCATACACCACCGCCGTCAACAGACTCCCCGCGACGATCGCCAGCAGATACAACAGTGCATGGTTGATCGCATTCGGGATCGCCAGCACGAACAAACCGCCGTGGGGCGCCATCAATTTACAGCCGAAATACATCGACAGCGCACCGGTCAGCGCGCCGCCGGCGATGCTCGCCGGAATCACCCGCAACGGATCTTTCGCCGCAAACGGAATCGCCCCTTCGGAGATAAAGCATAGCCCCAGCACCAGCGCTGCTTTACCGGCTTCGCGTTCAGTCTGCGCAAACTTGCGCCGGGCAATCAACGTGGCGATGCCCAGGCCGATCGGCGGCACCATGCCGGCGGCCATGGTCGCCGCCATCGGCGCGTAACTCTGCGACGCCAGCAACCCGACCGAGAACGCATAGGCCGCTTTATTGATCGGCCCGCCGAGGTCGACGCACATCATGCCGCCCAGCAGTACACCGAGCAGGATCGCGTTGGTGGTGCCCATGCTGTCGAGGAAATGGGTGAGCCCGGCAAGCATCCCGGCCACCGGTTTGCCGACCACGTAGATCATCACCAGACCGGTGAACAGACTCGCCAGCAACGGAATGATCAGGATCGGTTTCAACGCCTCAAGGCTCTGGGGCAAACGCGCGTATTTATTGATCGCCCTGGCCGCATAACCGGCGAGGAAACCGGCAACGATACCGCCAATGAAACCGGCACCCAGGGTGCTCGCCAGCAGACCGCCGATCATCCCCGGCGCGAGACCGGGACGGTCGGCGATGGAGTAGGCGATATAGCCTGCCAGCAGCGGCACCATCAACTTGAACGCAGTGTCGCCGCCGATCTGCATCAACGCCGCCGCCAGCGTGCCCTCCTCCTTGAACGCGGTGATGCCGAACACGAACGACAAGGCGATCATCAAACCGCCGGCGACCACCATCGGCAACATGAACGACACGCCAGTCAACAGGTGTTTATAGACGCCCGTCTTCTCCTGTTTGGCCGTTGTTTGGGCAGCGTTCGCTACACTTTCCTGCTGCCCTTCGGCCAAGGCTTTTTTCAGGGTTGCTTCGGCTTGCTTGAGGGCAATGCCGGTGCCACAGCGATAGATTTTCTTGCCGGCGAAACGCTCGGTGGCGACTTCGATATCGGCCGCCAACAGCACCACATCGGCCTCGGCAATCGCCGCTGCGCTCAGTGGATTGCGCGCACCGACCGAGCCTTGGGTTTCCACCTGCAAGTCATAACCCAGGCGCTTGGCCGCTTGTTGCAAAGCCTCGGCGGCCATGAACGTGTGAGCGACGCCCGTCGGGCATGCGGTAACGGCCACCAGTCGCGGCGCGTTCCGGGCTACAGCCACTGGCTCGATGACCACTTCGGAAGCGGCGTAAATCTGCGCTTCCTGCGCACCACGTCGCAGCACGGCCTCCACGTCTTGCAGGGCCTGGGCCGGGGTGCTCTGGAACACTCGCTTGCCGACAAACCGCGCCATGTCCACGGGCGCGCTGGTCACCAGCAACACCCACTCGGCCGCGTCGAGGGTGGCCGCCGACAATTGCTTTTCCGGATGTGCGGCATCGGTGATTTCGACACTGGTGCTCCAGCCCTGACGCTGGGCCGCGGCATCCAGCAGCCGGGCACACAGCACACTGGTGACCATGCCGTTCGGGCAGGCCGTAATGATGGCTAACTTCATGACAAACCCTCTTATTGTTCTGTCAGGGGACGCACGCGCACACCCTGTTCGAGCTGCGCCAGTTGCGCTGCATCGCCAATGCCGAATCCGATCTGGGTCACTGCCATCGCGGCAATCGCCGTGGCAGTGCGCAAGGTTTGCTCCGGCGTATCGGCGCTGAGCAAGCCGTGGAGCATCCCCGCCAGTAATGAATCACCCGCGCCCACCGTGCTGACGACGCTGACCCTGGGTGGCGTGGCATGCAGCGCCGAACCGACGCTGAACCAGTTCACGCCTTCGGCGCCGTGGGAAATCACCACATGCTCGATGCCCCGGGCGTGCAAACGCTCCGCCGCCAAGGCCTGCGCACTGACCGACACGACTTCGCAGTCCAGCACCTCGGCCAGCTCTTCAGTGTTGGGTTTGATCAGCCAGGGTCCCGCTTTAAGCGCTGCACGCAATGCCTCACCGCTGGTATCGAGGGCAACGTTCAGGCCCAGCGTCTTCAAGCGCACAATCAGCGCCTGCAACCACTGCGCACTGACGCCCAACGGCAAGCTTCCGGCGACCACCACCGCATCGTGGCCCGGGGCAATCTGCTCCAGTCGATCGATCAAGGCCTGCTGCGCCGCTTCGCTGACCTGAGGCCCCGGTCCGTTGATGTCGGTGATGCGTCCGTCGCTTTCCGCCAGCTTGATGTTGCTGCGGGTTTCACCGGGAACGCGGATGAAGGCGTCGACAAAACCGCGTTTGGCGAACAGCGTTTCAAACGCTTGCAGGTTGTCTTCGCCAAGAAAACCACTGACGGTCAACTGATGTCCGAGGTCGGCCAGCACTTGCGCCACGTTCACGCCTTTACCGGCGGCGTGTGTGTGCATGACATCGCTGCGATTGACCTGACCGGCTTCAAGGCGCGGCAACTGTACGGTCAGGTCCAGCGCCGGGTTGAGGGTCAGGGTGAGAATCCGTGCCATTACAGGGCCTCCACGAGTGCGCGCACTTCATTGGCGCTGCCCACGGCCAAGGCCTCACGGGCAAGGGTTTGAGTCTGAGTGAAGCCCAGTTCGCGAATCCGCGCCTTGACCTCGGCAATACTGCGCGCGCCGACACTGAGCTCATCCACCCCGAGGCCGACCAGTACCGGCACCGCCAGCGGGTCGGCTGCCAACTCGCCGCACACGCCGACCCATTTGCCATGGGCATGGGCCGCACGCACGGTGATGTCGATCAGTTGCAGCACCGCCGGGTGCAAGCCATCGGCCTGGGCCGACAGCGTCGGATGGCCACGGTCGATGGCCAGGGTGTATTGGGTCAGGTCGTTGGTACCGACGCTGAAAAAGTCGACCTCCCTGGCCAACACCGGCGCCAGCAAGGCCGCCGACGGCACTTCGATCATGATCCCCAGTTGCAGGTCGGCAACCGGGATTTCCAGGCGCAGACGTTCGGTCATGTCACGGGCCTGACGCCATTCATCAACACTGCCGACCATCGGGAACATGATCCGCAGCGGACGGTTGTCGGCGGCCCTCAGCAAGGCACGCAGTTGCGCCTCCATGATCTGCGGGCGCTGCAAGGTCAGGCGAATGCCGCGCACGCCGAGGAACGGGTTTTCTTCCTTCGCAATCGGCCAGTACGGCAGGGGTTTGTCACCACCGACATCGAGGGTACGCACCACCAGCGGTCGCCCGGCCAAGCCGTCGAGGACGCGGCGGTACTCGGCTTCCTGGGTCGCCTCGTCGGGCGCTTGCGGGTGGGCCATGAAAATCAGTTCGGTGCGCAACAGGCCGATACCTTCGGCGCCCTGCTCCACCGCACTGGTGACGCCGGCACTTTCGCCGATATTGGCGAACACTTCGACGGCATGGCCGTCGGTCGTCAGTGCCGGCTGGTGGCGTTGCTCGGCGGCTGCCTTCAAGCGCTGCTCGCGGGTATCGCGTTCGGCCGTGGCGCGCTGCAAGGTCGTCGCATCAGCGTCCACATGCAGACGCCCACGCTGGCCATCGAGCAGCAATGGCGTACCCGGCGCCAGCAGCAACACGCCAGGGCCGGCGCCGACCAATGCCGGAATGCCCAGGGCCCGGGCAACAATTGCACTGTGCGCCGTAGCGCCACCCCGTGCAGTGAGAATCCCGGCCACGCGAGCCGGGTCGAGACGCGCGACGTCGGACGGACCGACCTCGTCCATCACCAGGATGTACGGCTGATCCGGTTCGCTCGGGGTTTCGATCCCACTGAGTTGCAGCAATACCCGACGCCCAATGTCGCGCAAGTCGGCAGCGCGCTCGGCGAGCAAGGCATCCTGCAATGCTTCCTGCTGCCGGGCCGCCGCTTCAATCACGACCATCCACGCGGCCTCCGCGCTTTCGCCCTGCTTGAGGCGCGTATCGACCTCATCGGTGAGTTCCGGGTCGTCGAGCATCTCCTGGTGGGTGATGAAGATTTCGCGAATGGCTTTGCTTTTGCTGCGCTCGATCAATCCCTGGATGTCACGGCGCACCTGCGCCAGCGCCTGCTGGAGACGTTCGCGTTCGATGGCGGCGGACTCACCGCGCAACGGGTAATCGATGGTTTGCAGGACTTGAATATGCGCCGGGCCGATGGCGATGCCCGGTGCGGCGGCAATGGCCTGGACCACGCTGCCGGATGTCGGGGCGAGGATCACTTCGGCCATATCGGCAACGACTTCCCGTGCCTGGCTGACTGGCGGCAGCGGCTCGATTTCCTCACCGAGGCCTTCTTCGATGGCGGCCAACAAGGCCGGCAACGCATCCGCCGCGATGGCCGGTTCGGCAATGAATTCCAGGACCTGCCCGCGACGGGCGCCGAGGCTGAGCAGTTTGCTCAGGCTCTTCACCGACACCGCGCTGTCGTGGCCGTCGACGATCCGCACGCGGATCTCGCCCTCAAAACTTTTCGCCAGCTGCGCAAGGATCTTCGCCGGCCGCGCATGCAAACCGTGGGCATTGGCCAAGGCAATCCGCGCACTGGGCCAGTCGGCGGGCACTTCACCACCGAGCACTTCGAGGACTTTGCGGCTGCTGGTGGCGCGCCCCAATTCATGACCACGTC
>Ga0209050_1001688_pt1 | contig 22135 bp, 23 predicted proteins | sample Araplavi_mTSA_r2_FD_184276 | JGI IMG/M metagenome (GOLD analysis project Ga0209050, IMG submission 184276) | Arabidopsis root microbial communities from North Carolina, USA - plate scrape MF_Cvi_mTSA_r2 (SPAdes) (version 2) | ecosystem: Host-associated > Plants > Roots > Endosphere | place: USA... | reverse complement strand
GCCCAGGCGTTACCTGGCACCGTGCCCTGTGGAGCCCGGACTTTCCTCGGCATCCTTTCGGATGACGCGACTGCCTGGCCGACTCCGCGCCGGCATTCTACTGCTTCGCAGCGAATTGCCCCCGACGTTTTGCTGAAGCAAAACTTCGGGCCCCGGCTTCAGGCTCCCAATTCCCCGCGGCTGCCGCCGCGCCCCCTCTACTAAAGGGGGCTGACTGCCCCAGACCCGCCTCTGATCTTTAGCCCCTCTCCCGCTCGCGGGAGAGGGGTTGGGGTGAGGGCAGCGGTGCGATGGAGCTACATCACGCTCGCATTGCTCGAAGCCTCACCCTTCCGCGTTGTACAACGCCTTGCGCGGCGCGCCACTCAATTCCGCGGCGAGTTTCGCCGCCTGCGAGGGCTTCAGATACTCGGTGAGCTTCGCGTACAACCGCTTGCCCTCGGCGATCGATGCGTCCGCATCCTCGCCCGCGCCCTCCACTATCAAGACAAATTCGCCTTTGCGCTGGTTCGGATCAGCGCCAACGCGCTGGCGCAGGTCGGCCAGCGTTCCATCCAGCACGGTCTCGAACAGCTTCGTCAGTTCGCGCGCGATCGTGGCACGGCGCGATTCGCCGAACGCGGCGATCAGGTCGTCCAGCGATTCCTCGATGCGATGCGCCGACTCGTAGAAGATCAGCGTGCGCACTTCGGCGGTCAGGCGCGAAAGGCGTTCGCGACGCCCCGAGGCCTTCGCCGGCAGGAAACCTTCGAACACGAAACGATCGCTCGGCATGCCGGCAACGCTCAATGCCGCGATCGCCGCACACGCGCCAGGCACGGGCGAAACGCGCAAGCCGGCGGCACGCGCCGCGCGAACCAGGCGGAAACCCGGATCGCTCACCAGCGGCGTGCCCGCATCGGACACCAATGCGAAGCTTTCTCCCGACTGCAGTCTTGCGACCAGCTGCGCAGCCTGCGCTTCCTCGTTGTGTTCGTGCAGCGCGATCAGCGGGCGTTCCAGCCCGAAGTGCGAGAGCAGCTGGCGCGTGTGGCGCGTGTCTTCCGCGCAGATCGCATCGACGGTTTTCAGCGTTTCCAGCGCACGGGAGGAAAGGTCGCCGAGGTTGCCGATGGGCGTGGCGACCACGTGAAGCGTGCCTGGAGCGTTCGAGCCTCCGGCTTTCGGGGTGCCGGACGGAACGGCGGACTGGGGCGTATGCATCGTGCGTCTGCGGTGGGGCCGGGTAGAATCCTAACCGGTCCCTCAGGAACGCCGCGTCGCGGCACGCATGCAGATGATCCGAGCTTCGAACCGCTGGGCAATCAAGTCGATGTGCGCGGCCATGCTGGCCGCGATGCTGCTGGGCGGTTGCGCGACGGTGTCCACCACCGGCACCAAGACGTCCGAGCAGAGCCGCAACCCGACCATCGCCCAGGCCGGCGAGCTGGCCCGCAACGGCGCAGCCCTCACGGGCGCGGCGCGCAGCGCAAACGATCGCGAGATCGAACGCCTGCTGGCCACGCTCGACAACGCCACGCTGTCGCGCGAAGCCGCGTCGCTGGCCGCGGGCGATCCGCTCTACAACCACGCCGCCCAGGCGCTGCTGCGCCGCGGCCTGCCGCTGCCGCGCGCATTCGACCGCACCGGCTGGAACTTCGACGCCGCGGGCCGCCCGACCGCCGAGCAGGACGGCTACCGCCCGCCGGTGAAGCTGGCCGTGCTGCTGCCGATGTCGGGCAACCTCGCCGTCGCGGCCGCGCCGGTGCGCGATGGCTTCCTTGCCGGCTACTACGGCGAACCGCGCCGCCGTCCGGACGTGAGCTTCTACGACACCGCAGGCACGCCCGGTGGCGCGCTCGCCGCGTACGACCGCGCCGCCGCGGAAGGCAACGATTTCGTGGTCGGCCCGCTCGGCCGCGACGAGGTAAACGCGCTGTTCGCCAAGGGCGCTTTGCCGGTGCCGGTGCTTGCGCTCAATCGCGGCGATGGCGAACCGCCGGCCGGCAACGCGAGCTTCTCGTTGTCGCCGGAAGACGAAGGCATCGCCGCGGCCGAGCAACTGCTCGCCATGGGCGCCAAGCGCGTGCTGGTGGTGGCATCGGTCGAAGACACGCAGCAGCGCGCGGTCGCCAGCTTCCGCGAACGCCTCACCGCGCGCGGCGCGACGGTGACCGACGTCGCCGGCGAAGGCACGTCCGATTTCCTTCCCTTCGCGCAGAAGGACGGCGGCGTGGACGCCCTGTTCCTCGCCGTGAAGGGCAGCAGCGCGCGCCTGCTGATGCCCAAGCTCGCGATCGCCGGTCTTGCGGGCAAGCCGCGCGTGGCGACCTCGCAGCTGTTGTCGGGCACCGGCAAGGCGGAGGAAGACCGCGTGCTGGACGGCATCGCGTTCCCGAGCGAAACCTGGACCACGCGCGGCGTGCCGGGCCTGCCGCCGGCGGCGATCGCTGGTTCGCAGCTCAACAACGCCAAGGGCCCGGCAGCTCGTCTGTTCGCCTTCGGTTTCGACGCCTGGCAGATCACCGCCTACCTGCAGCGACTGGCCACCACCGCCGACGGCCACATCGACGGCGCCACCGGCACCTTGCGCCTGGACGGCTTCGGCAACGTGCTGCGCACCCCGTCCTGGTCGACCTTCAGCGCGGGCCTGCCCACGCCACTGGCGGATGCCTCCCGCCGCTGATCGCCGCGCACGCGGCGCGGCGGTGGAAGCCGCCGCGCGCGCATTGCTGATACGCGCCGGGCTTCGCGATGTCGCGGCGAACGCGAACTACCGCTTCGGCGAACTGGACCTGGTGATGCTCGACGGCGCCACGCTGGTGTTCGTCGAAGTGCGTTACCGCCGCGACGCGCGCTTCGGCGGCGGCGCGGCCTCGGTCGACGTGCACAAGCGCCGCAAGCTGGTGCAGGCCGCCAGCGCCTTCCTCGCGCACCATCCGAAACATGCGAACTCGCCCTGCCGCTTCGATGTGGTGGAAGGCGATGGCGATCCCGCCGCGCCGCGCTTGAACTGGCTCAAGGACGCCTTCCGCGCCGACGAGTTCTGAACGGCTCCCAACGATTACCGATTCCCACCACTGTCGCGCCGTGCGGATCCGGACGGCTTCGCTTACCGTCGGCGCACCAAGGGATCAGGGGAACCAGGGATGCGAACCAAGTTCCATGCGGGCCTGCTGGCCTGCGTCTTGACGATGCTGCTGGGTGGCTGCTCGCAGAAACGCGAACAGGCGGCCGACGCCGAAGTTTCCGGCAGCGCTTCCGACTCGGCCGCCGCGGCACCTGCAGCACCTGCCGGATCGGCAGCGCCCACCGATGCCGCCACGCAACTGGAATCGGCGGTGATCGTGCAACCTTCGGGCGAGCGCCGTTTCATCCGCACCGCGAACGTCGGCTTCCTCGTCGACGACGTTTACCGCTCGGCGCTGGCGATCGAGGATCTGGTCGCGCAATACGGCGGCTTCGTCGCGAGGAACGACATCCAGTCCACAGTGGAAGACGTGGAGAAGCGTCCCAGCGGCGACGGCAAGCTGGTCGAACTGGCTACCTACACCGTGCGCGGACGCCTCCTGGTGCGCGTGCCGAGCGAGCGCACCCAGCCGTTCCTTCGTGCGCTCGCGACGCACGTCCGTTTCCTCGACGGCCGCACCTACGAAGCGGCAGACGCGCAATTCCAGGTGTTGCGCGAGCGTCTTGCGCAGGCGAGGCACCAGAGTGCGCAGGCCGCACTCGGCGACATCGCGGCGGACGGCGGCAAGACGGGAGAGCGCGTCGACGCCGTTTCGGCCCGATCCGACGCGCAGGCGCAGCGCGACGAGGCGCAGATCGCGCGCGCCGAACTGGAGGACCGCATCGCCTTCGCCACCATCGATCTGTCGATGTACCAGTCGCCGCAGGTGCGCCGCACCGAACGGCTCGATGTGGATGCGGTGGTGCGTCGCGATGGTCCCGGTTTCTTCGCACGGCTCGGCCATGCCCTGCGCACCGGCTGGTATGGCGGACTGGACGCGATCGTCTGGCTCTCGCTGCTGTGGCCGCTGTGGCTGGCGGTCGCGGCCTGCGTGATCGGCGTGCGTTTCTGGCGGCGCAGGGGCTGACATGCCCACGGTGTTCACGCACGCCATCGTTCCGGTCGCGGCCGCGATCGCGCTCGGAACGAAGCGTGTGCCACCGCGCCTGATCGTCGCCGGTGCGTTCGCCGCGATGCTCCCCGACGCCGACGTCGTCGCGTTCAAGCTCGGCATCGCCTATGCGGACGACTTCGGCCATCGCGGCGCCAGCCATTCGCTGTTCTTCGCTGGCATGGTCGCGATACTCGGCGCCCTGCTGCACCGTCCGCTGCGAACGAGCGCGTCGTTCGCGGCGTTGTGGCTGTTCGGGTGCGTCGCCTCGCATCCGTTGCTGGATGCACTGACCAACGGCGGCCTCGGCGTCGCGCTGTGGTGGCCGTTCTCGGATGCGCGCGTGTTCTGGCCGTGGCGCCCCATCGCCGTATCGCCCATCGGAAGCGGCTTCTTCAGCGCGCGGGGCGGCGCGGTGATGCTCTCGGAGTTCGCCTGGGTGTGGCTGCCGTGCGCGGTTCTCGCCGCGACGGGCCTTGCACTGCGACGGGCGTTATCCTCGCGTCCATGACGCCGCTGCCGCACACGCTCGATTCGGAACTTCGCTCGCTGCTCGGCGATGCGTGGCGCACCGACGAAAGCGAACGCCTGACCTACGCCTACGACAACTCGCGCCGGCAATCGCTGCCCGACGCGGTGGCGTTGCCGACCACGCGAGAGCAGGTCGTCGGCCTGGTGCGCGCGTGCCGTGCCGCACGCGTGCCGGTGATCGCACGCGGACGCGGTACCAACACCACCGGCGCGGCCGTGCCCGTCGCAGGCGGTGTGGTGGTGTCGTTCGAACGGATGAACCGGATCCTCGACATCCGGCCGGGCGATCGCTGCGCCGTGGTCGAACCGGGCGTGCTCAACGGCGACCTGCAGGCCGCATTGAAACCGCACGGGTTGTTCTGGCCGCCGGACCCGACCAGCGCCGGCTACAGCAGCATCGGCGGCAACCTCGCCTGCAATGCGGGCGGACCGCGCGCGGTGAAGTACGGCGCCACGCGCGACAACGTGCTCGCACTCACCGCCGTCACCGGCACGGGCGAACTGATCCATTGCGGCACCGCGACCACGAAGGGCGCGACCGGTTACGACCTGCAACGCCTGCTTGTCGGCAGCGAAGGCACGCTGGCGCTGATCGTCGAAGCGAGCCTTCGTCTAACGCCGTCGCCGAAATCGCGCCGCGCGTTGCGCGCGATCTATCGCGACGTCTCTTCCGCCGCACAGGCCGTAGCGCGGTTGATGGCGCAGCCGGTCACGCCGTCGATGCTGGAATTCATGGACGCCGATGCGGTGCGCCTGGCGCGCGACGTCGGCGGCGCGGACCTTCCGCACGACGCCGGTGCGCTGCTGATGATCGAAGCCGACGGCGACGCGCAGACCCTGCCGCACGACATGGAAGCGCTGATGCGCGCCGCCGATGGCGAAGGCGTGGTGTCGCTCGACGATGCGGCCGACGAATCGGCGCGCGAGAAACTCTGGGCCGCGCGCAAGGCGCTGTCGCCGTCGCTGCGCACGCTCGCGCCGGGGAAGATCAACGAAGACGTCGTCGTGCCGGTGTCGCGCATCCCGCAACTCGTCGATGGCGTGCATGCGCTGTCGCGCGAGTTCGACCTGCCCATCGTCTGTTTCGGCCATGCCGGCAACGGCAACCTGCACGTCAACCTGCTCTACCACCCCGAAGATGCCGCGCAGACCGCGCGCGCGCATGCGGCGATGGCACGCGTGTTCGCGCTCACCCTATCGCTGGGCGGCACGCTGTCGGGCGAGCACGGCATCGGCCTGGCAAAGCGCGAGTTCATGCCGCAGGCGATCGACGCGCCGACGCTGGCGATGATGCGCGCGGTGAAGGCGGCGTTCGATCCGGACGGCATCCTCAATCCAGGCAAGCTGCTGCCGGACTGAGCGCGGCAAGCGTCAGAGAAACTGGTCGAGTTTGCGCATCACCAGCATCATCCCGACCACCCAGCACAGGATCACCAGCAGCACCGCGCCCCAGTTGCTGCCGATCCTGCCGCGCCTGCGCTGCACCCAGAAACCCATCGCGAGCAACACCGTCGGCACGATGAAGAACAGCATGCCGATCAGGAACCTCGTGTCCGATTCCACGCGAATCCTCCTTGCCAAGGGGAATACCGGCGCGGCCGCCGGCCTGCGGGCCGATCTTACGCCGCCGGTCAGGTGAAGTGCTGATACCCGGCGCGGCCGGGGTTCCACTGCCCGCCCTGCGCATCGAACGCGCGCACGCCCTCGCCCGCCTCGATGCGGCCGATGCGCGTAACCGGCGTGTCCGTTTCGCGGGCGAGGCGCTCGATTTCGTCGCGAAGGTCGACCGACGCGGTGAAGCACAGCTCGTAATCGTCGCCGCCGGTGGCCTGCAGTGAACGGCGCGTGGCGTCGTCGAACGCGGCGCGCAGCGCATCGGAGGCCGGGAGGCGATCCAGCTCCACACGTGCGCCGACGCTGCTTGCACGGCAGATGTGCGCGAGGTCGGCGAGCAGCCCGTCGGAAACGTCGATGCACGCATGCGCGACATCGGCCAGCGCGAAGCCGAGCGCGAGACGCGGCGTCGGGCGATCCAGGCGCGAGCGCAGCACGGCATCGCGCGTGACGCCTTCGCGCCATTGCGCCAGTGCGCCGGCCGCATCGCCGGGGGTGCCGCTGACCCAGATGTCGTCGTCGATGCGCGCGGCATCGCGACGCAGCACGCGTCCAGGCGCAGCGAAACCGTGCACCGTCACGCTGATCGACAGCGGTCCACGCGTGGTATCGCCGCCGATCAACGCAACGCCATGCGCATGCGTGAGTTCGAGGAATCCGTCGACGAAGCCGTCGACCCAGTCCGCGTCGCCGCCGGGCAGCGACAGCGACAGCGTGCACCACGCGGGTTCGGCGCCCATCGCGGCAAGGTCGGAGAGATTCACCGCCAGCGATTTCCAGCCGACGTCGGCCGGTGCGGTGTCTTCGGGGAAATGCACGCCGGCATTGAGCGTGTCGGTGGCGACGACCAGCAACTTCCCGGCCGGCACGCGCAGCAGCGCGGCGTCGTCGCCGATGCCGAGCACCACGTCGTCGCGTGCCTGCACGCGGCGACGGATGCGGTCGATCAGGTCGAATTCGCGCGCGCCGCGTTGTGATTCAGTCACGTCACGCTCCAGCACTGCAGCCGCGAGGCGCGTTGCCTGCATCGCGGCCGCGCGGCGTCATCGCTGCCGCGGCGCCTTCACTTCGACGGCGCGCCAGTCGGCGGCGGCATGGTCGAGCACGCCGTTGACGTAGGTGTGGCCGTGTTCGGCGCCGAAGCGCTTCACGCTTTCGATGGCCTCGTTGATGACCACGCGGTACGGCACGTCCGGGCGCAGGCGCAGTTCGTACGCGGCGATGCGCAGCGCGGCGCGTTCGATCGCGTCGACCTGCTCGATGTCTCGGTCCAGGAACGGCTTGAGCGCCTCGTCCAGCGATTCGACGTTCGTTTCCACGCCCCGCACGAGATCTTCGAAGTACTCCAGGTCCGCCTGTTCCTTGGCCTGTTCGTGGGCGAACTGCGCGATCACGTCGCGCGCGCTCGAACCCGACATCTGCCACGCATAGACGGCCTGCAGGGCGCGGCGGCGCGCACGCGAGCGGGCGACGGGATCGATTCCATCCGGACGACGACGGTTCATGGCAATTGCCCCAGCAGATGACTCATTTCAAGTGCGGCCAGCGCCGCTTCCTCGCCCTTGTTGCCGTGCGTGCCGCCGGCGCGGGCCTCGGCGTCCTGGTGGCGCTCCACGGCGAGCACGCCGTTGGCGACCGGCATGCCGTAATCCAGTTGCACGCGCATCAGGCCGTCGGAACAACCGTCGGCGACCTGCTCGTAATGGCGCGTATCGCCGCGCACGACGCAGCCCAGCGCGACCACCGCCGCGTGCTTGCCGGCCTTGGCCAGGCGCGCGGCGACGACGGGGATTTCCCATGCGCCGGGCACGCGGATGACGTCCACCGCGGACTCGGCCACGCCGTTCTCGGCGAAGGTCTGGCGCGCGCCGGCGACCAGCGTATCGGTGATGCGCGGGTTCCAGCGGCTGGCGATGATCGCGAATCGCGCGCCCTCGGGGCTGCGCAGGTCGCCTTCGTAGTGGGTCATGGGGCGTTCTTGGTGAAGGGCGGGGATTCTAACCTGTGGAGCCGGAGGCGCTTGTTCAGCGCCCCCGGCCGGGAACGCGGATCAGTGCGGCGTCTCGACGTACTCCACCACTTCGAGCCCGAACCCGGCCAGCCCGATCTGCTTGCGGGGCGTGCCCATCACGCGCAGCTTGCCCAGGCCCAGGTCGGCCAGGATCTGGCCGCCGGCGCCGTTGCGCCGCCATTCGGCCAGCGCGTGGCCGCGGGTGGCGCCGGTCTCGTCGGCATGCTGGGGCGCGCGGATGCGGGCCAGCAGCGCGTCGGCGTCGGCGTGGTCGGCCAGCAGCACCAGCGCGCCACGGCCTTCGGCGGCGATCGTCCGCAGCACGTCGCCGACGGCGGGCCCGAAGTCCGGCCGCCGCCAGTGCAGCGCGTCGGCCAGCGGGTTCTGCACGTGCACGCGTACCAGCGTCGGGATGGCGACGTCCGGCTCGCCGCGGCGCAGGGCGAAATGCAGCGCGTGGCTGAGGCGGTCGCGGTAGGTGAACAGCTCGAACGGGCCGTGTTCGGTCTCGATTTCGCGCGCATCCACGCGTTCGACCGTGTGCTCGGTGGCTAGGCGGTAGCGGATCAGCTCTTCGATCGAGCCGATCTTCAGCCCGTGCTCGGCCGCGAACGCCTCCAGCTCGGGCCGGCGCGCCATGCTGCCGTCGGGATTGAGGATTTCGACCAGCACGCCGGCCGGCTCCAGGCCGGCGAGCAGCGCGAGATCGCTTGCCGCCTCGGTGTGCCCGGCGCGGTTGAGCACGCCGCCCGGCTGCGCCTGCAGCGGGAAGATGTGGCCCGGCTGCGACAGATCGCTGGCCGACGCATCCGGCCGCACCGCCGTGCGCACGGTATGCGCGCGGTCGTAGGCGCTGATGCCGGTGGTCACGCCTTCGGCGGCCTCGATGCTGACGGTGAAATTGGTGTGGTGCGGCGAGGTGTTGTCGCGCACCATCGGCGGCAGGCCGAGCTGGCGGCAACGCTCACGCGTCAGCGACAGGCACACCAGGCCGCGCGCGTGCGTGACCATGAAGTTGATGTCCTGCGGCCGCACGAGTTCGGCGGCCATGATCAGGTCGCCTTCGTTCTCGCGGTCCTCGTCGTCGACGATGACGACCATGCGGCCGTTGCGGATCTCTTCGAGCAGTTCGGGAATCGGGCTGAAAGGCATGGCGTTACTCTCCGTTCCCTGCGCGACCGGCGAGCAGCCGCTCGACGTAGCGCGCGACCAGGTCGATCTCCAGGTTCACCGCATCGTTCACGCGCGTCTGCGCGAAACGCGTGTTGGCGACCGTGTGCGGGATCAGCGCGACTTCGAAGCCGGCTTCGTCCACTTCGTTCACGGTGAGGCTGACGCCGTCGACGCAGATCGAACCCTTCTTCGCGATGTAACGCAGCAGCTGCGTCGGCGCACTGAATCGCCAGCGTTGCGCACGCGCATCGGGCTCGATGCGTTCGACGCGGCCGAGCCCATCGACGTGGCCACTGACCAGATGACCGCCGAGGCGATCGGTCGGGCGCATCGCGCGTTCAAGATTCAACGCGTCGTCGACGCAGAGCGCGCCCAGCGTGGTGAGCGCGAGCGTTTCGTTCGATGCGTCAGCGGCGAAGCTGTTCGCATCGAACTCGATCACGGTCAGGCACACGCCGTTGACGGCGATGCTTTCGCCCAGTTGCACGGCGTCGAACGGCAGCGAGCCGACATCGACGGTGAGGCGGACGTCGCCGCCACGGCGTTCGAGCGCGGCCAGGCGGCCGACGCCTTCGATGATGCCGGTGAACATCAGCGCGCCTCCGTCAGGCGAACGAGTACGCCACGGAAAAACGGTGCTTTTTCTGAGATCCCCGCACAGGGACGTGCGAGCTGTTGCAGGGGGAGCTGCATATGAAACGTTTCCCGTTCAAGAAATGAGCGAAAAACGCCTCAAGGCATGAGGCAGGCGCACGGCGCGAGGCCGTGTGCGGCTGTCTTCTTTCATCCGGACTTTCCGGGAAGCTCTCGCTTTCCGACCGTCGGCTCCGGCATCGGACCGGATCTGCTGACCTTCATCGCCACGGGGGCTTCGAAGCGCTCGCGGGCTCGTGCGAACGACGCTTGTGAAAGCGCGGATGCACCTACCGCCGGTGGGGAATCTCACCCCGCCCTGAAGACGTTACGTGTTGTGTTCGCCGGCGAACCGGCAGGCGGATTCTAGCATCCGGTCTCGAAAACACCGGCCGGATGCAGTGTTCCGCCCGTGAAACCGCCCTCAGCCCTTCCTGCGCAGGTGCAGGAACAGCGGCCAGCGGATCGTCTGCGCCTCGTCGGCATCGCCCCAGGCGGCGGCCAGCGCGGGCGCGTAGCGGGCGACCGGGTCTTCGCCGGTGTCGGCGGTGCAGCGCGCCACGGCGGACATGCTCGACAGGTAGCGCAGGAAATGCGCCAGCGACCACTCCGCCTCCAGCCACAGCTCCGGCGCCGGGAGCGCGGGAAACGGCCAGCCGTAGCCGGCGTAATGCGCGTCGATCTGCTCGCGCTCCGGCGGCCAGTAGGGATCGATGCGGCTGCGGAAGGCCTCCACCGGTTCGACCATGCCTTCGGGCGCGATGAAATCCGCGTAGCCCCACGCCGCCAGCACGCCGCCGGGCGAGAGCACGCGCTGGCATTCGGGAAAGAACTTCGATCGATCGAACCAGTGCAGCGCCTGTGCGACGGCGATCAGTTGAACGCTGGCATCGGGCAATGACGTGCGTTCGCCCGGCTCCACCGCAAGGCTCACCTTGTCGGTGCCCGGCTGCGCCCAGTGCTGCGCGAGCTGCTTCGCGCTCGGCTCGGTCGCGTGCACATGCGCGAAGTGCGCGGCGAGTCCGCGCGTCGCCTGCCCGCTTCCGCAGCCCGGTTCCCACACGCGCGCATCGCGCGGAACGACCGCGGCGATCGCATCGAACAGTTCGTCCGGGTATTCCGGTCGCGCCTGCGCATACGCATCGGCGACGCCGGAGAAATGATCCTTGAAGTCCGCGCCGCTCATCCGCGCCTCCATGTCATGAAGTCAGATCGATGCTTCCGGGCGCAGCAGCAGGCGGATGTCGTGGCCGATGTAGCGCGATTCGACGATCGCCATCTTCAGCTTCTGCGCCATCGTGTCGATGGCGAGGCCATCGAACAGCGGCCGCGCGCGCTCGCCCAATAGAACGGGCGCGACATACAGCAACACTTCGTCGACGAGACCCGCGCTGAGGAACGCGCCCGCCAGCGTCGCGCCGGCTTCGAGCTGGATCTCGTTCACGCCCTGCTCGGCCAGCAGGCGAAGCACCGCGCGCAGGTCGAAGCGGCCATCGCGCACCGGCACCGCGGCGTGCTGCGCCAGCAGGCCACGCGGCGCCTTCGCATCGGGCGCGTGCAGGTACAGCGTCGGCGCATCGCCTTCGCGCACGCGTCCGCGTGCGACGGTCGCCAGGCCAGGATCGAGCACCACGCGCAGCGGCGGGACGAAGGGCGTGTCGTCGCCCAGTCGCACCGTCAGCGCCGGATCGTCGGCGAGCACCGTGCCGGCCCCGGTGACGATCGCGCCGGCACGCGCGCGCCAGTGCTGCACGTCCAGGCGCGAAGCCTCTCCGCTGATCCACTTGGACTCGCCATTGGCCAGCGCGCTGCGTCCGTCGAGGCTGGTGGCGAGCTTCACTCGCAACCACGGCCTGCCGCGCTCGACGCGCGAAAGGAAGCCGCGATTGAGCGCGCGCGCCTGCGTTTCCATCAAACCCGACGCGACTTCGACACCCGCCGCGCGCAGCTTCTCGAAACCCGCGCCATCGACCTGCGGGAACGGATCACGCATCGCCGCGATCACGCGCGAAACGCCGGCGGCGATCAACGCATCGGCACAGGGACCGGTGCGGCCGGTGTGCGCGCAGGGTTCGAGCGTGACGTACGCGGTCGCGCCTTTCGCGCGTTCGCCCGCAGCGCGCAGCGCATGCACTTCCGCGTGCGGTTCGCCGGCGCGCTCGTGCCAGCCTTCGCCGACCACTTCATCGCCATGCGCGATGACGCAACCGACCATCGGATTGGGCCTGGTGGTGTAGGCGCCACGCTCGGCCAGTCGCAGCGCGCGGGCCATCATCGCGTGGTCGGTGGCGGAGGCGGTGAACATGGTCGTCATCAGCGCTTGCCCTTGCGCGGCGACGGCTCGGCTTCTTCATCCAGCAACGGCAACTGCCCTTCGGCGGAAGCGTCGCTTTCCAGGCGGTCCAGTTCCTCGCGGAAATCGGCCACGTCCTGGAATGCGCGATACACCGAGGCGAATCGCACGTAGGCGACGTGGTCGAGCTTGCGCAGCTCGGTCATCACGAAATCGCCGACGCGGCGCGACGGCAGTTCGCGTTCGGCCGTCATGCGCAGGTGGTGCACGACGGCGCGCACGGAGGATTCGATCTGTTCCTCCGACACCGGCCGCTTCTGCAGCGCGCGGTCGAAGCTCGCGCGCAGCTTGCGCGCGTCGAAAGCTTCACGGCGGCCGTCGCTCTTGATGATCAGCGGCAGCTTGAGTTCGATCGTTTCCTGCGTCGAGAAACGCTCGCCGCAGGCTTCGCAGACGCGGCGACGACGGATCGTCGCGCCGTCGTCGGACACGCGCGAATCGATGACGCGGGTGTCGGGGTGCTGGCAGAACGGACAATGCATCAGCGACGGCTCCGCAGCCTCAGGAGGACCAGATGTAACGACGGAACGATAAGGGCCGGACCCAGGAACCATCCCCACCGGAGCGTGGCGATGTCTTCCCAGCCCAGCACGCAGAGCATCACGCTGGCGGTGAGGATACCCGCGGCCAGCGCGAACCACAGTTCGTGCTCGGCCTCGTGCAATCCCTTGCGACCTTCAGTGAGGTAACGCGCGGATAGGACGAACCACGCCGCCAGACCGGAAACGCCGCCCAGCAATACCAGCAGGTAGAGGGCGACACTACCCACGCCAGCCAGCGACCAGTCGGCGAATGCCATCTCCGTCTCGGCGGACAGCATCACCGCTCCGGACACCACACCCAACAGAACGGTCGGAATGGCGAACGCCAACGTCGGGAGGCCGATGACCAGCGCTTCAAGCGCGTAGATGCATCGGCCTATCCGCTCGGTCACGGGCTCAGCCGTAGACCGGGTACTTCTTGCACTGCGCCGTCACCTTCTCGCGCACGGCGGAGATGACGGCGTCGTCCTTCGGCGCGTCCAGCACGTCGCAGATCCAGTTCGCCAGCTCGATGCAGTCTGCTTCCTGGTAACCGCGCGTGGTGACGGCCGGGGTGCCGATGCGCAGGCCCGAGGTCACGAACGGCTTCTGCGGGTCGTTCGGCACGGCGTTCTTGTTGACGGTGATGTGCGCCTTGCCCAGTGCGGCTTCGGCGTCCTTGCCGGTCACGCCCTTGCCGATCATGTCGATCAGCATCAGGTGGTTCTGCGTGCCGCCGGAGACGATCTTGTAGCCGCGATCGATGATCGTCTTCGCCATCGCCTGCGCGTTCTTCACGACCTGCCGCTGGTAGGTGGTGAATTCCGGTTCCAGCGCCTCCTTGAAGGCCACCGCCTTGGCGGCGATGACGTGCATCAACGGACCGCCCTGGATGCCCGGAAAGACGATCGACTGCAGCTTCTTCTCGATTTCCTCGCCGGCATTGAGCGCAACGATGATGCCGCCGCGCGGGCCGCGCAGCGTCTTGTGCGTGGTCGAGGTGACCACGTGCGCGTGCGGCAGAGGGTTCGGGTACACGCCGGCAGCGACCAGGCCGGCGACGTGCGCCATGTCGACGAACAGGTATGCGCCGACCTTGTCGGCGATCGCGCGGAAGCGCGCCCAGTCGATCTTCTGCGAATACGCCGAGAAACCGGCGACGACCATCTTCGGCTTGTGTTCCAGCGCGAGCTTTTCGACTTCGTCGTAGTCGATCAGGCCCTGGTCGTTCACGCCGTACTGGATCGCGTTGAAGAGCTTGCCGCTGACGTTGACCTTCGCACCGTGGGTGAGGTGGCCGCCGTGCGCCAGCGACATGCCCAGGATCGTGTCGCCGGGATTGAGCAGCGCCAGGTACACGGCCTGGTTGGCCTGCGAACCCGAATGCGGCTGGACGTTCGCGTAATCGGCGCCGAAGAGCTTCTTCAGGCGCTCGATCGCGAGCTGCTCGGCCACGTCCACGTACTCGCAACCGCCGTAGTAGCGCTTGCCGGGATAGCCTTCGGCGTACTTGTTGGTCAGCACGCTGCCCTGCGCTTCCATCACGCGCGGGGAGGCGTAGTTTTCCGAGGCGATCAGCTCGACATGGTCCTCCTGGCGGCGCGCCTCGTTGGCGATGGCCTGGGCGAGTTCATCGTCGTAACCGGCGATGCGGGCGGAGCTGGGGAACATTCGCGAACCTCGGGCGTGGGGTGAATGGGGCCGGTCAGGCCCGCGAAAGCTGGCGCGGCCGGGTCGAAGATGGTAGCCCAGGGCTTAAAATGCGGCCAGCGAGCACGCGGGCCGAAGGGCCGTCAACGCGAGCTTTCCGCCCCCCACCCCACAGGGAATCCTTCGACCGTGAAATGGGTCTTCGTCCTGCTGTTCCTCGCCAGCGCGGTGTACGTGCACTTCCGCGGCCGGGTACGGCACCGCCTGGGCCGGCAATTGCTGGACCACTCCACCTTCATGGCCCCGATCAACGTGCTGATGTACGCCTTCTCGCGCGTGCCGACCACGCCGTTCATCGCCGATCCGGGCCGCCACTTCCCCGAACTCGAACCGCTGCGCCAGAACTGGCAGGCGATCCGGGCCGAGGCACTGCGGCTGCGAGAGCTGCAGCAGATCAAGGCCGCCGACGGCTACACCGACGTCGGCTTCAACTCCTTCTTCCGGCGTGGCTGGAAGCGCTTCTACCTGAAGTGGTACGACGACGCCCACCCGTCCGCGGCCGAGCTGTGCCCGCAGACGACCGCGCTGCTGAAGCAGATCCCCGCCGTGAAGGCCGCGATGTTCACCGAGCTCCCGCCCGGCAGCGAGCTGCGCCCGCACCGCGACCCCTACGCCGGCTCGCTGCGCCTGCACCTGGGCCTTGAAACCCCGAACGACGACGGCTGCTTCATCGAGGTCGACGGAGAGCGCTACAGCTGGCGCGACGGCGAGTGGACGATGTTCGACGAGACCTACATCCACAGCGCCCGCAACGACACCCAGGACAACCGGATCATCCTGTTCTGCGACGTGGAGCGCCCGCTGCGCTTCGCCCCGGCCCGGGCGTTCAACCGGTTCGTGGCGCGCAACCTGATCGCCGCCGGCGCCTCGCCGAACCAGGAGGGCGACAAGACGGGCGGCTTCAACCGGCTGTTCAAGTACTTCTACGCCCTGCGCCTGAAGGCCAAGGGCCTGCGCGAGCGCAACAAGTCGCTGTATTACGGGCTGAAATACGTCGCCGTGGTGCTGGTGGCGGCGTTCATCGTGTGGGTTTGAGGCTCTCGGCCCTGTAGCCCCGGCAAGCCCGGAGGCGGCACCCGGGTCGCCCCGCGCCCGAACCCCGGGTGCGCGTCGCTTACCCGGGCTACGGCGGCCCCTTCCCCGCGCGGGAGGGGGCGCCGGGAGGCGTCCCAAGCTGAAGCCCGCCTTCTTTCGCGCTGGGAAAGCTCCCCCTTCTGCGGGATAATCGCCGCTTCCATCCGCCCGACCAGGCCACTCCCGGCCGGCATGGGCGCGTCCCGGCTCCGGAGAGCGCATGCAATACATCTACACCATGAACGGCGTCAGCAAGGTCGTGCCGCCGAAGCGTCAGATCATCAAGGACATCTCGCTGTCCTTCTTCCCGGGCGCCAAGATCGGCCTGCTGGGCCTCAACGGCGCCGGCAAGTCCACCGTGCTGAAGATCATGGCCGGCGTGGACACCGATTTCGTCGGCGAAGCGCGTCCGCAGCCGGGCATCAAGGTCGGCTACCTGGCACAGGAACCGCAGATTGATCCGGAAAAGACCGTGCGCGAAGCGGTCGAGGAAGGCGTGGGCGACGTCATCAACGCGCAGGCCGCGCTGGAAGCGGTGTACGCCGCCTATGCCGAGGAAGGCGCCGATTTCGACGCGCTGGCCAAGGAACAGGAACGCCTGGAAGCCATCCTCGCCGCCGGCGACGCGCACACACTGGAAAACCAGCTGGAAGTCGCCGCCGACGCGCTGCGCCTGCCGCCGTGGGACGCCGTGGTCGGCAAGCTGTCGGGCGGTGAGAAGCGCCGCGTCGCGCTGTGCCGCCTGCTGCTGCAGAAGCCGGACATGCTGCTGCTCGACGAACCGACCAACCACCTCGACGCCGAATCGGTCGAGTGGCTGGAGCAGTTCCTCGCGCGCTACACCGGCACCGTGGTGGCCGTCACGCACGATCGCTACTTCCTCGACAACGCCGCCGAGTGGATCCTCGAACTCGACCGCGGCCGCGGCATTCCGTGGAAGGGCAACTACACCGACTGGCTCGTGCAGAAGGACGAGCGCCTGAAGCAGGAAGAGAACCAGGAAAAGTCGCGCCAGAAGGCCATCCAGAAGGAACTGGAATGGGCGCGCCAGAACGCCAAGGGCGGCCGCTCCAAGGGCAAGGCGCGTCTTGCGCGCATCGAAGAGCTGCAGGCGGTGGATTACCAGAAGCGCCAGGAAACGAATGAAATCTTCATTCCGCCGGGCGAGCGACTGGGCAACAAGGTCATCGAGTTCAAGAACGTCAGCAAGAAGTTCGGCGACCGCCTGCTCATCGACAACCTGTCCTTCTCGGTTCCGCCGGGCGCGATCGTCGGCATCATCGGCCCCAACGGCGCCGGCAAGTCGACGCTGTTCAAGATGATCACGGGCCAGGAGAAGCCGGACTCGGGCGAGATCGACATGGGCTCCACCGTGAAGCTCGCCTACGTCGACCAGAGCCGCGATGCGCTGACCGGCAACCACAACGTGTTCCAGGAAGTCTCCGGCGGCCTGGACATCCTCAACATCAACGGCATCGAGATCCAGTCGCGCGCCTACATCGGCCGCTTCAACTTCAAGGGCCAGGACCAGCAGAAGATGGTCGGCTCGCTGTCGGGCGGCGAACGCGGCCGCCTGCACATGGCCAAGACGCTGCTGCAGGGCGGCAACGTGCTGCTGCTCGACGAACCGTCCAACGACCTGGACATCGAAACGCTGCGTGCGCTGGAAGACGCGCTGCTGGAATTCCCGGGCAACACGTTCGTGATCTCGCACGATCGCTGGTTCCTGGACCGCATCGCCACGCACATCCTCGCCTTCGAAGGCGACTCGCACGTGGAGTTCTTCCAGGGCAACTACCGCGAGTACGAGGAAGACAAGAAGCGTCGCCTCGGCGCGGAAGGCGCACAGCCGCATCGTTTGCGCTTCAAGGCACTGAAGTGACGCATTGGCCCGCTCGCGCGTCGCGCGAGCGGCTTTGCCGATGCGTCATCCCGGCGAAGGCCGGGATCCAGGCTGTCACGCTGTCCGTCGTCCAATGACTGCTGTCGCTTCGCTCGCCTGTCTTCAAGATGGGCGAGCGAAGTTTCTTCGAAACGGAAAGGATCCAGCATGACCTTCATGTCATCCCTGAAACAGCGCTGGAACGACGCGAACTCGCTGGTCTGCGTCGGCCTCGATCCGGAACCGGCGAAATTCCCGGCGAAGTTCGACGGCGACAACGACGCGGTCTTCAACTTCTGTCGCGACATCGCCGACGCCACCGCGCAGTACGCGTGCGCGTTCAAACCGCAGATCGCGCACTTCGCCGCGCTCGGCGCGGAAGACGCGCTGGCGCGCCTCATCGCGCACATCCACGCCACGCATCCCGGCGTTCCGGTCATCCTCGACAGCAAACGCGGCGACATCGGCAGCACCGCGCAGCATTACGCGGCCGAAGCGTTCGATCGTTACGCCGCCGATGCCGTGACGGCCAATCCCTACCTCGGACGCGATTCGGTGCAGCCATTCCTGGATCGCGCCGATCGCGGCGTGGTGATCCTGTGCCGCACGTCGAACCCGGGTGCGGGCGACCTGCAGGACCTCGTCGTCGACGGCCGCCCGCTGTACCAGCACGTCGCCGAAAAGGTGGCGCGCGAATGGAACACGAACGGCAACTGCTCGCTGGTCGTCGGCGCGACATGGCCGGAACAGTTGAAGCAGGTGCGCGCGATCGTCGGCGACGACGTGCCGTTCCTGGTGCCGGGTGTCGGCGCGCAGGGCGGCGATGTCGAAGCGGTCGTGACGAATGCGAAGAGCAGCGACGGCACGGGGCTGATGGTCAGCAGCTCGCGTGCGATCCTGTATGCATCCAAGGGCGACGACTACGCGCAGGCGGCGGCGAACGCGGCGCGTGAGTTGCGGGACGAGATCAACCGTTTTCGCTAAGCCAAGCGCATCACCACGCATTACACATCGATGATCGTCATCCCGGCGAAATCCGGGATGACGTCATTTCCTCGATGGCGATGGGCTACGTCAGGAACCCCAGCTTCGGATCGAAATTCTCGATCCCCGGGAAGATCGTCCCCACCTCGCCCGCTGGCAAACCGAACCACTGCGCCAACGTCGAGCCCATCTGGCCGACCGACATCGTCGGGACCATGCGGCCGCGGCCCACGGCCTGCGGGCCGTCCAGTTCCAGGATCGGGTAACTGCCCCATACCTGCTGGCCGCGCAGCGCGCCACCGTTCGCACTGGAACCGCCCATCACCAGCTGCACGCCGCCCCAGCCATGGTCGGTACCGTTGCCGTTGCTGTTGAGCGTGCGCGCGAAATCGCTCATCGTGAAGGTCAACGTGTCATTCAGCGCGTTGATTTCAGATAGCGCCGTGCGGAAGGCCGCCAGGCCTTCGGCAAGCTGCTGCAACAAACGTCCGTGACCGTTCGCCGCCATCTGGTTCTGGTGAGTGTCGAAACCGCCCAGGCTCACGAAGTAGATCTGGCGGCGATGGTTGATCGCCGACGTGCGCGCCGCCTTGATCATGCGCGCGACCATGCGCAGCTGCGAGGCGACGCCGCTGCCGGTCGGGAACACGGTGGCGATGTCGCCCCCGTTGACCGGATCCAGCGCGACTCGCAGCGTGTCGTTGAGGTCGATCGCGCTCTCGCCGATCACCGCGTACTGGTCCTGCAGGATGGGACTATGCGAGGACTCGATGATCGCGCGCAGCGATTCGTAACGGACGCGGTCGGCATTGCTGCCGTTGTTGCGGAAGCGGTTGATCGTGGTCGCGCCGCCGGACGACATCGCGAACGGCAACGTCGTGCGGCCGAACTGGAACAGGTTGCTGCCGGCGATGGAAATCGACGGCGGCAACGACTGCAGCCCCAGGTTCGACGCTTCCGCGCGATCGCCCAGCAATCCGCCCCAGCCGGTCAGGCCGCTGCGGTTGGTATGGCCGCGCATCCACTGCTTCTGCTGGTCGTTGTGCGAGTACAGGTACGGCGGCAGCGGCTTGGAGCGCTTGGTGACGTCGTCCTTCGTCATCGGCACGGCGAGCGTGCCGATGTTCGCCAGGAACGAAAGCTCGCCAGCGTCGAACAGCGGCTTCATCGCCGAGCATGAAGGATTCAAACCCCACGTCTTGCCGTTGGTGTCGGCGACCTGCACCAGCGAATCGCGTGCATACCCCAGGCCGAACGGATTGGTGGTGGCATCGAACACGCCGCCGCGGCTGGTCAGGTACGTCGCATGCTCCGCCGAATCGTGCGGGATGAGCATGTTGAACGAATCGCTGCCGCCGAACAGGAAGATGCAGACCAGCGCCTTGTAGTCGTTGCCGGGCAGCGGCTCGGCGGCGAACGCGCGGCCGACCAGTTCCAGCTGCGGCATCAGCGCGTATGCGGCGCCGCCGGCGATCACGGCCTGCACGCGACGCATGAACGCGCGGCGGTCTTCGCGAATGGGACGGGACATGACGGGCTCCTAGCGCTGGATCGCGAATTCGGGAGAGGCCATCGCCAGCAGCACCAGCGACTTGGCGCGATTGGCGGCGGATTCGTTGGCGGCGGCGAGGCGGTCGAGCATGTTCACCATCGCCTGCGCGTTGGTGCTGCTCAGCGCGCCGTAGAACATCAGCAGGTTCACCTGCGCGACCATGCCGGCGTGATCCTTCGCCTCGGCCAGCGTGGTGAGCCTGGTGAGGTCCAGGTACGGCGCGTTCGTCGTCGCCGTCGGTGGCGTGGCGGCATTGCTCCACACCAGCGAGTCGTGCTGGTTGAGCATGCTCAGGTACGTCGCCTCGGTGAGGATCTGGAACTCCGGCGCGAACATGCCCTGCACGCCATCGGCCGCAGGCAGGCGGTAATCGGGTTCGAAGAAGTTGAACACCGACGGCGCGCGCTGCGAATCCTGTTGCAGCGAATTGGCCAGGTCGCCCGCGTTGGAGAACGCGAACCGCACCTCGCCCATCGCGCTGGGCACGTACTGCGCGTTGAAGGCGCGCCACAGCGTGACCAGCTTCACCAGCGGCTCGCGCGGCTTGCCATACGACGCATCGGCCGGCGGCATGCGCGCTTCGGTGTCCAGCAGGATCGCGCGGATCACCTTGCCCATGTCGCCGGCGTTGGTCGTCCACACGTTCGCGACGCGCTCGACGTACTGCGGGCTCGGATTGCTGGTGACGAAGCGCTGGATCAACTGGCGGCTGACGAACGGCGCGGTGTTGCTGTGGGCCGCGAGCGCATCGAGCGTCTTGGCCATGCTCGCGATGCAGTTGTTGCCTTCGCTGACGACGATGCCGTCGAAGATCTGCTTGGGCTGGTCGTCGTGGAACGCGGTGTGGCATTCCATCGGCGCGTAGCTGGTGTTGTCGCCGCGGCCGAACTGCGCGTCGGTCTGGCCCGCGTAGGTCCAGCCGGTGAACACGCGCGCCATCGCGCTGACGACCTGCTCGTCGTAGGTCGGAACGGTCTGGCCGTTGGCATCCAGCACCGCGCTGAAATCCTTGTTGCGCTTCACCAGGCCGATGGAAAACAGCTGCATCACTTCGCGGCCGTAGTTCTCGTCGGGCGTGATGTTGCGGCGCGGGTCCGCCTTGCGGTTGCCGACGTGGCTCAGGAAGTAGCCCATGGCCGGATGCACCGACACCTTTTCCAGCAGCGCGCGATAGCTGCCGAACGCGCCGCGTGCGAGCGTGTCCTGGTAGTCGGCGATGCGGAACACCGTGGCGTTGCCGTCGGCGACTTCGCGATCGGACACCACCATGATCTCGCTCAGCGCGAAGGCCAGGCGCATGCGCAGCTGGTCCTCGCCATTCGCGGCCTGCCAGAGCCAGTAATTGCGGCGGTTCTGTGGCGTGGGCGCGGCGACGCCGTTGGTCACCAGCTGCTGCAGGTGCGGCAGGATCTGCGTCGGCGCCTTCGTGAGCTGGTCGTCGATCCAGCGCTTGTAGCCGATCTGGCGCACCCGCGCGATTTCGGTCGCGGTCGGGCCGAACGTCGCCTGCGTGAGGAAACGCGCGGCGTCGGCGTCGGTCGCCGGGATGTCGGGATACGGCGCCGGTGGTTCCGGCGCGGTGGGCGTTCCACCACCACCACCACCGCTGGCCGGCGGCGAGAAGGTGTCGCCACCGCCACCACCACCGCCGCCGCACGCGGCGAGCATGCACAGCCCGAGCGCGAGCATGCCGGCCCGCGCGCCCTGCCTGATGTCCATATGTTTTCCCCTGTCGGCCGCGAGTCACGCGGCGAGCGGAGCGCACGGTAGCGCCCGCCGGAGCGTCACAACCGGCGCTGCGTCCGGTTTTGGAGATGCTGAACGTGACGGCGTCCGCAGGTTCGATCACGAATGTGTTCGCGGCGTGACGAAAGCGACATGTGAAGACACAAAGAATCGCGCGCGGCTGGCTGCGGCCTCACGCCGCGCGGGCGATCATTTCCCGATGCTGTGCGACGCCGGCACCGCTACCCTCCCCCGGTTCCCCGCGTTCCCCG
>Ga0209050_1001686_pt1 | contig 22180 bp, 16 predicted proteins | sample Araplavi_mTSA_r2_FD_184276 | JGI IMG/M metagenome (GOLD analysis project Ga0209050, IMG submission 184276) | Arabidopsis root microbial communities from North Carolina, USA - plate scrape MF_Cvi_mTSA_r2 (SPAdes) (version 2) | ecosystem: Host-associated > Plants > Roots > Endosphere | place: USA... | reverse complement strand
GCCCCCTTATAAATTACTGCTTGTCGTCCTGTTTGCCGGTGCGCTCACGACAGCCCACTCCCAGCACGACCACGCCGAAAAAAATACGACAGACGCACCGTCGATAACGTTTGACGGTGTGCTGACCCAGGCCTTATCCGACCCGGAGCTTGCGGACTACAAAATGGAATCCGTCTTGATGACCCTCGCGCCCGGTGCTGCCGATACGGTTTCTCACCGTCACGATTGTGAACTATTCGGGTATGTAATGGAAGGTGATATTCAGATCGCTCTCGTCACGAAAGAGCCCATGACCTTTTCGAAAGGCCAGATGTTCTATGAAAAAAGAAACATCTTACACACGCTGGCCAGAAATCCAAACAAAGAAAAAACGTCCCGGGTCTTACTGATCTTTATCATTAAAAATGGAAGGGCTGGTTATACGGCAGCCTATCCTCCCAAAAAAACGCATTGATACTACAATCAACAGAGCTATGTCCGCCGAACGTTGGAATAACTGCCAACACGGCCTACTTGCCCTTCAAATCACTCTGTCCGTAACGACTTCACCGGATTGGTAAGTGCGGTTTTCATAACCTGGTAGCTAACCGTCACCAGCGCGACAAAGAGTGAACAACCGATGGCCCATACGAATGTCCAGGTATCGATCTGGATCTTAAATTTAAAATCTTCCAGCCAGTGGTGCATCATCCACCACCCCACCGGTGCGGCCAGTGAAAACGCGATCAGGATCAATCGCACAAATTCCTTCCCAAAGATCCAGGCAATGTGCGTCGCCGTGCCGCCCAAGACTTTCCGGATGCCAATCTCCTTAATTTTTTGCGCCACCATAAACGACACGAGACCATACAAGCCCAGGCAGCCGATGAAGATGGCGATGAAGGAAAAGATCTGAATCAGTTTGAGCGTGGTCTCTTCCGCCTCATAAAACTTGGCGATGCTGTCGTCGACAAACTCATACTGAAACATTTGGTCGGGGTGCAGTTGTAACCAGCTTTTTTCGATGGCCGCCAAGACAGTCGTAGCCTGCGCCAGGTTAAGCTTTACGGCATAGTTCAAATAGTCATTCCGGTAGGTTGTGATCAATACCGGGCTGATTTCTTCATGAAATGATTTGTCGTGAAAGTCTCTTACCACACCGACAATGGGCGCTTTCATTTGGCCGCCGTTGGCAATGATCGTCTGCCCGATAGCTTCTTCCGGAGAGGCGAGGTTTAGTTTGCGGACCATGGCTTCGTTCACCACCATCTCCCTGACCGTGTCGGATGGGAGCAGATTTCTTCCGGCAACCAATTCCAGATCAAATATCGACACGTAGTCGGCATCGGCCGATTTAATGCTTGTTCTGAAATTTACTTCTTCCGGGTTGTTGTTAAACCGGATAGAATTACCCCAATCCTCCTCGGAGGACGGTGCGGCAAAGCAGAGCGAAACTTTTTCAACCCCCGGCATCCGGGAAATTTCATTCTTCAATGTGTTCGCCACGGTGCCGGTCGAATCGGCGCCGACCGCGACCATAACGATCGCATCCTTGTCAAAACCCAGATCGGCTTGTCGGGCAAATCGAATTTGGTTCATGACCACGATCATGCCGATGATCAAGACTTGAGAGATCGCAAATTGGGTTACAATCAATAGGCGCCGTGTATTGAAATCGCCAACATTTTGTTGAGAAAGCCTTCCCTTTAATGCGGCCACGGGTTGAAATCCCGCCAATACCAACCCGGGATAATAACCTGCTAAGAAAGTGACGAGAATACCCAGCGCCAAAACAAACAGGATCAATGGCCCATCGGAAAACAGGTTTATCGCAATTTGAGTGTTGAAAAAATCGTTGACATAGGGAAAGGTGATGTATGCCAGCAAGGCCGCCACGCCCACCCCGGCAAAGGTGATCATTCCGGTTTCGAAAATAAACTGCCAGAACAACTGCCGCTTCACGCCGCCGAGAACCTTTCGTACACCGACTTCTTTCGATCGTCTTAACGCTTGCGCGGTCGCCAGGTTTATAAAATTTACGCACGCCGTGACGATCAAAAACACGCCGATCACGGACAGAATCCATAGGTTGCGTTTTCCCATAGGCCCACCATACCGGGGATTGAAATGCACATCCGCCAAAGGCTGCAATTTATAATGATGAACATTTTTGCTGGTGGGGCGGTATATCTTTACATACGCCGACATGACCTCCTCCACCTTGGCAACCGGGGCATGCGGCTGTAGCAGGACATAACATTTCATTCCATCGCGGATCCCATTCCAGCCCTCCTTATCGCTGGCTAACCAGGGATCATAGGATTTAAGCGAAGCATACGACACAAAGATTTCGGTCCGGATATCGGTATTGGAAGGCAAATTCTTCAGGACTCCCGTTACGGTGAATGGAATTTTGTTCTCCAACCAAAATATTTCACCCATCGGATCCGCATTGCCGAAAAACTTTTGGGCCATTCTTTCTGTGAGGATCGCCGTATGGGGCGCCGTTAAGGCCGTTGCTTTATTCCCCTGTTGCAAAGGAAAATTGAAAATATCAAAGAACGTTGTTTCACTGAAAGCAAGACCTTCTGTTTCCTTGAATTTGATGAGTTCATTTCCTTTCCGTAGCGTGATGAGCGCGCCGGTTTCGGTATACACGCGCGCTACCTTTTCGCCATAGGTGTAATCGTTGCGGAAAAATTCTCCTAACGGCGAGGGAACACTACTCCGGTAGGCGATAACATCCCGGTGAAGTTCGGTTACGACCCTGTAAATTCTGCCGGGATCCCGGTGAAAATTATCAAAACTCAAATGGTGATTCACCAACGAAAAAATGAAGATCCCGCACGCCATACTCAACGCCAGGCCCGCCACGTTGATGAGGGAATAACTTTTATTTTTCGCCAAATTTCTCCAGCCGATTTTGAAGTAACTTTTATACATACCGTATGTGTTTACGTTTTGGTGTGGCGGCCGTGGCCTGATAATACCCGGCCGGAACAGCAACAGCACATCGATCATAAATCTTAAATCTGCTTTGCGCTTTCCCACGGTTTTCAATCGCACATCATAGACTTCCAGCAGGTCCCCTTCAATATAATCCAACATCCCCGGGTGACAGTACCAGCGGAAGAACTTTAAAAAGAACCGGGGTGGATGTTCATTCCTCTTTTTCATGAGCCTGGCTTGCCACTTCTCAAACTCACCCAACGGGGATTTTTTCACGGCAGCATATTATTATCTAAATGTAGGAATAATAATCATGCCAACGTAAAATATCCTTATTCCCACATCGCCTGACGCCTTTTCGCCTGGCCTTGTGTTCATTTTCGTTCGCGTTTTTTTCGCAGACGATCAGGTCAGCGCATCGTTCAGCTGAACTGGGTAGGGCGTTAAATGGAGTTGATTCTCCCGTTTGAATTAGCGTCTGACCTTGTTAAACCTTGGGTAAATCAAGCCTTTTTCCGTATCGGGCACCGGGCGTCAGATGTTTCGGAAGACCGCCTGCTATGTTCTATATTTGTTGTTGGCCATTCTGGCAAATGGCCAACGCACATTTGCGGGAAGACGAATAAGATGATTCATCCCATTACGATCAACGACTTTATGAACCTGGAGGAACCCGTTCCTTTGGCCGATGTGCGTACACCCGCAGAGTTCGGGCATGGCCATATTCCCGGGGCGTTCAATCTACCCTTGTTCAGCAATGCCGAACGTGTTTTAGTAGGAACGACGTATAAGCAGGTCGGAAAAGATGCAGCGATACTATTGGGTTTTGATCTCACCGGCCCTAAATGGTCCGGCTTTATCAAGCAGGCGCTGGAAATGGCGCCGGAGAAAAAGATTGCCGTGCACTGCTGGCGCGGTGGCATGCGCAGTGGCGCCATGGCGTGGGCGCTCGATCTCTATGGCTTTGAGGTGTACGTGGTGAAAGGTGGCTACAAGCACTACCGAAGATGGGTACTCGATCAGTTTGAAGCAACCTATACATTGTACATCCTGGGTGGTATGACCGGGTCGGGCAAGACGAAGATCCTCCAGGAGCTACGGATGCTGGGCCAGCAGATAATTGACCTGGAAGCGCTCGCGCAACACCAGGGCTCCTCGTATGGAAGCCTGAACAAACTCGTGCAGCCCACACAGGAACAATTTGAAAACAACCTCGCTTCGGCGTTACACAAGCTTGACAAGCAGCAGAAAATATGGGTGGAAGATGAGAGTTCGACCATTGGGAAATGTATGGTTCCCAGGTCTTTCTGGAGCCAGATGACGGCGGCGTTTTTGGTCGATATAAATGTTCCTGCGGCACCACGCATGGAAGCATTGGTGCAGGAATATGGTTCGCTGGACAAAGATTTTTTGATCGCCTGTACGGAGCGCATTCGGAAACGCCTGGGACTGGACCGGGCCAAAGTTGCCGTGCTGGCCATCAAAGAAGACCGGATGGCCGACTTCATTCAAGTCGTCATGACCTACTATGATAAGGCCTATCGCTCGGGTTTGACACGCCGCGATGCCGATCACCTTCTTCATGTGGACCTTGAAAATACCAACCATCACCACAATGCACAAAAAATTTTAGGCGCTGTCCAGGTCCTCCCCTTGTCAGCTAATCAGGTAACGAACTAATGGAAACCAAGGAATTTAAACTCACGCAATATTCTCACGGCGCCGGCTGCGGCTGCAAGATCAGCCCCGCGATATTGGATAAAATATTGCATAGCGACCTTGCCGCACCCCTCGACGCACGTCTCCTGGTAGGGAACGACAAACGCGACGATGCCGCCGTTTTGGATTTGGGCAATGGAACCGCACTGATATCCACGACCGATTTCTTTATGCCCATCGTGGACGATCCGTATGACTTTGGCAAGATCGCTTCCGCGAATGCCATCAGCGACGTATACGCCATGGGTGGCAAACCTGTGCTGGCCATTGCCATTCTGGGCTGGCCCATTGACAAACTGCCACCAGAGATCGCCCAACGCGTGTTGGAAGGAGCACGCGCCGTGTGTGCAGAAGCAGGCATCACCCTCGCCGGAGGCCACAGCATAGATTGCCCGGAGCCCGTGTTTGGGTTGGCCGTGAACGGGCTTGTGAATAGCCGTCAAGTGAAACAGAATTCCACCGCGACGGCGGGATGCCGGTTGTATCTGACAAAGGCACTGGGAGTAGGCATATTGTCTACCGCTCAAAAAAAGGGACTACTCCGCCCCGACGACGCCGCCATCGCCTTGCAAAGCATGACCACGCTGAATAAACTTGGCGAACGATTCGGCAGTCTGGACTACATAAAGGCGATGACCGATGTAACGGGATTTGGCTTACTGGGACATCTAACCGAAATGTGCGAAGGAAGCGGTCTGTCGGCGGTGATTGAATATGCGAAGGTCCCCGTTATTGCTTCTTTGCCTTACTATCTAAATCAAAAATGTTTTCCGGGCGGCACGCAACGGAACTGGAATAGCTACGGTCAGAAGATCGGTGTACTGTCCGATGAGCAACGCTACATCCTGGCCGACCCGCAGACCAGCGGTGGTCTACTCGTGGCCGTTGCCGAAGCGGGCGTTGAAGATTTCGAAAAGCTCCTGCAAGAAAACCATCTGCCGGCGGAACAATGCAAGCCCTTTGGTTTTCTGAAAGCTCAGGATGATGGGCCGTTGATCAGCGTGGACCCCTCTTGATCTTTCCTATTTTCGTTTCTATTTATTTTCTTTTCACCTGACGATCACTATTAGTATCCTTTTGGTGCGTAGATTACCATAAAGTGCCTACTTGATTTTAATGCCAACGGGCCGGTATTTGGCAACAAATACTGCATGATGAAACGAAGAGCACTTCTTAAACGCCTCGCGCTGATCGGCGGCCTCGCCGCTGTTCCCTTTAAAATACTACGGGCCGAACCCGCGGGCATCAAAACCTTAAAACGTCCCTTTCACCGGTTCAAGGTGGGGGCATTGGAGTTAACGGTGCTAACCGATGGTCATATTGCCTTGAGTCCCATACCGGCGACTTTCCCCAATGGAAGTGAACAAGCCGAAAAAGAATTGCTGCAAAAGCATTTCCGGTCTACCGAGGCCGTAGACCTGAGCATGAACATCCTGATCATCAAAAAAGAAAATGAGGTCATCCTGGTAGATACCGGCACCGGTGGCAACTTCGGACCAGCGTCCGGGTGGATGTTGCCCTCCATGGCCGATGCCGGCATAACGCCGGAAAGTATTACCCACATTGTCATATCCCATGCCCACCCCGATCACGTGGGTGGATTGCTCACCCAAGAAGGCGCACCCGTATTTCCCCGCGCCCAGGTGCACGTTGCCAGATTGGAACATGAATTCTGGATGGCCCCTCAACAGGATTTTTCCAAATCAAAATTCCAGGACAAAAAATTACTCGCTGCCTTTACCGCGTCCACGCAGACCATCTTCAAAACGTTGCAGCCGCAGATCAAACTATTTGAACACGGCGCGGAACTCTTGGGTTGTCTGCGAATGGAGTTGGCGCCGGGCCACACGCCGGGGCATACGCTGGTGCATGTCTATTCCGGGTCGGAAGAGCTGGTGCATGTAGCCGATCTTCTGCATTCGGATGTGCTGTCGGTCCAGCATCCCGAATGGGGATTTAATGGCGACACAAATCTTGAACTGGCTATGGCTACACGCAAGAAAGTATTGGGCGATCTCGCGAAGGGCAGCAAGAGAACGTTCGGGTACCACCTTCCCTGGCCGGGTATCGGCCATGTGCGGAAGCAGGCGGAGGGTTATGAGTGGGTGGCCGAGACCTATGCTTTTCCGGATTGATGAGAAAGGGCTAACCGCAAAGACGCTAAGGGCGCAAACCAGACACAAAGCCTAGCGCGGCAAAGATGGGAACCTTTGGAAAGGCCTGTGCGTACAGGGTACATATCCTTTAATCAAATATGAGCCGAAAATATACGGTCTACCAGATCAATGCTTTTACGAGAAAAAAATTTACGGGTAACCCCGCCGGTGTTGTTGTAGATGCCCACGGGCTCAGCGATGCCGAAATGCAGCTCATTGCGCGTGAATTGAAAAACTCCGAAACGGCTTTCCTGTTTGCTCCCCGTGAAAAAACTGACGGCTACGATGTGGAAGTCCGATTCTTCACGCCCACCACCGAGGTGCCTATTTGCGGCCACGCCACCATCGCCGCGCATTTTGTCAGCGTATTGGAACAGCAGGCTCACGCAGGTCAAAGGTTATTGCAGAAAACAAAGGCGGGCATTCTTCCCATCGAAATTGTTGCGTCCGGCGAAGCCATCCAGATTAAAATGACCCAGGGCACGATCGGCTTTGAGGCCATTGACGCTTTTCATCGATCTGAAATACTAAAAGCTTTAGGGCTCGCTGAAAACGAGGTCGATCATCATTGCCCGGTCGAGATCGCGTCGACGGGGCATTCCAAAGTGATGATCGGCATCCCTGCGCGGGAAAAGTTAAATCGCTTGTCTCCCAACCTCGCCGAACTCAAAAGGATCAGCAGTCTTATAAAGTGCAACGGCTATTTTGTTTTCACGTTCGACTCCGACGACCCGGACATCTTAACGCACGGAAGAATGTTCGCTCCTGCCATTGGCATCGACGAAGACCCCGTCACCGGAAATGCCAACGGACCGCTGGGCGCCTACCTGGTTAAAAATAACCTGGCAAAGTTCAAGGGCAATCGATTTTCCTTTACGGCCAAACAAGGAGAGGCCATTGGCAGGCCCGGCACGATGGAAGTCTTTGTGGATGTCCAAGCCAACGTGCCCACACAAGTAGCGATACTGGGAGACGCCATCCCGGTGTTTAAAACGACAATTGAATTGGAGTAAATACCAAAGACATCGTCTACTCAAACCCATCAAGATCTTCACCATAGGCAATAGTTCCCAGCGCAAATCCTGTACAGTGTTTGCGAACCGGAAAGAAAAAAGTTACATTCGGGCAGTGCAGATGTGTCTATGTGTTGCCGGTTAGACCAAACGTTATCCAATCCCCAATCCCTCCTATGGCCACAGACGGCGTAAAAATTATCGACGGCGACCATGCCCGAGACACGTATGAAAGTATCATGGACCTGTATGACAATGAAGCGTCCATCGAAACCATTCGAAAAGAAATCCCCTTTACAAAAACAGACCTTGGCGCCGATACGGATTTTTACCATGAAATATTCGTTACGGCCTATGCCCTTGCTTTTTGGGAAATCGGGGCCCTGACCAGCGACATCCTCGACGAAGTAAAGCGCGTGATCGCACTACAGGCCGGCGTAAAAGTCTGGACCGAGGAATGCGATGCGAAGGAAGGACAAAAGAGACAAAAGGAACTCGACAAGTTGGTAGCCAAAATCAGTCAACCCAACAGCAAAATAAGGACGCGCAAAAAATACCAGCCGGTCAAAAAACTTTACTTTCAACCCGATGACCTGCTTGCCTTCCAGCTTCCCGATGGCCGTTACCATGCTGTGATCTGTGTCAAGGTGACACAGCAGCGCGGCCAGTGCACCTACGACCTGGTGGCTACGACTTACCAGGCTGCCACAGCGCCCACGCCAGAAAAACTCGGAGAAGCCAGCATCGTTATTTCCACCGTGGGCACAAGCGCTAGCACCCAAACGCTCTTGTCGGAGCAGCCTCACGTCGACCGGGTCTGGCAACACATCGGCCAAAGCAATGTCATCGTCGCTCTTCCTTTTTTGTTGGTGTCACACAAAGACATGATCAACATGAAAGACAAGTTCCAGGCCGTTGGCAAGCTTCGCATCAAACAGCAATTCAAAACGCTAGGGGGCTACGCTTACTATTCGACGTTTTCTAAAATTGAAAGGGTCTTTGCCGACCTGAAAGATCATATGCGGTGTTTTCAGCAATACAGTGTTCCCGTGTCACTTGTTTGTGAGCGTTGAGAATGGATGCATGGAACAAAATCCGCCCAAGCCTGAGCTGCTATTTTGTCTCCAGTCAGAATCCTCCTTTTCTTGACACCATTGACACGCCACACTGCAACTGATTTACCCTACCCTAAAACAGGGGTCGCAAAACTTCAACATTGCGCATTCATCACAATTTTCAAAGGCCCATAAGAAGGGAAACAAGCTATCCGCTTATTTATTATATCAACATCAAAACAACGCAACAAGCCCGTGACGTGATTGAAAATGTGTCGCAGCCGGCAAAATACTAATCCGTGCGTATAGCCTTCCGCTAATTTTCAGTTTGATCAATTCATACGTTCTCTGTCGGTTTTGTTCAATTTTTTGGCTTACGCCGCGACTAGTTTTGTTAAAAAAAGCAACACTATGCGCAACACAAAATCAAAAACCGAAAACAAGATCCTGGTATTAGGTTCAACCGGCAAAACGGGACGTCGTGTCATGCAACGGCTCACGGCCCTTGGCACACCTGTCCTGGGTGTCACCCGCTCTTCGCATCCGAAATTCGATTGGAACGACAGCGCCTCCTGGGAACGGGTGCTCGAAAACATTGGATCCGTTTACATTTCGTTTTATCCCGACCTGGCCATCCCCGGCGCGGTAAAAGCGATTGAAGCTTTCAGTAAAATGGCCGTGAAGAAAGGTGTTCAAAAACTTGTATTGTTGTCGGGCCGTGGCGAGGAAGAGGCACAGCAATGCGAAAAAGTAGTCATGCACGCGGGGGTTGACTGGACCATCGTGCGCGCCAGTTGGTTCTATCAAAATTTTAGCGAGGGCAACTTTTTAGAGCCCGTGTTGGCGGGCCACATCGCCCTGCCTGCCGGCGACGTAGGCGAACCGTTCGTCGATGCCGACGACATTGCCGACGTGGCCGTGGCCGCGCTCACGCAAGAAGGACACAACCGAAAAGTATACGAAGTTACCGGCCCGCGGCTATTGACTTTCAAACAAGCGGTTGACGAAATTGCAAAAGCCACCGGCAGGCCTATACAATTTGAAAAAGTGCCTATGCAAGCTTATGCCTCTTTGCTCGAGGAATATGGCCTGCCGAAGGACATGATCTGGTTGATCACCTACCTATTCACCGAAGTATTGGACGGCCGAAACGAAAGCCTCACCGACGGCGTGTATCAGGCTCTAGGACGAAAGCCAACCGATTTCAGCGAATTTGCACAGAAGGCCGCCGCTGCGGGAGTGTGGGGCAACTAACACCGTCAGCACATGGATAGCCTGCCCTTGTTGGTATCATCACCAACAAGGGCGGTCACTCTCTTGTCGCTTGGAGAGATGTCGCGGATTCATATCTTGTAGCCTTTTACAAAATGTGCCAGGTGCCTTCTCCACAATCGCTTCGTGAAGCCGCTGCGAATCAATTGGGCATTCCTCAGAAACGCGGTGTCGCGCTTTCTGCGTTACGCTACTTAACGATCACGATCGACCTCAGCTCACTCCGTCGTCCGTGCTCCACCCGCAGCCAATACATGCCATTGGTCACGTCGTCGACATCAAACGTCAAGGTATTGACACCTTCCTGAAGGCCCGAAAAATTTTGTGATTTCACCACCTTACCGGTAGCATTCATCAGGCTTAGTTTCGCCACCTGACTGTTCCCATTCACCTCGACAAAAACTTGTCGCGTCGCTGGGTTGGGGTACGTGGAAAGACGGTTCGCTTCATCATCAGGCGTCGTAGCCGCAAACGTCATGGCGGCAACGCCGGATGCACTTTGGATCGTGAGGTTATCAACATTCGGACCACTGCTTCCAATGGCTGTGGTGCGGATCGTATTGGTGCCCGCATTCAGATTTGCAGTAACCGATACGGTCGACCATGTGGTCCAGCTTCCGGTGGGCGGAAAGCCGAGCGATGCATTTACCACCGTGCCGTTCACACTCACCGAAAGGGGCCTTGCACCACTGACGAGCGCATAGCGGAAGGTGAGTGTGTAGCTGCCCGCAACAGGAACCGAAGCGGACCATTGCACATAATCGCCTGATGCATTCTGATAATCGGCAAAGCCCGTACCCACAAAGCCGGCATTATTGCTCATCACGACGGCGCCGACCAATGTGGCATTCTCAGCTTCCAGGGTTTGCGTGCCACCCACCGTCGCTGCGCGATAGAATGCGCTCGCCGGAATGAGTTGTTTTGCAAGGCCTGGTCCCGCATAGCTTGTCGTCAGCGTCGCACCGCCAAGGTGCTCAAAGAAGGTGATCGTGATGGCGTGTTTGCCGGCCCTTAAACCAATTGCTCCGCTGGCTTCCATCGTCGAATGCAAACCATCATTGTTCACCACCGTGGTGGTGCCGATCTGCAACCGGCTTCCATCGTCAGAGCTTGTGTAAAATGTATAGGTACCGTCGGCCGGCACATTGATATAGCCGGTATAGCGGAAAGCATAGTCATCTTCACGCCGCCGCGGTGTCAAGTCAACGGTGTTAACATTTCCCGATGCGACCGGTGTGAGCGCCGTGAAATTTGGCAACGCGGTAAATGTTCCCTCATAATAACCATAGTTCAATCCGTTCACCGTGTTCGCCGGGTTGTCGGGATTCCGCAGTGTCGACAAGCGATACACGGCCGTGTACGTAACATCGTTCACCGGTGTGGAGATGGTTTGGGTTGCTGCGCCACCGTGCAGCCAATGGTCAAACTCGTACGTCTGGCCACCCGATGTCTGGGGAGAAACAACACCGATCGCGCGCTGAATGCCTTCCACGCTCAGGTCAGACAACGGTGTCGCTACAGGCTGACCATCCAACGTTACCTGGAGGCCCGCAGGTTGTGTCGCCAGGGTGATCGTCGATTTTTGTGGAAGGATATCGCGGGACACCGTGTCGCGCAGTCCCGTCGCGTCGGTCACGATCAAGATGAGCCGGTACCAGACATTGTCGGCCACTTCACCGCTGGTGGGAATAACAAAAGAACCCGATTTAACACCGTCGGCCACCGGTGGCCCGTCATGGCGGTGTGTATCGTGATGAAAGTCTACCAGCCACGTGAATGCGCTGGCCGGCAAAGTGCCGTCCTCCTGATCGGTGGCATTGCCCGAAAAATTGATGACGTCGCCTCCGCGATACAGTGTACCTGCGGCCGGCGTCAGGATCTGTGCCACCGGTGGCGCATTGAAGGCATTCACGGTCAAAGTTGCCGCGGTGCTGGTGACGCTCCCCGCTGCGTTCGATACGATGACGCGATACGCTCCGGCATCCGAAGGTTGTGTACTCGCGATGGTATAGGATACGCTTGTCGCGCCCGTGATCGATACGTTGTTCTTTTGCCATTGATAGGCAAGCGGCGCAGTGCCGGTGGCCGTGACAGAAAAGGTCGCGGGTTGTCCTGCGGTCACGGTCCGGCTTGCCGGCTGCGTGACGATGGCGGGCACTGTATTTACCGTATAGATGACCTTGAACAAGGCACCCGTGCTGCGTTCGAGATAGTATAAATTTCCATCATTGCCTACATCGATGCTCAACGCATCGCCACCCAGTCCCGTCGCAAACGGAAGGCGCGAAGGCGTGCTGGTGGTGAGATCGAGCATGTTGATCCAACGGTTGCAAAGATCCTGGTAGAAATAGCGTCCCTGGTAGGCAGTTGGATAGTTCGATGTGGGCGGGTTAAAAAATACACCGCCCGTGATCGCGCAGCCGGCACCATCGCCGGAGCCATGCGGATATTGAAAAACCGGGTTGGTAAATGCTGCATTGCTGCTGGTGCCTTCGGCCGTGGGCCAGCCAAAGTTCAGTCCTCCGTTGGTAGCATCATTAATTTCCTCCCAGGTACTTTGACCAACGTCGTTAATAAAGATTCGTCCTGTCCCGGGCTGAATGCTAAACGTGTAGGGGTTCCGCAGGCCATAGGCCCAAACGCGGCGCCGCTGTTCGGAGCCTGTGGTGAACGGATTGCCGGCCGGAACTGATCCGTTGGGATTTATCCTCAGGATCTTGCCCAGGTAGGTGTCGAGGTTTTGAGCGTTGGCCCCATTGGCATTCTCGCCCACGGCCACATACAGCAGTCCGTTCTTGAAGTGCATCGCCCCGCCGTTGTGGTTGGTGGCGCTGCTCAGCGGATCAAGATTCAACAACACCACCTCGCTGCCCGGCACAACCACATCGCCATTGCCCGTGAAGCGACTGATGCGGTTTCGCGAGCCATCGGGCAATGTGTAGTAGAGGTAAATAAATTGGTTGGTCGCAAAGTTGGGATCCAGGGCGATGCCGATGAGGCCGCGTTCACCGCTTGAGTTCACGCTGATCTGAATGAACGGCGTGGCGAGCAGCGCTCCATTTTTGATCACCCGTAACGATCCGTTTTGCTGCGCTACAAAAATTCTTCCATCCGGCGCGAACGCCATTACGGTGGGATTGCTGATGCCAGCGGCGACTTGAACCCGGCTAAAGCCGGTGGGAAATACTTGGGCAATTGCCTGAACGCAAAAAAGCCAGGCAACACAAAGCACCATGCAGATCTTGCATCGTGCGGATACCAAAACGTTGAAACATGTCATTGATGTTGGGGGTAAAAGTGTTCAAGTCCTTAGGTTGTTTTTTTTGAAAAAAGGAACGCAATAGAAATTGCATTGAATCCGCCCCAGACTGAAGAAACATGTTGGTTGCCTGAATGTTCAGGGCTTTGAAAAAATTCACGATAGCGTAATATGCCTCACGTCGATTGAAGGATGTGGCAATCTGAGGCTCAACGGTTTGTGGGATGGTTGTTTTTTTTGTGACGGCACGGGCTGAGGGTTCGGGATGGCGGTGATCGGGGTTAGTTGTGCGAATGATCTGGACCTGTTGTTCAGGGGCGGGCGGTGTTGTAGGTCAGCAACGTGACGCCGGAGGAGTGGCCTTTGGCCTCGATCACGGTGAGTCTGTGTTTCGATTCGATGTTTTGGAAGAGGGGTTTGCCTTTGCCGAGTACGACGGGGTGGACGGCGAGGCGGTATTCGTCGACCAGGTCGAGGTTGGGAGCAAGAGAAGTTCAGAGAAGAGCATGGATTCAAAAGCGTAGGCCCGCCGATAAAGGATTTTAAAAAGTGGTAGTGCGATGATTTTCGTTACCGCATCCCCACCCAATGCGGGTAAGCCGGCTTCTGAGCGCTGACGGCATCAATTCGTGCCACCTGTTCGGCTGTGAGCTTCCACCCTACTGCGCCGAGATTTTCCACCAGCTGCGCTTCATTGCGGGCCCCCACCACGATGTTGCAAACAGTTTTCTTTTGTAGCAGCCAGTTGAGCGCCAGTTGTGGAATGCTCTTCCCGGTTTCCGCCGCCAGCGCTTCGAGCACGTCGGTGGTGTCATAGAGCAGCGCGTCGTCCACTCCTGGGCCACCCGCCGTTCCGCCGGACTTTATCCGTCCCTCCGGCAACGGTTGTCCGCGGCGTATTTTTCCGGTGAGCCTCCCCCAGCCCAACGGGCTCCAAACCATCATGCCGATCCCCTGGTCTTCGGCCAGCGGCTGCAGCTCCCATTCGTAGTCGCGCCCTATGATCGAGTAGTAGCCTTGGTAAACGCTATACGCATGGAGATGATGTTTCTCCGAAACCGACAACGCCTTCATCAGCTGCCACGCCGCAAAATTGGAACAGCCGATATAGCGCACTCTACCCGAACGCACCAGGTCATCCAGCGCCCGGAGCGTTTCTTCCACGGGTGTGAACGGATCGAAGCCATGAATAAAATAGAGATCAATAAAGTCCGTGCCCAGCCGCTTTAAGCTCGCGTCGCATTCACGCAGAATGTGGTATCGCGATGCACCGGCATCGTTGGGATCATCTCCCATGGAAAATGTCGCCTTCGTAGAGAGGATGGCCCGCTGGCGTCTTCCTTTCAAAGCAGCCCCCAGGATCTCTTCCGAAGCACCCTGTGAATACACATTCGCCGTATCAAAAAAATTGAGTCCCTGCTCCAGGCTGAGATCGATCAGCCGCGACGCTTCGCGCACATCCGTCTGCCCCCAGCGTTTGAAAAATTCGGTCGTACCACCAAACGTTGCCGTACCTAAACTGAGCACCGGCACCCGAAGTCCTGATTTTCCTAACAATCGATATTCCATCTGTTTATAAATTTTGTCCAGCACAAAATTGAAACAGATCTTGTCCCTGAACGCAGGACGGACTACGGATAATCAGGCACTTTTCACGACTTCGGATGGCGCTTTCCCCGTCTGGCTTTTATAGAACCGCGCAAAATAGGAAGGATCTTCATATCCCAACAGGTAAGCGATCTCGCTAACCGTTTTGTTCGAATGCATCAGGCACATCGTGGCTTGTTTGACGAGCCGGATCCGGACCAGTTGCCCGGCCGAATGTCCTGTCAGCGCGCGGACGGTATCGTTCAGGTGATTTTGTGACACGCCAAGGGCATCGGCATACTCCGACACCTTCCGGCTGTGGATCATCTTTCCGTGCTGGATCGGTTCGAAGTCGCGGCTGTAAAGTTCCGTGAACGCTTGCAACAAACGACTTCCCGAACGATCGTGCAGCGCTTGCGTAGAGATTTTGGATGGATATTCGGAATGGGCTTTGTGCACCAAGGCATGCAGACAGCTGCGCAGAACTTCGTCGTTATGCGTGCCGCGGCGTGCGTACTCACGCTCCATCAATTGGAAGAGCGAAGCGTATTGGCCCGCCTGTTCGTCAGACAGATCAAGTACGGCATGGCCGTCGATCTGGAAAAATGGAAGGCGCGACAGGAATTGTTTGTCGTTCCGGCCGGTGTTGAAAAAGTCATCCGAAAAAGAACAGAAGTAGCCGCGGTGGTCGTCGCCGGTCCAATCCCAGGAACTGATCACGTTGGGTCCGACAAAGCAGAGCATGTTTTTCCGGAGGTCGTGTTCATGAAGCCCCATCCGGTGGGTGCCCTCCCCGGCCGTTACGAGGAACACCATGTAAAAATCGAGGCGATGTGCTGTGGCCGTGTTTTTCCAGATACACCGGTTGTGGATCTCAAAATGTTGAAGGGATGCCACCGGATTCACCAAAGGCGCTTGAAGCGGTGGATGCTTGAAATATACGCTGCGGTAGCAATCGCTTTTCAGGAGGGGGATATGTGTGGAGCTTCTTTTTCCGGTCATAAAAAATGATCGATGCGATAGAACTCTGAGAACGGGCAAGGATTTTATTTAGTTCCGCGCGGTGTGGCGCTCTGAAGCGAAATGTCAGCGCATTTCTTTGCACCTTGTTTCAGAGGATGAGGCTAAAAAATTGAGCATCCCTGCACATCCGCTACGCCCCACCGCTCCTACTTTTGTGTGTTATTACCCATCAACAAAACACAATTACATGAAAGCAAAACTTGTACTCGGATTTGGATTCTTTTTTCGCGTGCCAGAAAAATAAACCCACCGACGATCCCGAAAAATTAAAAAGCGTTCTGCTCGCCTATTTCGACGGCATCACAAACAAGGACTTTAAAAAAATAAAATGCCGAGGGGCGGGCATTTTGCTGCCATGGAACAACCAGACCTTTTGGCCGATGACCTGAGGAAATTTGGAAGCATCTGCCGTTCAATGCTTCGTCAAACCGCAGAAAAATCGATCGTATCATAAGTAATCCATCGTTCAACTCCTTTGGAGGGGATGCTTTCTGATTTTTATGACAACCTGCTTTGAAGTCGGCGTATTGCTCTTATCCGCCACGCTGTTTAGCGGCACCAGCACATTAGTTTCGGGAAAATAAGTAGCCGTGCATCCCTCCGGTATCGGATATTTCACCACCACAAATTTATGGGCCACACGCTCCACGCCCTCAAAACGGTTTACCAGGTCCACCAGGTCGCCATCCTGCAGGTCGCGTTGGCGCATGTCTTTCTCGTTCATTAGCACTACCCTGCGTTCGTTGTAGATGCCGCGGTAGCGATCGTTCAAACCATAGACCGTTGTATTAAATTGGTCATGGCTGCGTATGGTCATCATCATCAGGTCATCGGCTTCCATGGGGATCGCCGGAAGCGCAGCCACGTTGAAATGTGCTTTAGCCGACGCCGTTTGAAAAGCTCCCTCGCGATTGCAGTTCGGCAAATAAAATCCGCCCGGCATGCGCACGCGCGCATTGTAATTTGAAAATCCTGGAATGGTGCGTTCGATGTCATCGCGGATGGTGTCGTAATGTTCGTAGCGATCCCAGTCAATCTTGCTGCGCGTTCCAAGCGTTGCTTTGGCCAGGCGGCAAACTATTACAGGCTCACTCAACAAATGACCGGAGATGGGTTTCAAAACACCTTTGGATGACTGCACCACCCCCATGGAGTTTTCGCACGACACAAACTGGACTTCCCCATTCACCACATCCTCATCGCTTCGCCCCAGGCACGGGAGGATGATCGCTTCTTCGCCATGCACGAGATGGCTTCGGTTGAGCTTGGTGGATACCTGCACCGTTAAGCGGCATCTGCGAAGCGCTTCGGCCGTCAATGCCGTATCGGGAGTAGCCGAAAGAAAATTTCCACCCATGGCAAAAAAGACTTTGCCGTTGCCCGCATGCATGGCTTTGATACTTTGCACCACATCATAGCCGTGTTTTGGCGGAGGTGTGAAATGAAAGTTCTCCTCCAACGTTTTCAGGAACGATGGCGACGGCGATTCATAAATGCCCATGGTGCGATCGCCTTGCACGTTGCTGTGTCCTCTCACGGGGCACGTACCGGCCCCGGCTTTCCCAATACTACCTTTCAGCAAAAGTAAATTGACCACCTCCTTGATCGTGTCAACCGCATTTTTATGTTGCGTGAGCCCCATGGCCCAGCAGATAATAATTTTTGTTTTATCCTTTAAGAGTGTTGCCGCTTCCTGGATCTGCGTCAAGGTGAGGCCCGATGCGCGGCACAACGCCTCCAGGTTTTGTTCTTTTAAATGTTTCTCAAACGCATCGAAGCCAACGGTGTTTTTTGCAATAAAGTCATGATCGATCACGGTGCCCGGTGCCCGCTCTTCTTCGTTGAGCAACAGCAATTGCACGGCTTTCAAAAAAGCCATGTCGCCATTGATCTTTACCGGCAGGAAAAGATCGGACAATGCGGTGTCGATGCCCAGGATACCTTTCACCGTTTGAGGATTGCTGAACCCCATGAGTCCGGTCTCGGGCAATGGATTGACAGCCATGATCTTTGCACCCTTGGCTTTTCCCTTCTGCAGGGCAGTGAGCATGCGCGGATGGTTGGTGCCGGGATTCTGTCCGAGGATCATGATCACCTCGGTCTCATAAAAGTCGCTGAGCGTGACAGAGCCCTTACCGATCCCCAGCGATTCACTCAAAGCAACACCGCTGCTTTCGTGACACATGTTGCTGCAGTCGGGCAGGTTGTTGGTGCCGTATTCCCGCACAAAAAGCTGGTACAAAAATGCAGCCTCATTGCTGGTGCGTCCCGACGTATAAAAAATGGCTTCGTCGGGCGACGCCAGTTCATTCAACGCATGGGCAATTTTTTGAAAAGCACTTTCCCAGGAGATGGGCTGATAGTGCGTTGCGCCTTTGGGCAAGAACATCGGTTCGGCAAGACGTCCTTTGCTGCCGATTTCATGGTCGGACAAGGCGGCCAGGTCCTGAACGGAGTTTCCGGCAAAAAAAGAAGCGGTGAGTTTCTTCGCGGTGGCTTCTTCGGCGAGGGCGCGCGCGCCATTTTCACAATACTCTGCTACGTCGGAGCGCTCGTCGTCCGGATCAGGCCAGGCACAGCTGGGGCAATCAAAGCCTCCTTTTTTATTCAGTTGCCAAAGTCCTTTCATGCCCCTGGCAAGACCGGCTTCGCCAATTACTTTTTCCATGCTCGATACCACGGCGGGGATGCCGGCGGCAACCGTTTTGATCTTGCCACGCTTCAATCCGGTGAGTTCCTCCGGGTTTTCGGCTTGGGGAACCGGTGTTGTTTCGTCGCTCATGGTTAACAGGCTTTTTTCGGATTTTCGAAATTGTCCGATTGATCTTCCAACGTATTGTCCAGGCACTTGAAATCCTTTTCAAGCAAGAGATACAGGGTCTCCGTTTCACTCACCGGCTGGCGGGCATCAAACCCCACTACGGAATTTTCGGGCCAGTCGGCCACGAGTATTTCGGGAACCGAAAGCGTAATTTTATTCTGATGATAATTCGCCGACAGCGCGTCTATCCCTGCCTTTCGCTCCACCGCGTAACTGAAGTGCGCTGCGCCAAACGAGGTCTTGTCCTCCAAAAATCCCTTCGTACGCAGCCTCTCCACTTCCGGTTTCGACAACCGTATACGAATGGAATTTGCGCTCATTCTTATTTTCATTTTACCCGTTTTATGCTATTCAAAAACAACCCGGTGGCTAGCCGAATAGATATTAAATTTTTCGTTACCCAAAAAGCCAATGAGGGTGATTCCAAATTCTTCTGCCTGCTGCAGCGCCAGGCTGGAGGGTGCTCCGATGGAAGCTATTATTTTTATTCCCGCCATGCTGGCTTTTTGAATCAATTCAAAACTTGCCCTTCCGCTCAGCAGCAGGATGGTGCTGTGCAGGGGCAAATGGTTCTTTAAAAAGCAAGCCCCGATCACTTTATCCAACGCGTTGTGCCTGCCCACGTCTTCGCGCAGCATGAGTAAATTTCCATCCGCGTCAAACAACGACGAGGCATGCAACCCACCGGTGCTGGCAAATAATTCTTGTTGCTTTTTTAAAGCGATGGGCAACCCATATAAAACCGCAACGCTCACCTTCATGGTGTCATCTTGTTGCGCGTAGATAGAAACCGTTTTAATCGCATCGATGCCCGACTTGCCACACACGCCACAGCTGGAAGTGGTATAAAAATTTCGTTCGGCCGTTTGAAGGTGCGGCACGGCAGCGTCACAAAGCGTTACCATCACTTTGTTTTCATCCTCGTCGTCGGGCTGAACACTGGCGACCTGCTCTCTGTTGTTGATTATTCCTTCTGTGAACAAAAAGCCAGCCGCCAACTCCTCATCGTTTCCGGGCGTGCGCATGGTGACCGAGATAACTTTGGTAATTCTGTCCCCGGCGCCGCCATACACCACCAATATCTCTAAAGGTTCTTCCACCGCCAGTTGGTCGTCTGTCTCCAGCATACCCTTTTGCGTTACCCGGGTCATTTTAATATGTTTCACTGCGCTGGCTTGCATGTATTTTATAAAAAAAAATTTACGAACAGATTATTAATGATGAGCTCCCTGACAACCACAAACTGACCATTACCAGGGTTTTATCGCCGAAAGAGCCCGCCATAGCACTTCGCAACGGCGAGCGGAAAGTTAAAAAGATTGCAGGCCAGTAGGAATGAATATCAACAAAATATTGGCCGCATTGTTACACTTCTTGGGGTTTGTTCAAACGATCCCATCGCTCCCCGCCTATTCTACAAAGGATACGATCCGATCACATTTAATCACTAACTAAAACACGCCAACATGAACATCACACTAAAACAAGCCGAAGCAGCCATTGCCGCAGCAAAAGCGAAGGCAAAAGAAATCGACACGCTGATGAATATCGCCGTGGTCGATAGCGGAACCAACCTTGTAGCCTTTGCGCATATGGATGACGCATGGCTGGGTTCGATCGACATTTCGCAACGAAAAGCAAGAACCGCCCGCTATTTTAACATGGACACCGGGATCATCGGCAGTTTGTCACAACCCGGAGGATCACTTTATAATATCGAGCACTCCAACGGAGGATTGATCACATTTCCGGGAGGAGTTTGTATCAAAGATGCCCGTGGGACCATCTTGGGTGCCATCGGTGTTTCCGGAAGCACGGTAGAGAACGATCATGCCGTAGCACAAGCCGGTGCCGCAGCGGTGAAGTAGTCAGGAACAAAAAAACTTTTCAACTTTAAATTATTTCCTATGTCTCAAAATCATGGAGTAGCCTACATCAAGCCAGGCGAAGTGGCTGTTCAGGAAATCGACTATCCCAAGCTGGCCTTGGGCAACCGGAAATGCGAACACGGTGTCATTCTTAAAATTGTGTCCACCAATATCTGTGGCAGCGATCAGCACATGGTGCGCGGGCGAACCACCGCTCCCGCCGGATTGGTGCTAGGGCATGAGATCACCGGTATCGTACTGGAGGCCGGCAGAGATGTTGAATACATTAAAGTGGGCGACCTGGTGTCGGTTCCTTTTAACATTGCCTGTGGGCGGTGCCGCAATTGTAAAGAAGGCCGGACCGGAATTTGCCTGAACGTGAATCCCGCCCGCCCCGGAGCGGCCTATGGTTATGTAGACATGGGCGGCTGGGTCGGCGGACAGGCGGAATACGTGATGGTGCCGTACGCGGATTTTAACTTATTGAAGTTTCCCGACAAAGATCAGGGGATGGCCTACATCAAAGATCTGACCCTGTTGTCGGATATCTTCCCGACCGGGTTCCACGGTGCCGTTACAGCAGGCGTTGGGCCGGGAGCTATTGTCTATGTGGCGGGTGCGGGTCCGGTTGGCCTGGCGTGCGCGGCATCCTGCCATCTGCTTGGCGCCGCGGTCGTCATCGTAGGCGATATGATCCGGGAAAGACTGGACCAGGCGAAGAGCTTTGGCTGCGAAGTGATCGACCTGACCAAGGATACGCCACTGGAAGAAGCTATCGCCGCCATCATTGGCGTTCCTGAAGTAGATTGTTTTGTAGACTGCGTAGGTTTTGAAGCCCGCGGCCACGGTTCGCATGCCAAAGAGGAAATCCCTGCAACCGTATTGAACACGGCCATGGCGGTCACCCGTGCCGGCGGATCCATCGGGATCCCGGGTCTATACGTTACCGGTGATCCCGGCGCAAAAGACAAAGCCGCACAGCAAGGCAGCCTTAGCATCCGCATTGGATTAGGCTGGGCAAAATCGCATTCCTTTCATACCGGTCAATGCCCGGTCATGAAATACCACCGTCAGCTGATGAACGCCATCTTGTATGATAAGATAAAGATTGCCAAGGCCGTAAACGTGGAGGTGATCACCCTGAAAGATGCGCCCAGAGGATACCGTGATTTTGATAAAGGCGCCGCCAAGAAGTTTGTTATCGATCCACACGGTATGATCATGAATTAATAGCTGCTGAATAACCCTGGCCTGGAGGCCGGGGTTATTTGCCCGTTTGGTTTACTCGGCCTACGCAAAAAAGACGTGCCGTAAAAAAATAAGATGTTCCCGCGTCCTGCCCTTCAAAGTGCTTCACTGTTCTCCGCGAGCTGAAAGATTCCGGCCCTCATATGTTGGCAGCGCCCTGCCATTATTGCCCTTCTGAAACAAAACTTCTATCAATTGAACCAAACCGGATAGTCGTACACGAAACAGAGA
>Ga0209050_1001683_pt1 | contig 22194 bp, 13 predicted proteins | sample Araplavi_mTSA_r2_FD_184276 | JGI IMG/M metagenome (GOLD analysis project Ga0209050, IMG submission 184276) | Arabidopsis root microbial communities from North Carolina, USA - plate scrape MF_Cvi_mTSA_r2 (SPAdes) (version 2) | ecosystem: Host-associated > Plants > Roots > Endosphere | place: USA... | reverse complement strand
GACTTGACGGTGTCGATGCCGTTCACCGTCTCGACCAGGAAGGCCTGGTTCTCGGCGCCGCGGTTGAACTTCTCGGCCAGGCGCGCGCGCAGCAGCGGCGTCAGCGCCAGCGACAGCAGCAGGTAGCACGGCAGCGAGGCCAGCACGATCATCGTCAGCCAGCCGCTGTAGCACAGCATCACCGCGATGAAGACGACCGAGAACAGCAGGTCGAGCACGACGGTGATCGCATTGCCGGTCAGGAAGCTGCGGATGTTCTCGAGCTCGCGCACGCGCGCCACCGAGTCGCCGACGCGCCGTGCCTGGAAGTAGGCGAGCGGCAGCGCCAGCAGGTGGCGGAACAGCCGCGCGCCGAGTTCGACGTCGATGCGGCTGGTGGTGTGCGAGAACACGTAGGTGCGCAAGGCCGTCAGCGCGACCTCGAACACCATCACCGTGCCCAGGCCGATCGCGATCACGTCGAGCGTCGTGAAGCCGCGGTGCACCAGCACCTTGTCCATCACCACCTGGAAGAACAGCGGCGTGACCAGCGCGAACAGCTGCAGCGCAAGGCTGACCAGCAGCACCTGGCCGAGCAGCCGGCGGTGCCGCACGACCGACGGGATGAACCAGGTGAAGTCGAACTTGCCCCATTCGCGGCCGGCCGACACGCGCGACGCGAACAGGATCAGCTCGCCGGACCAGCGCGCGCGCAGCTCGTCGAGGCTCAGCAGTTCGGGGCGGCCGACGGCGGGGTCGTGCACCAGCACCTTGGCGCCGTCGACCTTGGCGATGATGAAGTAGTGCGGCGAGGCCGCGGGGCCGGCCCCCGTGGGCGCGGAGCCGGCGCAGGCGACGGCGGGCAGCGCAGTGGTGAGCAGGCGTTCGGGCGTGGTTTGCACCGCCTTCGCCTGCAACTGCAACTGCGCCGCGGCCTGCAGGATGTCGGCGGTGCCGAAGCAGCGGCTGCTGTCGCCGAATTCATGCGCAAGCTGCTCGCCGTCGGCGGCCACGCCATGCAGGCGGGCCATCATCAACAGGCAGGCAAGGCCGCTGTCCGCGGGGCGGGCGGGGGCGGGCAGGTGGCCCGCTGCGGTGTCATGGACCATGCGCTGCGCCTAGCTCTTCCAGTATTTGCCGATGGCGGTCAGGACGTCGTTCCAGCCGTCGGTCGTGCTGAGCCCGGCGCCCGTGGCCGGCAGGTCGAAGTCCGCCATCGCGGTCACCAGCGACGCCACATCGGTGGAACTCAAGGTATGGGTTCCGAAGGCCGTGGCGACAATGCTTTCGATCTGGTGGTCGGTGCCCAGGAACCAATCGTCGACGCGGACGACTTCCGCCGTGGAGGTGGAGGTCGCCGAACCGTACGCGTAGATTTGCAGATCGTCGCCGTCCTGCTTGAAAAACGTGAGGATGTTGGACGCCGCGATGGACAAGGTGTCGTTGCCACCGCTGTCGATGATGGTGTCGTCCTCGTCCCCGGGCGAGAAGCGATAGGTGTCATTACCGTCGCCACCGATCAGCGAGTCGTTGCCCTTTCCGCCGGTCAGGTCGTCGTTGCCGCCGTAGCCGAACAGGGTGTCGTCGCCGTCGGCGCCGGCGAGCGTGTCGTTCAGGTCTCCGCCGGACAAGGTGTTTGCCAGCGCGTCGCCTTCGCGATCGAGCCCGGAGACGTTCGCGCGGATCGTTGCGAGGTTCCATGTGGAGCCACCGCTCCATTCGATGGTCTGCAATGGGTTCGAGGTGTTGCCATCGGCGGTGCTGAAGCTGAAGTTCTCCACCGTGATCCGGTTGGTGTCACTGAAGTCATACTTGTCTATGTAAATTACAAGCGACGTTCCCATCCGGGTCAGCAGCGCGATGCTGCCGGTGCTGCTCGAGCAGTACAGCGTATTGACCTCGTCGGTCGTATCGTTGCTGGCGGTCAGCGTGTCCTTCCCGTCGCCGACGTAGACATACCTGTCATCGCCGTTGCCGCCATCGATGAAGTCGTTCCCGCCGAGACCCATCAGCGTGTCGTCGCCATCGCCTCCGTACATCACGTCGTCGCCCTCTCCGCCGTACAAGACGTCGTTGCCGGAATGGCCGAAGAGCGTGTCGTTGCCGTTCATGCCGGACAGCGAGTCATTCAGGTCCGCGCCGTGCAACGTGTCGTCGTCAGCGGTGCCGGTGCGCGTGAGCCCGGCAACCTTGCCGCGGATCGTCGCGAGATCCCAGCTGGCGCCGCCGACCGTGATGGCCTGCAACGGGTTCGTGGTGATGCCATCGCCGGCGCTGAAGCTGAAATCCTCCACCGTGATCTGGTCGGTGTTGCCGGTGTCGGACTTGTTCAGGTAGATGACCAGCGAAGTTCCCATGCGGGTCAACGCGAGGTCGGTGCTGGCGACATCGTCGCCGAACGCGAGGGTGTTGATGTCGCCCGCATCCCCGCCGCCCACCAGCGTGTCCTGGCCGTCACCCTTGTTGAAGTGGCAGGTGTCGTCGCCGGAACCGCCGTTGATGACGTCGTCGCCGAGGCCGCCGGTGAAGTCGTCGTCGTTGGCCAGGCCGATCAGCGTGTCGTCGCCGTCGAGTCCGGTCAGCGTGTCCTTGCCCCCCCCGCCGCTCAGCCGGTTGTCATTCTCGTCTCCCTTCGACACGATGCCGGTCAGGTGGTCGAGGATCGCGGCGGTGCCGCTCCAGCTGGTTTGCGAATCGTTGAAATAGATGCTCTGCAGCGGGCTGTAGTCGCTGCCACCGCCGGTGAAGTCGAAACTGTTCACCGTGATCTTGTCGGTGTTGGTCTTGGTGACGCCGTTGAACTCGATGATCAACGTGCCTTTCAGCTGCGTCAGCACGAGGTCGTCTGTGGCGTAGCCGTCCAGGCGCAGCGTGTTGTTCCTGTTTTGCGCGGTGTCGTGATAGCCCATCAGCGAGTCCTGGCCATCGCCTTTCGCGAAGTCGTAGACGTTGTCGCCGGTGCCGCCGGTGAGGGTGTCGTTCCCCGTCCCGCCGATCAAGGTGTCGTTGCCGGCCCGGCCGTCCAGCATGTCGTTGCCGTGGCCGCCGCTGATGGTGTCGCCATCGACGGTGCCGCGCAGGCTGTCGGCGCCGCTGGTGCCGGCGTACAGTTTCGCGAGGATGCTCTTCAGGTCGATCACCGCGCCACCATCGAATTTGATGGCCTGGAGGGGGTTGTACTTGTTGGCGGTGGTGTCGCCGTCCAGGAACCGCTCCACGGTGATCTGGTCGGTGGTGTTGCCGGTGAGGGTGATGATCAGCGAGCTGCCCGAAGTCTGCAGCACCAGATTGCTGGCCGACAGCCCCTTGTCCTTGAGGTACAGGGTGTCCGTGCGGCCGATGGTGGTGTCCGACGAATCGGTGGTGATCACGTCCTGTCCGTCGCCGGCATTGAACTCGTAGACGTCGTCGCCCTTGCCGCCGATCAGCGTGTCGGCACCCTTGCCGCCGATCAGCGTGTCGGCGCCGGTGGTGCCCACCAGCCTGTCGTTGCCGCCCGTGCCGGTGTTGGTTTGCTGGACGATCCAGTCGATGCCCACGGTCGCATCGCTGAAGGCAACGTACTGCAGCGGGTTGTAGACACCCCACGGGTTGTTGAGCAGGAAGAACCCTTTCGCGGTGATCTGGTCGCCGACCGTGGGCGTGCCGATGACGAGATCGGATCCGCTGCGAGTGAACGTGGCGAGTTCGCCGCTGTCGGTGGAGGTGGATTTCAGGTACTTCAACTCCAGCGTGTCGGACCTGCCGACCGAGATGTCGCGGCTGAGCGAGAGTTCGTCCGAGCCGTCGCCCTTCTCGAACACGTAGGTGTCGTTGCCCTTGCCGCCGTCGATGGTGTCATTGCCTCCGGCGCCATCGATGCGGTCGTCGGCATCGGTGCCCTTCAACAGCTGGGCCTTGCCGTCGCCGGTCAATGAATCCGGGTTGCCCGAACCGGCGACCTTGCGCTGGATGTCGGCCAGGCTCCAGCGGAGCTTGATCGGGTTGTTCTGTGCATCGGTCCCCGTCGTGACACCATCGAACGTGATGGCCTGCAGCGGGTTGTAGGACGAATCGCTGTTCAGCGCGAAAGAGAAGTTCTTGACGGTGAACGACTCCTTGTTCGTCTCGGTGACCGCGTTGAACGAGATGACCAGGTCCGAACCCGAACGGGTCAGCTTCACGTCCTGGTCCGTGATGCCGGATGCAAGGAACAGCGTGTTGGCCTTGCCGCTGGTGTCGTCGTAGACGCCCAGCAGCGTGTCCTGGCCGTCGCCGAGATGGAACCAGTAGCTGTCGCTGCCCTTGCCGCCATCGAGAAGATCGTTGCCGGCGCCGCCCTCGATGCGGTCGTTGCCGGCGCGGGCATCGATGGTGTCGTTGCCCGCGAGCCCGGTGATGGTGTCGGCGCCGCTGGTGCCCCGCAGCGCGTCGGCCCCTGTGGTGCCCGCATGGAGTTTCGTCAGGATGGCTGCGACATCCAGCGAAGGACTGCCGCTGGCGAACTCGATCGTCGTCAGCGGGTTGTAGTTGTTGTACGGCGTGTCCTGGTAGAAGAACTTGTCGACCGTGATCTGGTCGCTGCCGGTGCCGACCTGGATCACCAGCGAGGTGCCCGAGGTGCCGAAGCTCAGCGCGTCGGTGTCGTGGATCTGCAAGACGTCCTGCCTGCCCGACCACGGCTCGCCCGCCAGCGTCGTGATCAGGTCCTTGCCGTCGCCGACGCCGAAGCTGATGACGTCGTCGCCCTTGCCGCCGATCAGGGTGTCGCTGCCGGCACCGCCGACCAGGGTGTCGTTGGCGACGGTGCCGACCAGCCGGTCGTTGCCGGAGCCGCCGGTGTTCATCTTCGCGATGATCGCTGCGATGTCGAGCGAAGCGAGCGGCGCCTGCGGCGTGCTGCCGTTCGCATCCATGAAGGTGATCTTCTGCAGCGGGTTGTAGTCGTTGTACGGATCGTCGCCATTGAAGAACAGCTTGACCGTGATGCTGTCGCTCGCCTTGTCGCTGAATCCGATCACGAGATCGGCGCCACTGCGGCTCAGCCGCAGCTTGTCGGGTGCAATGCCGTTCAGCTGCAGCGTGTCGCTGCGGCCGGCAGCGGGGTCGGGGGAGCCGAGGATCGTGTCCTGCCCATCGCCGGCATTGAAGACGCAGGTGTCGTTGCCGCGACCGCCGTTGATCGTGTCGTCGCCGGTGCCGCCGATGATCGTGTCGGCACCGTCGGTGCCCGTGAGCAGATCGGCCTGGGCCGTCGGGTGATTGCTCGGGCCCGCCGTGCCGGAGGCGACGTTGGCCTGCAGCGTCGCCAGGTTCCAGGTGAGCGGCGTCGTGCCGCCTGCGTCCGTGACCTGCACGCCGTCGAAGACGATCTGCTGCAGCGGGTTGAAGCTGTTGTCGGTACCGCTCGTGAAGGAGAAGTATTCGACCGTGATGGTGCTGGCCGGCACCGTCTCCGACCCCTTGATGCCGATGATCAGCGAGGTGCCCGAGCGGGTGAGCGAGACATCCGCGGCGACGATGCCGCTTGCCAGGTGCAGCGTATTGATCTTGTTGGTGCTGGCGTCGGTCTGCAGCTTGATGAGGTCGTTGCCGTCGCCGCGGGCGTACCAGTAGTCGTCGTTGCCGCTGCCGCCGTACAGCGTGTCGTCGCCGGTGCCGCCGACCAGCGTGTCGTTGCCGGCGCGCGCATCGATCTGGTCGTTGCCGGCCAGGCCGGTGATCGAATCGTCGCCGACGGTGCCGTGCTGGTTGTCGGCGCCGGCCGTGCCTTTGTACAGCGTCGCCAGGATGTCGGTGGCCGTCAGCGCCGTGCCGCCGTCGGCGAAGGTGATCCGCTGCAGCGGGCTGTAGTGGTTCTCGGTCCTGTCGCCACTGAGGAAGTTCTCGACCGTGATCTGGTCGGTCGAATCGGCGAAGCGGATCAGCAGCGACGTGCCGCTGGTGCCGGTGCTGGAGAAGCTGAGGTCGTCGCTGGCCAGTCCGGTGCCGAGCCTCAGCGTGTCGACGCGTGCGGTGTCGCTGTCGTAGGTGGACGAGATGATGTCCCGCCCGTCGCCCTGGTTGAACTGGTATTCGTCGTTGCCCTTGCTGCCGGTGACGGTGTCGTTGCCGCCGCCGCCGATCAGCGTGTCGGCGAGGGCCGTACCGAGCAGGTCGTCGGCGCCGCTGCCGCCGGTGGTCAGCTTCGTGATGATGTCTGCGCTGGTGAGCGGGGTGATGGCCGTGACGGGCGCGCTGCCGTTGGCATCCTTGAAGGTGATCTGCTGCAGCGGGTTGAACGCGTTGTTCGGGGTGTCGCTGCTGAAGAACATCTTGACCGTGACGCCGTCGGTCATCTTGTCCTTGAAGCCGATCAGCAGGTCGTTTCCGTTCCGGCTGAACTGCAGCGCGTCGGGCGCGATGCCGTTCAGCTGCAGCGTGTCGATCTTGGTGGAGGCCGCGTCGTACGTGCCGACCAGCGTGTCCTGCCCGCCGCCGACGCTGTAGATGATGGTGTCGCTGCCCTTGCCGCCCGTGAATTCTTCGCTGGCGGTGGTACCGGTCAGGGTGTCGTCGCCGGCATCGCCAACGTTGCTCTGGGTGCTCATTCGCGCGTCCTGGGGCTGAATCGGTCGCGCAGCTTAGGAGGCCGTTCTTCGGCACGTCTAGGGTCCAAAGCGACGGTCGGGCGGAACTGGCCGCAAAAGCCGGGCATTTTCCGGACATCGCTCACGGGGCGGCCGCGGTGTACTTCCAGGGTGCCGCAGCTGCGGTCGTTCCTGGAGTCCCGTGTCATGACCGTCCGCCCGTCCTACACCCTGCGCCTTGCCGGCGTGCTGGTGGCCGCCGCCGTCGCGCTGCCGGCGGTCGCCCGCTGCATCGACGACGAAGGGCTGGAGCCCGGTGCCAGCTACGGCGGCAAGCCGCTCGCGGGCGATGCCGGCGGGCCGCGCGCGTCGCTGCAATCGATGGTGCAGGAAGCCGTGCGGCGCAGCCAGTCGATCGGCGCTGCCAGGCTGCTGGCCGAGGCGGCCGCGGCCGATGTCGACGAGACCCGCATGTCGAGCCGCCCGCAGGCCGGCCTGACCGGCACGCTGGGCCGTGTCGGCACGTCGGCCCCCAACACCGAATCCGTCAGCGGCAACCAGGCCCGCCTGGGCCTCAGCATCAGCGCGCCGCTGTTCGACGGCGGCCGCATCACCCAGCTGACCGACTGGCGCACCCACCTGGCCGAGGCAGCGCGCCAGGGCCAGCTGAGCGCGCAGGAGCAGGTCGCGCTGCAGACCGTCTCGCTGGCGCTCGACCGCAGCCGCTACCGCATGCAGGCGCAGGTCTACCAGCAGTACTCGCGCAAGATGAGCTGCCTGGTCGAGGCGCTGGAAACCATCGTGCGCGCCGACAAGGGCCGCACCAGCGAGCTGGTGCAGGCGCAGAAGAACCAGCAGCAGGCCGACCTGCAGCAGGTGCAGACGCTGTCGATGGTGCGCCAGATCGAGGTCAAGCTGCGCCGCTTCGTCGGCGACGGGCTGCCGCCGACCGAAGGCCTGTCGTCGGTGCTGCTTGACGTGCCCAAGCTCGACGAGCTGCTGGCCCAGGCCGACCGCGCCGCCGAGATCGCCCAGCTCGACCAGCAGGCCGAGGCGGCCGACAGCTACGCCCGCGCGGTGGTGGCCGGCCAGAAGCCGCAGGTCAATTGGACGGTGGGAGGCAGCAAGGCCAAGGGCGCCGGCGACGGCACCAACTGGTCGGCCGGCGTCAGCTTCAACATCCCGCTCTACAACGCCAGCAACGACTACTCCAGCGCCGCCGCGCGCAAGCGGGCCGAGGCCGCCCGGCTGCAGCGCGCCGATGCGCTGGAAGGCCGGCGCTTCCGCATGAGCGAAGTGCACGAGCAGGCCACCTCGGCGTTCGATCGCGCGCAGCGCGTCATCAGCGTGCTGCGCGACAGCGACCGGGTGCGCAACTTCACGCTGCAGCAGTGGCAGCAGCTCGGCCGGCGCTCGCTGTTCGACGTGATGGCCGCCGAGGGCGACCACTACGGCCTGCGCGTCGCCTACGTCAATGCGCTGTACGACGGCGAGCAGGCGAATGCGCTGCTGCGCTCGCTGGGGCTGGGCATCGGCGCCTGGCTGCAATGAACGCCGACTGAACCGGCACCACAGGAACCACAGGGAACGACAACGATGGGAACCAACGACACCAGCCTGCTGGCCCCGCTCGCACTGCATCCGCAGGCCTTCATCGACGCCGACGCCCATGTGCACGGCGACTGCGTCGTCAAGAGCGGTGTCCACATCTGCCGCGGCGTGACGATCGAGGCCGGCTGCCAGATCGGCGCCAACGTCGTGTTCGTCGAGGCCGAAGGCCACGAGCCGCTCGGCACGACGGTGCGCCGCCAGGCCTGGATCGGCGCCAATTCGACCATCTACGGCGGGCTGACCGTCGCCGCGAAGGCGGTCGTGCGCCCCGGCTCGGTCGTCACGCGCTCGGTGCCGCCCGGCGCCATCGTCGAAGGCAACCCGGCGGCCATCGTCGGCTACGTCGATACCGACAAGGGCCCGGCCAGCGCGCTGCATGTGCCGAGCGCCGCCAACGGCTTCAAGATCGAGACCACGCCGGTGCACGGCGTCACGGTGCACCACTTCCCGGTGATCCACGACCTGCGCGGCGACCTGACCGTCGGCGAATTCGACCGCCACGTGCCGTTCAAGCCGCTGCGCTACTTCATGGTGTTCGGCGTGCCCAGCCGCGAGATCCGCGGCGAGCATGCGCACCACCGCTGCCACCAGTTCCTGATCTGCCTGCGCGGCAGCTGCGCGGTGGTGGCCGACGACGGCAAGCGCCGCGTCGAGGTGGTGCTCGATTCGCCGCAGCGCGGCCTGTACCTGCCGCCGATGACCTGGGGCATCCAGTACAAGTACTCGCCGGATGCGATGCTGATGGTGTTCGCATCCGACTACTACGACGCCGCCGACTACATCCGCGACTACGGCGCGTTCACCGACCTGGTGGCTGCCGCATGACGGCGCCGCGGCTCGCCAAGGCCAGGCGCGTGCAGGGCAAGACGCTGGTCTTCCGGGACGCGGCGGTCGGCGACGCCGAATTCATCCTCGGGCTGCGCACCGACGAGACCAAGTCGCGCCACCTGTCGCGCACCTCGGGCGCGCTGGCCGACCAACAGGCCTGGCTGGCCGCCTATGCGCAGCGCGACGGCGAGGCCTACTTCGTCATCGAGACGCTGGCCGGCGACAAGCTCGGCACCGTGCGCCTCTACGACGCCCGCACGATCGACGGCCAGCCCAGCTTCTGCTGGGGCAGCTGGATCCTGTCGGACGCAGCGCCGTCGTCGGCCGCGATCGAGTCGGCGCTGATGGTCTACGCGTATGCCCTCGATACCCTGGGCTTTACGAACGCGCACTTTCAGGTCAACCTCGCGAATGAGCGCGTCTGCGCCTTCCACGAGCGCTTCGGCGCGCAGCGGGTCTCGCAGGACGAGGTCGAGGTCGAGTACACGCTGGCGAACGCGGCGATCCGTGAGGCGATGAAGCGCTATGCGCGCTTTCTGCCGGGTGGACTGTCGATCGACATCTGACATTGCTTCCCGGATCGGCATCCGGGCTACCAACCTTCGGGCGATGACATGGTTCCTTTTCTCGATCTGAAGTCCGTGCAGCTGCAGCAGCGTGCCGAGCTGGTGGCCGCCTTCGAGCGCGTGCTCGATTCGGGCTGGTACATCATGGGTGACGAGCTGAAGCGCTTCGAGCAGGAGTACGCGGCCTACTGCGGCGCGGCGCACTGCGTCGGCGTGGCCAACGGGCTCGATGCGCTGAGCCTCGCGCTGCGCGCGTTCGACATCGGCGAGGGCGACGAGGTGATCGTGCCGTCGAACACCTACATCGCGACCTGGCTGGCCGTCACGCACGTCGGTGCGACGCCGGTGCCGGTCGAGCCCGACGAGCGAACGCACAACATCGATCCGGCGCGCCTCGAAGCCGCCCTCACGCCGCGCACCCGGGCCATCATGCCGGTGCACCTGTACGGCCAGCCGGCCGACATGACGCCGATCCTCGAGATCGCCCGCCGCCACCGGCTGCGGGTCGTCGAAGACGGCGCGCAGGCCCATGCCGCGCGCTACAAGGGCGAACGGCTGGGCGCGCATGGCGACGCGGTGGCCTGGAGCTTCTACCCCGGCAAGAACCTCGGTGCGCTCGGCGACGGCGGTGCCGTGACGACGCACGACGAAGGCGTGGCCGCCCGCTTGCGCGAGCTGCGCAACTACGGCTCGAAGGTGAAGTACCACAACGAGGTGATCGGATACAACTCGCGGCTCGACGAGCTGCAGGCCGCGCTGCTGCGCGTGAAGCTGCCGAAGCTCGAGGCCGACAACCGGCACCGTGCCGAGGTCGCGCAGCGCTACCTGCAGGGCCTGGCCGGGCTCGACCTGGTGCTGCCGGTGGTGCCGGCCTGGGCCGAGCCGGCCTGGCACCTGTTCGTCGTGCGGCACCGCCAGCGCGATGCGCTCGCGAAGCGGCTGGCCGAGGCCGGCATCGGCACCGTCATCCACTACCCGGTCGCGCCGCACCTGCAGCCGGCCTATGCGTCGCTCGGCATCGCCCGCGGCGCGCTGCCGATCTCCGAGGCGATGCACGAGCAGGTGCTGAGCCTGCCGATCGGGCCGACCCAGACGATCGAGCAGACCGAGCAGGTGATCCATGCGGTTCGCGACGCCGTGGCGGCATTGGGCTGAACGCGATGAACATCACGACGCTGATCCCCGCCTACAAGACCCGCTACATCCTCGACCTGCTGAACTCGCTGCGCTACCAGACGCGGCCGTCGCAGAAGGTCATCATTTCCGACGACAGCCCGCACGGCGAGTTCCGCGAGGTCTTCTTCTCGGAGCCCTACAAGCCGCTGCTGGCCGGGCTCGACATCGAGTTCCACGAGGGCCCGCGCAACGGCGCCTACGAGAACCTGAAGCACCTGGTGCGGCTGTGGAACGGCCGTTCCGAGCTGCTGCACGTGATGCTCGACGACGACGTGATGTACCCCGAGTTCTACGAGCGCCACCTGGTCGCCCATGCGTCCGCCGACTTCTCGTGCTCGGTGAGCCGGCGCTGGGTGGCCAACGAGCTGGGCCACCCGATGACCGGGCAGCCGGTGCCGGCGGCGATCGCCAACAATGCGAGCCGCATGATCGCGCTGAACGACGACGTGATGTTCATGAGCACGGTGGCCGAGTGCAAGAACTACTTCGGCGAGTTCTCGAACGCGATCTTCCGCGCCGATTGCGCCGACCTGCTGCTGAAGCCGGCGCTTGGCGACGTGTCGTACGCCGGGCTGTGGGACCTGGGTGCGTTCGTCGCGGCCAGCATCCGCCGCCCGCTGTGCCACATCCAGGACCACCTGGGCTACTTCCGCATCAGCGCGGGGCAGAACTCGTCGAACCTCAACAGCCCGTTCATGAAGGGCGCGCACCTGGGCTTCGTCGCGCTGGCCGTCGGCGGCCACCGCATCGGCCGGCTGAGCGCCGAACTGCTGCAGCAGTGCGCCCGCATCATCCAGCCGGCGCTGAACGTGCGCTACGGCAGCCAGCCCGACATGCAGCCGTTCTGCGCGCTGCTGCCCGACCTGGCGGCGGGCACGGCCGGTGCCGAAGAACGCTTCATCGCCGCCTGGAACGATTTCCTCGCGACACACGGCTTCTGAACGCGCCGCGATCATGCTGAAGCTCGATCGCTACAAGACCTGGATCTCGAACAGCAATCCGTTCGAGCTCGAGACCTGGGTGCGGGCGCTGCTGGTGCACTACTTCTTCCATGTGTCGGACAAGGCGAGCGTCGAGGTGACGGCCGCGCAGGATGGCGCCGCGCGCGTCGTCAACCTGCTGACGCCGACCGTCTTCAAGGGCACGGGCCGCATCCGGCTCGCGCCGACGGTGGTGTTCGGCGTGCCGCGCTCGCCGGGCAGCTATTCGTGCAGCTACATCGAGGCGCGCACGCCGCAGTCGCTGATCGAGATCGGCGACGGAACCACCATCAACAACCGCGCGGTGATCGTGTCCGAAGGCGCCGGGATCCGGATCGGCCGGCGCTGCCTGATCGGCTCGGAGTTCCAGGTGATGGACTCCAACGCGCACCAGCTGGCGCTCGGCCAGCGGCACCTGCCGGACCAGCAGCCGCGACCGGTGGTGGTCGAAGACGAGGTGTTCATCGGCAGCCGTGTGACGCTGCTGAAGGGCTGCCGCATCGGGCGCGGCAGCGTGATCGCGGCCGGCACGGTGGTGCCGCCGAAGTTCGATGCACCGCCGCTGTCGGTGATCGCCGGCAACCCGGCGGTGATCGTCGGGCAGGTGCAGGGTCAGGACAACGTTTGACAAACCAGGAGACGAGAACATGCACGACGAACTCATCGCATCGGTGGCCAACGACTGGTGGTACTACAACGTCGAACTGGCGCCGGGCCTGATCACCAAGGGCACGCACATGCCGCGCGTGCCGATGATGCCGCGCATGCTGCTGCGCAACGCGAACCTGCAGGGCATGGACTGCCTGGACATCGGCAGCATGGAAGGCCTGATCCCGACGCTGATGACGCGCCAGGGCGCGAAGCGGGTGCTGGCAACCGACGCGCTGCCGCACTGCGAAAAGAAGATGAACGCGATCAAGACGATCTACGGCGCGAACTTCGACTTCCGGCAGATCGGCCTGCTGTACGACCTGAGCCTGAAGCTGAAGGACGAAGGCGGCTTCGACTTCATCAACCTGTCGGGCGTGCTGTACCACGTGTTTTCGCCGATGCACGTGCTGGCGGGGATCCGGCCGCTGCTGAAGAAGAACGGGCTGATGATCGTGTCGACCAACGTGATGCGCCGCGAGGGCCACACGCTGGAGTACAACCACCGCGGCAACCTGCAGCGCGAGACCAACACCTTCTGGTACCACTCGGTGCCGATGCTCGAATCGCTGATCCGCTTCTTCAAGATGGTGCCGATCGACTGCTACTACTGCCCGCATTCGGACGTGAACCCGGCCAATTTCGCGCCGGGGGTCGACAGCGGCTACATGTCGGTGATGTGCCGGGCGGTCGACGACTCGGACATCCAGGACGGCGACGTCTGGGCCGCGGGTGCGCGGATGGCGTCATGGGAATTCCTGTCGCTGTGCAACGGCGAGATGATGAACGGGCAACCCCGTTCGACCATCTCGTACCGCGGGGATCAGGATTCAGGCGGCAAGGCGACGAAGGGCATCGACCTGTTCCAGACCATTGCCGATGAGCGGCACGTGGTGAGGGCGGTGGATGACTCGCGCAATGCGCATACGTTGCGGTTGGCGGATATGTATTGAATCTGGCGAGCGCCTGCCAGACATCGAAACCCGCCTCGGCGGCGTGCGCGACGCCTTGGCGGGCATTTGCGTGGTTATTGATTCACCAGGCGGAACAGGACGGTGCCGTCTGCTGCCGTCTGCTCTGCGGTCGCGCTGACCGATTCTTTCTGCTTCTCGATGTAGTTCTCAACATCTGTCTGGGTGATCCCAGCGGCTCGGAATACTTCAACCGATAGCGACCAGAGGGCATCGACGGCAGCCTTGTATTTCACGGCGTCGAAATTCTTCACCGCGTCGGGCGTGCTGGCGCTTTCGGCACCTGAATACGTCTTCAGCATGGCAGCGTGCTCTGGCAAGGCTGCAAGCAACGCGTCAACTGCAGACCTGACTTCGGAGTTTTCGCTCTCCGGAAGAGCCTTTGAGATACTGGCTGCACCCAGAGTGACGAGACCGATCGCGCGGAACGAGCCACTTGCAATCGCGTGAATATTCTTCACGTCGTCGATATTCTGATCCGCCATGGCTGTGAAGGCCTTCTCCAGAGCGTCTCGGTCGCCGAGGCCGCGCAGAGGAGCGACCATGATTTGCATGGCCTTGTTTATCCACGTATCCCTCTCTGTCTTGCTCATGGTGCTCGGTGGCCTCATTTTCGCTGGAACGCATTTTCCGAGATCTTGAAGAAAATTCACCAGTGCATCGCGATAATTTTTCGTATTATCTTCATTCCTCGCTGTGGTTTCGAAATTGCAGTAGCCATTGAATGTTTTGAATAATTTATTTATATAAGAAATGGCGGGAGACTCTTTAAAAGCGCTTGTGATGAGATTTGATATTATTTTGTTGCTCGCCTTTATTTCGTCGACGGTGAGTGTCCGGTAGGTTACTCCAACGGCGCGGCGAAGATGATCTCGAAACGTGATCAGATGGGTGACCATCTGAAGATCGTTGCCATAGTCTGCGTCCCGCAGCGAGGCGACTTGTACGATCAGATCTTCATAAATCTTGGCAACGGTTGCCAAGCTTCCTGCCCGCCCTGTGTGTCGATCCAGTTCATTTCGAATTATGTCCAGCTCTGGGGTGTCTTTGAAGGGAGAGCTGTTGAACAGATCGACTGCCAAACCCTTTATCGGCGATTGCTCATAAGGGTCGCGAAGGCGACTTTCAGTCGTGATCAGGCTCTTATGTACATTGCGCAGCAGAAGTTCAGCATCACGCAATGCTTCCGATTTATTGTCCAGGTCTTCTTTCAAGGCCTCGGGCCGCAAGCACCACAGGTCTTTCATGCCATCTGTCGCACCGGTGTGTTCATGGATGAAATGCTTCAGATCCGCCTCGGTAGGAGTTTTTTGGCGACGAATGGTTGTGGTTTTCACGAGGCGTGGAGACTTTAAAGAATTTTCTTTTTTCTTGGATTTGTTATCTTTGGATTTGACGTTGTTCTCGACCCTGTCGTCGACTGTTTTCTTCGCATTATCTGTGTTTTCGTTCTTCCGAGTCTTGAACGAAAAAAATTCTTGATGCCGGACTTCTCGGCTTTGATCTCAGCTTTGGTCTCGAATCTTGGGCTGGCTTTGGTGGGTTGCATCTGACACTCCGACAACAACAGGCAGAACTGATGCCTAACGACTGACGGCGACAACCGCCAGTCGCAATAAGTAACGCGCGAATCGATGCAGTTCCGCGAAGCGGATGAATGTCTTTTCTATGATTGACGGGTGCAAGTGGCCCTTGTATCGAATGGGCTCAGGAGGCTGCGTGATAGGTCGTGCTCAGTCTGTCGGGGCACCTGCGATCGAATATCGAAGCAGATCATCAAGCAGGACAGGTATGGAGCACGACGGCCTACGAACTGGGTTTTGAGAAGTGCCCCGCAGCGGCAACTCGGGTTGGCTCGAAGCGTGGCTTGTACTCGCGCCTATCGGCCAATCGGCTCGGCAGCGCGGCGTGATGCAGTAGCCGGGTTTTGCTCGATTGCCCTATCGGGCGGTCAGACTTGGAAGAGCATCGACCTGAATCAGACGGCGGCCGCCGGCCAGCCCGCGCTGTGCATGTCTGATCAAGCCACCCCCGGCAACCGAAACACCGCCACCGCCTCCACCAGCCGTTGCGCCTGCAGCTTCAGGCTCTCCGCCGCCGCGGCACTTTGCTCGACCAGCGCCGCGTTCTGCTGCGTCGCCTGGTCCATCTGCGCGATCGCGCTGCCCACCTGGGCGACGCCGGTGCTCTGCTCGCCGGCGGCGGTGTTGATCTCGGCCATCAGCGCCGTCACGCGGCGGATCGCGTCGACCACCTCGTTCATCGTCGTCCCCGCCTGGTCGACCAACGCGCTGCCTTGCGCCACGCGGTCGACGCTCGCGCCGATCAGCGCCGAGATCTCCTTGGCCGCGGCCGCGCTGCGCTGCGCCAGCGCGCGCACCTCGCCGGCCACCACCGCGAAGCCGCGCCCCTGCTCGCCGGCGCAGGCCGCCTCCACCGCGGCATTCAGCGCGAGGATGTTGGTCTGGAAGGCGATGCCGTCGATCGTGTCGATGATCGCGGCGATCTGGTTCGAGCTGTCGTGGATGCCCCGCATCGTCTGCACGACGTTCGACACCACCTCGCCGCCCTTCATCGCCACCGAACTCGCACCGTTCGCCAACTGGTTCGCCTGCACCGCGTTGTCGGCGTTCTGGCGCACCGCGGCGCCCAGCTCGTCCATCGACGCTGCGGTTTCCTCCAGCGCCGCCGCCTGCCGCTCGGTGCGCAGGCTCAGGTCGTTGTTGCCATGCGCGATCTCGGCGCTGGCGGTCGCCACGCCCTCGGCATTGGCCCGCACGCCGCGCACCAGCGCGGTCAGCCGCTGCTGCATCTCGGCCAGCGCCAGCAGCAGCAGGCCGGTCTCGTCGCGGGTGCGCGCCTGCACCGCCACCGTCAGGTCGCCGGAGGCCACCGCCTGCGCCACCTGCACCGCCTGGCCGAGCGGCCGGACGATGGTGCGGCTCACGCCGATGCCGACGACGATGCCCAGCAGCGTCACGCCGAACATCACCGCCAGGCTCAGCCGGAGCGCATGCCGCCCGTCGGCCGAGGCCTGCGCCGCGATCTGCGCGCTCTCGGCCGCGATGCGCTGCGCCGCCTCGCCGAGCAGCTTCACCGGCTCGCGGTCCATGCCTTTCACGCCGTTGTCGCCGGCCGCCGGGTCGAAGCCGGCCGCGGTGAACGCGGCGTAACCCTGCCGGTAGCCTTCGCCCATGCGCGCATGCGCCTGCGCGAACTTCTCGACCAGCGTGCGGCTCTCGCCGTCGGGCAGCGCCTCGCGCAGGCGGGCGGCGCCGTCGGCCACCGAGCGGTCTTCCTTCTGGAACGCGCCCCAGTAGCGCTCGAGCTGCTGCGGATCCTTGCCGCGCAGCAGCGTGTTCTTCCACTCCTGGACCTGGGTCTTGAAGCTGTTCTCCAGCGCGGCCGCCGCGCGCTCGTGCGCCACGTGGGTCTGCACGACGGTGTCGTAGGCGGTGAGGGAGCGGTCGAGCTGGCGGATGCCGAACAGCGCGGCGATCAGCAGCAAGGCGAGCGTGAATCCGAAGGCCAGGGGAAGTTTCAGGTTCAGCTTCATGGCGCGCTCCGTGCTGCTGGGGCGCTCCAAGGATAGACCTGTGGGCTTGACCGCGGGAAGTTTTAAACCAGAAAGCCGAGCGAAGCGCGGGCAGGATCTGCACAGTCAGGCGCCGTCGCGCCTACAGAGTTTGACGTCGCAGGCGATTGGTTCGCTCGGACAACAGGTCACGGATGACGCTCAATTCCCTTGTCTTCTGCTCGTCCGATGCTTGCTTGACAAGGGACTCGCAAATGGAGGCTGCTGTCTGGCTGTGGTCGTTGCTGGCTTCCACATCGGTGCCAGGGTGCTCCAGAAGCAGACGGACAGTCAGAGCGTCTGCTTGCCAGACAGCCCGCATCAAGGCGGTTTGCCCGCTTGCGTCACGTTGGTTGGGGTCGACCTTGTTTGCAAGCAGGGCCTCAAGCATCGAATGATCGCCTTCGATGGTGGCCAGAAGGAGGGGGAATTCCCCCTTCTTGTTCGACTGCTTGACCATCGTTGACTCCATCGTGGCCAGGACGAGCGCTGCATCACGGCGATTCTTGTCGCTCATGGCGAGGAGCAAGGCGGAGTTGCCTTGCCGGTCGGTCAGGCTCCAGTCGACGTCGGCGCACGCGACAAAGGCCTGCATCGCCTTCGCCGTGGTGGCGTGCATGGACGGGGTCCTGCCCTCGCTGTCCGGTGCGTTCGGGTCGCCGCCAGCCTTCAGCACGAAGTCGATGAGACGGGCATGAGTCGCTGCATGGTGCAATGCAGTCTTGCCATCGCTGTTGCAATGACGCACTGTTGCTCCCTGTTCAACGAGGGCTTGAACAACCTGCCAGTTGTTGTCTTCGGCGGCGACGGACACGAGAAAGTCGCATCCAGCCATGAGGTCAGGCCAGTCTCCGTTGAGCAGGAACTTGACGCCTCCGATGTGCCCTGCCTTGGCAGCCGAGCACAACGTCTCGCAGGCATCCGGCGGTCCCGAAGTCGGTGACCACATGGCTTTCAACTGCCAGTGGCGTCCCGCTGCGAGAAGGAGCAGATCCTTCTCCAGCGGACTCATCAGATACGACGGACACTCCATGGCACGCCTCGCGGCCAACGCCTTGTCGCCAGAGCCCAGGCCATTCTCGATGGCCGCCAGCACCACCGGCAGGAGGTGCATGTCCTGACCGTTGTGGGACGAGACGATCCCCCATATCAAGGAATTCAATACCTCCTGCTCGATGGGTCTCGACTGACCGGTTGGTGGGGTAGACGAGTTCGTCATGCAATGTCGGCACAGCGAGTGAATGGCGTTTTCCCTTTCGTAAGCATCCGGGAAACCCAACACAAGAAGGTCGGTCAACAGTCGGCTCGATGACATGGACGGAGGCAAGGTGCTCAGCAGTTCGAGCAATGGAACCGGGTCGCCGTCTGCCAACTCGTCGAGGATCTCGGAGAAATTTCCGCCGCCTGTGTAGGGCAGTTCCTCAAGGGTCGACTCTTCGAAAAGCAGTCTGAAGTGATCGACCAGCAGCATCTTCAGGCGCTTGTCGAAATACTCGTCCAGGTCGTAGTCGTAGAAGTGGACGGGTTCCGAGTTCTCGCTTTCCTTGTACTGAACCCTGTAGCTGCGCCTGACGGCCCAGTTCGTTCCATCGTAGACGCCGCTGTCCGGTCCCGAATGCTTCTTCATCCATGTTTTTCGTTCGGGCGATTGAAGCAACTCATCGCGTCGCGGGTTGGCTCTGTCCCTGCCTGCCTCGCTGATCTGGCGGGCAGTCTGTGCAAACGCCGGATCGTGGCGCGTGATCGAGTGACCTGCCCGCGTGCCATTTCCTTCGGCGTTTGCAACCACCAGAGGATGCAGGTTCATCGGGTATCGATGCCCGTGCGACTCGTCGCACTTCAGGTGGACAAGGGGGAACACGAGCCAGGGATCGACGACGACCACTTCTGCGTCGTTGTCCGCGGCAAAAGCCTCGCGCGTCGCCATGAAGACTTGCGCATGGTCCGGCATCTCGGGATGCTCGATCACGTGGAGTTCGGTGCCAGGAGGCAAGAACAATTCGACGAGATCTCCGAGATCCTTCGCGAGCGCTCTGAGTTCTGGCTCCTTCAGAAGCGCGTCCAGCAAGGATGCCTGTTCCCGATGTCGGTCCTCGCCGTCTGCAGGCGGCATGAACGCCGCGAGGAAGACGGCGGCAGCCTGTGCGTTGTCATTGCAATTCCCGACTTGTCCCTCTGCCAGAAGCTTCATCATGGCGCAGAGAACCTGGATCGGCGTCTTCTTGTGGATGGCGGCGGCCTGTATGCGCGTCGATCTCTTGAGCTCGCGCATCTTGCGTTGCAGCTCGCGTGTCTCGCCCCTCGAGCCGAAAACGTCGGGTGCCTAGTTGCCACTGCCCATCACGAACATGACGAATTTCGTCCAGCGATTGGCCAGATGGCCCAATGCCAGGCGTCGGAGTTGATCGGGTCCTACGACTCTCGTGATCACCTTCGTGGGCACCTCGAGTTTTGCGAGATCCTCCGCTCGTCGGCGCAACCCGACTTCATGAAGGTCGACGGTGCGTTTGACGCGATGCGCTCCGATCATGCCCGGCTCCCGACGCCGACTGGAAGGTCACGAGCGGCAGGCTGCCCATAGAGGCCGCTGCGAAGCAGGGTCAAGATCCCGCGAGCCCGCCGAACAAGGCGACCGAAGGTGTCGGTGAACTGATCGGTGTCCGTGTCGTGCGCTTCGACGGAGGTCCACACCATCAAGTGACCAGAGCCCGAATCGATGCTGATGGTCAGCAGCGGATACGCATCGCCTGGCTGGTTCAACACCAGCAGCGCCTGCAACTGGTCGTCACCGAGTTGGTGGGAGTCCAATGCCAGCATCGCCATCATGCGCACTCGCTTGCACGGTTCCGCCTGGACATGAACCTCGATGGTCTCGTCGATCTGAATCGTGTAGGCCTGCGATGCGGCAATGTCGCTCATGCCGCGGTGGAACGAATCCATGACCGCGGCTGGAACGGAGGGGGTGGGGCCGAAAGATGTCATCTGCCGATACCGTCGAAGCGAGACAGAGCGTCGGCCTCGGTGTGCCGTCGCAAGTCATTGGGTTCCCTGTGCGGGAAACGCAGCCTCCCGGCGGACTTCGGCTCAGGACAAAGGAACTCAATCAGTCGAGCTGCCTGCGTCAGGGCAGCGTACCGTCGCAAAACCCGCCGGTTGACCGACGAGCTAGATCAACGGACCACTGTGATGGTTTTCTTCGGCATGCAGGCGGTGCTGCTCGGCGCTGAGGACGGCATCGGACATGTGAGCAACTGTCGCCGCGACACTCGACGGTGCCGGCTGCGTCATGTCGTGCGCCAGCACCTCGCCCGCCGGCGCCGCCAGCAGTTCGCTCAACGGCACCGCCGGCGCCACAGCCTTCTCCTTCGCAAACCAGACATCCGCCATCTGGTGCTGCGACCCATCGCGCATCGTCACGCTCGACACCAGCCCGAGCAGGTTCCCGTGGTCGGTCGCCGTCCCGGCGATCGCATGCAGGTCCAACGACACCACGCCCACGTCGGCCAGCGATTTCAACTCGCCCGCATCCGTCTTGCCGTCGTGGTTCGCATCCACCCACACGCGCAGGTCCTTGAATTGCGCGTCGGCCGCGTTGATCAATCCATCGTGGTTGCTGTCCAGCGGCACCAGCGCGGCATAGCCGTTCGCGGCCCGCGTGCCGTCGGCCAGCCGCGTGCCGATGCCGAACAGCTCGCTGCCGTCGTTGATCGCACCATCGTGGTTGCGGTCCAGCGCCAGCAGCGCCGAGCCATCGGCGATCCACCCGGTGCGCGAGGCGTGGCCGGTCGCCGCGAGGTCGAAGCTCACGCCCTGGCTCGCCGCGCTGGTGTGGATGCCGGTGCCGGCCAGGTCCAGCACGATCGGCGTCACCGACAGCAGCGCCGAGATCTGCGCGCCGGACATCACGCCCAGATCCTCCGGCGTGATCGCGGCCACCTGCTGCAGCGACATCGCGGCGATGTCGGCCGTCTCCAGCGCCACCGTCTGCGCGGTCGTCAGCGCGGCGATGTGGTCGGTGCTCAATCCGGCGATCTGGTCCGTGCCCAGCGCGACGATCTGCGCGGTCGTCAGCGCGGCGAACTGGTGGGTGCTCAGCACGCCGATCTGGTCGCTGCCCAGCGCGTGGAAGGCGGCCGTGCCCAGCGCCCGCAGGTCCTGCGTCTCGATGGCTGCCACCTGCGTGGCATCCAGCAAGGCCGCCTGCCCGCTGGTCAGCGCGGCGAACTGCGCGCTGCCCAGCGCGACGATCTCGTCGGTCGTCAGCGCGGCAACGGCGGCGGCGCCGAGCGCCCGCACCGCGCCGGTGCTCAGCGCGGCCAGGTCGGCCGTCTCCAGCGCGGCCACCTGCGTCGGCGTCAGCGCGGCCGCCTGCGCGGTCGACAGCGCGGCGAACTGCGCGGTGGTCAGCGCGTTCAGGTAGTCGGTCGGCAGCGCCGCGACCTGCGGGCCGGTCAGCGAGGCGATCTGTGCCGTCGTCAGCGCGGCGAACTGGTCCGAGCCGAGCGCTTCCACCTGGGCCGGTGTCAACGCGCGGAACGCGGCCGAGCTCAGCGCGCGCAGGTCGGCGGTCTCCAGCGCCACCATCTGGTCCGTCGTCAGCGCGGCGGCTTGCGTCGCGGTCAGCGCCGCGGCCTGGGCCGTCGTCATGGCGGCGATCTCGGCCGTCGTCAGCGCGGCGACCGAGGCCGCACTCAGCGCCTTGATCGCCGCGGTGTTCAGCGCCGCCCAGTCGGCCGTCTCGAGGCTCGCCACCTGCGCCGGCGACAGCGCCGCCACCTGGGCCGACGACAACGCGGCGAACTGCGCCGTGCCGAGCGCCCGCAGGTCGTCGCTGTTGAACGAGGCCACCTGCGTCGGCGTCAGCGACGCGATCTGCGCGGTGGTCAGCACCGCCAGTTGCGTCGACGTCAACGCATCGATCTGCGCGCCGCTCAGCGCGCGGAACGCCGCCGAGCCCAGCGCGCGCAGGTCGGCCGTCTCGATCGCCGCGACCTGGTCGGTCGACAGCGCCGCAACCTGCGCCGCGCTCAGCACCGCGGCCTGGGCCGTGGTCAGCGCAGCGATCTCGTCGGTCGTCGCCGCGGCCAGCGCCAGCGGGTCGATGCTGCGGATCGCGGCGGTCGTCAATGCCGCCCAGTCGGCCGTTGGCAGCGCGGCCAGCTGTGCCGCGCTCAGCGCCGCGGCCTGCGCCGACGTGAGGGCGGCGAACTGCTGCGTCGACATCTGCTGCAGGTCGTCGGTGCCGAGCACCGCCACCTGCGCCGCCGACAGCACCGCGACCTGGGCCGTGGTGAGCGCACCGATCTGCGTCGA
>Ga0209050_1001682_pt1 | contig 22202 bp, 17 predicted proteins | sample Araplavi_mTSA_r2_FD_184276 | JGI IMG/M metagenome (GOLD analysis project Ga0209050, IMG submission 184276) | Arabidopsis root microbial communities from North Carolina, USA - plate scrape MF_Cvi_mTSA_r2 (SPAdes) (version 2) | ecosystem: Host-associated > Plants > Roots > Endosphere | place: USA... | reverse complement strand
ATCTTGGCACTGCCTTGCCCGATGCGATAAGCGCGTTGAGGCTCTCCGAACCTCCGGCCGTCCTCAAGCGTTACGCCGATGCCTTACAGTCTCTGGGAGCGACGCTGGCTGGCAAGGCGGGAAGCGACCGACTGCTTCAAGCTGAAGCAGAAACAATGCGGTTCACCCTCACGGGCGCCTAGGTCGCGGAAGCCGGTTTGTCGGGTTTCACCGAAACTAAGACAGAGTTTTTGGCGGAGGACGGGAAGACTAAAGGTCCATATGTTCCTGTGTTTGCCAGTTCATGGTGATCTTGCGGATTTCGAAGAAGTCTCCCTTGTTGGCATACTCCTGAACCTCCGACGGAGATTGGCCCACTCCACGAAGCTTGCCGGCCTTGTCGAACACATCGAAACAGCCGAACCAACCTGGATTGTCAGGATCGACGGTTCCGAAGACCCGTGTGGCCATTCCCCATCCCGAGAAGATAGTCGCGGTGCCGATAGTGTCGCCGCTAGTTCCGGTGCTCACCAGACCGACGACGTTTCCGGCAGCGTTGATCACCGGACCCCCGCTCATTCCGCCGGACCATTCGACGTCAACACGGATGATCGGCCAAGGTCTGGAGCTGGCGAGATCTGCCGCTTGGATGTGAATAATTTTTCCGAACGAGGCGTAGAGTCGCGTTTCGATGGGAAGATGATCTGCCTTCTTTTTTCGATCCTTGGTAAGGTCGAGGCCGGGATAGCCCAGCGCCAGAACTGTTTCGCCCAAGCTCGGTTGCCACCCTCTGAGCGCCATCGGTAGGAACGGCGTGCCGCCCATGGGTTGTTGCCGCGGCAGAATCCGGAGCGAGCAGAGTTCCGTCAAATTGTGAACGCGAACCGGGTCTGTAAATGTCAGTGGCGTGTGGATGCCGCCCGGCAGGTAGGCGCCGCTGATAGGTCGCCAGGCATCCTTAGGCAGCGCTATCGTGCCATACGCGGCTATCCCGCCAATTTCGAGAGCCACAACACGCAGGTTTGGTTTCAGGTCGAAGCCGTCCAAGGCCCTGTTCGGAAGCAGGAGATCCTCCAGAACGTGGAAGGCGGTGGCGCAAGTTGCCCACGGATCGATGCGGAACGCCGTGCCATGTCCATCCGGTCGCTCCATTGAGTTCTGCGGATCGAAGGAAAATAGCGGAAGCACCTTGGACAGCATTTCCGGATCCTGAACGAGAAACGTCGTCGGATCGGTTGCGTGCTCGGCTTTCGGATCAACGGGAAACATAGAGGGAGCGTTTGCTACGCCGAGCTCTTCAATCTGGCAAGTACGCGCGGAGCGAGAAAGCCGGGCAGTCGGGCGCGCTGCGCAATGGCATCCTTCCCGTACCATTCGAGTTCGGCTGGTATGAAAGTGTCCACGTGATCCGCTTCCGTGTCGATGATCCGCCCATCCACAATCAGTGCGCATCTGAACAACATCCAAATCCCGAAGGCTCGCTCCGTGTAGTATGCGTGCAGGACTGATATTCGCTTGGTCCGTTCATATTTTTCGATCCGAGGATCGAGCCACGCCTTTGCCGCCGGCGGAAATGGGATCTGACCGGCCATCCGGTCGGGTTCAGCCCGCCGCTCACCCCGTTTCACCGGCCGCATTCGATTCATCAGGTCCGTGCCGGTGAACATCCTGAGCCCCTTTTCCTCACTGCGGGGGAGGGGGCGATTGCCGTGGATACTGTCCCGGATGGCATTCATCAGCCATTCATCCAGGGTAAGGTCCCCGGTCGCATGAGAGCGCGCCAGCACCAACGCAGCGTCGCCGTAATAGAGATCGAGTTTCTCCGCGAGGACGATCGCGACATCCGCGATGCATACCGGTGCTTCCGTCTCCGGCATTCGCTGGTCCAGCGTCGTGGGTTCGCTTTCGGCGTGGCAGCGTTCGAGCTCGTGCCAATCCGTATAGCCGAGTGCCGCCGCCAGGCCGTTTTGAGCCGATGACAGCGCCAGGCCATCAATCTGTTCGGAAATAGATTTAGCCGCGGCTTTCGGCCGCTTCAGGCTTGAGTAATGGAACCGCATGGGCCCTCCGACATCGCGATCGGCGCCACTTTATTGGATGGGTCCGCTCAATCCATCGGCGCCGCCGGACATCCGGGGGTTTTCGACGGGCACTAAACTCTTTCTGCCCTTCGGGCTTCGCCATCGCGGACGGCACGGGTGAAAACTCCGTAGTGCCAATTATCCACGCGCGGTGACCTCATGGCAAGGGCGATGCCCGCCGAGTCGTCACTCCATGCTCCGTCCGGGGTACCCTTCGCCTGGTCCCGGCCTTGAACAGCAATCGACTCCGCCGCGCCCATCGAATGCAGGAACTCTCGGATAACGTTTGAGCAGCGGATATTCGGGAATGGTAAGATCTGTGAACGAGCGATATCCGACGGAAGAGAATTCGGCATTGAGCGGCCAAGAAGAGCAGAAGAGCGACCCGGAAAAGAAGGAGCCGACGCCAGTTAGAGCCACAGGCGGTGCCGGTTTCGACTTCGAGGACCACATCAGCGCTTGGCTGATGGTGAAGATGCTGGCCGGCGCCGACATTCCGGGCATTGGAGGCCAAGGCATCAAGATCCAAGCCCAGGTCTCGGCGCTGGGGTGGGAAATCGACGATCTGCTGTTGACGACGGCGACGGGCGGTCGCCTTGCCATTTCGGCGAAGGGAAACGTTCAGGTGAGCGGATCGAGCCTTCCATCCGATTTTACCGAACGTGCCTGGAAGATGTGGAGAGCGCCGGGCAGCGCCATGAACCGGGCAACTGACGGCTTGGCGCTCGTCACATTCAGCAGGGTCGCGGCTTTCGACGAAGCATGGCGCGACGTGAAGCTTGCCTGCGCGCATCCAGACACGCTTGGTCTCAGCAGGATCCGAAACAACGACCGGCAGAACAAAATCTTCTCGAGCGTTGTCAGCGGCGCCGGCGCTGAAGACGTCCCGTCGGATAAGGAGACGGCCGATCTTATCCGTCGCATGGACGTGTTTCCGAAGGACTTCCAGACTGCCCACTCCGAGGACAAAGATAACTCTATCGCTGAGTGTCGACGGCTCCTGGTGAGCGGAGACCTGGAGGAAGCCAAGTCCCTGTGGCAGCAGTTGGTGGAAATCGCGCAAGCGGTGCGCCTAGGTCGGGGTACGGTCACGCTTGTCGATCTCTGGGCGCAATTGCGGACAAAGTTTGCGCTACAACATCACCCGGACTATCGGCGCGATTGGGAAACGCTTGCCAATATCACGTCCGACCTAAGGGATCGAATTCAAACCGAGTTGTCGTCTGGGTTCCACGTGGAGCGGGCCGAGGAAAAGGCGAAGCTCAAGACAGCGATTTCCGGAAGTCCGATCACAGTTCTCTTCGGTGAATCAGGCACCGGTAAATCGGCGCTGTTGAAGACGGTCCTGGATAGCGATTTTCCGGATTGGACCCAGGTGTGGTTCAAGTCCGATGATCTGAAGACGGCGCTAAGCGCTGCCAAGCGCAGTTCCTTGCCGATCAATCACGATCTGGCCGAGGTCCTGAATGCGACTACAAGCTCCAAGAACGTGCTCGTTATCGACTCCGCCGAACGTACCGAGCCGTCCGAGCGCATTGCAGTCCGAAAACTGCTGGGGTCGATTCTCTCCGCAAATGCCGACGGCAACGACTGGCTCTGGCGCGTAGTCTTCGTCACCCAACCTCAAACTTGGCCGGACGGCAGTGAAATTGTGCCCGGAGGGCGTAAGGCTTCCACAGTCGAACTGGGACCGTTGAAAGCCGAGGACGTAAAAAAGGGGCTGAGTGCGGCGTCCGAGCTCGCCTGGCTGTGCAGTCATCCCGAAACGATCTCGGCCCTGACGAATTTGCGCGCTCTGGCTTGGCTGGTGGACGCCAGGGCCAGCCTGGGCTCCGAAGCGAGCGGTTACGCGTCGCACACCGCGATCGCTGATACCTTGTGGAATCATTGGACCGGGGGCCATCTGGTCGTCGAGACGCTGATGATGAAGTTCGCGCGGCGTGAAGCGATGTTCGAACGCACGTTTCCGGTGGGAGATCTGGACATCGCGGAAGCACAGGCGTTTGAGGATCGGCCGACCGCCTTGCCCTTGCGAGTCAACGTCCGGAAGTGCATTGAGTTTACGCACGATCTCGCAGCCGATTGGGCGCGCTACCAGTCTTTGAAGTCCATGGCGGGCGACACACCCAAGTGGGCTGTACTTGCCGAAAACCCACTCTGGATCAACGCTCTTCGGATGTTCGGACAGTGGCTCCTGCGGCAACCAGCCAAGCAGGGAACTGCCTGGGATTCCGCGTTCCAGGAAGCCGGCGCGCAGGGCCTTCAATCTGCAGGAGACATGCTTCTCGACGCGATCTGCCTCGATCCTGAAGCCGAGCGGTTTTTAGGCGAGCGGGTAGATTTGTTGTTGGCAAGCGACGCCAAGAACCTCAATCGCCTGCTCGTCAGATTCCACTATATCGGAACCGTGCCGAAAATACGGTCGGCCGATACGGCAATGAACCTCTATTTGGAAACGCGCCGACGGTCGGTCATCATCGGACGTTGGCCGCCGATCTTGCATTTTCTCATCAAGCATCGCGATCGCATTGGCGATTTACTGTCACCTGACCTAGCCAAAGTCATTGAAACCTGGCTGACAGAAGCGCCGATAACATTGACGGACGGATCGCCCACGCCATTTCGGAGAGAACTCGCCGAAATGGCGCTGCGAATGGCCCGCGCCGCCCAGGTAGTGAGAGCTCAGCCCAGCTACGGAAGTAGCGAGGAAGGTCTGTACGCGGCGCCGCTGGCGGCGGCTCGCGATTTGCCGGATGAAGTCGGGGCTTGGGCTCTCGAACTTGCCGGGCGGCGGGACGTTGCTTCGGAGGTCAAAGCGAAGATAGATGAGGGGAGAAATCGCCGCGCGAAGGAGCATGCGGAGCGCCTGGCAAACGATCCCAGGTATCGCCAGCGATACGAAAAGGCCAGAAGCTTTCCCCCGGATTTTCAAACGAGATCGCGCTTGCCGCCCTGGCCCTTGGGGCCGCAGCTGAAGGTCGACCATGTGTTTCGAGACCTCTGCTACAAGGCCGGAGCCCTCAACTCGCTGATGAGCGTGCGGCCGGAGGTGACGGCCGAAGTGCTCCTTGCGCTTACCCTCGAAGACGAGCCGTCTCGAGACGGGCATTCGAGCATCGATATTGATCTCGGGCTCGAGTATGCGCATGACGGGTATCCCACGGCGTTCTGGAAGAGCCCGTTCTTTCCATTCCTGCAGGTCGCTCCCGATGAGGCACTCGGTGCGGTCATCGCTTTGGTAAATTTTTGCACCGAGCGTTGGGTCGCAGAAGCCGGGCGTAGAGGTATCTCCGAGGCGCCGAAGGTTGACCTTCGGCTGCATGATGGCGAGGAACGGCAATACATAGGCAACCGTCACGTCTTTACCTGGCCGCAGACGGAATCCAATCACAACGGAAATCTCTTCGCTGCCCTGGACGCGGTCGAGAAATGGCTGACGCTCAAAATTGCGGCGGAGATCGACGTCAAGCCGTACATCGAGCGCTTGCTAACCGAGTGCACATCCGCTGCGGCGATCGGTTTGCTCGTCAATGTTGGAAAGTTCAGCCCTGGCCTCTTCAAAGGGGTTCTCCGGCCGCTCCTGACCTTGCCAGAATTCTATCTGTGGGACGCCGATCGCGTGGAGCAGGTGCAGATGAACCTGGACGCATGGCGAACCATGGCAAGTTCTATGCTTGTTTTCGAATTGGCCAAAGCCTGGGTCACCGCTCCCCATCGATGCAAGACGATGTTCGATGTGGCTGTCGAACTCCTGCAGGAGGACGATGAGATTGCGACGATGCTCAGGACAACGGTGCGCCAGTGGACGCCTCCCCAGGACGCACGGGATGCCCTGGAGTTCCACATCCGTTTTGCAATTCTGGACCGCGACAACTATCGGCCGGTGCCAGCACCCGACGGCAGCGGTGAAGCCCTTGTCTACACTCTGCCTGAAGCGCTGGAAAAGGAAGCTGATGGGGTGAATGCGCAACTTGCGCCGAAGCTTCGTCGGGCAGCGACCCCGGAGTTCCTTTGGGGACTGATGGATCGCCGGCAGTCCATCAACGATACTGCCGCTGCGTCTTACTTTGCTCAGATTGGATCGGAGGAAGGGGATCCGGAGGAACCATCCGAAGCATTGTTCCGGCTGGCGGTGGCTTCGTTCCTTATTGTGGCGGGTCAATCGTGGCTTAAGGCAAATCCTGAGGCCGAACAGAAGGTTCTGTCGATCGTCGCGGCCGCGGTGGACGAGATCCCGGACTCGGGAGACGCGATCCGGAAAACGCGGATTGGCGTTCAATCCTTTGACCTGAAATACGCTGCTTTTGCAGCCGTGCATCTTTGGATGCAGGATGAGTACGCAAGCGAATGGGAGCCGCGTGTTCTTCGGCTCATGACCGCGGGCAATTATCGTCTTTTCGATCTCGTTGTAGAGCTTGCTGAATTTTATCGAGTTCAACTCGCTGGATCTTGGTGGCGCTTGATGCAAGTCGGCGTTTTTTGGTCAGCACTGATTTTACTAGCTCCGCGTTCAGGTGACCCCCAAGGCGGAGGAGAGCGCTGGTCTCGATGGCTCGCGCGCCTGCGGCGCTGCAAGATTCGGGGTGTCGTGGCTGATGTCGACGCGCTTCGTATCGAGCGCGTTGCCAGAGGCGAGGGCCGGATAAGCTATGGTCGGAAGATGCGGGCATATCTTGCCGATGAAAACGATTGGCTGTCCGAGCCTTCGAAGTTTGAAGTTGGCGCGCTCGACACCCGTATCCTGAAAGGCCTGTTTGCTTGGCTGTTAGAGGATTCCGGAACCGGAAATTGGGCTGATGATGCGAAACTCACCAGTGAGATCTGGGCGTTCGAAATTGCTCGCGCCAAGGAACACGCTAACGATTCGGGCGAATACGATCTTCCCAGCGATGTCGGTTATGCTGCAGCCCATAAGCTCGCCATGCTCACACTGTCCGCTCCGAATGGCCAGGCACGTTCGGTCTGGGAACCAGTCCTCTGCCATGGTTCTCTCGCTCAGGCTGCGATAAGACGCTTTGTCGGCGCTCTCTTCCTCGGGCTTCGTAAGGGCATTGCTGTGCAGACGTTCGAGGTGCTGATGCGCGAAATCGTCGGATACGTTATGGCCGAAAAGTGGGGTGATCGGCCGCGGTGGTACCACGGAGAAAGTTTGCTGTGCGATCTTCTCGGTTTCGGAAGCGAGATTGCGCTGTTGGAGCTTCCTGCTGGAGCCGGCGGGCGCTTGCGGGATCTCTACGCGCATTGGTCGGCCGAGCACTTACACCGAGATGAGCACACTATTGCTCGGTTCTCGAATTTCCTCATGCAAGACTTCGGCGTCGATTTGCGCCTGGAGGGTCTTTCTTGGATCGCCGGCGCCTTGAAACGCGGCAGCTGGTACCGATCTGATACCGGTCATGTGTTGGCCGACCTTGTGAACATCACGCTCGATCGAGATTCTGAGGCATTGCTCAAGGACGCCGCCGCCCGCCAGGCAGTGGTGGACATTGTTGCGTCTCTGGCTGCGAAAAGCGTTCCGGAAGCTCTTCCCTTACAGGAACGCATCAAGCAGTTGCGATGAGAGAGTGACGCTGCCCGATGGCCCCAATGACAGCGATCGGAGTGTCCTGTGCTGTTGGGTGCAACGGCGTGTCGCAGCGCATAAAGTCTATTGATCTCGCTCTCGACCGCGACCGCGGGCGGCAGTGTATTCGGTTAGATTTCGCGAGGCAGTCCCTCCGGCCATTCGGAGCTTGGCGAGTACGAGCTGCGCATCCTGGTCAGTCCTGCTCATTAAGCCGACCTTGATATCCGGCAGAATGCTCTTGAGCGCTGAAAACAGGGCGTCCAGGCGGTTGATGGGTATCGAGGTTGAGGCTCGGTCTTGCGAATAAAGACCCAGGATGGCCCATCCCAAGCTCATACCGCCGCTAATGATGGTCCTAAATGAATGGCTCTTTCTGTGTATGTCAATTAGGTGGTCCAGTCTGGCCGTCATTGGAAGTAAGGGGACTTCCCTCGACGCTCCAGGTAGCAAGCAGTAGAAGCAAAAATTGGAGAGGCGGTTTGATTTTTTCCAGCGGTGGTCGTTCAGAATTTTCTGGGCGGCGGCAAGCGCGTGGATCTGCAGATAGGGCTTTGGTTGTGGTGATGCGAACGTTCCCTGAAGGTGAGCGCGGAACTTCGTTTCAGCGAGATTGGTGCCGTCATCCCCAGTAACATGGCCAAAATCGAAGGAGCCACTTGGGTCTTTCACCTTGGCCTGAAAGAGGCGGATGTTGACTATCCCGTGTGCTACGTCTGTCTGCTTTGGCACGGAGATCACGGCGAAATCCGCTCCAATCGCCGCCTCCTGTGTCTTTGAAAATGAAACCCAATGTATCGCGGGAGCAATCGAAGTCCCTGAAGCCGGCCGCATGACCTTGGCATACCAACGAAGATTGGTCAGGAAATGTCCAGCGAGCGCGCTGCTCTGATATTCCTCATTTGCTCTCCGACCGACGATAGAGCGATTGAGATCAATCAAGCTTTGATAGATCGACAGTCCAAGCACACGCTTGGAAAAATCTTTCCCCTCCAAGATCGCTTTCACGTTGTCGAACTCGAATGCTGGCTTTCTGCTTGCTGCCTCAGAAGCGGGGGTTCGGTACTGGTCTCGAGGGATCAGCGGCTTCAATTGCTCGAGTAGCGCGTCGTTCTCGTTCCCGGAGCTCATACTTCCAACTCGATAGGTATAGCCTCCGCTTAGACGGGAGACACCTAAGGTGTATGCGCGGGTGCGTTAAGAGAGGTTTAAGCGGCGATTGCCGACGGGAAGACTGATGACACCGGCAGGAGGCTTTGCATCATGCGCGACAAGTGTTTTGCCTGTGAACGCCGGCTCGGAGCGAGTATTGACTTCGACGGAACCCAGGTCGCGCCCGACGAAATAATGGGACCCATGGCGTGAGGCGGGCAGAGCTTATCGCCAAACTGAGCGCTCGAGAGCTGGATTAAGAGAGTCTGACCTTGCCGCGACACCGCTTCCCAGCGATAGCCCCGTTCACGCTTCTCGCGACCGGGTAGCTTTTGGAAGCGTTTGTAGAGGCTGGCCGGGTCGAGCTCGCATTGGAATTGCAATAGACTAGGATCCTGATGGCGCTCGGTCTGGTTGGCGAATAGCCAAAGAAGATCCAATCCCTCATCGAATGTCGCCGAGAGCAGAGGGGATTCATCGAAGTCACGTGCCCAGAGCTCTATCGTAGGACGGATGAGGCAGTTCCTCTTGCCGGGCCTGGTGATCGCGCCATGGGTGCCCAAGCCGACGCCGAGGGCTCGAGCCAATGGCTCGAAGGCTCGATAAATATCGTCTGTTGGGAAGGAGACGACGCCGTCTTCCAAAGCCTGAAATTTGACAAAGAGTTGCCGCAGCCGGACCGAATCCGACGTCGCAGCGACCATCTTGAGTATTTCCCAGTCAGAAATCTGAAAGATGAGCTCCGGCGCGACCGACATCCCATCATCAAAGCATTTAATCGATGCGACTTCGCCGTAGTCAAAATAACTGATCCGCATTGCCGATGTCGTAAAGTTCCGACTTGAAAGCCGCACGTTCGCCTCACTACAGATTTGCCGTGATACAAAACATGTAGTTCCGGAATGCGGCGCTCGCTCTAGGATTCTCTGACGAGGACGTCGCGACAGGGCCCGCTTACGCGAAGAAGGTGCGGATGGCAGGCCGGCCCCGATGATCAGTAGGCCTGAAGCGACCGCCATCGCGCTAAGTCAAGTTGGCCATCAGGCAAGATGAAGTCCGCCCGCCGAGCCTTGATGACCTCCAGGCCGGCTATCGATTCTCCCTCTCTGACGGATGCATTCGGACCCTCGACGATGACCCCGGCCAGCCGCCAGCTTCGGATGGCCGATGTCTCGACGATAGTGAGCATGGGACCTCCACTGATACCCCTGAAGTCATAGTTTTCCGGAGGAAGCCCCTTGCCCAGCGCGGCAATCAGCTGATCCCGGATGATCTGGGAGGAGATGTCCTTATAGCTCACGCTCGTCGCGATGCCTCCTCCCGGGGAGGCGCCGAAACAGATTTCGCGCGCTGACAGCCATTCCTTGGAAATCCCTGGAAACCCGGAAAATGTGATGCCCCTTCCTTCCAAAGGCGGCGCCGGCGGCCATTTCGTCTGATGACCTGTTAGGACGACCTTGTTAATGGATCGGACTTCCGCTTCCGTTATTCGGAACGTCGCGATATCGATGTCGCGGTCCTCGGCAAGAATTGCGTTCTTTCCCGAGAAGTCTAGGGGAAGGTCCCGGCCCAGCTGGAGTGCCTCCACACCACCCCCGGCGACAGCGAGCCGCCAGCCCTCAATCACGTGCTGAGCCGTGACCCCAAAAACGCCCTGACCCGCGTCGAGGAAAAAGGCGGAGCCGTTTCTTGCTTCTATATTTCCCGTCCTCGACTTCACCACCCAGTAGAGTGGCGCTGTGAATGATGTCGCGATTTCTAGTTCCGCCTTCCCCAGTCCAGCGGACATTATCCTGATCGCTTCCGCCATATCCTTGATTTCTGGAATCAAGTGGATCTCCGGTTTGGATTTACGGGGAATTTAGGCCGAACCTTCCAGTCGCGCCATCAGTGTTGGCATGCATCCATCTTGTGCGATTTGGGGCGGCTGCGCCGCGAGCAGCCAAGCCGCGAGCTACGGATCGCCGAGGTCTCGACGATCGCGATCATCGGACCGGCGCTGCCGATGCTCCTGAAATCATAGCTTTCCGGCGGGGTAGCTCTCGACTAGAGAGCGACTGAGTGGGAGTAAAGGACGCGGAATTGCTCCTCGGCTTCGGCTCGGATCAACGTCCGGCATAGCGGGACGAAGCCGGCAGCCATCGCCTCCTCGGGTGAAGACGTTTGAGCGGCCGCGATCCTCGCCATCTGTCCAAGCAAGAACTGGTCGTTCGTAAAAGCCTGGCGGTGGAATTCTGGGACCAGCGATCTTCGGATGCCCGGAGCGTCCAGCGCGCAATCGATGAAGCGCTTGGCGAACGCCTCTGGGTTGGAGCGACGCAGCCTGACGGCTGCAATCGCCCGGTGCCCGGTCAGCCTTCCGTCCCGACCGATGCTGGCATACCCCAGCACCTCGGACGCCAGGATGCCGTCGATCGTAAGCTCGATGACCTGTTCCTCGATCTCCGCGGAATAGCAAGCAGTCAGGTCGGCGAAGACAGCATCTGCGCCTGGGGCAAAGGCTTGATCCCAGCTCCGAGCGAATTCGGCCACCAGGTCGGGATCTTCAAGCTCGATCTCCGCATACGATGCGACGACGCCGGCTCGATTTCGTAGGAGATCTGCGGGTTCCCGCCAAAAGCCTCGCGCATAGGCTGCGGTAGCCTGCTCGATGAGAATGTCGTGCCCTCTCTCGTTGCGGTGCTCATCTGCGGCGCCACAAAGACTGAACAGCCGGGCGGTCTCTTTGGCGGCGTGGAGCGTCGAGCCGCGACCGGTGGCGACCGGGATTGTCTCACCTTCCTCGGAGAGGACATAGGCGACCGCGAAGAACTGTGCCGATTTGTCCGAACGTTTCCGGGCTTGTCTCATGGCACTCCATTTTTTTACCCTCTAACTGGGGATATTGGATTCATCCACCTCGCTGGTCCTTAGAGTCTGAATCTTTGGCGAAATTTTAGATTCGCAGCCAGCGTCGTTCGTCGCAGAATATAACCAATCTGTATCAAAATACTAAAAACTATAATTACAATTAGACTCGACTCGATAAGCCATTGAACAGTCATCGCTTGGGCAGCGGGCTAACCCTCTTCATGGAGAATCCCAAGGTCCTGAACTCACCCGTGAAGGAGGGGCGAGCGATGACGAAAAGCCGGAGACGTCAGCAGGCAGTGCGCGACATGACCTTCGATGAAAAGGTCCTCACTGCTTCCAAGGAGCCGACCTACGCAAAGAGCAACAAGCTCTTCGTCCATCCCGTACGGACCAACCGGACCACGCGCGCGATCGGACATTTCCCGTCGCAGGTGATGGAGGCGATGCTGCCATTCCACTCAGAACCGGAGCGCGTGCTACTAAACCTCCTCGATCTCACGATCGGCGTTTCGAAGTTTCTGCCGCAGCCGGAGACGTTCGAATGGTCCGATGGTAAGAACAAGCGGCGCTATACGCCGGACTGTGGTGTCTTCGCCCTCGATCGGCGGATTATGGTCGAGGCGAAGCTCGAGGCGGACGCCAACACCCCCGAGAATGTCGAGATCCGAGAGCTCTCTGCTCCGTTTCTAGCGGCGGATGGCTGGGAGTTGGTCCTAGTCACGGATGCCACCCTTTTCCATCCGGATCTCCTACGGAACATCCGAACCATCCGACGCCGGCGAGCGCATCCCTATCACGTTACGGCAATCCGGAAGCTCCAGCAGCTGTTACAGGATCAGGATGTGATGACTTTTGCGGATTGCGCCGCCGTCGTCACGTCGATGGGCGGTGACGCCGATCTCATTTACGCGGCCATCGGGCGCCGCGAACTCTACTGCAATCTCTGGAAGCCGCTGACGGAAAGGTCGAACCTCATCCACCCGAAGCGTGCGCCCCGGCCTTTTCTGTTCGAACTCTTCGGTGAAGTGTGATGTTCATCCAGTCTGCCAACATGGTGAGCGATGGCCTCCCTGCGGCCATCCTGTATGACCAGCGCAGCGAGACCTATTCGGTCCGCAACCTCTCGACAAACAAGCTCGAAGCGCTGCCCAAGCAGGAATTCCACAAGCGCTTGAGCAGTGGACGAATTCGGCCGCCGAAGTCGACAAAGATCGACCCAGACCGCAGCGAGCAGCTCGACATGGATATCTCGTCCTTCAGGGATAAGGACGTCAAGGAGGGGTTGAGGCGCGCCGACTACGCCCGCGCCATCATCCAGAGAGGAGAGCCATCGCCACAAAGCACTGCTTGGCAGCCTGAAATCGAAGCCATCGCCATCGCGAAAGGCGAAGATCTTCGGCGCAACTATGCAGGTCTGGACAAGGCCGAGCGTAAACGGCGCCGCAAGGCCACAAAGCTCATGCTCGAGCCCGACTGGCGCACGGTCGCGGAGTGGGTGCGCCTCTACAAGGAGGCCAACTTCAATTTCATCGTCCTGATCCCCTTGCACGTCAAGAAGGGACGCGCCGTCCAGTCGCGTAGTGATCAAGAGAAGGCTGTCATTCAGGAGTTTGTGAACGAGTACCTGACCATGGAGCGCCCGGTTCCGGCGCTGCTCTATGACAACATGAAGGCGAGGTATCACCGGGAGAAGAAGAACGACGCGAAGAAATCCGGCTGGAGGCTGATGAGTCGCTCGTCCTTCTACGCAATGCTTGCCCGGCTTGATGAATATGAAGTGACCCGGCGGCGCTACGGTCCTGAGGCCGCAAAGTCCATGTTCATGCATGGCGGGAAAGGTCCCGTGGCTGAACATCCCCTCGATGTCGTCGAGGTCGACGCCACTGTAGCTGACTGCGACGTCTGGAACGACGAAATGACGGCGGTCATAGGTCGTCCGTGGGTCTACGTGGCCATCGATCGCTGCACCAGGATGGTCGTCGGCATTTACATAGGATTCGAACCGCCCAGTACCTACAGCCTCTTGCAATGCGTCAGGTGTGGCGTGCTGCCGAAAGATCTGCGGTCACAATACCCGGATATTCCAGTCACCTGGGATGTTATGGGGTCGTGGCAGGTGATGGTGACAGATAATTCGAAGGAGGCCCTCGGGAACAGCCTGAAGTCCGTGATCGGCAAGCTTGGAACCGAGCATCGGCTGGCGCCGGTCAAGACTCCTCAGTTCAAGGGAATCGTTGAGCGCTTCAACAAGACATTCAATGAGAATGGCGTCGCTCGCCTGCCCGGCAAGACCTACGGCAATGTCGTTGAGCGCGATAAGTACGTTTCATCGAAGAGTGCGGTCCTTACCATCAGTGAGTTCCGGTACTTCGTCCATTATTGGCTTCTCGTCGATTACTGTTATGCCTGGCATGAAGGCGTCGGGGCCGTGCCCGCGCTTCTATGGGATGACCGCATCAAGGGCTATCAACCGCGTATCCCGGAAGGCATCGAAGACATAGCCGGTGTCTTCGGTGAGCTCCACACCGCGACGCTCAGCAAGACCGGTTTGGTGTTCTTGGGGCTCGACTATAATTCGACTTACCTCGAAGACATTCACTACAAGTACGGCGGGATCGAGCTGTCGTTCAAAGTCGATCCGGTGGACCTTGGCTTCATCTACGTCATAGACCCCGACACCAAGCGGCTTTGCCCGGTCCCTTGCGACGATCCCGCTTATGCCAGTGGCTTGACCCTGCATCAGCACAAGAAGATCCGGGCACTCGCCAAGGCGAACGAGACCAACTGGGAAAACAGCGAAATCCGGCTCGAGATGCGCGCCGACTTCATCGCCTGGACCGAGAAGCTGGTCGCCGACGCGAAATCAAAGGCGAAGCGGGCGAGGGCTCGGGCCGCCGGGCAGGGCGTTGTCCAACCGTCACTTTGGCGGAGCGGCGAGGACGCTCTCAAGCGTCAGCTGGACAAGGCGCGGTCCAAACCCGTGGGCGAAAATCCGTTCGCTCGCAAAGCCGCCCAAGATCCGTTCGAGGCCGATGCCGTCGGCCAATCCACCGAAATCGACTATTCCGACTTTCAGGTTTTCAAGGGAGACCAACATGCAGCCCAATAGCACTACCGGCCTCGGCATCGACTACGTCGTCACTCCTCGGATCAAGACGCATCTCGCAGCAATCGAACAGCTCCGGGGAACGCACGGGCGGGGGGACTCAGACATCATGATTCTTTCGGGGCCATCCGGGTCGGGCAAGACGACGTTGCTCGACCACTTCGACAAGCAGCATCGAGCGAGTGCCGACGCGGCTGGCGACATTCGACCGATAGTCTTTGCGCGGTGTCCCGATCGCAGCAACTTCAAGCAGCTGGCGGCCGCGATCCTCGATGCCCTCCACGTAACGCCGGCGCCTCGCGCGACCGAGAAGGATATGACGAGGCAGATCATCAAGCAGTTGAACGGTCAGAGGACGCAGCTTCTGGTCTTGCATGACATGCACCGGATCGTCGGCAACAGGACGGTGTACGGAGGCGCCAACGTGATCACTGATCTGTGCGAGGATGGACGAACGCCGATCGTCATTGCCGGTCTCACCGAGGTCGCGCGTTTCGTGAAGAAGAACAGCTCGCTGCGTCGTCGGATCATGGCCGACGTCACTTTGGAGCCGTATGACTGGTCGATCGACAAGGACAAGATGGAGTTGATCGGATTGACGAAGATGTTGGCACAATCCTGGAAGTATCCGCACAACTTCCCGATCGATGAGGAGTTTGTGCATCGCCTTACGTGGGCGCATGGTGGTCTCATCGGCAATATCGTGCAGCACATGAAGCGCACGGAGAAGGCGATCTCGATCACGTTGAGCGCGGGTGTCAAGCGTCCGGCGGAGATCTATCCCAGCGACGTGGAAGAAGCCTATCGGGCGATGCGTGCCAAGGGCCTATCCTTCGCCGGAGTCAAGGGGAAGGAAGACCCGTTCGACCTGAGCGTCCTGCCGCCGGAGGCGCCCACCGTTGCCAGTCTTTTCGAGTGAGGATTGCCAAGATGGATTTCACGTCCCGCCTGCCGCTGATCACGCACCCTCATGCCGACGAGAGCCTTCTTGGCTTCGCCGGAAGGGTGATGGAGACCAATGGGTATTCCAGCCAGCATGGGCTCTGGCAGTTCACGGGCCTGACAAAAAGTCACGTGGACGAGGCTGTGATCGAGAAGCTCGCCTTCGTGTCAGGGGCGCCGGTGGAGACGATCAAGGCCCTACCGAACCGAGCAGTCGTTGACGGCATGGTGGAGGCTTGCGGGCATCGCGTGGCCGCAGACAAGATCTCCATATCCCCGGCATTGTGCCTTCATTGCTTCAGCGAGGCGCCTTACCATCGGGCCATCTGGGACTTGAGGTGGTTCCGGGCCTGCCCGAAGCACGAGTGTCTTCTGACTGCAATCTGTCCGACCTGTGATGAGCCGCTTCTGTGGCAGCGAAAGAGGCTCGAGGAATGCCCGAACGGTCATCCATTGATTGGCATGGAGCATAAGGCTCGCCGGGCGAAGTGGAAGTATCGGGCTGAGGTGATAATCGAGGAAATCGTCACTTCCGGCGAGGCGCGATCGGTCCGATTGCCCGATCCGCTGAGGCAGCTCTCGTTGGACGCGCTTATAGACGTCTTGATCGTGCTCGGTGGTTTCGGCAAGCGGGAATACGCCGCGCTTTGCGAATTCACTGCGGCGACCGAGCCAAGCCGAGCGTCATTGCGGATGAACAGGGGCCTTGAGCACGCTCTTGGCTGGCCGACGAGTTTACAAAAGTATGTTCGAGCGCAGGGGGCGAGACCTGGTGGCGGCAGGGGTCCGATCCGGAACCTGCGCGCTGGAATTCGGCGGCTGGAGGGCACTCTCGCTGGGAAGATCTTTGGTGACGACTGGAAGTGCAATTTTCCAGAAAACGATCAGATTGATATCGAGGTGTCTGATCCAGCTCTCGAACTTCAGGGCGACATGACCTTGGCTGATGCCGCGGTCGAGATCGATTGCTCCAAGGCCGAGATCGCCCGCATAGCCGAAGTCGATGGCCTCGTTCGTCGTCATAAACACGGCTACTACAACCGCACGATCCTTCTGCGCGAAGTTTTCGAGGAATGGGTGGCGCAGGGGAGGGTCTGGTGGAAGCTTGAGCGCATCGCATTGCGGTGGAAGATTGACGTTACTGAGCTCATTGAGGCCTGCAAGAAAGGTCTAATCGGCTTTCAGCTGCCGGTAGACAGCGGGATCAAACTGTCGGACCGCTTTCGCATTCGATGGCACGAGATTGAGGCGCTAGAAGCGCTCATGATGGCGCCACGGAAGAGGGCCGAAGAGTTCGGGAAGCCGCTGTCCGAGCTCGACAAGAGTTTCTCATCGATGATTCGGTCTATCCGGGCTGGTACTTGGGTCACTTGCGGTTGGGCTCCCGAGCAAGGATTTGGTGATGCCAAGTTCGCCATGCCCGGCAGGAGCGCAGGGGACGTCCTCGAACCTCCGCGTTCGAATTCGCCGTCACAGCCCGCCCCGAAGATCTCGCTGACCCAAATTGCAAAGCGGATGTACGTCGCGCTGAGCGCCGTCGAGAGGATGCGGCGGGACGGATTCCTCGGAAAGACTGAAAGCAGGGGCGCGCTGATCGACGCCGATCCTGCTGACGTCGCGATCTTTGAGGCGACCTATGTCTCGCCGCAGCTCTTGCATAAGGAGCTGGCCGGGCCTTCCCTTGCCGAGATCTACCGCACGATCAGTAGGCTGAAGATCCAGCCCGTAGGAAAGGCAGCGAAGAGTTTCATGGGCGGCATGCATCAGAGCCAGTTCTATCGGCGCTCCGATCTTCAAGGCATCGACTTCACCTGAACCGCTGGACAATCCGGGCCGAGACGCCGTCGCTGGTCCGAGCCAGCCTGCGAAGCTGTATCGGCGACGGCCGCCCGCAGGCATTGCCGGCGTCGTATTGAGCTATATATCCGAGATATCTCCCTCGCGACGATCGGGAACAGCTCAAGATGTCCGTGGCACTCGCCCATTCACGCCGGCCTGCGGCGGCGTCCTTCGAAGCGGACGCTCATGAAGAGCATTCGGCTGCTTGGGCCACCGTCATCCTTCGCGACTTCGAGCGTATATGGAGGGGCTACGATTGGAGCCCTCCCGGGTGGACCGGATGGTATCTTACTCTGGGCGTCGACCATGGTGATCTTGGCGCTTTGACCGTAACAGCGGAGCCGCGGTTTCGTGCACTTCTTACGCCGAATGTTAGGCTCGCGGAGCGGGTCGCGCCCGAAAAACTCAGCGACCAAATCAGTATGACATTGTCCGAGTTCGTAGATGGCGATGTTTTGTCAACTTCCAAGGATGGTCTTGGATGCCAGCCATCTCCGATATTGCCGCAAGCTCTCCTGGATCAGTTGGAGCGGGACCTGCGTAATCCTTGTCTTCGATCCTTCAACGAAGCGCGATGGGTACTCGGGGGCTTTACGAAAGAGATGGGTAGTCTGGCTGGCGCCTCGATTCAATCGAGTCCGAAAGTTCCTTCAGAAATCTAGTATCGTTGTCCGCCTGTTGACGGCTGCCGCCGCCGTGAGTCTGGTGTTGGATGAGCAGCCCATAATGTCTTTGCATGATCGGATGGGTCCGGCGCTTCGACTCCTCATACGTGTCGCCGGTCATCCCCATGGTTTCAATCGCGGTATCACCGAGGGGTGCTCCATGCTTCGTCGCGGTAATGACGAAGTCTGGACGGCAAATCGCGCCGGTGCGGTCATCCTTTACGTTGAACAAGGGTTTGGAGATGGTCACATCGATGCCGCGCTCGGTATCGCGAAGGTTCAATTTGAATCGAAGGAGAAGTTCGAGTGTCCGTCGTTCCGATCCGCTGTCGACCGGGAACCAGTTATCGACGCTAAAGCATGGTTGCATGTAGCAGCGCAAACCGCGCACTTGGCTGTCCTGGCGTGACTGTTGGGCGAAGCTCACGATCGCGATGTATGGCGCGCGCTCGCCGGCATCGGCCTCTGCGAAGATCTGCGGCTTCCCATCGATGAATTGGGGGCTCTTCCATCCGGGCATATGGAGCGCGTAGCAATCTCGATCCGCGAGATATTCGTACTTGGTCACGAGGCCGCAGTAGAATCCGTGAGGCCGGCTTCCGCTTGGCCATCCTTCCCAGCTTGCGATCTTTTTCTTCAGTTCTTTCAGGCGACCGATCGCTTTGAATTGGATCGGTTCGACCACCAGGAGATCACGTAGGTTGACGGTCGTTCTGCCATCCGAGGTTAGCGTCACTTTGCCCGAGGAGAGCCAGACATTTTTTGAGCTAGGTCCCTGCTCACCGTACGAGCTCGCTGGGATGTAATTGACTCCTGCCGTATCCAGCAGTTTGAAAAGTACCTTCGACAGTCCAGATCGCCGGGTCGATGAGCCCGTAGCGGTACCGCCGCGGTGGGCGGACGTTCCGGCCCGATCATTAAACTCGTCATGGACGGAGAGATCGCGGCCAAGGTCGTCGCGGTTCGGGCTCACGTTAATGGTCCGCCGTACCCTTACGTGAAAGACGCAGGTGTCGGCATGCGCCGGATTAGGCGGTGGCATCCGCTTTAACACGGCCGGGTTAGCTGCGGATAGAAGAGGTCCGGCCGCACAGTCGCAGGCGAGCCGCCAGCCTCGTTCCTTCATTCGATCGAATATGTTCAGGGCGGCGTCGGTCTCTGCCTCGGTCATACATTCCGAATCGCCGGCGAAGTAGTCCTTCACGGCTTTAGTCATAAACGGGTCTAGGTGCTCAATATGAGTTCCCGAGCTGTCAACGAGGCTGATCGTCATTTTACCCATCGTCTTAATCGTCGAGGGCACTGAGTGGTCGTCAACGACCTAGCTCTCGAGCCTCGTATGCGTTGGTTCAGCTATATCGCACACGGAGTTGCCGGTGCGTTAACGCGCCGAGGATGTGGCTGCTACCGTGGGCAGGCTAATCGACTGGTGCGAGATACCAGCGATGATGGCGGCGGCTAGGACTTCTCGGCCTCAAGAGCGCCGACTACCCGGTTCATCCGGTCGGCCTCATCTCGGGACTCTTTCAGGAGGGCGTTCCAGCTGTCCGGAGGATGGCCCTTGTTGAGCATCTTTTTGAAGACGGCGTAGGCGTCCGACTTGCTCCCATAGGCGCGGAGCGTCCCGTCATCGTTTACCCACGCGAAGATGAGGAGCTTCCCCTCGGTCCGGTAACGGAAGAAGAGGCGGTATTGCTGGTAGAATTTGGCGCGCAGCCAGTGTTTCCGGTCGTCGCCAAGGGTGTCGCCTTGGCGGTACTCCGGTCGCTCCGGATTTTCCGGGATAACCTTGAAAATGAGGGTAGCGATCGCGGCGAGCCGCTTTGCGGCGTTCTTTTTCTTATAGTTGGTAGGGTCTTTGGTCTTGGCCTGCTCGACTTCGGCGATCAGTGCTTCCAGTTGATCCAAAAACAATGGGTGGACGAAGATCGTCCACCCATTGATGACGAGAGGCGGTGTTGTCGACATTACTCATCGTCGGGCGACAACGGCGCATCGAGATCCACCTTCATGTCGCCGACGAGGTCGTTGACCCGACTCTGGAGTTCCCCAGTCAGAGGCAGGGCATTACCGGCGGCAATGTCACGCGCGAGAAACTCGAGGAACTTGCCAAGCATGGGATCCTCCTCTTTCTCAGGGGTGCCCCGTTTCAAACTGACCTTCCCGTCCTCCTCAAGTAGGTAGACGAGCTTGTCGTGTTTCTGGAGATTGAGCGCCTGCCGCACCGGGGCCGGCACCGTCGTCTGGTATCGGTCGGTGAGGGTGGCTTCGGCCTCAAGCACAGCCATGTCCGTTCTCCTAAACCTGATGCCAAGATAGGTAATGCAAATGCATTACCATGTCAAGGGTTCCACCCTCTAACTGTTCGGTCAAGCCTTCCGCTGCATCCGAGATGCAGAAATCTGCGCAACTTATTGTTTCTACGGTATAAATTAGGAAACCAATCTGTAGGCTTCAAAAACGCCCTAGGAGCGTCACTGGTGAGCGTTGAGCGCGCCCGGGTTCCCCTAGCCAAAACATGCCAGCTGCGATCTCGGCGATTCCGACTTTTCGAGCGTCCGCACGACTCCACTATTCCCGGACGCAGGGGACCCATGACTCCACAAGTCACGGATTCAGTCGGGATTCCTTTTGGACGATTTGAAAATTCTAAAACAGAATCAAGCCGCTCTGACTCGGTAAATTGGCGGAGCTACAGCGAAATCCTCGACCAGACGGGCGCCCTCGCGGATGAGACGATTGGCCCCACGGCATCGGGGATCGAGCGGGGAGCCGGGAACGGCCATGACCTCGCGCCCCTGATCTAGGGCGTAACGGGCCGTGATCAAGGAGCCGGATTTGAGTGCCGCCTCGATCACCACCACCGCCCGGGAGAGGCCGGAGATGATCCGGTTGCGCCGGGGGAAGTGCCGGGCGACCGGCTCGGTGCCGGGCGCGGATTCGGCGACGATCAGGCCCTCGCTTCCCAAGCGGTCGAACAGAGCGGCATTCTCCGGCGGATAGAGGACGTCGATCCCGCCGGCGACGACGGCTATCGTGCCGCCGGTCGCAGAACCGGCATCGAGCGCACCCTGATGGGCGGCGGTGTCGATGCCGCGGGCCATGCCGCTGACCACGACGCGGCCCGCTTGCGCCAATCCGGCCGCCATGTCGGCGGCGATCCGCCGGCCGTTGGCCGAGGCGTTGCGCGCGCCCACCAGGGCGATCTTGTCGGCTTTGAGGAGCTCGGCGCGGCCTTTGACGGTGATGACCGGCGGCGCGTCTTCCAGTGCCGCCAGGGCTTCGGGGTAATCCGGCTCGGGCCGGGCGATCAGCCGGGCGCCACGCTTCGCCAGGGTCTCGATCTCGCGCTCGGCGTCGGAACGCGAGCAGACCCGCACCGGCCGCGCCCCGCCGCCGCGTCGGGCGAGATCGGGCAGGGCTTCGAGCGCCTTCGCCGCGGTGCCGAAATACTCGATCAGGTTCCGGACCGTGACCGGTCCGATCCCACCGCTGCGCGCCAGGCGCAGCCAGTCCAGCCGTTCTTGCGTGCTGATCCCCATGGCGGCAGAACATAAGCGCAACTGCGGCGACAATCAATCGCCCAACCGGCAATGCGTGGTTGCATTAATTCGCCTTGGCGGTTGTGTGGCGCGCAAGGGCATGGGCAATCAGGTCCGCGATCGTCTGATGCATCGCGCTGCGTTCAGCGGCAGTTTCCTGGCAGATCGCCATTGCGTCGCCTTCGGCCGCCAGCCGCTCGCCCGCACCGGCCGCGCAGAGGCTGAAGGCGCTGAAGGGCGTTGCTCTGGGCACAAGCGCGAACTGCGCGCCCGGGATCAGCCGGGCGAGGGCGGCGCCGTCGAGCCCGGACGTCTCGGCGCCCACGGTGCCGAGATTGATGATCGAGACTGGAATGGCGATCTCGCCCAGGCTCGCCCTGGAGAACCGGTCGGCGAGCTCGGGATCGATGGCGATGGCGATCACGATCCGCGGATCGCGAAAGTCGCGCGCGAGCTGATTCGGATCCGCCGCATGCGGGG
>Ga0209050_1001680_pt1 | contig 22220 bp, 17 predicted proteins | sample Araplavi_mTSA_r2_FD_184276 | JGI IMG/M metagenome (GOLD analysis project Ga0209050, IMG submission 184276) | Arabidopsis root microbial communities from North Carolina, USA - plate scrape MF_Cvi_mTSA_r2 (SPAdes) (version 2) | ecosystem: Host-associated > Plants > Roots > Endosphere | place: USA... | reverse complement strand
CGCCCCCGACTGGACGAGCACGATGTCGAGCGGCTGGAGCGCGTGCCCGATCCGAGCGAGTTCGTCCTCAACCTCGGCGCCGCTCACGACATGCCCATGCGGGCGATCCGAAAAGTCGAGCTTCACCCCCGGACGAAAGAAGAGATCGAGCGGCGCCTCATCGATCGACGGGGCAGGGGTCGCGCCGCCGTCGGTGGTCGAATGATAATGCCAGGGCGCATCCATATGCGTGCCATTGTGCGTGCTGAGCGACAGCATCTCGACCGCCCAGCCTTCGCCGTCGGGCAGATCCTCCTTCGTCAGTCCGGGGAAGAACATCGCGATCTGCTCCCATGTATTTTCATGGGTCATATAGGTGATGTTCGGACGCATCACCGGTGGGTCGGATACGACATCGTTGGTGATCGGGATTGAAAGGTCGATGAACTGCATGCGGGACATCCTGCCACCGGAATGACGCCACGCCAAGAAGGCTTGCGCAGCCGCATCTGCCCGGTAGAGAAGGGCGAAAGCCCCATGCAATATGGGGCGGGGGAGAGTGTATGACCGAGAGTGCCGCCGCCGGAAACGCGGCCGTTTACGAACCGAGTGCGAAGGACATTCGCATGGTCATCGCCGCATCGTCGGCGGGCACCGTGTTCGAATGGTATGATTTCTTCATCTACGGCACGCTCGCGGCGATCATCGGCAAGGCTTTCTTTCCCAGCGACAATGCGACGCTCGAAACCCTGCTCGTCTGGGCGGGTTTCGCGGTCGGTTTCGGTTTCCGTCCCTTGGGCGCGGTGCTGTTCGGTTTCCTCGGTGACCGGCTCGGGCGCAAATATACCTTCCTCGTCACCGTGACTTTGATGGGCATAGCCACCGCGGGCGTCGGCATGATCCCGTCGGCGGCCACGATCGGCATCGCCGCCCCGATCATCGTCATCCTTCTCCGCGTGCTGCAGGGGCTTGCGCTCGGCGGCGAATATGGCGGCGCGGCGGTCTATGTCGCCGAACATTCGCCCCCCGGAAAGCGTGGCTTCTACACCAGCTTCATCCAGGCGAGTGTTGTCGGTGGCTTCGTGCTCAGTCTGATCGTCGTGCTCGGCTGCAAGGCGTTGATGTCCGACGCTGTCTGGGAAAGCTGGGGCTGGCGCGTGCCGTTCCTCCTCTCGCTGATCCTGCTCGCCATCTCGCTGTGGATGCGCCTCAAACTCTCCGAAAGCCCGGTGTTCCAGGCGATGAAGCAACAGGGCGAGCTCGCGAAGAATCCCCTCAAGGAAAGCTTCACCTACCCCGGCAACCCGCGCCGCATCTTCATCGCACTGTTCGGCATCGCCGCCGGCCTCACCGTCATCTGGTACACCGCGATGTTCTCCGGCCTGTCGTTCCTCAAAGGACCGATGAAGGTCGAGGACACTGCCGCCGAAATCATCGTCGGCTTTGCCGCGGCGACCGGCATGGGCTTCTTCATCTGGGCCGGCCATCTCTCCGACCGCATCGGGCGCAAGAAGCCGATCGTCTGGGGTTATGCCGCAACGCTGGTGCTGCTGTTCCCGTTGTTCTGGTGGATGGGCAGCGTCGGCAATCCCGCGCTCAGCGCCGCCGCAGAACGCGCGCCGGTGACCGTCACCGGATCGCAGTGCAGCTTCGACCCATTCGCGCAGAAACAGGAAACCGCGTGCGGTCGGACGCTAGGCGAGCTCACCAAACTCGGCGTGCCATACACCGTAACCGCGACCGACAGCGCCTTTGACAAGGTGAAGATCCAGATCGGCGACCGCGAAGTTGCGAGCGAAGACCCCGCCTTGCTGCAACCCGCGCTCGAGGCGAAAGGCTATGATTTCGCGAAACAGATCCCGAGCATCGGAAGCATCGCCATCATATTCCTCGCGCTGCTCGGCCTCAGCGCGCTGTCGGGCTTCACCTATGGCCCCGTCGCCGCGCTGCTGTCGGAAATGTTCCCCCCGCACGTTCGCTATTCGTCGCTATCGATCCCTTATCACTTGGGGACGGGCTATTTCGGCGGCTTCCTGCCGCTGATCGCGAGCTTCATCATCGCGAAGACGGGCAACGCCTATTCGGGCCTCTGGTACACCTGGGGCGTCGTGCTCGTCGCCTTCCTCGTGACCGCCTTCATGCTCAAGGACCCGGTCGAAGGGGAGTGGGACAAGGCGGGCCCGGCGGCCTGAACACCCATTGGCGCGGCGGTTGAACCCGTATAGGGGCAGGTCAATGATCGAAGTCCCGTCGCCGCTCCGCCTCCGTCTCGATAGCGACGCGCTTGTCGCCAACTGGCGCTGGCTGGCGGCGCAAGGCGGCGCGGCCGCATGCGGCGCCGCGATCAAGGCCGATGGCTATGGTCTCGGCGCGCGCGACGTCGTCCGCCTCCTCGCCGCCGCGGGCTGCCGCGACTTTTTCGTTGCCACCTGGGTCGAGGCGGCGGCGCTGATGCCGCTTCCCGAAGGCGTGTCGCTGTCGGTGCTCCACGGCGTCGGCGCGAGCGACATGGTCGCAGCGCGCACGCTTCCCGCGCGGTCGGTGCTCAACAGCATCGAACAGGTCGCGCGCTGGCGCGAAGCCGGGGAAGGGCGCCCGTGCGATGTCATGATCGATACCGGGATGAACCGCCTCGGCCTGCGGGTCGAGGAAGCGACCGGCGGCGCACTCGACGGGCTTTCCATCGAAACGCTGCTCAGCCATCTGGCATCGGCCGACGAAGACAGCGACCAGAATGCCCGGCAACTGACGGCATTTCGCGCCGTCCGGCAGGCTATCCCCGCACGGCGATACAGCCTCGCCAACAGCGCGGGCCTCTGCCTCGGCCCCGACTATGCGTTCGATCTGACCCGCCCTGGCATTGCGCTTTATGGCGGAACGCCGCGACAGGAGGCAGAGGGTCATATTCGCCAGGTCGCCTTTCCCGAAACGCGCGTGCTCCAACTGCGCACGGTGCGCGAGGGCGAGACGGTGGGCTATGGCGCGACGTGGACCGCGCGGCGCGATAGCCGGATCGCGGTGGCCAATATGGGCTATGCCGACGGCTATCTGCGGTGTCATGCCGGAACGGGTGGCGGGGCGACATGGCGAGAAAACGCGCTGCCGCTGATCGGACGCGTTTCGATGGACCTCATCGCCTTCGATGCGAGCGATGCCGACACGGTCGGTGAGGGTGACTGGCTTGCGCTCGACTATGACCTGCCATCGGCCGCGGCGCGCAGCGGTTTATCGCAATATGAGTTGCTGACCGGGCTCGGTCGCCGGTTCGCGCGGGTGTGGAGCTAGCTCCCTAGCAGCGCGGTCCTTTTCACCGCACAGCGATAATTCAAAAGGGCTGAACTCCGTCACACGGCCTGGCGTTGGCGCGGCACGCCGTTTCCGTCCAGCACAGAAAAAAGGGGACGAGAGCAAGCTCTCGTCCCCAAATTTCGCATATGTTCCGCAGATCAGAAGCGGGCGCGCGCGCCTGCATAGAAGTTGCGGCCACGGAAGCTGTAGATTGCGCTACCTGCACCGGTTGCGGTCGTTGCGCCCTGCGGAACGCCCTTGTCGAGCACGTTGTCGACACCGACGTAGAACTTGATGCCGCCGACCTTGTTGTCGACGTCGAAGTCCAGACGCAGGTCATGATACATGACCGAATTATACTTCGTGTCCGGGAAAGCATCGATGTCGGTCGGAACCTGACCGTTGAGCGGGAACAGCGTCGCGTAGGTGTTGTAGTACATCGGTCCGATATACCGCATTCGGTAGCCGAATGTGACCGGCCCCACGCCAAAGTCGAAGTCCCAACGGAACTCGTCCTTCGGATCGCCCAGCTGACCAAGGTTCCGCGTTTCGAAGTCCGGATTGGTCGGATCCTGGAAGTTGCTGTTCTCGAGAACGTGCGTGTAGATCAGATTGGTGTTGAACGCGACTTCACCGATATTGCGGCGATAGGAAGCATTCACGTCGATCCCGCGGCGCACGCGCTTCGCAAAGTTCAGCGGTGCGTTGATCAGCGAGTTTCCGAGAATGCGACCCGGAACTTCGCCAAGCGGGCCGGGGCCCGTGCCGCGATACCGTTCGAACTGGCTGCAGAAGACGTTGTTCAGCGTCGGCGAATCGTAGCACTGGTTGACGATCGTCTGCACCCCGACGGTCCCGATGATGTTATTCACCGTGATGTCGTAATAATCGACCGACACATTCAGGCCCGGCACAAAGCGCGGCTGAAGGACGACGCCGTAAGTGTAGCTGTCCGACGTTTCGGCAGTGAGGTTCGGGTTCGAACCACTGACGATCGGCAGCGACTGGGTGATGTTCGTCAGGTTGCCAAGCAACGCACCCAAATCAGCGGCACAGTTCGCGGCGCGAACTCCGGTGCCGATGCGGTCGGGATTGCACGGGTCGACGAAGTTGTTGAAGAAGTTCGGAACGAGCGGGAAGCCGGTTTCCGAAACGTTCGGTGCACGCACCGCGCGGCTGTAGTTTCCGCGGAAACGAATATCTTCGACAGGCGCATAGTCGAGACCGGCGTTATACGAATACACCGTGCCAACGGCACCCTGATATTTCGCGACGCGACCGGCACCGCTGATGGTCAGTTCATACGCAAACGGCGTTTCCTTGAGCAGCGGGATCTGGATTTCGCCATAGGCTTCCTTGACCTTGAACGTGTCGGGGCGGAAGCTCGGGATCGAAACGCCGTTGGTAAAGCCATTGGTTACGAACGGATCCTGCTCGTAAAATGCCTTTTCTTCGCGATATTCTGAGCCAACCGCGAAACGGACGGGGCCGCCCGGGAGGTTGAAGAAGCCGCTGGTGTCACCCGAGACAAAGCCCGACAAAACCAACTGCGACAGGCCCGATTTGACCGTGAATTCATTCGAGAAGTAATTCACCGAAGCCGAATTGTCCGGCGAACCAAAGGGATTGTAAGGAACGCAGGCGGCGATATCGGCAGCCAGCCTATTGGCATTTGCGTTAGCCGGGGTGGGCGTAAAGCCGACGAGCGGTACAGCCGATGCGGGGTCGAATTGCGAACGGCACTGGATCGCACCCGTTACCGGGTTGCGACCGGCGTCCATCGCCAGTGCGAAGCGCTGGCGATCGATATAACCATCGGTCGTGATGCTTTCGCGGAACTTGCCGTAGTTGCCGGAGATTTCATAGCTCCAGTCATCGTTGAAGGTGCCGCGCAGACCGCCAACAACGCGCCACGTGTCGCGCTGAAAACGTTCGTCGCGCAGGCCCACGTCGAGCAAGTTGCGAGCGTTCACGACACGGAAGCTGCCGTTGGCGATGTTCGCGATATCGGTCGCTGTCAGGTTGCCACCCGAGGGGCAGGCCACCTGAAGATCACTACGGCAACCCGACGCCAGAATCAGATTTGCGAGAGTGGTCCGGTCCGCGGGGTTGAGGAACGGGTTGTCAAGTCGTACCCGCTCGCGGAAATCGGCCGTGCCGCCGGTGCCCTGGTTGAACGACGGGCCGGCATTGTTGCCGAGCGCGTTCACCCGGTTCCACTTGCCTTCGAGAAACACTTCCGCCGCGGGTGAGAATTCGAAGCGCGACAGGACGTTGAAGTTGTAGCGTTCGGTGAACGGGAGGACCGATAGGGTCTTCCCCTCGCGACCGGTCTGGCCATTGCCGCCGACGATGCCGCTGTTAATACCGGTACCAAAGCGGGCACCGGTCTGCTGGACCAAACGGCCAGCGTCGTTGAAGATGTACGTGCAGCTGAAAGGCACACCAACGCTGTTCGGACCGCCGTTATTGGCCGTCGTCGCATTGCCGCAAGCTCCGCCTTCGAAAGCAGGCGTCGTCGTGTCGTTCGCACGCTGGTTGATCGGGATCAGACCATTATAATGGATGGTCGTCGAACTGAGGCCGCGGAAGAACTGGCGATCGGGAAAACCGTCGCCACCGTTCACGATACCCGCACCGCCATCGGCGTCGACAACGGCAAAGTTGTCGTTGGTACGGAAGGCCGGAACATCCGAAGCGAACACGCGGTCGGTGCGGGCATATTCGCCATGCACCGTAATATTGCCGCGGCCTTCGGAGAAATTCTTGCCGTACATGCCCGATACGAACTGGTTGGCGCCAAAGCCCTCTCCGGTGATGCCCGCCTGCGCGCGCAGCTGCAGGCCGTCATAATCGCGACGCAGGACGAAGTTGACGACGCCTGCGATGGCGTCCGAGCCGTAAATGGCCGAGTTGCCGCCGGTGACGATGTCGACGCGTTCGATCAGGTCGTTCGGGATGGTGTTAACGTCGACCGAAACGGCGTTGTTAAGAATGTCGGCCGGAACGTGACGGCGGCCGTTGACCAGCACGAGCGTGCGCTGTGTGCCGAGGCCGCGAAGATCGAGCAGGTTCAGACCGGCGATGCCGATGCCGAGACCCGGGTTCTGCTGAGCGAAGGTGCTGCGCAGTTGCGGCAGATCATTCAGCGTGTCGCCGATGTTAGTCTGGCCTTGCTGGAAAAAGGTTTCGCCGCTGATCGAGGTGATCGGCACGGTCGATTCCAAGTTCGGGCGGCGAATGCGCGAGCCCGTAACGACGATCGATCCTTGCGCCCCTTCTTCGGCAGTTTCGTCGGCCGCGACTGTCGCGTCCTGAGCCATAACTGGCATTGCACTAAAAAGAGCAAGAGTCAGGGCAGAGCCCCGAACTAGCAGGCTAGTCTTTTTCATGATGTATTTTCCCCGGTTGCCGTTCAAAAAATTGGAAAGAACGGATTGAGCCTTAGAAAGACGGAAATTTTCGGCGGCACAAGCTTTTGATGTAAATTTTCTGACAGTCGGGAGACTCCGGTGAGGCGCTGTGTTATTTTTGCAACAGGGCGTAAAAAGGCGGCGGCGTGGCCGTTGGAATCAAAATACTACTTCCCGACACGAATGGGCTCCAACGGCCGCCGGAAACAAAAATAATATTAGAAATTTGATTTCCAGTGAAACTAAATTGCGCTGGCAGGCATCCGAGGCAATAGATCGGGTGGCCAGTGAAAAGTTGCAAACGGTCGATCTGCGCCGCCCGCTTCGGGACCGGGAATCGTTTCGTCCGCTCGATGGCCGCGAATCCGCGCATGTTGCGATGCATCATTATTTGATGCTAATGATCGCGCTTCGAATGCGAGGGCGGCGCGATCGCCCTGCCCGGAAACACCATATGCCGGAATATAAGGAGCGCAGGTCAAGATGGCGAAGTCCAGGGCGGGGGCGACGGAAGATGACGTCGTCACGATCAAGAAATACGCCAACCGGCGGCTCTACGACACCGAACGCAGCTGCTACATTACGCTGGAAGATCTGGGCACCATGGTCCGCGACGGCCGCGATTTTCGCGTCGTCGATGCGAAGAGCGGCGACGACATCACCCATAATGTCCTGACGCAAATCATCATGGACGAGGAAACGCGCGGCGAAACATTGCTGCCGGTCAACTTCCTGCGCCATCTGATTGGCATGTACGGCGACAAGATGCAGTCGATGGTGCCGCAATATCTCGAAGCCTCGATGACCGCGTTCCGCAAAAACCAGCAGGACGTCCGCTCGGCGCTCGAAGGCGCGCTGGGATCGAATCCGCTCGCCGAACTGACGCGCCGTAATATGGAGATGTTCCAGCAGGCGGCGGGGGCGTTCATCCCAGGCGCGGGTGGCAGCAAGGCCAAGGACGCGGAGATTGCCGCGCTCAAGGCCGAGGTCGCCGAACTCAAGGCCGCACTCGCCAAGAAGAATTAACCGGGCCGCCAACGCGCCCCAGCTACGGAAAATACGAATAACATGGTCAAACATGCGCTCAGCGTAACCCGGCAGGCCGATTTCGCGGCCTGGTATCAGGATGTCATTGCCGAAGCCGATCTTGCCGAAGAATCGGGCGTGCGCGGCTGCATGGTCATCAAGCCGTGGGGCTATGGGATCTGGGAACGCATCCAGACGGTGATGGACGCCGCGATCAAAGATGCCGGGGTCCAGAACTGCTATTTCCCGCTGTTCATCCCCTTGAGCTTCTTTGAGAAGGAAGCCGACCATGTCGATGGTTTTGCGAAGGAAATGGCGGTCGTAACGCACCACCGTCTGATCCAGGACGGCAAGGGCAAGCTGATCCCCGATCCCGAAGCGAAGCTTGAGGAACCGCTGATCGTCCGCCCGACCTCGGAGACCGTCATCGGCGCCGCGATGAGCCGCTGGGTGCAGAGCTGGCGCGACCTGCCGCTCAAGGTCAACCAGTGGGCCAATGTCGTGCGCTGGGAAATGCGCACGCGCATGTTCCTGCGCACCAGCGAATTCCTGTGGCAGGAAGGCCATACCGCCCACGCCGACAAGGCCGACGCGATGGCGGAGACGCTGCGCGCGCTCGAGATGTACCGCAGCTTTGCCGAGGATGTCCTCGCGATGCCTGTGATCGCGGGCGAAAAGCCCGAGAATGAACGCTTCCCGGGCGCCGTCGCGACCTATTCGATTGAGGCGATGATGCAGGACGGCAAGGCGCTGCAGGCCGGCACCTCGCACTATCTCGGCACCGGCTTCGCCGAAGCCGCGAACATTCGTTACCAGGACAAGGACGGCGGCCACAGCCTCTGCCACACGACAAGCTGGGGCACCTCGACGCGGATGATCGGCGGGGTCATCATGACGCACGGCGACGACGATGGCCTCCGCTGTCCGCCGCGCATCGCGCCGCACCAGATCGTCATCGTGCCGATGCTGCGCGACAATGAGGAGGACGCCGCGATCCTCGATTATTGCCGCGACCTCGAAGGCCAGCTGAAATCGCTCGACGCCTTCCGCGAGCCCGTGCGCGTGCTGCTCGATGCCAGCGCGAACAAGGCGCAAACCAAGCGCTGGGGCTGGGTCAAGAAGGGTGCGCCGATCATCGTCGAAATCGGTCCGCGCGACGTCGCCGGGGGCAATGTCGCGGTGATCCGCCGCGACCGCCTCTACAAGGACGACGGCAAGCTCAATTCGGCGTTCGTCGCAAAGGGCGATTTCGTTGCCGAGGCCGTCGCGACGCTCGAAGAAATCCAGTCGAACCTCCACGCGGAGGCCAAGGATCGCCTGCATTCGAACATTCGCCGCGACGTCGCCGATCTCAAGGCGCATTTTGCCGGAGACGAGAAGTTCGTCGGCTGGGCCGAGGTGCAATGGGCGCGTCCGACCGGCGCGGCGCTCGACGGGATCGTCGCCCAGCTCAAGGCGCTCAAGCTGACGATGCGCAACACCCCGCTCGATGCGGCGCCCGTCGACGGAGCCTGCTTCTTCACCGGCGAGCCCGCGGTCGAGCGCGTGCTCATCGGGCGGACCTATTGAGGGTCAGCCTCCGATCCGGTTAGCGCCACATCAACCTTGAAAATCATTCGCCGCCAGCTGTTTCTCTGATACGCTGGCAGCGCAGAAGCTCGTTCGTCAGAGCTCGCCCGCTGGCTGTCGCCGCGGCAGGTCGCATATCGCCTTCAATTCAGCAGGGGAGTGATCGTGATGAAACGAACAATCATTGGTTCGACCGCCATTTTGGCGCTGCTCTTGGGTGGAACAGCGCCCGCATTCGCCAAGCCGCCGTCGGACGTTTCCGACCTTGTTGGCGCCCGCGCGGCTGGCGCCGAAACACAGATGCAGAGCCGCGGCTATGCGATGCAAAAGACCAAGGGTGGCGGGCAATATTGGTGGAACAGCGGAACGCGGACCTGCGCGCGCATCGTCGTTGCGAACGGCCGCTATGCCAGTGTCGACAAGACCGACGCGAGCGATTGCGGACATAGCGATAGCGGCGGCGGCTCGGGCGCCGGCGCGGCGATTGCGGGCGTGGCGGCGATCGGCCTGATCGCAGCACTCGCCAGCCACAAGAAGAAGCATGCCGACGGCGACGCGAACCACGACAGCGAATATACGCGGGGTTACAACGACGGCCTCTATGGCGGTCAATATGATCGCAACGACAGCGAAGGCTATCACGACGGTTTCATGGCGGGCGAGGCGGAATCGTCCAATCGCCGCGCTGCGAACCGGAGCTATGCGCGCGGCGGCCCCGACGCGGCAAAGGCGGCGTGCGAGGCGCGCGGCGACCAATATCAGAACGCGCCCGGCGGCAGCAGCGTCGCGGTCAGCCAGCGTGGTGACGGCTCGGGCAATTATGTCTTCACCATCGCGACCGGACATTACCGGTCCACCTGCACCGCGACGGCATCGGGACAGGTGATCAACATTTCGCCCTATTGATCGTGATGGGGGTGACGGGCCGCCTGTTACCCCCTATCCGCGGATAATGGCCCGCAAACAATATCACGGACTGCCGACGCCCGAGCAGATCCTTCGCTTCATCGAAGAGAGCAAGGAGGCGGTCGGCAAGCGCGAGATCGCGAAGCATTTCGCGCTCCACGGCAACGACAAAATCGCGCTGAAGGCGCTGCTGAAGGATATGACCGACGAGGGGCTCGTCGACCTCGCGCCCGGACGCGCCTTTCACAAGCATGGCGGCCTGCCGCGCGTCACGGTGCTGCGCGTCGCTGCGATCGATGGCAGCAATGTCTGGGCGGTCCCCGAACGCTGGGAAGCGGCAACGCCGGCGCCGCGCCTGCGCGTGATCGAACAGGGACGCAAAGGCGCGCTCGGTGTCGGCGACCGCATTCTCGCGCGCACCGAGGAACGCGGCACCGGCCACGTCGCGCACCCGATGAAACGGCTCGAGGCCGGCGGCGAGGCGGTAATCGGCGTGCTCGTCGAAGATATGGGGCCCGGCGGCAAGCCGATCCTGTGGCTGCGCCCCGCCGACAAGCGCGCGCGTTACGACTTCGCCGTCGCCGACAGGGGCGACGCCAATGTCGGCGACCTCGTCCGCGCCGAATTGACCGGTCGCGGCCCCGCGATCAAGGCGAAGGTCATCGAGCGGCTCGGCGATCCCTTCGCGCCACGCGCGCTCAGCATGATCGCGATCGCGCGACACGAAATCCCGCATGTCTTCGGTGCCGAAACGCTCGCCGAGGCCGAGAAGGCGGCGAAGCTGCCACTCACCCCAGAGGGCCGCGAGGATCTGCGCGACCTGCCGATCGTCGCGATCGACCCGATCGACGCGCGCGACCATGACGACGCCGTCTGGGCGATCCCCGACGACGACAGCTCCAACAAGGGCGGCTTCCGCGCGATCGTCGCGATCGCCGACGTTAGCTATTATGTCCGACCCGACGGCGACCTCGACCGTGAGGCGCGGCGGCGCGGCAACAGCGTCTATTTCCCCGACCAGGTCGTGCCAATGTTGCCCGAGACGCTCTCGGCAGGTGTCTGTTCGCTGAAGGCCGGGCAGGATCGCGCCGCGATGGCGTGCCATCTCGTCATCGATAAGCATGGGAAAGTGACGTCATGGCGTTTCACCCGCGCGCTCGTGCGATTGCGCGCGAACATTGCCTATGAGCATGCCCAGGCGGCCTATGAAGCCGACGCGCCGCGCGACGAATGGGACGCGGATGTGCTCCCGACGCTCAAGAATCTGTGGGCGTGCTGGGCAATGCTCGCCAAGGCTCGCTCAGCCCGCGCGCCGCTCGATCTCGACTTGCCCGAGCGCCAAGTCATTCTCGACGAGCAGGGCGCCATCGCCGAAATCCGCGTCCGCGACCGGCTCGATTCGATGCGGCTGATCGAGGATTATATGATCGCGGCGAACGTCGCGGCGGCCAAGGCGCTCGAGGCGAAAAAATCGCCGGTGATGTACCGCATCCACGAGCCGCCAAGCCGCGAAAAGCTCGTCAGTCTCAAGGATTATCTCGAAACCTTCGAACAGAGCTTCGCGCTCGGGCAGGTCATCACGCCCGCGGTGTTCAACCGCCTGATCGACGGCTTTTCCGAGGACGACCGGCTGCCCGAAATCATGCAGGCAATCCTGCGCAGCCAAACGCAGGCCTATTACGGCCCTGCAAATGCGGGCCATTTCGGCCTCGCACTTGGCTCTTACGCGCATTTCACCTCGCCGATCCGCCGCTACGCCGATCTCATCGTCCACCGCGCGCTCGTCGACAGCTACAAACTCGAAGTGCCCGGCAAACCCAAGGACTTGCCGGCGCGCACCGGACTCGGTGAGGCCGACGCCAAGGGGCTGTCGCGGATCGGCGAAGCGATCAGCGCGCTCGAACGCCGCGCGATGGAGGCCGAGCGCGAGACGGTCGACCGCTATGTCGCCGCCTATCTGTCGACCAAAAAGGGTGAGATCGTCCAGGCGCGGATCACGGGGGTGCAGCCCTTCGGCTTCTTCGCGACCGTCGACGGGCTTGGCGGCGACGGGCTGGTCCCGGTGTCGACATTGGGGAGCGAGCGTTTCTTCTACGACGAAGCGGCGCGCAGCCTCGACAGCGAGCATGGCCGGGTCAGCTTCACGACCGGCCAGCGACTCGATCTGCGGTTGATGGATGCGAATCCGATCAGCGGCGCGCTGCGCTTCGAACTGCCCGATGCGCCCGAAGGCGGCTTCCGCAATCGTCCGCCGCGCCGCGACGGTGTGAAAGGGAAAGGGCCCGTAAAGGACAAGGCCGGTAAGCATATGGTCGGCAAGCGCGGTCGTCCGGCGAACATCAAGCATAAGGGCAAACGCCGCTAATACACTCCCTCGTCATTCCCGCGAAAGCGGGAACCCAGCAACAAACGTCGGACTGGGTTCCCGCTTTCGCGGGAATGACGAAAGTAGGCTAGCGTGCGGACAGCTTTTGCAACAACGTCGCACTCTCCGCATCGGCCGGAAAGAAGGCTTCTATCGCCAGCTCCGACAAGGTAATATCCACCGGCGTCCCGAAAATCGTCACGGTCGACACAAAGCGGATCTGCCCGGCAACGGTATCGAGGATCAGCGGCACCGCAATCCCGCTCACATGCCCGCCAACATTGTCGTTCGCCTCGACCGCATAGCCCGCAAGTTCCTCGCGCAGCGCGATCAGCCCGGCATCGCCGCTTGCCTCGATCTGCAGGTCGATCCGGTGCAGGATATGCGCGCGCCATTCGCCATAATTGACGATCTGCGGCGCCAGCCCGTCGGGGTGCAGCGCGAGACGCAGCACATTGACCGGCGGCGCGAGCAGGGCGGGGGAGACCTGTTCGATCAGGATCGCGATCGCTCCGTTCGCGGCGATCATGTTCCAGTGCCGATCGACTGCGAGTGCCGGATATGGCTCATGCCCTTTCAACACATGATCGACGATCGCGCGCATTCCCGCCATCTCGTCGCTGTCGAGCGGCCGCTCCTGATAGTCGGGGGCATAACCGGCGGCGAGCAGCAGCGCGTTGCGCGCCCGGTGCGGCACCTCGAGGCAATCGGCGATGCGTCCGAGCATCGCCGCGCTCGGCTTCGACCGCCCTGTCTCGATAAAGCTCAGGTGGCGCGTCGAAATTTCGGTATCGAGGGCCAAATCCATCTGGCTCATCCGGCGGCGCGTGCGCCATTCGCGCAGTTGTTCGCCTAGCGTCGCGACTTGCATGATTATCTCCTTCGTCCCGGGAGCTATACCTCGGCCTTCCGCTTTTCCATTACCTCGGACGTAATCGACGCCATTCACTTTCGAGTCCAGTTTGAGGGGGTCGAAAGGAGAACCATCATGTCGATCCTCACTCTCAAGAATATCCTCGTTGCCGACGCCATCACCTGCGGAGGTGTTTTCGCCATTGGCTTGTTCGGCGCTGCGCCGGTCGGCGCACTGCTCGGGCTGCCGGAAAATGTCGTTGCGATCGGGGGCTGGATCTGCCTCGCCGCGGCGCTCCTGATGATCGTCGCGGCGCGGCAGGCAGTGCCCAATCCGGCGCTGGTCAAACTCATCGCTCTCGGCAACCTAGGCTGGGTCGCGGCAAGCTTTGCGGTGGTCGCGACCTTCGCCGCGCAGATGACGGGCCTCGGCATCGCCATTGTCGTCGCACAGGCTCTTGGCGTGCTCGGCTTCGCGATCCTCGAATGGAAAGACGCGGCGGTGCCGCGCTCGCTCGTGGTCTGATTAACTCAGTGCATCGAGCCGGGCGATATCGATCCCGCCCGGCACCAGCATCACCGGACAGGGAAGCGTCCCCGCATCCTGTCCGGTGAAATGCGCGACCAGCGGCCCCGGCGCGCCGGTCGCGGCGGTCGCCAGCACCAGCGCCGCAATCTCGTCGCTCGCACCGATCACTTCGCGCACGACCTCTGCAGGTTTGCCCGACTTGATCAGCGTCTGCGGTGTGACGCCTTCCTGCACCACGGCATCGGAGGCGGCCGCGACCAGTTCCTCGGCATGTTCGCGGCATTCGGCCTCGATCGTCGCCTGGACCCCGCCGAACGCGACGAAATCCTGCGGCGGAATGATCGCGAGCACGATGACGCCGCCGCCCGTCCGCGCCGCGCGCCGCGCAGCAAAGCGCAGCGCCAGCGCCGACTCGGGACTGTCGTCGATCACCACCAGATATGTCCGCATCACCCCGACCCCTCGTGTTTTTGCTTGGGGTAAAGAGTGCGTCACATTCGTATGAAACGCAAGTTGGCCCGCTAGACCTTGACCGATGCAAGGCTTATGGCGAGGAACAAACCGTAGCGGCAGGCGACGCCTGCGAGACTGACAGGGACACGCCTAACCATGCCAATCGAACTGAAAATGCCCGCCCTCTCGCCGACGATGGAGGAAGGCACCCTTGCCAAATGGCTGGTCAAGGAAGGCGACACGGTCAAATCGGGCGACCTGCTCGCCGAAATCGAAACCGACAAGGCGACGATGGAGTTCGAGGCGATCGACGAAGGCGTCGTCAGCCAGATTCTCGTCGCCGAAGGCACCGACAATGTGAAGGTCGGCACCGTGATCGCCGTGATCGCGGGTGAGGGCGAAGATGCCGGGAGCGCGAAGGCTGCTCCGGCGCCGGCTCCCGCTGCGGCTCCCGCCGCTGAACCGAAAGCCGAAACGCCCGCCGCTGCGCCTGCGCCGACTCCCGCGCCGGCTCCGGCGGCCGCCCCCGCCGTATCGGGCGACCGCATCAAGGCCAGCCCGCTCGCCAAGCGCCTCGCCGCCGAACAGGGCATCGACCTCAAGAGCCTGACCGGCACCGGCCCCGGCGGCCGCATCGTGAAGGCCGACCTCGAAGGTGCACCGGCTGGCGCCGCAGCCCCCGCTGCAACCGCCGCGCCTGCTCCCGCCGCCGCTCCGGCGGCAGCAGCCCCCGCACCGGCGGCCGCTGGTTCCATCCCCGATTTCGGTATCCCGCACGAGGACGAAAAGCTGTCGGGCATGCGCAAAACGATCGCGCGCCGCCTCACCGAGTCGATGCAGCAATCGCCGCACATCTACCTCACCGTCGACATCCGCCTCGACGCGCTGCTCAAGCTACGCGGCGAGCTCAACGCCAGCCTCGAAAGCCGCGGCGTCAAGCTCAGCGTCAACGACATGCTGATCAAGGCGCTCGCGGTCGCGCTCGAACGCGTCCCCGCGTGCAACGTCTCGTTCGGCGGCGATGTGATGCGCCAGTATAAGCGCGCCGATATCTCGGTCGCGGTCAGCATCCCGGGCGGCCTGATCACCCCGATCATCGTCGACGCCGGCGGCAAGTCGATGTCGAAAATCTCGACCGAAATGTCCGAGCTCGCGGCGAAGGCGAAGGAAGGCAAGCTCCAGCCCAATGAATATCAGGGGGGCACAGCCAGCATCTCGAACATGGGCATGATGGGGATCAAGCAGTTCACCGCGGTCATCAACCCGCCGCAGGGCATGATCATGGCGATCGGCGCGGGCGAGAAGCGGCCCTATATCGTCGACGACGCGCTCGCGATCGCCACCGTTATGTCGGCGACCGGCAGCTTCGACCACCGCGCAATCGACGGCGCCGACGGCGCGCTGCTGATGAAGACCTTCAAGGAACTGGTGGAGAATCCGCTGGGGCTGGTGGCGTAAGATGGCTGACACCAACTACGACCTCATCGTCCTCGGCTCGGGCCCCGGCGGCTATGTCGCGGCGATCCGCGCAGCACAGCTTGGGCTCAAGACCGCGATCGTCGAGCGCGAGAATCTCGGCGGCATCTGCCTCAATTGGGGCTGCATCCCGACCAAGGCGTTACTGCGCTCGGCCGAAATCTATCATTATATGCAGCATGCGGGCGACTATGGCCTCGTCGCGGCGCAGATCAGCGCCGATATCGACGCGGTCGTGAAGCGCAGCCGCGGCGTCGCGAAACAGCTGAGCCAGGGAGTCGCCTTCCTGATGAAGAAGCACAAGATCACCGTCCATATGGGCGAGGGCAAGCTCACCGCACCGGGCAAGCTCGAGGTGAAGGGCGAGAAGGGGACCGAAACCCTCAACGCGAAGAATATCATCGTCGCGACCGGCGCCCGCGCGCGCGATCTGCCGTTCGCCCCCGCCGACGGCAAGCGCATCTGGACCTACCGCCACGCGCTCGTCCCGCCCGAAATGCCCAAGAAGCTGCTTGTCATCGGATCGGGCGCGATCGGGATCGAGTTCGCGAGCTTCTACAGCGATATGGGCGTCGACGTGACCGTCGTCGAAATGCTCGACCGCCTTGTCCCCGTCGAGGACGCCGACGTGTCGGCCTTCCTCGAAAAGGCGCTCAAGAAGCAGGGCATGACAATCTTCACCGGCGCCGGCGTCGAGGAGTTGAAGGCGACCGCGACCGGCGTGACTGCCAAGATCAAGACCAAGGACGGCAAGACCGAAAGCGCGGAGTTCAGCCACGCAATCGTCGCGATCGGTATCGTCCCGAACACCGAGAATATCGGGCTCGAAGCATTGGGCGTGAAGACGACCAAGGGTCATATCGACACCGACGCGATGTGCCGCACCAACGTCCCCGGCATCTGGGCGATCGGCGACGTCACCGCGCCACCGTGGCTCGCGCACAAGGCGATGCACGAATCGGTGATTTCGGTCGAAGCAATCGCGGGCAATCACCCGCACGCGATGGACCCGCGCAACATCCCCGGCTGTACCTATTGCCGTCCGCAAATCGCCAGCGTCGGCCTGACCGAAGCGAAGGCCAAGGAACTCGGCTACGAGGTCAAGGCCGGCACTTTCCCCTTCATCGGCAACGGCAAGGCGATCGCGCTCGGCGAGTCCGAGGGCTTTACCAAGACGGTGTTCGACGCCAAGACCGGCGAACTGCTCGGCGCGCACATGATCGGCGCCGAAGTCACCGAACTGATCCAGGGCTATACGATCGGCAAGACCGCCGAGCTGGTCGAGGATGATTTCATCGGCACCGTCTTCCCGCACCCCACGCTCAGCGAAACGATGCACGAGGGCGTGCTGGCAGCGTTCGGGCGGCCGTTGCATATTTGATCTTCACGAACTTCGTCATTCCCGCGAAAGCAGGAATGACGAAGGGGGAAATGTGAACAAACTGTCGAATCGCCTGCTCATCGCCGCGGCGGGCCTGATCCTCGCGGTGATCCTGCTCGGCTTCGCAGTCGGAGCGGGCTGGATGCAGGCGGCCGACCTGCGCATCTCGAACGGGCTGGTGCTCCACGTCGGCGAAACCAGCCCCGCCTTCATCGCCTTCATGCAATGGGCAAGCTGGATCGGCGGCGGCATCCCGCGCTGGATCATCGTCATCCTGCTCTGCGCGCTCGTCTGGCATTGGTGCGGCCCACGCTGCGCCATCGCGCTCGGCGGTGCGTCGCTGCTGTCGAACCTTGCCTCCAGCCTGCTCAAGCTCGGCTTCGCCCGCCCGCGTCCCGACCTGATCGATCATCTCGACCATCAGACGAGCTTTTCCTATCCCAGCGGCCACGCGACGAGCGCCGCAGTGGTCTATCTGCTGCTCGCATGGCTTGCGCCGCCGCGCTGGCGCCGCGCGGCATGGAGCCTTGCCGGCGCGATGATCGTTCTCAATGGCTTTTCGCGCATCATGCTCGGCGTCCATTGGGCGAGCGATATTTTGGGCGGGACGATGCTCGGCGCGGCTTTTGCGCTACTCGGCGCCTGGTGGGCGAGGCTTCCCTCTCGACAGGCAGGCACAAGCAGCTAACGTCGCCGCATGGCTCAAGGCACGCACGACTTCGTCCCCGACCCGCGCAACGACGCGATCCTTATCAACGTCAACGGCGATCTCGTCCCGCGCGCGCAGGCGAGCGTCTCGGTGTTCGACAGCGGCTTCATGCTCGGCGACGGCGTGTGGGAGGGCCTCCGCGTCCATAAGGGGCGCATGGCCTTTCTCGATCAGCATCTCGACCGGTTGTGGGAGGGTGCGAAGGCGATCGCGATGGATATCGACATCACGCGGACCGAACTTGAACAGCGGCTCTACGCGACGATCGACGCCAATAATATGGACGCATGCCATATCCGCCTGATGGTCACCCGCGGCATCCGCTCGACCCCCTATCAGGACCCGCGCGTCGTCATCTCGCCCGCGACGATCGTCATCATCGCCGAGCATAAGGATCCGCTGCCCGCGACGGTCGAGAAAGGCCTGTCGCTGTTCACCGTCCACGTTCGCCGCGGCGACCCCGCGGTGCAGGACCCCAAGCTCAATTCGCATTCCAAGCTTAACTGCATCACCGCCTGTATCCAGGCGGCGCAAGCGGGCGCCGACGAGGCGCTGATGCTCGACCCGCACGGCTTCGTCGCGACGTGCAATTCGACCCATTTCTTCATTGTCCGCAAGGGCGAGGTTTGGACGTCGAGCGGCGATTATTGCCTCGGCGGGATCACCCGCGCCAACGTCATCAGCCTGTGCCGCGAGAATGGCATCCCGGTTTACGAGAAGAATTTCTCGCTCACCGACGTCTATGGCGCCGACGAAGCGTTCGTCACCGGCACCTTCGCCGGCGTCGTCCCGGCACACACGATTGACGGGCGCGTGCTGACCGATGGGAGGGGGCCGATGGTCGAGCGGCTGCAGGGCCTGTACAAGGCGCTGATCGAACGCGACATCGCGGGACGGTCGCGGGCGTGACCGACTGCGTCCGCATCGCGATGTGGTCGGGACCGCGCAATCTCTCCACGGCAATGATGCGCAGCTTCGGCAGTCGCGCCGACAGCTTCGTCAGCGACGAACCCTTCTATGGCGCCTACCTCAAACAAACCGGCGACCCGCAGCCGATGATGGACGCAGTGATGGCATCGATGGACTGCGACTGGCACGGTGTCGCGCGCGCGATGACCGGCCCGTGCCCGACTGGCGCGCCGGTCTGGTACCAGAAGCATATGGCGCACCATATGGTCGGTCCTGTCGCGCACGACGACCTGCCGGGTCTCCGCCACGCCTTCCTGATCCGCGACCCCGCGCGTGTCGTCGCCAGCTATGCCGCGAAACGCGTGTCGGTCCGCCCCGACCATCTCGGCACCGACAAGCAGGTCGAATTTTTCGATCGCGAAGCCGACCGGCTCGGCCACGCGCCGCCGGTGATCGACAGCGTCGACATATTGCGCGACCCGCCGGCGATGCTGCAAAAATTGTGCGGCGCGCTCGGCATCGATTGGGACCCGGCCATGTTGCACTGGGAGCCCGGATTGCACCCGACCGACGGCATCTGGGCATCGCATTGGTACGACGCGGTCGTATCGAGCACAGGCTTCGGCGCCCCGGACAAGCCAGTGCCCGAACTGACGCGCGACGAGCAGGCGGTCGCCGACGCGTGCCGCCCCGACTACGACTATCTCGCACGGCACAAGATCGCCGCCTGACGCATTTTCCGCTGTCCTATTTTGCGCCGGTTTGCCATCAAGTTCGCGGGCACCAACAACAGGCGGGTAAAACATGCAATCGCGAATGAAGTTCGGCAGTTTTCTGCGAGGAATCGCTTTGGGTTCGACCGCGCTTTTTGGCGCCACCATCGCCCCCACGCAGGCGCAGGAAGCGACCGGACAGACGGTCATCACCGCGGCCCGCTACGTCGACGTGCTGACCGGCAAGACGGTCGAGTTTCCCGCGATCTTCGTCGGCGCCGACGGCCGCATCACGAACATCGCCGACGCGCGCACCGTGCGCTGGGGATCGAACGTCAAACATGTCGACCTCGGCGACAAGACGCTCGTTCCGGGCCTCATCGACATGCATGTCCATCTCGACGGCCCTGCCGATATCGGTGGCTATCGCGGGCTCGAATTCACCGACAGTTTCTGGGGCATGACCGCGGTTAAAAATGCCAACGACATGCTCGGCGCCGGCTTCACGACGGTACGCAACGTCGGGTCGAGCGACCGCAACGACATCGGGCTCAAGCAAGCGATCGATGCCGGATATGCGACCGGGCCGCGTATCGTCCCAGCGGGCTATGCGCTCGGCGCGACCGGCGGCCATTGCGACAGCACCTTCCTGCCGCCGAGCCTCGAAAAGAAGGACGGCAAGGAAGAGGGGATCGGCGATACGCCCGAGGAGCTGCGCTACCAGGTCCGCCGCCAACGCAAATATGGCGCCGAGGTGATCAAGGTCTGCGCGACCGGCGGCGTCTTCTCGCGCAACACCGAACCCGGCCAGTTGCAGGTTTCCGAAAAGGAACTCGCCGCGATCGCCGACGAGGCGCATCAATGGGGCCTCCGCGTCGCGGCGCATGCGCACGGTGCATCGGGCATCCGCGCCGCGATTGCTGCAGGCATCGACACGATCGAGCACGTCAGCCTTGTCGACGACGAGGGCATTCGCATGGCGCTCGCCCGCAAGCAGCCGGTATGGTTCTCGATGGATATCTACAACACCGAATATACGCAGGCCGAGGGTGCGAAGAATGGCGTGCTCGAGGATAACCTCCGCAAGGATCGCGAAGTCGCGCAAATCCAGCGTGACAATTTCCGGAAAGCGGTGAAGGCAGGCGTACGCATGGTGTTCGGCTCGGATGCGGGCGTGATGCCGCACGGCGACGTCGGCAAGCAGTTCCGCGTCATGGTCGAATATGGAATGACCCCGCTGCAAGCGATCCAGGCCGCGACCAAGAACGCCGCCGAGGCGCTTGGCCGCGAAAAGGATGTCGGCGCGATTGCCGTGGGCCGCTACGCCGATATCGTTGCAGTGGACGGCGATCCGCTGGCCGACGTGCGCCAGCTCGAAAGCGTCGATGCGGTGGTGAAGGGCGGGGTGCTGGTCCGGGGCAATTAAGCCCCGTCAGTACACCACCAGCCTGTCTGCCAATGCCTCGCGCATCGCGGGGGTGAAGTTCAGCACCGCCTCGGCATAGCTCGGGATATCGCCATGGTCGCGCCGCACTGTCGCCAGCGCGGCGTCGAGATAGGCGGGGTTGACCGACATCAAAGCGCGGATCGCATCGTCGTGGATCTCGGCGCCGTAACGCGAGCGGATATGCGCGGCGCCCTGCGCGATACGTTCCTCGATCTTGCCTGCGGTGTTCGTGAGAAGATAATCCTGCATCAGGTCGTCCTCATGGACGCCAAGCAGCCGGTGGACGATCGCCACCGCAAAGCCGGTGCGATCCTTGCCCGCGACGCAATGAACAAGGCTCGGCGCATCATATTCGGCCAGCGCGGCCAGATAGAGGCGCAGCGTCGCGACCAGCGCGGGGCGATAGGGCATGCCGGCATAGGTATCGATCATCCGCTCGCGCGCCGTCTTGACATCGATCGTCCCGCCCGCCGCCTGCAGGTGCGGCGCGAGCCCGGCGGTGATCCCGCCCGCGAACAGCACGCGCGCCGAGAAAGTCTCCGAGCGCCGGCAGGGATGCAGCTCACGCTCGTCGTCGCCGCGGAGGTCGATCACCGTCTCCAGCCCCAGCGCATCGAGCGCGTCGAGATCGTCGTCGGTCGCCGCCTCATGATGCGCCGAACGCCACAGCGTGCCGTCGCGCAGCCGCCCGCCGCCTTCGACGGCATAGCCGCCATAATCGCGGAAATTGTGGATGCCGGCCAGTGGCAGGACTCGCTCGGCAATCATCATCATTCTCCTGTAAACACCGGGGGACGCTTTTCGACAAAGGCATTGATCGCCTCGCGGTTATCCGCGGTTTCATGGACGATCGCCTGATAGGCCGCACTCAGTTCCAAAATATCGCTCATCCGGCTGTGCTGCGCCTCGCGGAGCAGGCGTTTTGTCAGGCGCAGCGCGCGCGGCGGGTTGCAGACGATCCGCTCGGCAATGGCGATTGCACGGTCGAGCAGTTCCGCATCGGGCACGACGTCCGTAACCAGACCATATTCCTTTGCCTGGGCCGCGTCAAAGCGGTCGCCGGTCAGGAACAGTTCGGCGGCGCGCGGATAGCCGAGTATCTTCTGGAGCAGCCATGCCCCGCCGTCGCCGGGAACGATCCCTACCTTGATGAAGCTGCACGCGAATTTCGCGCTCTCGGCGGCAATGCGGATGTCGCATGTGCA
>Ga0209050_1001678_pt1 | contig 22242 bp, 20 predicted proteins | sample Araplavi_mTSA_r2_FD_184276 | JGI IMG/M metagenome (GOLD analysis project Ga0209050, IMG submission 184276) | Arabidopsis root microbial communities from North Carolina, USA - plate scrape MF_Cvi_mTSA_r2 (SPAdes) (version 2) | ecosystem: Host-associated > Plants > Roots > Endosphere | place: USA... | reverse complement strand
CGTGCTGCATGTCAGGAAAAGGGAAGTCTCGAGGGCTGGGCCGAAGTGGCAGGAGGATGGCGATGAACTACCGGCAACTCAATGCAGAAGAGCGCAGTGCCCTGGCCGCCTTGCGGACGCTTGGGCTCAATCAGGCGGCGATCGCCCGCCAGCTCGGGCGCCACCGCAGCACTGTCAGCCGTGAATTGCGGCGCAACTGCGCGCCCTACGATGGTGGCTATCGCTCGGTGCGGGCGCACCAACGGGCTCATGCCCGGCGCTATCGGTCGAGGCGCAATAGCCAGTTTGGAGCAGCCGATTGGGCCCGCGTCGAAGAACTCCTGCGCGAAGAATGGAGTCCCGAGCAGGTCGCGGGGCATCTGGCTCGCGCCCGGGAACTGACGATCAGCCACGAGACGATTTATCGCTACGTGTGGCAGGATCTCAAAGCGGGAGGAACCCTGCATGTGCACCTGCGGTGCGCCCACAAACAATGCCGGAAGCGCTACGGTCGAAACGACAGTCGAGGCCGGCTGGCTGGGAAGAGAACGATCGGCGAGCGCCCCGCGATCGTGGAGCGGCGGACGCAGGTGGGCCATTGGGAGATCGACACGATGATGGGAGAAAGTCCGGGCCAAAGCAGCGACTGCATCTTCACATTGGTGGAGCGCAAAACCGGCTACGTGCGCATCGCGAAGTTGGCGGCACGGACCGCGGCTGAAGCGAACCGTGCATTAAGCGAACTGCTTGGGCCGCACGCCGGGCGGATCCTGACGATCACAGCGAACAATGGGACAAAGTTCCATTGGTACAGCCAGATCGAAGCGGAACACCCGGTGAAGTTCTACTTTGCCACGCCGCATCATAGCTGGGAGCGCGGAAGGAACGAAAACACCAACGGCCTCATTCGCCAGTACCTACCCAAAGGCCAGACGATGGCCGGGGTGACGCAAAGCCAATGCGACGCCAGCGCGGATCACCTCAATCACCGACCCCGAAAAAGACATGCCTACAAAACACCTCATCAATGCTTCCATGCTAGCAACCGATTTTGCACTGCAAAATTGAGCTCAGGCGACATTGGTGAAGTCGTTGTAAGCTCGTGCCATCTGTTGGGCCGCATCGGAAGGCGTAACACCACCGACCCCAGTAGCCAAGCCGGGACAAAAGACGTGAGAGCACGCTGAGCTGTCGGAACGGCTCACGCGCAAGACGGCACGCATGGCACGATAGGCGTTCGTTGGCTCGACGTGTTCGGGAAGCGTCATGGTGGGAGCGACGAGGAGATATGGTATCCGGCTGTGGCCAGTGTGAATCAAGACACTCGCGCCGACGGGAAGAAACCCTTCGGGACGCTGAGAGACGGCGTCCCGGACACGGCTCTCAATCTGTGGCCCGAAGAAAGAAACCAAGTCCCTGTCGAAGCCGCCGTCCATGAAGCCATAGCTGTTGGCAGGTGAGACGACGCAATGCTCTGCGAAAGCGAGCAGGTCTCCTTGCTGCACCTCGACTTCGGGGAACCGGGAGAACGCGGCCTGCAACGCAGCGGTAACCTCGGAGTCAGAATCGACAAGGTGGAGTTTCACGAGACGCGCGGCATGTCGCCTAACGACCCCAAGCTCAGCGACGATGGAAGGCTGGCGCGCTGGCTGCGCAAGCAGTCGGCGTGACTGCCTGAAATCGTTCGCCGCAGCGCCTGGTTAGGCGTTGCGGGCTGTTGGTGGAAGCTCATCTGCGGTGAAGGTGTGGCTGTGATAAGTCGCCCCTGCGAAGGACGCACCCTTCAACTGGGCGCCATCGAAACACGCCGCACAGATAGCGGCATCCTCAAATGAAGCGCCTCGTAAATCGGTAGCGCGAAAATCGGAAGATTTGACGTTGGAGCGTCGAAACGATGCTCCGCGGAGGTCGGCGGAATGAAAGTTGCCGGTGAGGAAACAATCGTCGAATCGCGCGTCGCGGAGACTCTGCCCGGAGAAATCGGAGCCGTCTGGAAAGTCGCCGCCGGAAAAATCGCGCTCGCCGGCGGTGTAGAGCGATAAGACCTCCGCGACGGTAAGCGCACGAATACCGATTGCAGGGTTTTGTTGCGGTTCGTTCACGGGAGAGACGTAGCAGGGCCTAACGACCTCAAGCTCAGCGACAGGCGGAGCCTGTTCGCTGGAGCGCATGGTTAGGCGACGTTCCAGTGAATCGGCGCATGACGATACTGCTCGGGGAGTTGTTCCTTCGCGGTCGCAATTGAGTCATAAACTTGATCCTGCTGGCACTCCCATTGGCTGTCGCAACTGAAACGGTAAACCTCTGAGGACCCCTCATACTGACACAGAGCCAAACCGTGGATGACAGCGGCAATGCCGCCCTGGGTATAGGGAATATCGCCGAATGGAGAATCCGACCACGCCCACTCCAAGACGACAGCATCATCGATGTGAGATGGAGGACGCATGTGAGTCGCCTAACGACCCCAAGCTCAGCGACGGCGGAAGGCTGGCGCGACGGCTGCGTAGGCGCAGGCGGTTGGAGCAGCCGGCGTGACTGCCTGGAGTCGTTCGCTGCAGCGCCTGGTTAGGCGATGCGGTCATTCGGAGATTCCTTTTGAGGCTCGCTGAGAATAACCCGCGGGACGAGGTCGGGCTGCTCTGAGTAAACGAGATAGAGCTGACCCGTGTCGGAGAAGTGGAACTCAACGATACCGTAACGCCAAATGCCCATGAGTGGGCGGCGACGAAATCCTCTGGCCTTGTCGTCGGGCTCTCCGAACCACGCGCGAAGGTGGTCGCGTGTAATGCCGAGACGCACACTGCCCAAGTCGCCCGACTGATCGAATCGGTCATACCAGCGTTGGAAGGCTGCACTCTGAGTGGGTATGGTGTCCGGCATTCGGAAGGTTTCTTGGACTTTCGTTCTCAGGACGCGCGAGCAACGCCTAACGACCCCAAGCTCAGCGACTGCGGAGGGCGGCGCAGACTGTGCGGGCGAAGGCGGTTGGGGGTGGACCGCAGAGCGGTGGGTGTGGTCAAAGGGTCGGTGGTTGGCCGGTTGGACGCGGCGGGAGCACAGGCTGTGACGCCCGGAGCTGTTCGCTGCAGCGCCTGGTTAGGCGTTGCGGGTGTTGGGATTGGATCGTCATGTCAGAGTTCGAGCCCTTTCTTCGGCTTCCTCTTTTGTGGTGGCGACGAATGGAGGTGAGAGGCTGCAATCTGCTGCTTTTGCACGCTGCCGTTCAGATAGAGCCTCCTCTCGAGTTCGATACGGGCCGCAGGGAATCGCCTGACCGCCATGCACACGAAAGCCAAACCAATACTGGGGCTCAAAAGTCTCTGCGCTCATGCTCGGGATTCTGGATTAATTGAGATCCGATTTAAGAGTGCGCGTAGCAACGCCTAACGCCCCAAGCTCAGCGACGGCGGAAGGCTGGCGCGACGGCTGCGCAAGCAGCTGACGTGACTGCCTGGAGTCGTTCGCTGCAGCGCTTGGTTAGGCGACGTTGTGATCATCGGCTTGTATGAAGCTGTCGACATTCTCTTCAAGCATCGAGCGATACTGGCTGACAAAGTAATCGATCGCGGCAGATTGGTTTTGGCGCGCCTCTGGATCGGCCGCCACCATGCAGTGCGCATTGTAGCGCGCAGCAGCGTACATGATGACAGCACTGATTCGAGAAGTATTGTGGTTGGCAGTCAGATCGTTTGCCAAGTGGATGAATCGATCCGCTAGATCGAAGAATTCCTTCGGTACAGGTTCTTGGTCGGAGTCCATCGGCATTGATTACGCGGAACGTGCGAAGTCGCCTAACATCCTATTGAGCTGGCGGCGGGATGGACATTTCATTGGGGTATACCTTCGAGACGCACTCGATTTACCGGGTGTTTGGATCGAAATGCAAGGGGAAAGCGGGGATTGCTTTCCGGCCGTCAGTCGGCATATGAATAGTAAATGCTCTTTTCTTTCATATGCCGATTGGCCGCCGATGCGAGGGCGGGTTCATGACTGGGCCGGCCGGTAAACCGCGCCGTCTGGAAGAACAGCTTCGCCAGGCCTGCCGGCTGCGGCAATACTCGTTGCACACCCGAAGGGGCTTACTTACTGGATGTGGGCGCGCCGCTTTATTCTCTTTCACGGCAAGCATCACCCCAAGGAAATGAGCGCGGCCGACATCACCGAATTCCCCCCCATCCTGCCACCGCCCGCGAGACGTGGCTCCCAGCACCCGAATGCAGGCGCTCAACGCCCTCGTCTTTCTCCAAACACATCCTCGGCCGCGAGCCCGGGGAATTCGAGGGGCTGGTGCGGGCCCGGCGGCCGAGCAAGGTGCCGGTGACATGATTTATACGCAGGTGCTGAATAACCCGAGGCTGGGGGTGCGCTCGCCGTTGGATTGAGGATCGGGGAGATTGTGGATTGCGGCGCGGCCTCGCGCATCCGGCGGCAAGGGTGGATCCGAATTCCTCCCGGCGGCCCTGTGCGACACCGCTTGTTTTCCGTTTCAATCGCCGTAGCGTCGCCCTTCCCACTTTTCTCCGCTTTCCCATGATCGATCTCGCTTCTCTTCCCGACGCTGCTGGCCACTTTGGGCGCTATGGCGGCATGTTTGTGCCCGAGACGTTGATGACCAACTTTCTCGAGCTCACCGCCGAGTACGAGCGAGCCAAGGCCGACCCCGCTTTTCAGAAGGAGCTGAACTACTACCTGCGCGATTACGTGGGCCGCCCGACCCCGCTGTATTTCGCCGAACGCCTCACGCAGGAGCTCGGCGGCGCGAAGATTTACCTCAAGCGCGAAGACCTCCTCCACACCGGCGCGCACAAGATCAACAACGCCCTCGGCCAGATCCTCCTCGCCCGGCGGCTCGGCAAAAAGCGGATCATCGCGGAAACCGGCGCCGGCCAGCACGGCGTAGCCACCGCGACGGTCTGCGCCCGGTTCGGCTTCGAGTGCGTGATCTACATGGGCGAAGTCGATATGGAGCGCCAGGCGCTGAATGTCGCCCGCATGAATTTCCTCGGCGCCAAGGTGGTGCCCGTCACCGCCGGCCAGCGCACACTCAAGGAAGCGGTCTCCGAAGCGATGCGCGACTGGGTCACCAATCCGCGCGATACGCACTACATCCTCGGCAGTGCCCTCGGCGCCCACCCCTTCCCCATGATCGTCCGCGATTTTCATCGAGTGATCGGCGACGAAGCCCGCCGCCAGATCTTGGAAAAAGAAAACCGGCTGCCCGATCTGCTCGTCGCCTGCGTCGGCGGCGGCAGCAATGCGATCGGCCTCTTCTGGCCTTTCCTGGGCGATGATTCCGTGAAGATGCTCGGCATCGAAGCCGGTGGCCACGGTATCGTCGAAGGCCAGCACGCGGCGCGTTTCCAGGGCGGCAAACTCGGCGTGCTCCAGGGCACCAAGACGTGGCTGCTCGCCGATGATGACGGCCAGATCCAGCTCACCCACAGCGTCAGCGCCGGGCTCGATTATGCGGCCGTCGGTCCCGAGCACGCGCACCTGCGCGAGGCTGGCCGCATCGACTACGACTACGCCACCGACGACGAAGCCCTCGACGCTTTCGCCAAGCTCAGCCGCTGGGAAGGCATCATTCCCGCGCTGGAAAGCGCCCACGCCATCGCCGGCGTGATCAAGCGCGCCCCGCAAATGCGCCCCGATCAGCTGATCATCGCAAACCTCAGCGGCCGCGGCGACAAGGACGTGGCGCAGGCTGCGGAGTTCCTGCTGAAGAAGCAGGGGTAGTTGCCGCGTCTCTCGCCCACCGCCCCTAACACAGCGGCGGTGGGATGCGGCGTGGCCAAGCTCCGAGCCAACCCTTACCGTCAGCGCACGTCCCCTCCCCGACAGGATTTTCCTGAACTCCCCCGGCACGGCTGACGCTTGTCAGGTTGCGAATTATCGTTATGAAAAGTCCCATGCCTGCATCGATCTCTCCGGAGGCCGTCCGAATCCTTCGGCAGTCCATCCACGATGGCTTGGGCCAACAGCTTTTCGCAATCCAACTCATGGCCAAGCTTTTGGCCGACGATCTGCATGCCCGGCAGGCGCCCGAAGCCGAAGCCGCCACGCGCCTGCTGGAGGCGCTCAGCGAAGAAGCGCGCCTGCTCGGCGAATTTCGCAAGCAGATCACCGCTCTCGCCCTTCCTGTAGAGTAGGGCGGGAAATCCCCCGGCGGCAGCGTAACGCGATGCCCTCCAAGGCGGGCGTGTGCGCAAGTTGGAGGGCATCGCGTTGCAATGCCGGACCAGCAATTTCGCCTCCCGGGCCCCATCCACTTGGGATGCCGGACTCTGAAGCCCACTGCCGGTCGATTTCCCGGGATTTCCCGCACTTTCCCCTAGCTAGGGCCTACCGCGACGCTTTAGCGTGACCGACCCTTATGCGTAGTATGACCGGCTATGGCCGCGGCGAAGCGTCCAGCAACGGCAACAAATTCAGCGTCGAACTCAATTCCGTAAACCGGAAGCAGAACGACGTGCTTGTCTCCCTCCCCCGCGAACTCGCCGAGCTCGAAGCCCGCGTGCGCGACCTGGTCAATACCGAGGTCTCCCGCGGCCGCCTCACCGTCGTCGTCGCCCACCACGCCGGCGCCGGCTCCACCCAGCTCGCCCTCGATCGCCAGCTGGCCAAGACCTACTACGACTCCATGCTCGCGCTAAAAAAGGAGCTCGGCGCCACCGGCGAAATCAGCATCGAAACCGTGCTGCGCGCCCCCGGCGTCCTGCGCATCCCCGAAGAGCAAATCTCCGTCGATGACGCCTGGCCCCACGTGGAAGCTTCGCTCAAGACCGCGCTCAAGGAGCTCGTCAAAATGCGCGAGCGCGAGGGCAAACACCTCGCCAAGGACCTCATCCACCGGCTCAAAACCCTGCGCGAATGCGTGCGCCAGGTCCGCACCCTGCAGCCCAGTGTGGTGAAGCGTTACCGGCAGAATCTCCAGGAACGCATCCAGAAAGCCGGCGTCGATCTCGGCCTCGACGACGAACGCCTGCTCAAGGAAGTCATCGTCTTTGCCGACAAGTGCGACATCACCGAGGAGCTCACCCGCCTCGAAAGCCACTTCGCCCAGTTCGCGCATCACCTGCGCAAAAACGAACCCGTCGGCCGCACGCTGGAATTCATGAGCCAGGAAATCGCCCGCGAATTCAACACCATCGGCGCCAAGGCCAACGACGTGGAGATTTCCCAGCTCGTCGTCACCTGCAAAGCCGAACTGGAAAAGATCCGCGAACAGCTTTCGAATATCGAATGAGACACTCCCGCCGCGGTATCCTCTTTGTCATTTCCGCCCCCTCCGGCGGCGGCAAGAGCACCCTGCTCCAGCTGCTCAAGCCCAAGGCGGATTTTGTCTACTCGGTCTCCTGCACCACCCGCCCGCCGCGCCCCGGTGAAGTGCACGGCAAGGACTACTACTTTCTCTCCCCGGAGGAGTTCGAGCACCGCATGCTCATCGGCGATTTCCTCGAGCACGCCCGCGTGCACAATCACCGCTACGGTACCCTGCGCGAGACGGTGAATCAAAGCCTGCGCGCCGGGGACGACGTGCTCATCGATGTCGACGTGCAGGGCGCCGCCGCCATCCGGCACAATGCCGACGGCGAAATCCGCCAGTCGCTTGTCGATGTCTTCCTCATGCCGGCCAGCTTGCAGGAACTCCGCCGCCGTCTGCTCAAGCGCGGCACCGAAAGCGACGAACAACTCGAGCTGCGCCTGCGCAATGCCGTCGCCGAAATGGCCGAGTGGCAATCGTACCGCTACATCATCCTCAGCGATCAGCCCGAGGATGATTACGACAACTTCCGCTCGATCATGGTGGCCGAACGCATGCGCAGCCACCGCATGAGCCTTTCCGGGGAATGAGCGCGCCGGTCGTCATCGTCGGTGTGACCGGTTCGATCGCGGCCTACAAAGCCGCCGATCTCGTCAGCCGCCTGGTCAAGGCCGGCTGCGAAGTCCACGTCGCCATGACCCGCAACGCGCAGCAATTCATCACCCCGTTGACGCTGCAAACCCTCTCGCGCAATGCCGTGATGACCGACGTCTTCGACGGCACCGCCGGCTGGAAACCCGGCCACGTCGATCTCGCCGACCGCGCCAGTCTCCTGCTCATCGCCCCTGCCACGGCCAATACCCTCGCCGAGCTCGCCGTGGGCCTCGCGAGCAACCCCATCACCGAAATCGCCCTCGCCACCTTGGCCCCCCTGCTCATCGCCCCCGCGATGAATGGCAAAATGTGGCTCCACCCCGCGACCCAGCAAAACGTCGCCACCCTCAAAACCCGCGGCGCCGAATTCATCGGCCCTGAAGAAGGCCTCCTCGCCTGCGGCTACGAAGGCTTGGGGCGGCTTTGGAACGTGGAAGGCATCGTCGCGCGTACCCTGGAGCTGCTGCGCGCGAAGGCGTGATTTGTGATTTGTGATAGGTAGGTCGTGGGGGGGCGCGCTCTTTCGCGCTGGATCGTTACGGATCTCCCTTCGCCTTTGGCGATCGGTTGGCTAGCCTCGGCCTATCCAAGCTCCCCATGCGCCCGTACTCCCTTCTCGCCTGTGCTCTTTGGATTAATCTTTCGTCCCTTGGAAACGCAGAGGAAGCCTCCTTCTCCGACATCATCCCCACGGGAGGAAACCCGCACATCCTCGATACCTCCGATCAACGAGGACCATTCAAGCGTTTCGTTGCGACCTGGCCAAAGTCCCTCCCCAGCCTCGGCCACGACCTCATCTACGACCTGCGTGAACAGATGGAAAGCTGCGGCGTTCGCCTCGGCCCCAAAGATCTCGCCCTCTACTCTCCCGACACCCAACTCATTTACGTCCGCACCAGCCGGGAGAATCTCGACCTGATTAAGACCCTCTTCGAAGGGCACAATCACGGTCTTCAAGGCTATGAGGTAAAATTCATCATTTCCCGTGGTGATCCCAATCAACCTTTCGTCACCTTTTCCCTGGCAAACGTGAGCGGAAACACCGCGGAGGTGACGCTGACCGTACCCGGCACGACACCCGCCGAGCGCAAGCTCAAGTGCGAAATCGTCGTGGGCCCCGACGGCGAAGCCGCAGATTTTAACATCACCGGCCGACTGCCGATTTTAGAAGAAGACATCTCCCTCAGCATCAGCTCGACCGGCCCAATCGGCCCGCCTTGCAAAATCTTCGAGCGGATCGGTCAAACTCCGTTGCGGCTCGATCTGCAAATCACGCCGAGATACACGCCGGAGCAGTTGCGCCAAACAAAGGAGTGGCGCGCCCAAACGCTTCCGAAAATCGAGGATGAACTCGTGCAATGATCGGCGGATAAGTCGGGAGTGGCAAATGATCCTACCCGAGCGCCATCCCACCGCCTCTGACATAGCGGCGGAAGGCGAGCAACGCGGCTGCGATGCGGCTCACCCGGAAATACCAATCACGAGTCACGAATCACCAGTCACGCGTTCCACCCTCAAGGCTGGCCGCAGAATTTGAACACAAACAGCTCCGTCGCGTTTTCCTCCGCGTAGTACAGCTTCAGCGCGCCGTCGCGGTTGCGGATGTCCGTCGGTACGGCGCAGCTCGCGCGGCGGCCGTGGACCTGGTGAATGCCGAGATGTTCCTGCGCGTAGAGTTCGCCCCAGACTTCGCCCCGCACGGCCTTCTTCGCGCGCTCGATCAGGAGCTGCGCAAGGTCGTCCGATTCCATCTCGGTATACGTCACCTTGAACGCCGCCTCGATCATCCCGTAATCCTGCCCCGGATCTTCCGCCAAACTCGGCGTCGGTTTCTCCGCCCAGGTGCCCGTCACGACCCCCACCCGCACCCGAGCGTCGAAGCCCGCGTCGCGATTCAGTTTCGACAGCGTATTGATGGCCACCCGCAGGCGGCCAAACGGCGGGACCTCGAACGTCAGGTAAACGTGATCGATCTTTTCCGGATCGGGCGAGGTCTCGCGCTCGGCGGCGTAAGGCACGCCGGTGACATGGACAAATTTGGGCGGTGAACTGCGGATCTTCTCAAAAAGCAGCGTACGGGCGTCTGGGCGACGAGGAGGCATTTAAAGGCGGTGGGGGGATGCAATCACTTTCGCTTTGTGCCGACCACCGAGCGGCCACTGCGACCACGTTTTGGGGTTTTCTTTTTGGTGGTTTGAAGATCCGTGCGGTGCTCGATTTTCTCGACCTTGCCGTGCGCCAGGTACTTTTGGCGGATGACTTCCAGCATCGCATCGCGCTGCAAATACAGCCGCTTCGGCTTGCGCGGCTTGGCCCGGCTCAGCGCGTAAGCGGTGATCAGCGGCAGCGTGATCGTGGAATCGCAGTAGCACACCACGCAGTCCGGCAGATTGTCGGGGTCGATCTTGCCCCAGCTCACCGCTTCGCCCGGCGTCGCGCCGCTCAGGCCACCCGTATCCGGACGCGCATCCGTGCACTGTAGGAAATAGTCGTGCCCGCGCTCTTCGATCCCCATCACCTCCTGGATCTGCGGCTCGGTCTGGAGCATGAAATTCTTCGGCGACCCACCGCCGAGGATGAACACACTCGACGTCTCGCCCGACGATTTCGCCGAGTACACGATCGCGGCGGTCTGGTTCACATCGCGGTTCACATCGAGCATCAGCTTCGAGTCGCGCAGCGACATCGCGGCGACATTCATCCCGATGGAGGAATCGCCCGGTGAGCTGGTGAAGATCGGCACACCGTATTGATAAGCCGCGCTCAGCACGCTGGTTTCTTTAATTCCCAGCTTTTTCTCCCGCTCATACACGTACTTGCCGAGCAGGTAGTGGAATTCATCCGTGCCCATCGTCTTCTGGAAATCCGGCAGCTGGATCACCTGGCGCACAAACGCATCGGTATCGAGCAGCACATCGTAGTCGAAGAGCACGTCGTAAATGCGGATGACCCCGTCGTGGCGCAGCTCCACATCATTCAGGAAAGGCGACCCGGCATAGAGCTCCATGCCCAGGCCGTAGTGCAGATCGTGGTACAGATTCGCCCCCGTCGAAATGATCCAATCGACAAACCCCGCCTTGAGCAGCGGCACGATCGCCGCCTTGCCCAGGCCCGCCGGCGTCAGCGCGCCGGTCAGCGACATGCCCACGGTGCCTTCGCCCGCGATCATCTTATTCGTGAAAAGGCGGCAGGCCTCCGCGAGGCGGGCGCCATTGTACGCTTTGAAAGCGGTATCGATCAGTTCATCGACCTTCATCCCTTTGCGGATGGGAGCGGGCAGGAGACGCGGAAATTTCTTATTAAGCGTGGACATCGGAAACGGGCGCCGAGAGTAACCCGCATCGCGCCCGTGCCAAGCCCCGGTCCGCAGAAAGTGAAATGCCCCTCCGCGCATTTACCGCCCCGCGGCGGCATTGATTTGCCGAAGGCCCCGGCTTCCCCGTACAAGCGCGCCGTGCCTCGCGTCCTCATTCCATCCGACAATCAGGATTTCGCGCGTTACCTCGCGCAGGCTTATCAACGCGCCGGCTGGGAAGCCGCCGTCGGCACGGGCAATTTCGACCTCGCCACCGCCCAGTACGACCTCGTGCATTTCCAGTGGCCCGAGGAACTCTGCCAGTGGCTCCCGCCCAGCGATGCGCGCCTCGAGGAAATGCTCGCCCGCGTCGATGCCTGGCGCCAGACCACGCGCCTGGCCATGACGGTGCACAACCTCGAACCGCATCGCGACGTGGGCAACGCGAACTACCGCCGGCTCTACGAGGCCTTCATCCCGCGCATGCACCTGCTCGCGCACTTCACCGAGACCTCGCGCGACGCCATGCTCCGCGCCTTTCCCGCCAGCCGCAGCGCGAAGCAAATCGTCACCGGCTACTTCTCGCTCAATCACCTGCGCAACCCACACGCCAGCGCCGCCACCCTGCGCGAAGCCGCCGGCTTCACCTCGGAAGATTTCGTCCTGCTCGTCTTCGGCGGCCTGCGTGAATGGGACGAAGTGCAACTCCTCATGCGCGGATTCGATGCCGCCCAGGTCTCGCGCAAACGCCTGCTCATGGCCGGCCGCTACGATGAACCCGGCCCCATCTGGCAGCAGCGTTTCCGCCGGTGGAACTTCCGCCGCTGGCTCCACACCCGCGGCGCGAAAATCGTCACCGGCTACATCCCCGACGACGCCGTCCACCGCATCGTCGAACCTGCCGACGCTCTCGTCCTCCCCCGCTTCCGCGCGCTCAATTCCGGCCTCCCCGCCCTCGCCGCGACCTTTGGCAAAACCATCATCGTCCCCCGCTGCGGCGCCTACCCCGAGCTTTTCGAAGGCACGCAAAACCCCGTCTACACCCCCGGCGACGCCCGCGACCTCGCCCAGGCCATCGAAAACGCCGTCCACCTCGACCGCGCCACCGCCGCCGCCGAAAACACCCGCCTCGCCGCCCTCTGGAGCTGGGACACCATCGTCCAGCGCATCGTCACCACCCTGGCCCGTTAAGCCACCGATTCAGATTTCGCGCGGCAGCACCCCGTGGCTCAGGCAGCCCTCTGCGTGAGATGAAAAGATACCCTGCGCCAGCAGGCGCAGGCATTTGTCGTTTCACGCAGGGGCTGCGTGAACCACGACCTGGAAGCCCCGCCCAATCCGCAATTCCTAAATCTTAACTCCTAATTCCCAAATCCCCCTACCCCTTCACCGCCGCCACATACGCCTCCGCCCGCGCCCTGAGCCCCGCCCAATCCCGCTTCTTCAAAATCTCCTTCGACACCAGCCCCGACCCCGCCGCCAGCGCCACACTCCCCGCGTCGAGAAAACCCTTCGCCGTCTCCGGCGTCACCCCACCGGTAGGAATGATCTGCAGCATCGGCAGCGGCGCGAGCACGTTCTTGATGTACCCCGGCCCGACCGAATCCGCCGGGAAAAGCTTGATGAAATCCGCCCCGCTCTCATGCGCCATCAGCATCTCCGTCGGCGTAAACGCCCCCGACAAAATCGGTTTCCCGTAGCGGTTCGCCAGTCGGATCACCTCCGGCTTCGTCACCGGCGTCACGATGAATTCCGCCCCCGCCAGGATCGCCGCCCGGCACGTCTCCGGATCGAGCACACTCCCCACCCCGATCAACACCTTGCGCCCAAACCGCACCGCCACATCCCCCACCACCTGCAACGCATTCGGCGTCGTCATCGTCACCTCCATCGCCGTCACCCCCCCCGCATAAAGCGCCTCCGCCGCCTCGATCAATTGATCGGACGAATCCGCCCGAATAATGGCAATCACGCCCGGCTCAAGCAGGCGCCGAATGATGGTGGTTTTTTGCATGGAGAAGAGGGAGGCAGCTTCTTCCAAACCACACTCCCCATCCCCTCGTCCACGGAAAAGAGGAGCAGCCTAGATGGTCTTGAAGCGGGGATCGGTCAGGGGATTGATCGTGATGCCTTTAATCTTTGGGCGGGCCTTGAAGGCACCGGTGGCGAAGTAGCTGTCAGTATCGGCGGTGCCGGCAATCGTCAGACTCTTCACCGTACTGGCCACACCGCCCACGATGGAATCATCGGCGTCTTTCAACGTCGCATCGTCGGTCGATAAACCGGCGCCGATGATCGCGGCGATCGCTTTGCCTTTGATCGACACGGCCCCCATGCTGCCCGCGGTAAATTGATCGTCGCCTCCCCCAAAGACCCGGTCGGCACCGAGGTCAGCGCCCGCGAGAACGGTCGAGTGGATCACATCTCCCGTCACGATGAGCGAAGCGATCGAACTCGCGCCGATCGTCGCGTCCAGCAGCCCTCCGCCCTGGCCAACCCGATCCACATTCACACTCACCGGTCCCAACGCCCCGAGCAGACGCAGATCGCCACTCAAATCGCCGCCGACGATTTTCAAGCCGGCCAGCGCCGGAGTTTTTCCCAGCGTCTCGGGCGGGGTGAGCACAGTGATGGAGCCGGTGAAATCGCCACCCACCAGCGTGACCTGCCCCACACTGCGGGCCGTGATCTGCCCGCCAAAATAACCGCCTGGTCCGATGAAATCTTCCCTCACCGTCACGTTACCGATCCGGCCCAGCGTATGGATCTCGCCTCCAAAACTGCCCCCGCTGATCGTCAGGCCGCTCAGGGCCGCAACTTTCCCCAGCGTCTCCGCCGAAGCCGTGGAAGTCAGTGAACCGATAAAATCGCCGTACCCGACGCTCATTGGGCCGAAGCTGGCCGCGGTTACATCGCCCTCGAAGCTACCCGTTTTGACCGTGATCCGGCCGATGGCCCCGGCGCTTTGGATCTCGGCCGAGAGATTGCCCGCGACGACCGTGATCGTGCCAAAAGCCGCCGCGTGGAGGTGCCCCGCCACGTTGAAACTCGTCAATGCGGCGATGCTCTGCGGGGTATCGAGCACGGTACCCGGGAAAAACTCGCCCACATACAGCGACAGTCTATCGGCAGCCACTCCTCCGGTCATGATTTCGCCCGAGCGAAGCGAGGCCAGACTGATCGTCTTCACCGCGCCACTCGCCACAAAGCCGCCCCCGTCGAGCTGCGCGACTCGGGCATTGAAGGTCCCCAGGCCCCCGTCCACCTGCACCTCGCCGATGGAGACCGTTCCGTCGCCGATCCCCGGAGCGCGTTTCACGGCGACACTCAGCGAACTTTTGGCATCGGCGCCGCTGAGCAGAATCTCGGAAATATCCGCAGCGTCGATCGCATCCCCGACCAGCGAGACCGTGCTCGTCCCTTTCCCGGTCAGCTTCACCAGGACCTTGTCGTGGTTGGCGTCGAAGAACACGACGGGGTGTTTGGCATCGAGGGTGAATGCGTGCACCGGCGCCGCATCATCGTGCAGGATCGTTCCCATCGCGCGTGCATCGGCGAACGTCGCGTGGGTGGCTTCCGACAGGTTCAGGAAAAAAGTCTCATCCCAGCCGCCCTCGTAGAGGGTATCCCCACGGAGCCCGACGTAGATCGTCTTGCTGGTCTCGCCGGGTTGGAACGTGATGAGCGTCGCGTCGTCGTAGCTCGTCCCCACGGCGACCAGATAGGTGCCCGCCGGCAGATAATCCCCGGGGCTGATCGCGGTGCCATTTTCGAGGCTGTACCGCATCGTGACCGGCTCACTGCTCGGGTTCGACAGCGTCACGGTGAAGGCCATGGGCATGAGCCCGCTGTGACCTTCGCTCGCGCTCGCATCGGCCACCGAAATCGTCGGCACCGCATCGTCGTTCAGAATCGTCCCCGTCGCCTGCTGGACCAGGAAGTCCGCATTCGTGGCGTTGGACAGGTTCAGGTAAAAGGTCTCGTTCGCCTCAAAAACCGAGTCTCCGTGAACCGCGATGCTGATCGTCTTGCTCGTTTCTCCCGGCTGGAAGGTCAGCGTTCCGCCCAAAACTTCATCGTAGTCGGACGTGATATTCGCCGTGCCCAGGCTGGTGCCGTAATTCAGGGTGACCGGCAGGGTCGTCTCTCCGGACAAAGTCACCGTGAACACGACGGCACTCGTGCCCGTGTGGCCCTCCACCACCGAGGCGTCGCTCACGGAGAGCAAAGGAGTTCCATCGTCATTTACAATGGTGCCGGTATACGAAGAGGTCGCGCCCAGATCATAGGCGTCGTCCTCCGCCAGAGTCAGGGACACGGTCTCGTTGAGTTCGTAAGCCGTATCGCTGGTCGGCGACAGCGAGATACTCACGGTCGCCGCATTGGCCGGAAAGGTGACCGTCCCAAACCCGCTGCTAAAACTGGCCGCGCCGGTCTGCGTGTAATCACTGCCGAAGGCCGCCGTTCCCCTCACCTCGAACTTGACCGTGAGCGGTTGGCTCAGATCGCCCGTGCGGTTAAACCTATAAACAAACGCGCTCCCACTATCCTCTCCCAGCGAGTCCGCGGGCAGGGCGGCGAGCGAGACGGCGCCCACCTTCGCGCGGTAAACGACATCGTTCCCCGTCCCCCCGGCATAAGTGATCGTGCGATGTCCTCCGAGGGAAACCACAGCGCCCTCGTTCTTCCCATCGAAATGACCCGTGGTCGCTTCGTTGGAAATGTTTTCGACGAAGGTAAAGGTGGCTTCCGGCGGCAAGGAAGCTTGGCTATTCACCGTCAACTGCGCGGACGTGATCGTGAGCGCACCAGTGACCACCAACCGCTCGTAGACCGTGGCACTGGTCACATCGAAGACAAAACCCGCCGGTCCTGACAGGGTCAGCGCGTGATCGATCTTAAGCGTTTGATAGGATTCCGGGCTGATCTCGCTACTGATCCGCACACTTCCACTATTAGTATCGCCGATGGTCACGGTCTGCGCCGTGATCCGGTCCAGATCGGTATCGGTCAGCACCAGGTTCGAGCCCACAGCCGCGGACCCGAGCACGATCTGCCGGCCTGCCGTCAGTGGCTTCAGGCCCACATTTCCCAGGGTGGCCACGATCGTCGCAGGCGTTTCGAAATCCATCGTATCGGCCGTCAGGAAAATGTCGCCGTTGGCGGACGCGAGGGCGCCGTGGACCTCGACACCGAAGCCGCCTGCTCCCAGGATTTCGATCTTCCCTTTGCCGGTGGCCTGGACGCTTGAGCCGGCAAAAATACCGACACCCGTGGCGCCCGGCCAGGAACCGGCACCCACCGTACCCGAGATCGAAATATCGCCCCCTCCGGTGGTCGTAATCGCCGCGCCGCCATCATTCGCGGAGCTGCCGACCTGAACGGCATAACTATTGATCTGCCCGGCCCCATTGCCATTGGCCCGCAGGGTGATATTGCCATGGTTCGACGTCAGGCTCGAGCCCCCCTGGAGCACGATATCGAGAGCCGAGGTAAGGGTGATGGAACCCAGGCCGCTCGTCGTCAGGTCGCTATTCCCATTGGCCAAAGTGAGATGCTGGGTGACTCCGGTGGAATCGATGACCAGGCTTTTGTCCGCGGGAAGCGTAATCGGGGCCTGGATCGCAATGCCGCTCCCACCCACCAGCGACAATCCTGCCGCGGCCGGAGTCAGGGCTGCGCTTACCGTGATCGCCCCCACATTGGCGCCCCCGACGATGATCGAGCCGGCGGTGACGTTGTCCAGCATGCTATCGGGAACGACAAAGACGCCGGCCGTCGAAATCACCGGCGCACCCAGATCGATCGGGAAACCCGCGGTCAACGGGCGCAGCGTCACGTTACCGGTCCCGGCATTGAGACTGGTGAAGCCGATGTGGTCTCCGATCAGGTTGATCTTCCCGCCCTGGGTCGCGATCGTCCCGGCGGTGGTAATGCTCGCGGAGATCTGCGCGACACTGCCGGCGCCGGTCAGCGTGATATCTCCGCTCTCCGTTTTGATTGCGCCGGGGCTCCGGAGGGCGACCCAGATGCCCGCAAGTCCACTCTGACCGATCACTTCCCTGGAGTAACCCTCGATGCTGATCGGCGCGCTGCCACTCGTGTGGATGAAAAGATTGTTCAGCAACGACACGCCCCCTGTGCCCGCGGCATTCGGCGGCGGCTGCGCGACATTCGCCTCGGCAATCGTCCCGTAAATCGAGATGCCGGTATTCGAAAAAACTTCAGTCGAGCCCGAACCGCCAGTGCTGCCGAGATACACTCCGCCGAGTCCATTGTAGCTATCCCCGCCGGAGCCACGGATGCCGATGGCGCCGGTGCCGGTGGCCAGGAAGTTCGAGCCCACCTCAGACGCGACTCCATAGTGCGTAGCGGTGGCTGTGTCGTCGCCGCCCGAACCCGCCAGCGAAATATTCCCCGCGCCGGTGGTGCGAAGATTCGCTCCGGCATTCGCCGAAAACCCGCCGATTCTGATTCCGTCGAAATTCCCGGCCACCGTGCCCGTCGGATTGGCCACCAGCGTGATGTTTCCATCCACCGCGGAAAGTTCAGCCCCTTGGGCCACGATGATATTCCGGCTCGCGCCGAGGGTGATACTGCCCGCGCCGGAGACCGCCAATTTCGCATTTGCTCCAACGCTGATCGTATCCAGTCCGAGGCTGCCGCCATCGTTGAGGAGATCGACATCGAGTGAATTCCCGGAGGCGAAGGTGATGCTCCCGTTCAGGTTTACCTTATCGTTTCCGGTGTTGCCATTGATAGTCAGCGCCCCGGTGAAACCCGTCACGCTGCCCACGGTGAAGGTGTCATTCCCCGTCGCCCCTGCATCGGCCGCTTCGCCATTCAAAACGAGGCTGGTGATCGCCGCCACCGGGGTCGTGAACCGCGTCACACTCGCCCCATCAATGACCCGAAGGTTTCCGCCCGAGACATCGATCGTGTAAGTCCCGTGCGTCCCGATGGAGACAGCGCTTCCGCCATTGACCGCGATCGTCGCCGGGGCAATCCGGGCTTCCAAGGTCTCAATGGCCGCGAGCCTCGATTTGACCGGCCGGCGGGAGCCAATTGCCTTTTTCGATGACCGAGGGATACCGGGGAAGGAGGAGCCGTGGTTGAACATGCCTGAAGGGTGCGCGCGAGATACCCTTTGCCGTCCAAAAAACAAGTACATAACGGTATGTAAACTGGAAAGAAAAGCCGGGCGCTAGTGACCGGCACTCTGGGACTTGGGAAGCAAATTCTCGATCGCGCGACGATGGGGGGCAGTCAGCGGCAAGGCTTCGAGTTGGGCGTGGGCGATCCAGGACTGGCCGGGAGGCAGGGTTTTCGGCGCGGGGGCGATGTAGACGCGGAGTTTGATGCGGTGATTCGTGAAGGGGTACTCGGCGCGGTAGATGGGCTTGCTTTCGGACAACGAGTCGGCTTCCAAGAGGCGTGGGAGTTTCCAGAGGCCGCGCCAGCGGGGGCCGGGTTGTTGTTCGAGGAGGATCGCGCCGGGGCGGGTGATCCAGGCGCAGGGTTCGTCGAGTTCGACGGTTTTGGGGCGGGCCTTCTTAATCGGAAGGGTTTCGGGTTCGCTGGCAGCGCAGAAGGATTGGACGGGGCAGATGAGGCACTGCGGGTTGCGCGGGAGGCAGAGCAGGGCCCCAAGTTCCATCAGAGCGGAGGTGTGCAGGCGGCCGCCGCCACCTTTCGGGTTCCCGGGGAGCAAGGACTGGGCGGCAGCCCAGAGGCGGGCCTGGCCTTCTTTGGCGTCGATGGGCAGGCGCAGGTCGAGCAGGCGGGCGAGGACGCGGGCGATATTGCCATCGACCGTGGCGGCGGGGCGGTCGAAGGCGAAAGACGCGATGGCGCCGACGGTGTAACGGCCCACGCCGGGCAAGCTGGCGATGGCGGTGTCGTCGTTGGGGAGTTCGCCGACGAATTCAGCCACCACTTTTTGCGCGGCGCGGTGGAGATTGCGGGCGCGCGAATAATACCCGAGGCCCTGCCAGAGCGAGAGCACGTCGTGTTCATCCGCAGCGGCCAGGGTGGCGAAATCGGGGAAACGCGCGAGCCAGCGCTCGAAGTACGGGATCACCGTCGCGACCTGAGTCTGCTGGAGCATGAACTCCGAGACCAGCACGGCGTAGGGCGAAGTATTGCGCCGCCAGGGCAGGTCGCGGCCCTGCCGGCCAAACCACTCCGCGAGGGCGCGGCGGGCGGCGGCGGGTTCAGCGAGGACACGCGAGACTGGGCGCGCTTCGCCCGGCGCGGCTTCGAGGGTTTTGATTTTGAGCTTTGGATTTGTCGGCAAGAGCAGCGCACACTTCGGGGCCGTACCCGATGGCTTCAACTCAAAAGACCCTGCACACCTGCCCGCTCACCCCCGAGCAAGCGACCAAACTCCGCACGCTGATCACCGGCCGTGGCTGGGAATTCGCCGAGCGCCCGTACACGCTCTACTTTGCGCAGAAGGACAAACTCACCCTCGCGGTGTACGAAAAGGGCCCGAAGCTCGTGCTCCAGGGAAAAGGCACGGCGGAGTTCATCGAGTTCATCCTCGAACCGGAAATCCTCGGCGTGGCCCAGGCCGGCTACGAGGAAGTGCACGCGCCGGAAATGTTTTCCCCGCACTTCGGCGTCGATGAAAGCGGCAAGGGCGATTTCTTCGGCCCGCTCGTGATCGCCGGGTGTTACGTCGATGCCGACATCGCGCGCACCTTCATGGAAGCGGGCATTCAGGATAGCAAACGCATCGGCAGCGACCAGCGCATCCGCGAATTTGCCGCGCTCATCCGCAACACCCGCGGCGCCACCCAGAGCGTCGTCGCCATCGGCCCGGAGAAGTACAACCAGCTCTACGAAAAATTCGGCAACCTGAACCGCCTGCTCGCGTGGGGTCACGCCCGGGTGATCGAAAACCTGCTCGAGATCCGGCCCGACTGTCCCCGCGCGCTCAGCGATCAGTTCGGCAATCCACGCCTGATCAAAAACGCCCTGCTCGACAAAGGCCGCGCGATCGAACTCGAACAGCGGACCAAAGCCGAAAGCGACCTCGCCGTTGCCGCCGCCTCGATCCTCGCCCGTGAGCGCTTCATCGACTGGCTGCGCGCGGGCAAGACCACCTATGGCCAGGAACTCGGTCGCGGGGTCTCCGCCGCGGTCAAGGCCAGCGCCCGCAGTCTGGTCGCCGCCCATGGCCCCGCCATCCTGGCCAAGGTCGCCAAGACCCATTTCAAAACCGCCCACGAAATCGCCCCGGAACACTACCACCTGAAAGCCGCCGAAGGCCCCGGCGGAGAGTAGCGCCGGAGCAGGCCGGGTTCATTTCACCGCAAAGACGCGAAGAGCGCAGAGGGCCGCAAGGGAATGGGAGTCGCGAACCGACGCGGCTGTCACTCCGTGGTTCACGCAGCCTCCTGCATGAAATGAAAAGGATCACCCTGCGCCGGAAGGCGCAGGCACTATCGTTTCACGCAGGGCTTTGCGTGAACCACGAGCTCCCCCGCCAAGCCTGCAAAAGCCTAGCATTTCGTCAGGTTTTACCCGCTTTTCCCTTAGCGATCCTTTGCGCTCTTCGCGCCTTGGCGGTGACTATCCCGCCATCGTTTTCGCCAAAAACCCCACATTTCCGCCACTTTCGTGATAGCCCCCTCGGGCCGCGAGACCGTACAAATGAACGGAACATTTTCACTAACCGCTGCTTGCGTAATTTTCGCAGGGGATGTAAGGCACCTCAAATCTTATGGGCACACTTACGAAAAGGGAACTCGTAGTCGAGATTGCAAATGAAACCGGGCTCGTGCAACACCAAGTCTTCGAGGTGGTGCAGCGTACGCTCGACCACATCACCGACGCGCTCGCCAAAGGCGATACCGTCGAGCTCCGAAACTTCGGCATCCTCGAGGTGCGGCTGACCAAGCCGCGCGTCGGACGGAACCCGAATCAACCCGGCAGCAGCTTCGTCATCCCCGCTCGGGCGACGGTGAAGTTTAAAGCCGGCAAGATCATGCGGCAGAAGGTCTCGAAACTCTCCGCCGAATTGAAACGAGCGGAAGCCGACGGCGCCGAAGCCGCGACGTAGAGTTCCCACCCGCTTCGCTCACCCGAAGCAAAATTCGCAGGCGGCTCTTCCCAGCGCCGCCCGTTTGCCACTCACCGCGTGGATCGCGGATCATCGAGTCGTCCTGTGGATTCAGGACCGCAGCCACACCACACCCGCCCGCGCTGCATTTTTTTCTCTCGCGCCTCACGCAGGCAGTCGCGCGCCCGCTCGTCGCGCAGCGCCATGATGTGATGCGACGTGTCGTCGTCGCCGCTTTCCGTGCCTTGGGGGTGAAAAAAAAAGCGCGGCTGACCAGAAACGCGCCGTGGAACGGGCCGCTGGCCCGTTGGCCGAGGCGGCCCCTCATTGTAGAACCCGCGAAGCAGCACCCCGTGGTTCCGCAGCCCCCTGCGTGAAACGATCATGCCTGCGCCTGTGGCGCAGGGTGACATGTTTCATCTCACGCAGGGGCTGCGTGAGCCACGGGCTGACAGCCACGATCAATCCTCTGTTCACGAGGCTGCGCTCACGCGCAGTTGAGGTTTCCGGCGAGCCGTCGGAAACAACGGGCCAGCAGCCCGTTCCACCCGACACGCACCAAAGCATCCATGCGAGCCCGGCCCGCCGATACGAAGGCATGCCTCAGCTTCAGCAGAAAAAACGGCCCCAGCGTCCGCGGCAGAAACAGCCGCGCCAGCCTGGGCTCGAAGCGCCGATGAATCCCCCACCCGCCTCGTGGGCCAAAACCGGCGTGCACGAACCGAAGCTCCTCGGCCGTGTCGCACTGATCTCCGGCGGCGACAGCGGCATCGGACGCGCCGTCGCCCTGGCCTTCGCCCAGGAAGGCGCCGACGTCGCGATTCTCCATCTCAACGAACACCGCGACGCCAAAGAAACCGCCCGCGCCATCGAGAGCACCGGCCGCCGGGCCCTCGTGCTCGCGGGCGATATCGGCAGCGAAAGCTTCTGCCGGCGCGCCGTGGAGAAAACCGTGCGCACCCTCGGCCGGCTCGACATCCT
>Ga0209050_1001676_pt1 | contig 22247 bp, 21 predicted proteins | sample Araplavi_mTSA_r2_FD_184276 | JGI IMG/M metagenome (GOLD analysis project Ga0209050, IMG submission 184276) | Arabidopsis root microbial communities from North Carolina, USA - plate scrape MF_Cvi_mTSA_r2 (SPAdes) (version 2) | ecosystem: Host-associated > Plants > Roots > Endosphere | place: USA... | reverse complement strand
ACGCTTCATTTCCGGGGGATCGAGCTCCGGCTCCGCCGTCGCCGTCGCTGCGGGTCTCTGCACTTTCTCTCTTGGCACCGATACCGCCGGCTCCGGCCGTGTTCCGGCTGCATTCAATGAACTCATCGGCTTGAAGCCAACGAAGGGCGCCCTGAGCACCCGCGGGGTCGTGCCTGCCTGCCGCTCACTCGATTGCGTCTCGATTTTTGCCATCAGTGTTAGCGACGCCCAAGCGATCTTCGCCCAGGCCCGTGCCTTCGATTCCGCCGATGGGTTCTCCCGTCCATGGGTTCCCGCGAACGGCACCATCCATCGCATCGGGATTCCACGCGAAGACCAGCTCGAGTTCTGCGGCGACGACGCCATGCGGGCGCTCTTCGCCACCGCGCGGGAACGCTGCGCCGCCCTCGGCTACGAAATCGTCGAGATCGATTTCGCGCCGTTCCGCGACACGGCCACGCTGCTCTATGCCGGTCCTTGGGTCGCCGAGCGCACCGCTGCCGTTGGCGAATACCTCGACACTCATCCCGAAGTCGGTCATCCCGTCGTCCGACAGATCGTCAGCAGCGGCAAAAAATTCTCCGCGATCGAGACCTTCCGCGCCTCATACGAACTCGCCCGCCTGCGTCGCCTCGTTGAGCAGGAGTGGCGCAAGATGGATGCGCTCCTCCTGCCGACCGCGCCGACGATCTACACCGTCGAGCAGATGCTGGCCGATCCGGTGCAGCTCAATTCCAACCTCGGCCTCTACACGAATTTCGTAAACCTCCTCGACCTCAGCGGACTCGCCGTACCGGCCGGTTTCCGCCCCGATGGCTTGCCGCTGGGTGTTACTTTCCTGGGGCCCGCTTTTGCCGACGACGTCCTCGCTCAGCTCGGCGCGCAGTTCCTGGGTGAGCCTGTGCCAAAAGTCGCGGCCACCGAAGTGCTTCTCTCCGTGGTTGGCGCCCACCTCAGCGGCCAGCCGCTGAATCACCAACTCACCTCGCGCGGCGGCAAACTGGTCAAAACCTGTCGCACCGCTCCCGACTACCGCCTGTACGCCCTCGCGAATACCAAGCCCGCCAAACCCGGCCTCGTCCGCGCCCCCGGCTTTACCGGCCCCGGCATCGAAACCGAGGTCTGGAGTCTCAGCACGGCCGCTTTCGGTTCATTCGTGGCCGAGACCCCTGCACCCATGGGCATTGGCACCGCCATCCTGGAGGATGGAAGCGTGGTGAAAGGCTTCCTCTGTGAGACTGCCGCCCTCGACGGGGCCAAAGAAATCACCGAATTCGGCGGCTGGAGGGGCTATTTGCAGAGCCTGAAATAGAATTTTAACTCGCTCAATCTGAGGCGTTTGGTGGATTACGGTGAAAAAAGATCAAAAATCCGCTTGTCGTTACTAGACGACTGGTCTAATCATCCGCCAAGCAAATGAGCAATTCATCCGTCACCACCAAAGAGCGCATCCTCGATGCGGCTGAGGAATTGATGACGACGAAGTCTTTCCACTCCGTCGGCCTCAATGAGATCCTCACAGCGGTCAAGGTGCCGAAGGGCTCGTTCTACCACTACTTCGAGTCCAAGGAGCAGTTCGGCGTGGAACTTCTCAAGCACTACGTGGCCGAGGCAACCGCCAAAAAGCGGAAGATGCTTCTCTCCGAAGAACTCGACGTCAATCCGCTCGAGCGTTTCATCACTTACCTGAATGGCTCCATCGCGCGGATGCTGGAGAAGGACTGCCGACGTAGCTGCCTCGTCCTGAAGCTCTGTGCGGAAGTCAGCAGCATGAGCCCCGATATGCGGGATGTGCTCGCTGCGGGCATGCGCGACTGGCACGGCATTTTCGAACAACTCTTCCGTGAAGGCCAGGCCAAGGGGGCCATACGAGCCGACATCGATCCGAAGATGACCGCCGACATGGCGCACGATTACTGGATGGGCGCGCTTCAACGCATGCTCGCCGAGCAGAGCGTCGCCCCGTTGAAAACCGCAGTCGCCTTTTTCCGTACCTATCTCGCCCCCGTTTCCGCCTCTCCTTCGTAAATTTTTTTTGCCCGGTTTCTAGACGACCGGTCTAAACATCAGCTCTCGACCTAACTACTACTCGCCATGAAGACCACCCGTACCTCCGCCCAAACTCCGAGTTCCCGGCTGAATCTGGTGAAGAAATCCCTTCGCCAGCGGCTCGTGGAAGAATTCCAGCACGTCGTCCCTACCTCGGTCATCCGCCGGGCCGTGGACGACGCCGAAGAGCTCGCTCACGAGAGCGGGTTCCCGGCTCTCGTTTTCCCGGTGCTCGCCGAGGAAAAGGTCCGCCTCGTCTCGGCGGCCATCGTGCCCTTCGGCTTCACGCCCGATCATCAGCGGGCCGCGTAAGCCCCAACCCCCTCAGTTCGCCACGAAACTTCAACCACTTCTGCGATCATGAATACCCGTGTCTTTCTGCTCTATCTTGCCGCCGCGTTGCTGGCCCTGAGCGCCCTGGCTCACGCGGAACGTCCGTCCTCCGATGAAGTCGCCCTTCGTCTCGGTGTCGATGCCTGGTTGAACAACCGTGCTGCGGTTGCTCCGGCCGCGGTTTCGGCCTCGCTGAAAATGCTCTATCGCCCGGACGCAGTCGCGACTGAGCTGCTGAGCGGAGCGCCGAAAACGGCCATGGGTTGGACGGCTTACGTCGCACTGTGGCAACCGTTCTTCAGCTCGGTGTCTTCGTTCGCTGCGAAGCCGGCCAATGATCTGAAAATTTCCGTGCAGGGTGATCGTGCCGTGACCGACTTCAGCTTCGCCTCGCAGGGCGCTTACAAAGACGGCCGTCCGCTGACCTGTGCTGCAGCCGTGAACCTCAACTGGACTCGCACCGAAGGGGTCTGGCAGATCGCGCAGGAAGAACTGCGCCCGATCGAAAGTGGTCTCGTGCTCGAATCGAGCCGGTCCACGACCCAGCGGTAATCGCTGGCCGATAGCGGGCGCGTGGTGCGCCCGCTCCTTAACAAACCAATCAAGCCAATCCTATGTGGATCGTCCGCCTCGCGCTGCGCCGGCCTTATACCTTTGTGGTCATGTCGGTGCTCATCGTCATCATGGGCATCCTATCGATCGTCCGGACGCCGAAGGATATTTTCCCGGATATCGATATCCCGGTCATCTCGGTCATCTGGACCTACAATGGGCTTTCGACCCAGGACTTCGAACAGCGCATCACCATCTATTCCGAGTTCGCGCTGAGCTCGAATGTGAATGATATCGAGCGCATCGAATCCCAGACGGTCGATGGTGTTGGGATCATCCGGCTGTATTTCCACCCGGGGGTGAAGATCTCCGATTCGCTGGCCCAGGCGACCGCCGTTTCCCAGGCGATCCTGCGCCGCATGCCCCCGAGTGTGCAGCCGCCGATCATTCTCCGCTACACCGCGGCCAGCGTGCCGATCGTGCAGATGAGCCTCGCGAGCGACCAGATGTCGGAGAGCGATCTTTACGATTACGGCATCTTCCGCATTCGCACCCAGATCGCGGTGGTCAATGGCATCACGTTGCCTACGCCCTACGGCGGCAAGGTCCGCACGGTGATGGTCGATCTCGATCCCGCTGCGCTCCAGGCCCGGGGCCTGAGTCCGCGCGATGTCAACGAAGCGATCAATCTCCAGAACCTCGTGCTGCCCAGCGGCCGCGCGCGTATTGCCGATGTCGACTATCGCGTCACGCTGAATAACAGCCCGAGCGTCGTCGAGCGGCTCAACGATATCCCAATCCGCACCGTGAATGGCGTGCCTATCTATGTTCGGGACGTCGCTTACGTGCATGATGGCTACGCCACGCAGACCAATATCGTCCGGACCAATGGCGTGCGCGGCACCCTGCTCACCATCCTGCGCAACGGCAACGCCTCCACGCTCGATATCGTGAATGGCGTGAAAAAACTGCTCCCGGGCATTCAGGCCAGCGCGCCTCCGGGAATGAAGATCGGGCTGCTCTTCGATCAGTCGACGTTCGTTCAACGCGCGATTGATAGCGTGTTGCACGAAGGCCTCATCGCTGCAGTTCTCACCGGGGCCGCGATCCTGCTCTTCCTCGGTTCGTGGCGCAGTACACTCATCGTGCTGGTCTCCATCCCGCTTTCGATCCTGACCTCGGTCGCGATGCTCAGTGCGATGGGTTACTCGATCAATGTGATGACCCTCGGCGGCCTTGCGCTGGCCATCGGCATCCTCGTCGATGACGCCACGGTGGAGATTGAAAACATTCATCGCAATCTCGCCATGGGCAAACCGCTCCAGCAGGCGATCCTTGATGGCGCCCAACAAATCGCGGTGCCCGCCTTCGTCGCCACACTCGCCATCTGTATCGTGTTTGTGCCGGTCGTGTTGTTGGAAGGCCCGGCGAAATACCTCTTCGTGCCGTTTGCCCTCGCGGTCGTGTTCGCGGTGTTCACCAGCTACATCCTCTCCCGCACCGTGGTGCCGGTCATGGTGAAGTACCTGCTCGCCAGCGAAACCCACGCTCCGGAAAACGCCACACCGACGAATATTTTCGGCCGCATTCACAAAGCGTTTAACGATGGCTTCGAGCGGTTCCGCAGTCTCTATGTCAATGCCCTGGCCTGGGCGCTGGGCCATCGTCTGACCGTGCTTGCCGCTTTCGGCATCATCCTTGGCAGCGCTTTTGTCGCCCTGCCTTGGATTGGGCGCGACTTCTTCCCGGTGGTCGATGCCGGCCAGATCCGCATGCACGTCGTCGCCGCCAGCGGCACGCGCCTCGAGGAAACGGAAAAGATCTTCTCCTCCGTCGAAGCGGAGATCCGCAAGGTCATCCCTGAGGAAGACGTCGAGATGGTCATCGATAACATCGGTGTGCCCTCCGAGCAGTACAACCTGGCTTTCGGTGACAGCTCCACCATCGGCACGCAGGACGGCGAAATCCTCATCGCGCTGAAGCACGAACGAAAGAAAGGCGCGCCTGCTTACGCGGTCGATCTCCGCGCGCGTCTGCGGGAAAAATTCCCGGATCTGACCTTCTATTTTCAGCCGGCCGATATCGTCAGCCAGATCCTGAACTTCGGCCTCAAGTCGCCGATTAATATTCGCATCGCCGGCTATAACAAAGCGGCGAATCTCGAAATGGCCCGCGCCATGCGCGACAAGATCGCCCGGGTTCCCGGTGCGGTGGATGTGCACCTCCACCAGGATGTCGCCGCTCCGGAGCTGCGCCTCAACGTGGACCGCACCCGCCTGCTCGAAAATGGCATCAGCCAGCGCGACGTCGCGAATGACGTCATGATCACGCTGGCCTCCAGCACGCAGGTCACGCCGAACTATTGGGTCGATCCCGTCGCCGGCCGGCCCTACCTCGTCGCGGTGAAAACGCCAGTGCACCTGGTGGATAGTACCGATGCGCTCCTGCGCACGCCGATCTCGACGAAAAACGGTGAATCCCAGCTCCTCGGCAATGTGGCCACCATCGAGCGCGGTGCGGCCTCTGGCTCGGCCAGCCACCTGAATATTCAGCCGGTGTACGATATCTTCGCCAATGTGCAGGGCCGCGACCTCGGGGGCGTGATCACCGACATCCGCAAGATCATCGCCGAATACGAACCGCAGCTTGCCCCGGGCAATAAGATCCTCGTGCGCGGCCTGGTCACCGACATGGATTCCGCCTTCGCCCGCCTGGGCATCGGCTTCGTCGCAGCCATCATCCTCGTCTACTTCCTCATGGTGGTGAACTATCAGAGCTGGCTCGACCCCTTCATCATCATCATGGCGTTGCCGGGTGCGTTTGCCGGCATCATCTGGGGGCTCTTCCTCACTGGCACCACGCTGAATGTGCCGAGTCTCATGGGCTCGATGATGGCCGTCGGCGTCGCCACTGCGAACTCGATCCTCATGGTCACCTTCGCCAACCAACAGATGCTGGCCGGCAAGGATGGCATCGGAGCCGCGCTCACCGCAGGCAGCGTCCGCCTGCGCCCGGTGCTCATGACCGCTCTGGCCATGGTGCTCGGCATGTTGCCGATGTCGCTCGCGCTCGGCGAAGGCGGTGAGCAAAACGCGCCGCTTGGCCGCGCTGTCATCGGCGGCCTCGCCGTGGCCACGCTGGCGACTCTCTTCTTTGTGCCCGTGGTCTTCAGTCTCCTGCGCCGGGTGCCGAACCCGATTCTCGCTGAAGACACCGAAGTGCCGCTCGACGGCCTCACTGTGAACGTTCCCTCCGTCGAAGAAACCGCCTCTACCAAGTAACCGACGTTATGAATACGGAAACCGAACCTGTTGCCGCTGCCGCTCCGCCCACGGATTCGCGCTGGAAAGCGCCCGTCCTTCTGCTGGTCACGGCGGCTGCTGTTGGCGGGCTCTTGATTGCCGGGGTCGTGCCCCGGCTCACCCAGCATCAGCGCCTCGAAAAAGCCGCCGCCGGCCGTCTGCCGCTCGTGAACGTGGAGACTGCCAAACCCACTGAGGCTCACGCGGAGTTCATCCTGCCCAGCAGCGTCGAGGCGAAGCAATCCACGCCGCTCTACCCGCGGGTGAATGGCTACGTGAAACGCATCGTCGCGGATATCGGCGCGAAGGTGAAAACCGGCGATCTGCTGGCCGAAATCGAAACGCCCGAACTTGATGAACAGGTGAATGCCGCAGTTGCCGCCCTGGCCCAGGCGCGCGCCAATCTAAAAATTGCGCAGACCACCCTGGGCCGCTGGCTGGAACTCGGCAAAAGCCGCGTGGTTGCTTCCCAGGAAGTCGACGAGCGCCAATCCACGCTCGATGCGCGCCAGGCCGACGTCACCGCCGCCGAGGCCAATGTCGAGCGCCTACAGCGCACGCGTGGTTTTCAGAAAATCACCGCGCCCTTCGATGGCACCGTCACCCAGCGCCATATCGAAGTCGGCCAGCTCGTCACCGGCGATCTGAACGACGAGGTCCGCGTGATGTACCGAGTCGAACAGACCGAAACGCTCCGTGCGTTTATTAATGTCCCGCAGAGTGCTTACCGCTTCGTTGGGATCGGCCAGGCCGTGGATCTCAGCTTCCGCGAAGTGCCCGGTCGCACCTTCCCGGGTAAAGTCGTGCGCACCGCGGGTTCGCTCGATCCCACCACTCGCACCCTGCGCACCGAGGTCGAAATCCCGAATGAAAAAGGTGAACTGGTTCCCGGCCTCTTTGCTGAGGTAAAGTTCTCCGTGCAGCGCGATCAGCCGCCGATCGCGGTGCCGGCACGGGCCGTGATCATCCAGACTGCCGGTCCGCAGATTGCCACGCTCGATGATAGCAACCAGGTACGCCTCGCCTCGGTCGTGATCGGCCGTGATCTTGGTAAAACTATCGAGCTCGCCAGTGGTTTGCCCACCGGGGCCCGCTTCATCACCAATCCCAACGATACGTTGCGCGACGGGGTCGCGGTCAGTGTGAATCCGCCCGCGGCTCCCGCGGCCAAGTAAGTAGTCCCTTTCGAAAACTGCCTTTCCCATGAGTTCGAATCTCTTCACTCCGCTCACCGTCGGCGCGCTCACTTTGCCGAACCGCATCGTGATGGCCCCGCTGACCCGTGCTCGCGCTGGCGCCACCCGGGTGCCGAATGCGCTGATGGCCGAGTATTACCGGCAACGCGCGTCCGCTGGGCTCATCCTCAGTGAAGCGACCTCGGTCGATCCTATGGGCGTCGGTTATGCCGATACGCCGGGCATTTGGTCGGAAGACCAGGTGCGAGGCTGGCGCTTGATCACCGATGCCGTGCGGTCTGAAGGCGGCCGCATTTTCCTTCAACTCTGGCATGTCGGTCGGGTGTCCGATCCAATGTTCCTCGATGGCCGCCAACCCGTCGCTCCGAGCGCCATCGCGCCGAAAGGCCACGTGAGTATCGTTCGCCCGGAGAGGCCCTTCGTGGTGCCCCGCGCTCTGGAGTTGAATGAGATTCTAGGCATCATTGAAGCCTACCGTCGCGGAGCGGAAAACGCGCTGCGGGCTGGGTTCGACGGCGTCGAAATTCACGGCGCGAATGGCTATCTGCTCGATCAATTCCTGCAGGACAGTACGAACCACCGCACCGACGAATACGGGGGCCCGATCGAAAACCGTGCCCGCCTCCTGTTGGAAGCGACTGATGCCGCGATCTCCGTTTGGGGCGCCGACCGTGTCGGTGTGCACCTCGCTCCCCGGGGCGATGCCCATGATATGGGCGACTCGAATCCTGCCGCGACCTTCGGCTACGTGGCGCGCGCCCTTGGCCACCGTCAGATCGCATTCATCTGTGCGCGCGAATCGCTGGGCGATCACCGCCTCGGCCCCCAGCTGAAAAAGTTGTTTGGCGGTGTATTCATCGCCAACGAAGGCTTCACCAAGGAAACCGCCGGGCAGGTCGTCGCCGCGGGCGAAGCAGATGCCGTGGCTTTCGGCAAAGCCTACATTGCGAATGCCGATTTGCCAAAGCGCTTTGCCAGCGATGCCCCGCTGAATACCCCCGATCCATCGACCTTCTACGTGCCCGGGGCCCGCGGCTACACCGATTACCCGGAGCTCGAACCCGCCCTCGTCTCATGATCCTTCACTCCGTCCTCGATCTCGCTCCGATCGTCCAGGGTGGCGATGTGGCGCAGTCGTTCCGCAACACGCTCGACCTGGCGCAGCACGCCGAGCGCTGGGGGTACCATCGCTTCTGGCTGGCGGAACATCATAACATTCCCGGTATCGCCAGCGCGGCGACCGCCGTGCTGATCGGTCACGTCGCTGGCGGTACTTCCCACATCCGCGTGGGTTCGGGCGGCATCATGCTGCCGAATCACGCACCGCTGACCATCGTCGAACAATTTGGCACTCTGGAATCGCTGTATCCGGGTCGGATCGATCTCGGCCTCGGCCGTGCACCGGGCGGTGATCAAATGACAGCGCGAGCGTTGCGCCGCGGGCTGGGCAGCAATGGCGAGTTGTTTCCGCAGGAGCTGGAAGAATTGCAGGGTTACTTCGCGCCGGCCGAGCCAGGTCAGCTTTTGAAAGCGATTCCCGGAGCGGGCCTGAACGTGCCCATCTACCTGCTCGGCTCGAGCGATTTTAGTGCGAAGCTCGCGGGCCGGCTCGGCCTGCCTTTCGCGTTTGCATCCCATTTTGCGCCGGATTTTCTGCATCGAGCGCTGGAGCTCTATCGCGAATTTTTCCAACCCTCCGCTCAGCTCGCTCGGCCGTATGTCATCGTCGGCATGAACGTCTTCGCGGCGGATACCGACGAAGAAGCGCATCGGCTTTTCACTTCACTGCAGCAGGCCTTCCTTGGCCTCGTCCGCGGCACGCGTTCGGAGTTGCTTCCGCCCGTGCCGTCGATGGATGACCGGTGGACTCCAGCGGAAGCAGCTTATGTGGGCCGCATGACCCGCTGCTCCGCAATCGGCTCAGCCGCTACGGTTCGCCGCGAAGTGGAAACTCTGATCGAGGCGACTGGTGCGAACGAGATCATCGCCACGGCGCAAATCTTCGATCACGCGGCGCGCCTCCGCTCCTTTGAGATCACCGCCAGTGTTTTCGACGAAATCAACGCCACGCACGGCCCGGTTGCCGCGACTGCCTGAACCCTTTCTTAACATTCCAATCCTATCCCTATGAGCACCCAAAAGATCGCCCTCGTCACCGGCGCCAACAAAGGCATCGGCCTTGAAACCGTCCGCCAATTGGCCCAGCAGAAATTCACCGTGTTGCTCGGCTCACGCGACGCCGCCAAAGGCGAAGCCGCTGCCGAATCGCTCCGCAAAGAAGGCCTCGATGTGAAAGCCATCGCCATCGATGTCAGCAATGGAGCCAGCATCCAAGGAGCTGCGAAAGCGGTCGCCGCGCAATACGGCCGCCTCGATGCGCTGATCAACAACGCCGGCATCATGGTCGACGATCCGACGAAAAAGGTAAGCGAACAGACGGTCGATGCCTGGCGCCAGACCTTCGAGACGAATCTCTTTGGTTTGATCGCCACCACGCAGGCGTTCCTACCTCTGCTGCGCAAAAGCGAAGCGGGCCGGATTGTGAACCTTTCGAGCATTCTCGGTTCGAATACCCTGCACGCCGATCCGGCCTCGCCCATCTACGACTTCAAGCTTCCGGCCTACAATGTGTCCAAGTCCGCGGTGAATGCGTGGACGGTACAGCTGGCTTATGAGCTGCGGGATACACCGATCAAGGTAAACTCCGCGCACCCGGGTTGGGTGAAAACCGAAATGGGCGGCGAAGGAGCGCAGATGGAAATTCCCGATGGCGCGAAGACCAGTGTCGCGCTGGCCACGCTGCCGGCCAATGGCCCCACCGGCACGTATTCCCACCTTGGTGACACACTGCCGTGGTGACCTTCCCTTTCCGATCCCTAACATTCATCATCCTATGAAACCCATCGCTGTCACTGACGCCACCTTCGAACAGGAGGTCTCCAAGTCTGAACAACCCGTGCTCGTCGATTTCTGGGCGCCCTGGTGCGGTCCCTGCCGCCTCATCGCGCCGGTGCTCGATGAGATCGCGTCCGAAAATCCCGGCCGCTTCAAGATCGCCAAGGTGAACGTGGACGAAAATCCGCAGCTTGCCGCGGCTTTCGGTGTACGTTCGATCCCCATGCTCGCCTTCGTGAAAGATGGCCAGCTTCGTGATCAAGTCATCGGCACCGCCCCCAAAGCGACTTTGGTCGCCCGCCTCGAAGCCCTCGCCGCCTAAGCTCATGAGCACTCCGATTGCCGCTCCCGATCTGACCAAACAACCGCCGCGCAGCACGCGCGTCCGCCTTGGAAACTATGCCTTGCTGCCCCGCGCGCTCGACAAGGGTCGCGCGATGCTCACGGGCAAAAATGGGGAATATCACTATGCCTGCCCTGTCGATCAGCGCGCCTTCGATTTCCTCGGCATTGACGCCGAGGCGTTGAAGGCCCAGCTCGCCGAAGGCAAAGGCGACGGTGAGATCCTCGAGTGGATCAAAACGAACCAGAAAAACCCGCATAGCGACGAAGAAATCGCCGCCTGGTCGGCGGCCATGGATGTGCGTGGTCCGGAGGGCGACTCCGTGGCGTTCTTCAATGAGCTCCTGCAAGGTGCGGGGCCAAATCGAACCGATATCAAAACATGGAGCGCGCTCCTCGATCTGGACGACTACGTCTCCTTCGGCGGCAAAGCCTGATCACGCGGAAACGCTGACCCGTGCCGGATGCGGCCTTGTCTTGCCGCTCCGGTCGGGGTGAACTTGTCCCATGACTCCGGAAGCCCATGAGTACCTGAGCCGGCGCTGCCGCGTGATGAAGCGGCTGATCCAGACTCATGGCCCGTGCGTTTTGGAGCCGGACCCCGGCCGTTCGCCATTTCAGTCGCTGGTGCGCGCCGTTGCTCACCAGCAGCTGAACGGGACGGCTGCGGAAACCATCCTGAAGCGCTTTCGTGGGCTCTTTCCGGGAAAACGTTATCCCACAGCCGGGCAGTTGGCGGAAGTGTCCGACGAAGCGTTGCGGGGCTGCGGGTTTTCGTGGGCGAAAATTGCCTCCCTGCGCGATATCGCGGCGAAGACTTTGGATGGCACGGTGCCGAGTGGGCGTGTGATTCGGCTGCTTTCCGATGAAGAGATCATCGAGCGGCTCACTGCCGTGCGTGGGGTGGGTCGCTGGACGGTTGAGATGCTGCTCATCTTCAAGTTGGGGCGCCCGGACGTGCTGCCGGTCGACGATTTTGGGGTACGCAATGGCTATCGCATCGCGTATGGCCTGAGTGAAATGCCGAAGCCAAAGGAACTGCTCGCTTATGGCGAGCGGTGGCGGCCGCATGGCACCACGGCGGCCTGGTATCTCTGGCGCGCGGCCGATGCCGCCAAGGAGGCCAAACCGGTGAAAGGCATCAACGCCTAAAGTTCGATCTTGATCGAACAATTGATTTCGAGTTCTGTCTATTCATTACATCCCAACGCCATGAGCTTCTCCTACGAAAATAAAGTCGCCCTCGTCACCGGTGGAACCAGCGGCATCGGCCGGGTTACCGCTCTCGCTTTTGCCCGGGCGGGCGCCAAGGTCGTCGTCGCAGGACGGCGCCAGACGGAGGGCGATGCGGTGGTCGCCGAAATCAAGAGCGCGGGGGGCGAAGCCATCTTCGTGAAGACCGACGTGGCGGTGGAAGCCGAAGTCAAAGCGCTCGTGGAAAAGACCGTGGCGACTTATGGCCGGCTCGATGCAGCGTTTAACAATGCGGGTGTCGAATGGGCTGGTCCGATCACGGAGGCCTCCGAGGCGGACTACCGCCGCATCTTCGATGTGAATGTGTGGAGCGTCGTGACTTCCCTGAAATACGAAGTGCCGGCGATGCTGAAGAACGGCGGCGGCGCGATCGTGAATACGAGCAGCGTGGCCGGCCACATCGGCATGGCGGGAGTCAGCCTGTACGTGGCGGCCAAACACGCCGTCGAAGGTTTGACCAAGGCCGCGGCGCTGGAATTTGCCAAACAGGGTGTGCGGATCAATGCCGTAGCCCCAGCCGCGATCGCGACCGCGATGGTCGATCGTTTCGTCGGCACGGAAGGCGAAGGCCGCAACTATCTCGCGGGACTGCATCCGGTGGGCCGCATGGGCAAATCCGAGGAAGTCGCCAGCGCCATTCTTTATCTCTGCTCTGAAGGAGCGGGCTTCATCACCGGCGAATCGCTCAAGATCGACGGCGGTTTTACGGCTCAATAACCCATCCCCGCCGCGGCGGTTTCCGCGGACCAACACATTATCGTTATGGACCTGAAACTGACTGATAAACTCGCCCTCGTCTCTGGTTCCACGGCTGGCATTGGCCTGGCCATTGCCAGCGCCCTGGCTGCCGAAGGAGCCCGGGTCATCGTCAACGGCCGCACCCAGGCGCGTGTCGATGAAGCGATCGCCAAGATTCGCGCGGCGCACCCGAGTGCCAAACTCGAAGCCTTTGCCGGTGATCTCGCCACGGAAGAAGCGGCGGCGGAAGTCGCCAAACGTTTTCCCGAGGTCGAGGTCCTGGTGAACAACCTCGGCATCTTCGAGCCGAAGGAATTCGTCGATATTCCGGATAGCGATTGGCGCCGGTTCTTCGATGTGAACGTGCTCAGCGGCGTGCGGCTCAGCCGGCTTTATTTGCCCGGGATGAAGACCCGCAACTGGGGCCGCATCATTTTCATCTCCAGCGAATCCGCCCTGCAGATTCCGAATGAGATGATCCACTACGGCATGACCAAGACCGCACAGATCGCGGTCGCCCGTGGCCTCGCTGAAATCACCGCGGGTACGGGGATCACGGTGAATTCCGTGCTGCCTGGTCCAACCCGCTCGGAAGGCGTGGAGGAGTTCGTCGACAAACTTTCCGGCGGAAAATCCTTCGCCGAGTTCGAGAAGGAATTCTTCGAGAAGGTGCGGCCGACCTCGTTGATCAAACGTTTTGCTTCCGTCGATGAGGTCGCAAGCCTCGTCGCTTATGTCGCCAGTCCTTTGGCCTCGGCGACGACCGGTTCCGCCCTGCGTGTCGAGGGTGGCCTGGTGAAGTCCGCTTTCTAAAACGTCTCCCCCCCGGAGCGTTCCGTTATGAAACTGAATCCTGCATTCCAACCGCCGGCGTCACCGGTACTCGATGACGAGGGAACGCCGGTGAATCTCTCCGCAAGCCGTCCCGAGACCCATCTGGACGACTCGGATCTGCTCGATAGCTACAGCCGCACGATTGCGGCCGTGGTGAATCGCGTCGCGCCCAGCGTCGTGAATATTCGCGCCGAAGGCATCGGCCGAAATGGCGGCATGGGCTCTGGTTTTATCATCACGCCCGACGGCTTCGTCCTGACCAACAGCCACGTGGTCCATGGGGCTCGCCGTCTCGAGGTAACGCTGCACGATGCCCGCACCGTGCCGGCGCAACTGGTCGGCGAAGATCCGGATACCGATCTTGCGGTGATCCGCATCGATTCGCCCGGGCTGCAACACGTGCGCCTGGCGGATTCCGCGGGCATTCGCGTGGGCCAGATCGCGATAGCCATCGGTTCGCCGTACGGCTTCCAGCAAACGGTCACTGCGGGTGTGGTTAGCGCATTGGGCCGCACGATGCGGGCGGAGTCCGGCCGGCTGATGGACGACATCGTCCAGACCGACGCCGCGCTCAATCCGGGCAACAGCGGTGGTCCGCTGGTGAACAGCGCCGGCGAAATCATCGGGGTGAATACCGCCGTGATTTTGCCCGCCCAAGGCATTTGCTTTGCGATCGCTAGCAATACGGCGCAGTTCGTCGCGGCCTGGCTGATCAAGGAAGGCCGCATCCGGCGGAGTTCCATCGGCGTGGCCGGGCAGAACGTGCCGTTGCATCCGCGCGTGGTGCATTTCCACAAGCTGGAGCGCAATCGCGGCGTGCTCGTGGCCGAAGTCGAATCCGGCAGTCCGGCGGCGCTTGCGGGTATTTTGCCTGGCGACACCATCGTCGGCTTCAAAGGACAACCGATCGCCACAATCGATGACCTCCATCGGCGGCTCACCGCCCGCGAGATCGGGGTGCTCTCACCCATGATGATCCTGCGGGGTACCGAAAAGCGCTTTGTGAGCGTGATCCCGCGCGAATTGACCCCTGCTTCCCGTAACTAAACCTACCATGAAGACTCCCTCCACTTTCCCCATCGGCGGAGACTTGAACGTCCATCGCCTGGGCTACGGCGCGATGCGCCTCTGCGCCCAGCCCGGCAATTTCGGACGCTACCCCGATTGGGAAGGTGGCAAGCGTTTGCTCCGCCGCGCCGTGGATCTGGGCGTCAATTTCATCGACACCGCCTATGCGTACGGGCCGGGACACAATGAAGAGCTGATCGGCGAAGCACTCGCTCCCTATCCGCGCGGGCTGGTCATCGCGACCAAGGGCGGTGTGGAAAAAACGGCGGCGGACCGGGTCTTTCCGGATGGGCACCCGGAGACGTTGTATCGCCGCTGCGACGAGAGCCTGAAGCGTCTGAAGGTGGAGCGGATTGATCTCTACCAATGGCATCGCCCGGACCCGGAGGTGCCATTGGCGGAGAGTATCGGGGCGCTGGCGGAGCTGCGTTTCGAGGGGAAAATCCGGCATCTCGGGTTGTCGAATGTCAGCCTGCTCCAGCTCAAAGCGGCGCGCGCCATCGTACCGATTGTCAGCGTGCAAAACCGCTACAACTTCAACGAGCGCGGCGATGACGAGGTGCTGGACTACTGCACCGCGAACGGGATCGCGTATCTGCCGTGGGGTCCGCTGGCGGCAAAGCCTTTCAGTCCCGAAGCGCCGCTGGCTTCCGAGGATAGCGTGCTGGCTCAGGTCGCGTCGCGAGTGGGCGCGACACCCGGACAGGTGGCGCTCGCTTGGCTGCTCCAGCGCGCGCCAAATATCATCGCCATCCCCGGCACCACTTCGCTCGAGCACCTCGAAGAGAATGTTGCCGCGAGCCGGCTATCGCTTTCTGCCAGGGATCTGGCTATGTTGGAGCCCATCACTTCGACGCCATGACTGAAAAGACTGTCTCGCTCGTGACCGGCGCCAACAAAGGCATCGGCTTCGAAATCGCCAAGCGGCTGGGAGCGCTCGGTCACTGTGTACTCGTGGGTTCCCGCGATAAGAAGCGCGGCCAGGCAGCCACCGATCAACTCAAGGCGGGCGGCGCCGATGCGCATCTCCTGATCCTGGATGTGACGCATCAGCCCTCGATTGTGCGCGGGGTCAATTTCATCGGCCAGGAATACGGCCGGCTCGATGTCCTGGTGAACAACGCCGCGATCATCCACGACCGCCGCCTGAAACCGAGCGAGACTCCGATCGATACGATTCGTGAAGTCTTCGAGCCGAATTTCTTCGGCCTCATCGCCGTCACTCAGGCCTTCCTGCCCCTGCTGCGCAAAAGTGCGGCCGGGCGCGTAGTCAATCTTTCCAGCGGACTGGGTTCGTTGACCTTGCAGGCCGATCCGACGAGTCCTTTTGCCGACTTCAAGTTGCTCGGCTACGACACTTCGAAAACTGCGGTTAATGCGGTCACGGTCCATTTCGCCCACGAGCTGCGCGATACCGCTATCAAGGTCAACTCCGCCTGCCCGGGCTGGATCAAGACCGATATGGGCGGTGCCGAGGCTCCCGGTACTCCGGAGCAGGGCGCGGATACGCCAGTGTGGCTGGCGACGCTCCCGCCGGATGGTCCGACGGGCGGTTTCTTTCAGGATCGGAAGCCGATGCCCTGGTGAATTTCGGATTCCGTCCCTAACCAAAAACACAGACCCAACCATCATGCGTACAGCCGCCGTCGCTGCTGCCCTCGTGGCACTTTCTCTCCCGGTGCAAGCCGGGGCCCTTTGGCCTCAATTTCGCGGTCCGTCCGGAGCCTCGGTGGCCTCGGGCGAAAATCCGCCGGAGATCGATACCTCGAAGAGCCTGCTCTGGCAGGCCGCGGTTCCTTCGGGCACTTCTTCGCCGGTCGTCGCGGGTGACCGAATTTTCCTCACCGGCTTCGACAGTGGCAAGCTGGTCACGTTTGCGGTGAGCCGGACCGATGGGGCGGTGCTCTGGAAGCACGAGACCACGCCGGAAAAGCTGGAGCCTTACATGGAGAAATACTCCTCCCCGGCGGCACCGACCTGCGCGACCGATGGCGAGTACGTGGTCAGCTATTTCGGTTCGCATGGGCTGACTTGTTTCGATGCGAATGGCAAACTGCTGTGGGAAGCGAAGATGCCGGTGGCGCAGAGCAAGGACGGCTTTGGCACAGGCACTTCGCCGATCATTCACGAGGGGCTGGTCTACCTGCTGCGCGATGAAGACGGTCCGGGCCGCGGGCTGTACGCCTTCGAGGTAAAGACCGGGAAGGAAGTCTGGAAACAATCGCGGCAGGAATTCCGCGTGAGCTTCGGCACGCCCGTGGTGTGGGATGGCACGGTCGCCGTGATTGGCGATACGCGGGCCAAAGGCTACGATCTCAAGACCGGAGAAGAGCGCTGGCTCTTGCGCGATCTGGCGGCCTATCCCTGCACCACACCGACGGTTGGGGCGGATGGCGATCTCTACCTCGCGACGTGGAGTCCCGGGGCCAGTGCCGATGAACCCATGCCGAGCTTCGACGATCTATTGAAGATGATGGACAAGGATGCCGACAGCCGCATTTCCCGCGCGGAGATGGCGCCCACGCCGTTCAAGGATTTCTTCGACGTGAACGACAAGAACAAGGACGGTTATTGGGAGCGCGCCGAGTGGGAGGGGAATCTCAGCTGGATGAAGCGCGGCAAAAACGCCGTGCTCGCGCTCAAGCCCGGCGGCCGTGGGGACCTCACCGAAACGCACGTGCGCTGGCGCAGCGAAAAGGGCGCGCCGTATGTGGCCTCGCCGCTCTACTTCGATGGCAAGCTATTCATGGTGAAAGACGGCGGCTTTGCGACCCTGTACGACACCACCACGGGCAAAGTGCTTTATGAGAAGCAGCGCCTCGGGGTGCCGGGCGAGTTTTACGCCTCGCCCACGCTGGCTGGGGATCGGATTTTCCTCGGGTCGGCGACGGGCACGCTGCTCGTTCTCGATGCCAAAGCGACCGACAAGCCGGTGGTGCTCGGCAAGGTGGACCTCGGCGAATACCTCGCCGCGTCCCCGGCTTTTGTGGAGGGGAAGGTCTATATTCGCACCAAGGAGAAGCTTTTTGCTTTCGGGACCAAATAGTCCCGGGCTAGCCATGCGGAGCCTTTCCATCTCCGCAGTTTCAGACCCACGACTATGTCCACCAATGCCATTTCCCACGAAACCCTGCTCGCCCAGCTCCAGTGGCGCTACGCGACGAAGGGTTTCGATCCGGCTCGCAAAATCTCCGACGCCGACTGGGCCACGCTGGAAAAAGCGCTGATCCTGTCGCCGTCGAGTTACGGCACGCAGCCGTATAAATTCGTCGTGATCACGGATGTGGCCACGCGCGAAAAGCTGGTGCCGGTGTCGTGGGGGCAGAAGCAGCCGATCGATTGCTCGCACTACGTCGTCCTCGCGGCGCGCGAGAAGAACACCGAGGAGAATATGAACCGCTACATCGCCCTGATGGCGAATATCCGCGGGACCACCCCGGAGGCGCTGGAGCCTTTCCGGAAAATCCTCCTGGGTGACCTGGTGAATGGCGCGAGAGGTAAAATCTCCCTCGAATGGGCCACGCGGCAGGCTTACATCGCGCTGGGCAATTTCATGACCGCGGCGGCGCTCATCGGCATCGATACCTGCCCGATGGAAGGTATCGATCCGGCGAAATACGACGAAATCCTCGGCCTGCCCGCGCTCGGTTTCCGCACGGCGGTGGCGGTTGCGGCAGGCTATCGCGCGGCGGCGGACAAGTATGCTGCGGCGCCGAAGGTGCGCTTTCCGGCGGAGGAACTGATTATCCGCGTGTAGGTGGCGCGGGGCGGAGGACGAATCCTTCGCTCCTTGGCTGGCGCATGCGGCGCGACGTGTTACGGTCCGGCCCTTTTGCCACGTTCATGTCCCTGCAAACCGAAGTCCAACGGCGCCGTACTTTTGCCATCATCTCGCACCCCGATGCGGGTAAAACCACGCTGACCGAAAAGCTCCTGCTCTACGGTGGTGCGGTGCAGCTGGCCGGGTCGGTTACGTCGCGCAAAAATCAGCGCGCGACGACGTCGGATTGGATGGAGCTGGAGCGTCAGCGCGGGATTTCGGTCAGCTCCACCGTGCTGCAGTTCGAGTACCGCGACTGCGTGGTGAACCTGCTCGATACCCCTGGCCACAAGGACTTTTCCGAAGACACCTACCGGGTGCTCACGGCGGTGGATGCCGCGATCATGGTCATCGATGCCGGTAAAGGTATCGAGAGCCAGACGCGCAAACTCTTCGAAGTCTGCCGCCGGCGCGGGGTGCCGATTTTCACCTTCATGAACAAGCTGGACCGGCCCGCGCGCGAGCCGCTGACCTTGCTCGATGAACTGGAAAACGTGCTCGGCATTGGCGCGTGTGCGGTGAACTGGCCGCTGGGGATGGGGCGCGAGTTCCGCGGCGTGTTCGACCGCCAGGCGAATGAGCTGCATTTCTTTGAGCGCACCGTCGGTGGGATGTACCGGGCGCCGGTCCAGGTCGGTGGTCTCGAAGACGACTTCGTGGTTTCGAATGTGGATGAAGCCGCGCTCAATCAAGCTCGGGAAGAGCTGGCCATGCTCGATGGGGCCGGCCATACCTTCGACGCCGAGGCGGTGTTGCGTGGGGAATTGACCCCCGTTTTCTTTGGCAGCGCGGCGAACAACTTCGGCGTGCAGCTTCTGCTCGACGCCTTTCTCACCTTTGCTCCGTCGCCACGGTCGCGTGTCGCCGGCGAGCGAGTCATCGAACCGTTGGAAGACAGTTTTTCCGGGTTCGTTTTCAAGGTGCAGGCGAACATGGATCCGCGGCATCGCGACCGGATTTATTTCGTGCGTATCGTCTCGGGCCGGTTTGAGCGCGACATGAACGTGCTCAACACGCGTTCCGGCCAGAAGGTCCGTCTCGCCAATTCGCAGAAGGTCTTTGCCCGTGAGCGTGAGACGCTCGATGAAGCATTTGCCGGCGATGTGGTCGGCGTAGTGGGGAACTACGATTTCCAGATCGGCGACACGGTGGCCAGCGATCCGAAGGTGCGATTCAACGAAATCCCGCGCTTTGCGCCGGAGTGTTTTGCGTATTTGCAGAGCCCGAACTCCTCGCAGTTCAAACGCTTCCGTGAGGGTCTCGGCCAGCTATTGCAGGAGGGTGTGGTGCAGCAGTTCCTCGTGCGGGGTTCGCTCCAGCGGGTGCCGTTGCTCGGGGCGGTGGGACCGCTGCAGTTTGAAGTCGTGCAGTATCGTCTCCAGACCGAATACGGCGCCGAGTCGCAGCTGGAATCCGCTTCGTACAAGCATGTGCGCTGGGTCCAGCGCCGCGATGGCGGGAAATGGGACGATAACGCGGTGACGCTGCCGACCGGCACGGCGCTCGCCCGCGATGGGGATGAACGTCCCGTGGTTCTGCTGGCGGATACCTGGCCGCTGAAATTTTTCGGCGAGCGGAATCCGGATGTGGAGCTTTCCGAACTGCCGTTCGATGCGGTGCGGGTGCCTGCTTAAGTTGGAGCACAGGCTTTAGAGCGGTTAAATCGAAGTATACCGCTGCAGAGGCGGCTCTTGGGTGGAGCACTCCCCCCGCTCCTGGGGCGCGGCCATTTTCGTTCTGGGAGGACGCAACGGGGTGTAGCGTGCGCTCTATGAGCGCAGGGAAGGGCGGTTTCCCTCTCGGCTCATAGAGCCGACGCTACACGAGCACGCTTGCGAGCCACGTGCTCCTCACAGCACCTCCGCCTATCGGCTATAACTCCATTTAAACTGCTATAAAGGCTGTCCACCAACGTTCGCGGCCACGCCGCTGCCTAAATCGGCGTGATCGACTCGGTGATCCAGCGGAGGTAGTCGGGGAGGCCGTCGGCGACGCGGAGGGCGATGCACTCGGGGACTTCGTACGGATGGAGTTCGCGCAGGCGGGCTTCGACGGCGGCGTAGCGGGAGATTTCCGTCTTCAGCACGGCGAAGATTTCCGTGCTGGTTTCGACGGCGCCTTTCCACGTGTAGATCGACTCGACTCCGGGGACGAGATTGCCGCAGGCGATGAGGCGCTCCTCGACGAGGGTGCGGACGATGCGGCGGGCGGTGTCGACGTCGGGGAAGGTCGCGAAAACGACCAGCGCTTCCTCGGCCATGGGGTGTTTAGGCCGGGATCGGAACGACGGCGGAGTGGCGGCAGATCCAGCCGCCGCCGAGCACGACGTCGTCGCGATAGCAGACCGCGGCTTGGCCGGGCGTGACCGCGCGGGTGGGCGCGTGCAGGCGCACCTTGGCGTGGCCGTTGGCCTGCGGTTCGACCGTGGCTTTTGCGCCGGGGTGGCCGTAGCGAATCTTGACCGTGGCTTCGAAGGGTTCGCCGCATTCGGCGCCGTGCCACATGGCGTTGTCGATCTCGAACTCCTCGACGACGAGGTCTTCGGCTTCACCGACGATGACGCTGGCGGTCGCCGGGTCGATGTCGATGACGTAGCGCGGGGTCGGGCTGCCGCCGGGCAGGCCTTTGCGCTGGCCGATGGTGAACAGCTCGATGCCGTCGTGCGGGCCGAGGTCGGCGCCCCACTTGTCGCGGAGGCGGCCGGGGTGAAATTCCTTTTCGCCGAGGTGCGAGCGGAGGAAGGCTTTGTAGTCGTTCCCCGGCACGAAGCAGATTTCCTGGCTGTCGACTTTGTCGGCGGTCTTGAGGCCGAGTTCGCGCGCGATGCGGCGAATCTCCGGCTTTTCCATGCCGCCGAGCGGGAACAGAGCGCGCTGGAGCTGCTCCTGGCGGAGCGAGAAAAGGAAATAACTCTGATCCTTCTTCGGATCGACCCCACGGCGGAGCACGGCGCGTTCGGGATGATGCTCGACAATGGCGTAGTGGCCGGTGGCGATGTATTCGGCGCCGACCGAGCGAGCCTTGGCCCACAGGTTGCCGAACTTCACCTTTTCATTGCACATCACGCACGGATTGGGCGTGCGACCGGCGCGGTATTCGGCGGTGAAATAGTCGATGACCGCCTTTTCGAAATTCACGGCTTCATCCACCACGTAGTGGGGAATGCCAAGGGCATGCGCGACGCCGCGGGCATCGGCGATGGCTTGGGGGCCGCAGCATTTGTCCTCGGCGCGCGTGAGACAGTCCTGCGGCCACACCTTCATCGTCACGCCGACGACATCGTAGCCTTGATCCTTGAGCATCCAGGCGGCGACGCTCGAGTCCACGCCGCCACTCATCCCTACCACGACGCGGGGACGGGAAGACGATGAGGTGACAGACGGAGAAACCATAGTCGGCAAAAATGCCGCAAAATCGGCCTTTCTCAACCGGTTTCCCGCGGGCGGGGAATCGCCTAGCGTTTCTGCCGCGGGTCGAGGGCGTCGCGGAGGCCGTCGCCGAGGAAGTTCAACGCCAGCAGGGTGATGCTCATGGCCAGCGCCGGGAAGACCAGCAGCCACCAGTTGCTCCGCACGGGATTGATGACGTTGGCGCCGTCGCTGAGGAGCGAGCCCCAGCTGGCTTGCGGGGCCTGGATGCCGAGGCCGAGGAAGGAGAGGAAACTCTCGTCGAGGATGACCTGCGGGATGGTCAGGGTGAGGTACACGATCACGAGGCCCATCAGATTGGGCAGCAAATGGCGGGTAATGATCTTCAGGTGGCTCTGACCCAAGGCCCGGGCGGCGAGGATGAATTGCTGCTCTTTCAGCGCCAGCACCTGGCCGCGGACGATGCGGGCGAGGCTCAGCCAGGCGTTCAAGCCGA
>Ga0209050_1001672_pt1 | contig 22314 bp, 18 predicted proteins | sample Araplavi_mTSA_r2_FD_184276 | JGI IMG/M metagenome (GOLD analysis project Ga0209050, IMG submission 184276) | Arabidopsis root microbial communities from North Carolina, USA - plate scrape MF_Cvi_mTSA_r2 (SPAdes) (version 2) | ecosystem: Host-associated > Plants > Roots > Endosphere | place: USA... | reverse complement strand
ATCAGGTTAGACGACCAAATGATTTGAATTGAATGGCCTGCTATTTGCGGGCCATTTTTATTTTCACTGTAGGACCTGATTCAAAATGCATCGGCCCATTCAAGTGAATAAAACTGGGCAAAGGAGACTATGAAAATACCGTATCTTGAGCGCGCACTTTTTGTGGTGGGACCGCGAAATGTTGGCAAAAGCACAGCATTACGCTCGATGTATCTCGATCGCCGTTTGGGCACTGACGGAGCAATTCCGCCTTCGACAAAGAGTCGCCTCCAAGAAACTATTCATCTCAGCAATGAAAGAAAACTCTACATGCGACTTACCTCGCCGCATGAAGCAAATGAAACGACCGACGAATTCCTAACAAAAACACTAAATAAAATGGGCAGCGGTCGCTGGTGCTACGCGGGCCCCTTTCAGCCCAACGCCTTTAAAAAAATGCCAGATGTAATTACTTCTGTTGACTCGTTTGTACGTAAGTTTTCGCCGGAAAGGACAAGAGTAGTGCTGCTCTATCCGAATCATCGTGGACAGGAATTAGAAAGCTTTTTACCTGGGCGCGATCTTTTGAGCGAACTGCACAACATACCATCTGTCGAAGTTGTGACTATAGACACACGCCAGAAGGGGAAAAATGGCCTGATCTTATCTGATTTCTTTGACTTCACCTAAATCAGCATGCATGGCTTGTTCGCAAAAATGAGAACATTCCCTGGTTTCGCTACGGCCAATACTTAACTAACCAATATCTAAACATGTCTCTCCATGCAACAGCGGATCAAGCAGAAAGTGGTAAAACGCACTTCCTGCTCACCAAAGAATTCATCGACCTCGTGGTTTGGTACGCTTAACGAATTCGTACCTTAGCTGGAATCGCATTAAAGAAACCGCAGAAGTTATTGTATGGGCCACGGTTGCATTCGCGTGGATCAGTAATTGGCTGACCTGAGTTATCCGTGTTCCGCGCAGCCGTTTGGCCAGGTTTATGCGACCACATTCCGCTAATATCTTTCCTGTACCAATGATAGTCGAGGAAGCCCGGAGTTGTCGAAACTACCAACGCCACAATTTGCCCTTCTGTGGGAGAGATATTAGGGTTAGGAATCCTGATAAGACCGTCCCTAACAGCGGCATCTGAAGTTCCCGCGCAACTTGGTGGGTAAGGCCCCTCTTGGCCACTGCCCCTCCCCGGCTGAGCAAATGTATTTGTGATCAAGTCATTTGCATAGTTGTAGCAATTGTTATTTCTTAAAATCGTTGGATTGTTATTCCATTTGCCCGGATCAAAAGGCGGAACGGCAAGTAGGGAAAAGGCCTTGACACTATTTGCAATTCCGCCTGCTACGTTTTTTTGGAGCTCTTGCGTAATATATTGGAATTCATCCTGCGTCAAGGATGATCCAGATTGATTTATCAAAAATTCCTCTACCTCACTCCCATGGTCAACATAATTGGGGGAATCAATGCTGGAGGACTCTATGACACCATCAAAGGCACGAAAAGATTTAAGGCTACGGCTTTCACTTGTGTCGGTTACAATCAATCCACGATATCCAAGCATGCCTGTAGCAGCAGGTGACGCATTTGGCGAGATGGACCGCTGCTTATTGAGCAGCGCTTCATATTTCGGAATTTCACTTTCAGGTACCTCCCAAGATGGGTTGGGGCGTCCGGAATACATGTCGAGCGTCACGATCACAGTCATCTCATTTCTCCTTGGTTTGGGTCATTGAAGACAAGCTAACCATTCAGCAGTGCTTTTGAAAAATAGCATACTATTTAAGAATTAAAATCACTCTTTGTAACGCGTCGAAATTTTTATCGGAATTTGGCTTGTTGAATTTCTGTGCGCTATCGCGTTCCGAATCATATTGGCAAGCCTTCGCTGACATACGTTCGGCACACGTTCACTGGGCGGCGAATTTGTCAATCGGTAATCCTCGCACCCGATGTCCCCTGCACGGCTCATTTGCTTTCATGTCATGGGCGCATTCTGAAGTGCCCTGATCTCGACCTTGACATAGGCCATGTTTAGCTACAGCGCCACTAGCAGACATCTTTACTTAGTTATGTTGCTGCGTGTCGCATTTTCTGCTCGCCAGTTGCTAGTTGGTCAACAATAAGCTGCCTTTGTGATAGTCTGTGCTGATGTCCTCAGCAATCTCACTCGGTCGATTCAACAGCTTTCAGCGCGAACCGTGGCGGCTGAGCACTGCGCTCGTAATCTCGGCATTCGTTCATGCGCTGCTACTGAGTATTACCCTGGGTGGCCAGACTTTCGGGCTACCCGCCCTCAAGTTCCCGTGGCAGGAACGCCGCCTGGGGGCCAACGATTTGCAGGTCTTGCTGCTGCCGGCGCAACAGCCAGCAGCGCCCATAGCGGCGCCGCTTCAACTACCGGCGGAACCTGCCCGGCCAACAGCCCCCGTGCCGACACCGCCAGCAACCGAAAAAACTGCTCTTGCGAACCCGGTGGCATCAATGCCCGTGTCACCGCCGGCCGTGCCCCATACACCGACAGTTGCCCCAACTCCGGCTCCAGCGCCTGCGCCAGAGCCCACCGTGGCATCGAAGCGCCCCGACGTTCCCTTGCCAACCGCGCCCGCCGCACCGCCAATCGTTACGCCTAAAACAAGCGAGGTCCCGCAAAAACAGCCCGAGCAGGAAACTCGGGAACGCTCACATGAACAGGCCAAGCTCGAGCAGGAACGGCAAGCTGCAGAAAAGCTGCGTCAGTCCGAACTGACCGCAGAAGCCGAGCGCGAAGCAACGCGCCAGGAACAGCTCCGCCAGGAAACCGCGCGCGTCGAACAGGCGGCCCGTATCGAAGCCGCCCGCCTGGAGACCGAACGCCAGGAACTCGCTCGACAAGAGCTTGCACGCGCCGAAACCGAGCGCGTAGAGGCCGCCCGCAAGGAAGCCATGCGCCAGGAGCAGATTAAACAAGCGCAGCTCGAAGCAGCCCGGCAAGAGCAGCTTCGCCTGGATGCCGCGCGCGCAGAACAGGCGGCGAAAGCGGAAGCTGCACGCAAAGACGCCGAACGCCAGGAACTCGCCCGCCAGGAAGACATCCGCCGGGAACGCGCAAAACAAGATGAACTGGCCCGCCAAGAGCAACAACGCGCCGAAACTGCGCGCCTGGAAGCGGCACGCAAGGAGGCCGCGCGGCAAGAACAGGCCAAGCAAGCGCAACTCGAAGCAGCACGCCAGGCGCAACAGCTGGAAGCTGCACGGCAGGACTCTATCAGGCAAGAGGCGGCGCGGCAGGAAGCGGCCAAACAAGAGGCTGCACGGCAGGAACAGGCAAAGCGCGAATTGGCCCAACGTGAGAAGGCCAAGCAAGAGGAGGAACGTGAGGAGCGCTTGCGCGCAATTGGCCGGCAACTCAACGAAGAAGCGGCCCAACGCGACGCTGCAGCGAAGAATCCTTCGCGCTCACTGCTTCCCACGGTTAGCGGCCTCCGCCGCGGCTGGCTTTTCGGCCGTGCCGATCCCAACGTCGACCTGGTTCAATACGCGGAAGCGATGAGCAAGAAGTTTGAGCTGAACATGGCGTTCGACATGCTGCGCGAGGTGGTTAAGCAGCGCCATGTTTCGCCGATGGTGACCGTCGCCATCCGGGCCGACGGCTCCGTGGAAAAAGTGACTTTCGTTGTCTCCAGCGGAGTAACCGCGATCGACGAGGCAATTCGCAAGGTCATCTCCAGCTTCGCGCCTTATGGCGCCTTTCCACCCGCCCTTGCGCGTCAATACGACGTCATCGAAATCCGCCGGACATGGGTGTTCGACACTGCCATTCGCTTGCAATAGGCCGGTTGCCCAACATAAGGCCGCATGCTAGTCTCGGTCGCGTAAAGCGAACTTGAGAACACCGAATGAACAAGTCCAACAGCGTAGAACTTCGAAAACTGCGTGAATCCGAGCAGCGCCGCAAAGACATCATCAAGGCCGTACGAGCCTTGATCAAGGCTGGCGGCGCCCGCGAGATCACGCTCCGCAAGGTGGCGGAGAAGGCCGGTTTTTCGACGACCGTGGTCTACAACCTGTTCCAGAACAAAGCTACGCTGATCACCCAGGCGATGGACAGCGACTTGCTCGACCTGGTCAAGGCCATGCGCAATGCAGTGGACGCGAAGCTGCCTTTACTCGAAAACATTCGCCGCGTGGGCCGGGCTTACGTGACCTTCGGCATGCGCCATCCCGACCAGTACGCGCTGGTCTTCATGGAACGCCGGCCACATGCGCCGGTGGAAAGCTCTCGCGTTGAACACGGCAACCAGGCGCAAGACCCGTATGCCTTTGCCTGCCAGCTCTTTGTCGACTTGGCCGGCACGAGGCAGATTCCGCCAGACCAGGCGGAGGCGATCGCCCAGATTTTCTGGGAAGGCTTGCATGGCATGGTGTCGTTGCGCCTGGTATTCGGTGAGAACGAACCCTGGTTCGAGCATGACGAGTTCAATCGGCACCTGGATGCGTTGATTGATGTTCTTTTGGCCGGCATCCTGCATCGTTTCCGGCCATCAACCTTCCGCTCGCCTTCAAATACTGCCTGAATCTTTTCAACTTCCTGCACATTCCAAGTTTTGTAACCGCGATTGCGAGAAATGCGCGCTACTCCCACGTAGCCTGTGTAGCCGGGCCGGCAGGTCCGCCATTCCAACAATCACAGTTCTACAATTTTCTTGGAGTTAAGGATGAAGAAGCAATCCCTCGCCCTCGCTTGCCTCGTGGCCGGCCTGGTGGCAGGTTGCGGCGGCGGCAGTTCAGCCGACCAGGCGCCTGCTTTTGCAGCCAGCATCGGCGCCAGCGGCGTCGCCACCGCAGCGCCAGGCACGCGCTGGATGAACGTGAAATACGGCGGCAGCGGCTATGTGCCCGGCCTGGTCTTCCACCCCACCAGCCCAAACGTCCTGTACGCGCGCACCGACATGGGGGGCAGCTATCGCTGGGACGCGGCCACCTCGACGTGGATTCCCATTACCGATGGTTTCGGGATCCGGGAAGAATTCTTCAACGGCGCCGAAAGCATCGCGCTGGACGCCAACGACGATAAACGGGTGTACCTGGTCACCGGCATGTATGACTGGTCCGGCAGCAATGGCCGCCTTTACATATCCAGCGACCGTGGCGAAAACTGGACCCACGCCGACCTGCCTTTCCGCGTCGGCTCCAACGATCCCGGTCGCGCCATCGGCGAGCGCCTGGTGGTCGATCCGAACCAGTCCTCGATCCTGTATTACGGCTCGCGCACGTCAGGTTTGTGGAAGAGCAGCGACTTTGGCCAGAACTGGGCACAGGTAACGTCGCTGTCTTCGTTCCAGTATCCCGGGGACCAGATCCCGTCCCTGCCCGGACGCACGGCCGCCGGTATCGAGGGCGTGCTGTTCGATACCTCGAACACGGGCTCCGGCACGGCCACGCAGAACCTTTACGTATCCGTCGGGCCGGATTATGCCGCTGCGGCGGGCCTTGCCTACAACCTGTACAAGTCGACCGACGGCGGCGCGAGCTGGACCGGCGTGCCCACGCCGGTGGCCGGCTACCACATTCCGCATATGGTGCGGGCCAAGGACGGCATGATCTACATGGTGTTTACCCGTGACATGGGCCCTGGCGCCGGCGGCCCGGCCCGGCTGTACAAGTTCGACGGCTCCAACTGGAGCCTGCTCAAGGGATACGATACCGAACAGTGGGTGAACTTTGGCCTTGGCGGCCTGTCGGTCCATGGCACCGGGCCAACGACCCGCATTGCGCTGGGCGTCACGAATTCCTGGGGCAACTGGCAGGGCCAGCCGATCGTCCAGCTGTCGGACGATGCCGGTCTGACCTGGCGTGAGATCGGCTCGATGACGCCGCACACCCCGTCGGGCGTCGACTTCGCCGGCTGGATCGACGACGTCGAAATCGACCCGAACAATCCGGAGCGCATCCTGCATGTGTTTGGCGGCGGGGTCTGGGGCACAAACAATGCGTCGGCTGCTGCCCCAACCTGGAACCTGGACGTCAACGGACTCGAGGAAACCGCCACGCTCGGGCTGATGACACCACCCAAGGGTGCGAGTTATACCCTGCTGAGAAGTTCGGGCGACATCGGCATGCATGTACAGACCGAACTGCTGAAGACGCCGACGCGCGGGCCGCGCGGCTGGTTCGGCAACGGCAACAGCGCCGACATGGCGTGGTCCACGCCCTCATACATCGCAGCGATCGGCACCCCGGTCTGGAACACGCCGAACGTTGCCGGCGCCTACTCCACCGACTCCGGCGTAACGTGGACGGCATTTGCTGCCAACCACCCGGACGGCCTGGCTAACGCGGGCGGTGAATCCAATATCGCGGTAACAAAGCCAGGCCATATCATCTGGGCGCCAGCGAATTCACGGCCCGCCTACACCACCGATAACGGCGCGAGCTGGACCTACACCAACCTGCCGGCCCTCAGTGCGGTAGGCATCGGCCGCGGCTACCGCATCGTTGCCGACCGCAAGAACCCGAACAAGGTCTACGCCTACAACTCGGGCGGGGCATGGTGGAACCAGTGGTCCGATACCGCACATTTCTGGTATTCGACCGATGGCGGCCATACCTTCACTGAAAGCGCGGCGTTCGTCGGCGCCGGGGCATTGGTGGCCGATTTCGGCCATACCTCGATGGCCGTCAATCCGAACGCGGAAGGCGATATTTGGGTGGCCGACGGCTTCAGCATCCTGCACTCAACTGATTCGGGCGTGACCTGGACCAGGCTGAATGTCACGGCGCCGGACTGGGGCAGCAAGCCAACGTGGATGTACCCGGACGTGTATGGCGCAACTTCCATCGCACTGGGCAAGGCGCCTGCCGGCGCGAGCTACTCGTCCACCATCTATATCGTCGGCACGATCAACGGCGTGTGGGGCGTGCACCGCTCCGACGACGGCGGCGCGAACTGGCGGCGGATCAATGACGACAAGCACCAGTACGCTGGACTCGGCAACCTGGCTGCCGACCAGTCCGTACCGGGGCGCGTATTCGCCAGCGCCGCAGGCCGCGGCGTCGTCTTCAGCTACTAATGGCGCCAACCACATTTATCGGAGACCCCATGAAATTCAAAACCATCCTCGCCGCCGTCTTCTTTGGCATGGCGGCAAGCAGCGCAAGCGCAACTGTCCTGAGTTTCGATAACCTGACCGAAATGATGTACGGCGACGGCTTTCCCCTTGCGGACAGCATGAGCTATGACGGCCCGGACCTGAGCTACGTGGAAGCAGGCTTCCGCCTTACGCTGCATGCGCCCAACGCCATGCCCGGTTCAGCCAACATCGGCACCGGCACGTTCGAGCCGCAGACGTTCAACTGGCACGATGGCCTGGACAACGGCCCGGATACCTTCGTTACGCTGACCCGTGTGGGCGGCGGATTGTTCAACTTGAAGAGTTTCGACTACTTCGCCGACTGGAGTGCCGTCTCGGCCGATGGAAAGCTGCTCGGGTCCATCGCGGATGCGGGAACGTGGTCCACGACGTTGAACGGCATCGCCGAATTGCGCCTGGGCTCGGGCGCCTTCAACCAGCTCGACAACATCAACGTGGAAGCGGCGGCCGCTGTGCCACTCCCTGGCACACTGACCCTGCTCCTGGCCGGCCTGGCCGCCGCTGGACTGGCACGTCGCCGTAGCTGATCCCTGGCAGGCGGGCCTCGCGCCCGCCTTCTTGAATTGTAGCTATTTGGCAATGGGATCGTGGCGGAGGGAAAAAAACATTGTTTTTTTTGAAGTTCATCGTTATCCTCATTTGACGTTGTCCCACTTGAATGAGGGGAATCGATGCGAGCTTTGTTGGGCATGGCGATGCTGGCAGGCCTGTGTGCCTGCTCTGCTGCCAAACAGGAGCCGGCTGCGGCCGACCTGCAATGGGCTGATACGGCGCGGCCGGGCGATGCACGGCTGGCCGAGCGCTACGAGCGTTCGTGCATGGCGTGCCATGCACGGAACGGCAGCGGGGCGCCGTTGGCGGGCTTTGCGCCGCACTGGAAACCACGTCTGGACAAGGGCATCGACCAGCTCGTGCGGCATGCGAGCGATGGCTTCAACGCCATGCCGGCCATGGGCCAGTGCAACGACTGCAGCGCGGATGACCTGCGCGCCCTCACCGTCTTCATGGCAGGGAGCGGAACATGAAGCAGCGCCGTCTTTTCCTCAAGGCTGGTGCCATGGCTGCAGCAGCAGGTCTGCTTGCTGGCCGAGTACAGGCCGCGCCTCTGCAACCGCGCCCCTTCCGCTGGAAGAACTGGTCGGAAGTCCAGCAATGCCAGGCCCAGTCGCTCGCCACTCCGGCCGACGAGCAGGCGTTGGCTGACTTGCTGCGCAATGCCGGAGGAACCGTGCGCTGCGTTGGCGCCGGCCATTCCTTCACTCCCCTGGTGCCGACCAACGGCACGATAGTTTCGCTGGAACGCATGTCCGGCGTGCTGTCGCATGACAAGGCAGCCATGACCGCGACGCTGCGCGCCGGCACCCGCCTGGCTGCGATTTCACGCCAGCTCGATGGTGTCGGGCTGGCCCTGCGCAACCTGCCGGATATCGACATGCAGTCGCTGGCGGGCGCCATCAGCACTGGCACGCATGGCACCGGAGCAAACCTGCAGGCCATGCATGCGGACGTAATGGCGCTGCGCTTGGTCACGCCACAAGGCGAGGTCGTAGAGTGGGACCAGGAGCGGCATCCAGAGCAGATGGCGGCGGCGCGCGTTTCCCTCGGCAGCTTGGGTGTGATCACGCAGGCGACCGTGAGAGTGGTGCCATCCTTCAGCCTGCACCGCAAGGTATGGCTGCGCCCTGTCGGCGAAATGCTGGAGCAGGCTGGCGAGCTGGCGCGTAAACATCGTCATTTCGAGTTCTACTACCTGCCCTTCACAGGCTATGCGGCTGGCATTGCTCATGACGAGTACCAGGGCGGCGATGTGTTGGTGCCGCATTCGCAGGATGAGGAGATGTTGAGCGACTTGCGCAAGCTGCGCGACTGGCTGGGCAGGTTCCCCGACTTGCGGCGCTGGGCGGCAGGAAAACTGATCGACCCAGACCTGACCGAGGAAGCGAAGAATCGTTCGTGGAAGCTGCTTTCCACGGTGCGGCCAACGCGCTTCAACGAAACCGAATACCACGTGCCGCGCGAGGCGGGTATCGCCTGCGTAAAGGAAATCATCGCTGCACTTGAAAAGCGCAATGAGGTGTTTTTCCCGATGGAGTTTCGCTTCATCAAAGGTGATGATGCCTGGCTCAGCCCCTTCCATAAGCGAGACAGTTGCTCCATTGCCGTGCATGCGGCGCATGGGGAGGCTTACGATTACCTGGTGACCGAACTGGGGCCAATCTTCCGCAAGCATAGCGGCAGGCCGCACTGGGGCAAGCTGCATAACCTGACGGCGAGGGAGTTGGCGGCACTTTATCCGCGCTGGAACGACTTCCTGGCGTTGCGGCAGCAGATGGATCCGCAGGCCCGGATGCTCAATCCGCACCTGCGTTCAATGTTCGGGGTGGCGTGATGGTGGCTTTGAAACGGCGTGCTGTGATCACGGCCATCGGCGCTGGCCTTGTTGGTGCTGCAGCGCTGGCGGTGCGCCCCCGCGACAAGGGGGCGCCGCATACGGACTATTTCGCTCGTGCTTCGAAGGCTTTGCGTGCAGCGGGCATTGCCACGCCAACCATGGTGATCGACCGCGATCGCTTGCTGGCCAATGCACGCCAGGTGATGCAAAACGTGAATGGGCGCTTGCCGCTGCGGCTGGTAGCCAAGTCCCTGCCCTGCCTGCCGTTGCTGGACCTGCTCATGCAAACCATGCAGACGCGCCGACTGATGGTGTTCAACCTGCCTTATTTGCAGCAGCTCGCCGCGCAGCGCGGGGATGTGGATCTGTTGCTTGGCAAGCCTTTGCCTGTTGCGGCAGCAGCGGAGTTTTATCGCAGCTTCCAGGGTGGGCAATTCCGTCCGGAGCAGCAGTTGCAGTGGCTGGTGGATACTCCCCAGCGCTTGGCACAATATCGCGACCTGGCCCGAGCGCAGCAGGTGGACATGCGCGTCAGTCTGGAGATCGATGTGGGCTTGCACCGTGGTGGCGTAGATAACGCGCAGATGCTTCAGCAGATGCTGGCCATCCTGCGCGACGAACCCCGTTTGAAATGGGCGGGGATGATGGGATATGACGCGCATGTTGCCAAGCTTCCGCTGGCGAGCTTGCGGGAGAAGGCGCTGGTAGAGGCTAAATCCATCTATCGCGAGTATGCAGGGATCGCTACACAGGCATTGCCTGCTGCAGGTACGGCAGATGCACTGGTGTTCAATGCTGGCGGATCGCCGACCTACCGACTGCATGACGGCAGCGGTGCTGCAAATGAAATTGCATTAGGTTCAGCCCTCGTCAAGCCGAGCGACTTCGATACCGAGTTGCTACAGGATCTATCGCCAGCTGCATTCATTGCCACGCCGGTGCTGAAGGCGGATCGGCGATTCCAGATGCCGATTGGCGTTGAGGCATTGGGCGATGCAGCCCGCGCCTGGGATGTGAACCAGGAGCATGTCTACTTCGTCTATGGGGGCAATTGGATGGCTGATCCGGTATCCCCAGCTGGGCTGGCGGCCAGCGGTCTCTACGGGAATTCATCAAACCAGCAGGCATTGCTGGGGTCCGGGACGCAGCAATTGCAAGCGGATGATCACGTGTTCTTCCGCCCGCGACAAAGCGAGTCGGTGTTGCAGCAGTTTGGCGATATCGCAGTTATAGACGGAGGAAAAATAACGGAACGCTGGCCCGTCATGGTAGCCATGCCGTAGTGCCCTAATCTAATCTGGCTTCAAATAGAGGAAATCAACTTCGCGCCACATGTAGCCTGATCATCTGCATACGCGACCGCTTTACCCTTGTGCATGCGCTCCGATCGGCTTACTTTAACTGGAAACACGCCTCGACATTTTGGGCAAATTGTCATATGCCCGTCGCTGACAATCGGCTTACCTAAGACCTTGAAGCTTGGATCCGCCATAATGACCTTTCCGCCATGTGAGGTTGTGTCACCAAGCCTAATCACACCTTTGCCTTTCGAGTTCTTCATTTTGAATCTCCCTCGCTATGCGATTTGCTGGACTTTAGTACCGTCATCATCCAATTCGGCATTTAGCGGCTTATCAGAACCTTGGAAGCCTTTCCTGTATCGCCAGTAGCCTGTTGGCTCCTTTAGGTCCGCACAAAACCCAGCGTATGAGTCGTGGACGTAGTGATCAAAGAAGTCACAAAATCCACTGGCTGGGGCGCCAAAAGCAATGGCCTGCTTCAGCACCGCGTCTGCCTCATCCTCAAGTTCATCCGATATGGCGACCGGCATTATTAAATTTATCGCTGGAGCGGCTGACTGATGGACCATGTCTTTTACAGCATAGATTCGCCCCGAGCTCCCTCCTTTCGACAGCAGCCGTGCGGCGTCAGCAATCAGCTTGCGATTTGCCCAAAGCAGCAAGTGTTGGTCCTTCTTTGCGCGCCGGACATGACCAACTTCGCTGTAGCGCTCTCGAATATGCCAACGCCATGCGAGGTAAATTTTTGCCCAATCTGCGAGAGTTCGCCTGTCAGTTCCATTTATGCTCAGGAAGGAATTAAAGGCAGACCTAAGCTCTTCCGAAATTGCAAATGGGTCGTAATAAGAACGCCTGTCCTTGGCAGATTCCTTGCTAAGTGGGACTCCAGCCGCAACCGCATATTCGTATAAATGGTTAAGGGAGATTTGCGAGAGTTTCAACGCATCTGCCATCGGGGCTGCAATACCCGCGGCAATTCCAAGCTCACCCGGAGAATAGCCACCACCAACGTCGCTGTGAGAACCGGGATATGCAAACTCATGGAGATTTTGCGATCCTGTCCCGCCTTTGAAGATTGAATCGACAGGAAAGTTCTTTCGAAATTCATGCATTGCAACGAAATGCACGCAATTTAGGGTCTGAGGCGGAATACGTAACGATGCGGGGCGAGCCCATCCACTATGGCCGCCAGTCGACTTTTTCAACGCGCTAGCGACCATCTCGACCAGGCCTGCAGAAGCGACAGTATCAAGCAATCCCATGAAGCGGATCGTCAATGGAATGCCTGCATATTTTCCGCTAACAAGCGTCTCGCAAAGCCACGTTGCATATGCCCGTGCCTCCGCAGCTCCGCGCGAAAAGCCGAAAATGTCGATGACTATACTTTTGACTCGCACTGCTGAACTTCGCGACTTCTTCTCGAGATCGGCGGTCTCTCTGTGGAAATACGCTTGTCGCCGTCGGCCAAGATCGTCACCAAGTTCCTGGAGCCCGCATGCCAGTCCCATGTTTAAGAGGGTCTGCTCCTTCGCCTTCGACGTCACGATGTTGTACTGACAGAGGACATTCAATTGGTCTTTGGTAAACCCCGGCTTCTGCGGGTCTATGAAATGGCGAACAAATTCAAGTGTCTTTAGTAACGCGTACAAGACTCTTGCTTCACATCCGATGCCAAAGGCTGTCCCTCGCCATCCTTCTGCTTCCGCGCCGATTTCGCTAAAAGTAGTTCCAACGCCTGGAATGTACAAGCTTGAGAGGCCATGAGCTAATCTCACTGGATAACACTTGTATAGCCTAGCAATATTAGAATCTCCCAACGCCGCCCTGTCTCGATAATAGTTGTTATCCGTGCCATCGAAGAACAAGCCAAACTGCAATACGATCTCGCAGGCCGCTGTATTGACACTTGGCGCTCTGAACTCATTCATCCTGTTCAAATTCGGCTCTTGTCCCGCAGGTGCAAAGAGATTCGTTTCGTTCATGGCCACCTCCTTCTTCGCTCTTTCCACCTTTCGCGTTCTTCGAGAATTTCGGCTTCTTCTTTGGCTGTAAAGGCTTCGTTTACAGATTGACCAACTATCGCCCTTTCTTCGGCCCTTTTGATACTGTTCCCCAAGTTCTTCTTGTCTCTGAAGTCCCGCACTCCTGGCGCGACCCGTACTTTTCCACCGTTAAAGAAATGGACAAACACGTCGTCGGCTTCCTCGTATCGCTCGACCGGCACCTTCGCGCGGTAGATCCCAACCAGCTTCACCTTTTCCCAATCAAAGTGCTGCTTGTCCTCAATAGGAGATTCCGTCCAATCAGTGACGACCCAACGGACATCAACCACCATTCCAGGACGCCAACGTTTAGGTAACCATACACAACACATCCCCATACCAGCATCGCCATCGAAACCAGAATTTCCATAGGCAAGGCGATCTACATAGAACTCGTCAATCCGATGATTTGGCGGGAAATAGTGTGCAGCGGCGATTGAAACCCACACCTTGTCCTCATCTTCTATACCCCAATAGATCAGAGCGCCACTAATCATGAATATCGTCAGGAGCGGCCACTTGTACTCGACGAAGAACTTCATGACAATCCGCTCTTTTGTGATGCGGCTAGGTGTTCAATAGTTCTCTGCACAAGCATGGGATCATCCTGGGAGAGGATCTGGGACAGTGTGGGCAAGCTCAATAGCTGGCCGTTCGAGTCGAACACAGCCCGCGCAAAAATCAGCAGGTTCGATGAGTTTGTCCGCCCAGACTCCCGCCATACATTCAATATCTGCTCAGCTAGCTTAATTTCCAACTGCGGAGTCGCTGCCCACCTGTGATCGCTACGCATTGCTCGTAGATTTGACATGAGTTGGTCCGGTTCATGGGAGACTTCCAGCGCGGCGATTTGCGAAGAGGAGAAACTCAATGGGGACTCCGCTGGTTTAACGTTTTCAGGGCCAGGCAAGGCGATGAGTCGTCCATCTCGCGAGTGAACTAGCCAACGGCGAATCGGCTCGTGGATTGCTGCCCACTGTTCTGGACTCATCACTTCCTGGATCCAAGGGATTGCGATCCCATCCGCAAACCGCAATGTGAGCTCTCCTCTGGCTTCATTCACGACGTAGCTGAACTCGCGAAAGTGCTCCGCAAGGTCGATGGCGGAAAGATTGGTTTCTATGAACGAGACGTGAGCTCTGGTCCGTAAAAGGTTGGACATATCCATTACCGCGCCCATCCTGTATGCTAAATATGCAGCCTCGATGTCCACGATGAATGGACTGACATCCCACGCATGCCGCTCAAAAATCGAGACCAGCCAACTGGGGCGGCGCTTGCTCTTCGTCCAAAGTTTTCGGTCCGCATCCATCATCAAGGATGCATCCATGAGCGCGTATGTCGAGTAGTCGTTCATTTTGACGGCGCGAATGGGCTGTGGCTTTGAGCAGCGATCGCCAAGCATGGAACACAGACTTTATGGATTTGCTTTTCCCCACGGAACTGCAGGGCTTTTCCTTGTCCCGGGAAGGTCTGATGATCGCCCGCGTGCATATGATGGCTCCCGCTTGTGTAGCCTTTGATCCCACCTGACGTCAGCTCGATTTCAGATCCGCCACCATTTATACGAACGCCCTTCTTCGCACTGATAGTGATCCAGTCCGAAGTACTGATAATTTCGACGACCTTCTTCGCAAGAATTTCAATCTGCTCGGTTTGAGCCTGAATAGAAACCTTACCGCCCGCCGAAACTGCTTTGAGTGATCCTTCATTCGAAAACAGGTTGATATCTTGGACCGTGCGAATCGCAGCGCTTTCTCCAGCGGAGAGCGAAATATTCGCTGCAGTACCAAAATCAATATCTTCGGCGGCTGCCACCGAGAATCCCGCGTCACTTCCATTAACAATGCCTCTGGTCGCACCTACAGCGACCATCGGAACAGGTTGTCGAGTTTCAAACTTCTTCAGATCGTCAAATGCTTTCTCCAATTGGTCCAGTGACTGACGGTCTCCAACACTTTCGTCGGCCCGTTCGCGCAGTTCCTTTGCCAGCTTGACGATGCCACCGAAGAGGGCGGAAATTCTCGGCATATCCATCTGCCTCCCATCAACTGGACTGGATTGCTCTGTGGTGACGAGGATTCCAGCCTCGCCCCGCAAGGCAATGCTTCGAACGGTACGCAATTCAGCTCCTTCTCCCCGCTGGTCTGCACCTCCGTCCGAGCGGGGGGTTGTTAGGAACCCCAAGTTCAGTTGAGATGAACCGTGATCGCTTGCAAGTTGTGCGCTGATCTCGCTCGTCGTGTCGTCAAAGCGCAGCTGATTGCCCTGGCCTCCGCGAATTTCGCGGCTTCGGATGCCAGAAATGTATCGATTCCCAGGTAAGTCGCCCATATCGCTCAACGCAGGAGGTCGTGCAGATTCGTTGTAGGTTTGGCCGACGACGATCGGCCTGTCTGGGTCACCGGCGAGGAACGCCACGAAAACTTCGCTTCCGACGCGCGGCAAATGTAAGCTTCCGCATTGGTTTGATCTCCCTGGCCCATCTCCCGCCCAATAGCTCGCCACTCGCACCCACGCGGAATCGGCATCGTTGTCGGCGGCACCGGCACCTTGTGCGTGCTCATGATCAGACGACCGCATGCTTCGAAATCGGATTTTCACACGACCCAGATCGTCGCAGTAGACTTCCTCGCCCGCTGGACCCACCACGATGGCGCTCTGCATTGGAACGTTTGGAACGTCGGATCGAGGGTCATATGCTGGCACGATCGAAATACCTCGACGAACTGCGGTGAAAGCGAGCTTTACGCGCGTACTGGACTGGTGCGGCTCAAAATGAGCCAAAGCATCACCTGCGCTCCAACGGTTTCGCGAGAAAACACGCTGCACTCGCTCCGCGAGTCCTTTGGAAAGGTTGCTTGATATTGCAAGCTGCATCGACGTCAGAACAAAGTCACGCTCTCCGTCTGGGTGACCGTCGACCTCTGGGTGGCCGTCCAGCGTAAAGTACTCACCCACGCACATGTCGCGTACGCTGCCCTCACCATGAAAGCACTTTGAATCCAAGTCATGCCGACTCATGGCTAGCTGGCCGAGCTGGCACAGGTCGTCGTAATCATCGCCTGCATGCGGTGAAAGCACCTGGTAGTCGTCCAGGCTGGCTGCCATTTCGTTGCCGGACTCGCCTTGGTCAGCGCTGCCTCGGGCTGTGGCACGCATGAAATCCTGGCCCTGCGGATTCTTGTAGTCCCAACTGAAGCGAGTCACACTGGCGGGTTGAAGCGTACGAACAGCACACCAAGAATTGATGGTGTCCCGTTCCTCAGTAGCCGCATCGCGGTGATAACGCACCAGCCCAGCGGCATTTGGCGGCAAGCTATCCGGATGATTGAACAGCACCATCGTATGCGATGGTGAGTTGCTTTGATCCGCACGGAAGTACCAAGCAATGCCGCGACGCTTGAGCAGGCGTCGAATGAAGGCCGCGTCCGATTCGTTATATTGCATTGTGAATTCGCGCTGCGGATAAACCTGATGCGCGAACAGTTCGTCCATCTCGTAGTGAAAACAGGTCCCGATGATGGGATTCGTCTGCATCCATTCATCCAGGATCAGCGTGACGATTTCAACCTCATTCTTGTTCCGGAAAACACGAGTGTTCGTGCGCTTCTCCATGATGGAGAGCGCGTCGCGCAGCACCAACTGGTAGCTTGCCAGCCCACCATCGCTATCGCCGGCACGTGCTTCGGTGACGATACCGCAGATGCTGCGCAAGCCGCCGCGATCCGTGACGATATCAATCGCCACCGGCAGCGCAATCAATTCCTTCAGCGGAATGAAGGCATCCAGCGAGACGCACATGATGCGATATTCAACGCTGCCGCAAATTGCCTCGGTACCCTGCACCACTTGCGGTAGCAGCACGTCCTCCAGCATCTGTGTCGGATGGGCCAGTCGCAGGCGCAGTGGACGGTTGTCTGTGATCAGGTCCTTGTCTTGATGGAAGAAGCTGAGCAGGGCATTGTCCACGGCGGGCTCCGTTCGTCTGATTGAAGCGAGAGCCTATGTTTGCACGCGTAAAAAATTTCGACGTTGATCTTGAGCAAACAGAGTGCGATGTGCTGGGTTACACTGGCAACCCGCAGGAATGACAACACCGGAAGGAAGCTATGAGCGCGCGACTCAATGACGTTGTTTCTGAAAGCCACCTTAAGTCTGGGCGTAACGGGGAACAGGAAGCCGCGGCGGCTTTGAATTTCTGGCAGGCGCTGGAATACCTTAACCCGCAACCCGCACCTAAACCAGACCAGAACGATTGCATATGGGCGTTCGAGCGCGACGCGGAAGAAGCCCAATTTCCTTGGCATGCGCCGATGAAGCAGAAAGTGCTGCGCGCCAAAATGAAGCCTAGTTGGCGCTTCCAGCTTTACGCAGGCATCATCAATGGCGGTGAACTGGTCGAGACTGCCCGAGCCTACCTTGGTGCCAATGAGCTTGATTTATCGGAGCGGAATGAACCCGCGTCAGCAGCCGCAGTCGTCATCGATCTCGACAAAGATGGGTACGCAACAGGCCAGGTATTCGTCAGCACCGTACCTTGGGCGATGGCCTGCCTGCGCCAAAGCGCAGGGTCGCGGGATCGGCTGAGTTTCGAAGGCTGGTTTGGCGAGCGAATGCTGGAGGAGGAACTGCAAAAATCGATCGGGGACTTGATGGTCGAACTGAGGATCGTCAAGCGCAAACCCGAACCTGGCGCAGACGAGCAACTTGAAGAGGAATACGCAGAGGAGCTAAGGCAGATCACCTCCGCTGACGTCCAGATCATTTGCGATCTTGTATTCGCCAAATGCGATTGGCGTCCAAACCTTGAGGAGCCATGGCGTATCAAGGCGCTTCCGGCATCCGACAAGGAGACCGCGACTCCGGCAACGCAGGACAATCCGCTTAACAGTTTCTACGCCGAGGACATCGAACGAGTCAGCGCGGCTCTCGATTGTGGAAACATCGGAGCGGCACTGCGCGAATACCTGCGAGGAGAAGATTCAGCACCGCGCATCGATCTGGAAGCCAGTCCGGAGGCTCTGATCGACGGCGTTCAACCAGCATTGTTGCCACCGGCCTGCTGGCCTGCCAAGCACCCGCTGGTCACGGCACAGCAATTCGCAGTCAATAAGATTTCCCGGCTGCTGGAGGATGAAGGGATATTTTCCGTGAATGGCCCTCCCGGCACAGGCAAGACAACCATGCTGAAGGACATTGTCGCGTCGATCATTACGCGCCGGGCAGACGCCATGCTGGCCTTCGATGTGCCCGAAGCCGCATTTGGCAAGCGGCTGATAATCGAGAACCACAAATACCCGGCCTATGACCTGGACGAAAGCCTCCGCGGGTTCGGCATTGTGGTTTCATCTGCAAACAATGGCGCCGTAGAGAACGTGAGCCGCGAACTTCCCGGCCTCAAGGCGATCGATCCAGGCCAGGAGATCAACTACTTTTCCATTGTTGCCGATTCTATCGCTGCACCTCCAAAAGCAAAGCAACGTCCCACTGCGCCAGCGCACTGGGGCCTTGTTTCAGCGGTCCTTGGCAGCAAAGCAAACCGCAGCCAGTTCATCGAACGGTTCTGGTTCGCCGGCATGCCGAAGAAATCAAAAAATGGCGAAGTGGAGGCCGAGCCAGATCCCATGCGCTTGCGCTCCCTGCAAGACCTGATGCGGACCGGCGAGCATGGTGCTCTGTCATGGTCCGCGGCGCGAAGCCGCTACCGCGAAGCGCGGGCACACGTTGAGCAGCTGATCCAGCGTGCCGATGCGGCTGCGACTGCGGCGCGCGTCCTGTCTGCCAGCCGGGCGCGCAAAGCACAGTTGCTTGATGCTCTTGTTGAATACGAAGCATTGATGCCTCGCCTACAGGACGAGCTGGACCAGTTCAAAGCATTGGACATCGTACAAGCGCGCGTGCTTGAACGCGCCGAGCGGGTGCATGCCGTATGGGGCAAGTTATGCTCAGCTTTCGCCCGCAGCAAAGACCTGGAGGACGATGTGCGCCGGCATGCGGCGGCCCTGCCTTCAAACGCGCTCGACCTTGCCATTGGCGAACAGGAGGCAGCCGAATTCGAGATTCGTACGCTCAAGGAAGACATCAACCAGCATGCCCAGTACCAGCCTGGTTTCCTGTCCCAATTGTTCCGTACTGAACACAGCCGGCGTTGGAACGCGCGGGTCAAGGACTTGGAGGACAGCCAGGCGAGCGCGCGTTCGCGCGAGCGGGCTGCAGCGGCTGTTGTCGCCAGGGTAAAGGTACAGCAGGTGGAACTGCGCAAGCTGCAGGAGACCGCTCTTGCTGCGTCGCAGGAAGTAGCGAATTGCCTTGCCTTGGCACAGGAGCATGGCCTCGACGAGAACATCGATCCAGCAACGCTCGAACAGCAATTGCACGCAGCCGAAGCGGGACTGGCAAAGACCGGGAAGGCCGCCAGGGCTGCGCAGGCAAGGATGAAGGAAGCCGTCAAGGAACTGGAAAATCTCCGTATGTCCATCCAGGAAGCTGAAGGACAGGAACTTGTGGCTTCGCGCATCCTTGCCGATGCTGGGATCAGCGAGAAGGACTGGCCATCCTGGAATCTGGAATCGCTACCGCGTGAGCAACGCCATAGCGTCAGTCCCTATTTCAGCCAGGAGCTATTCGATGCACGCCGAGAAGTATTCGTGGCTGCACTCGAGTTGCACAAGGCTTTCATCGCAGCTGCCTGGTCGAAGCTGTCACGTTCCTTGAGCACTTTCGTGGATGTCCTGGGCGGAACGATCCATCCGTCGCGCCTTCCCGGCGGCGTGGCTCCATTGTGGGATATCTTCTTTCTCGTTGTTCCGCTGGTCTCCAGCACGTTCGCTTCGTTCCCGCGGCTGTTCACAGGCATGGGACGTGAAGACCTGGCATGGCTGCTGATCGACGAAGCGGGGCAAGCGGCGCCGCAGCTGGCGGTGGGTGCGATCTGGCGCGCCAGGCGCGTAGTAGTAGTGGGCGATCCATTACAGCTTGAGCCTGTCGTCTCCGTTCCTGATGAACTGGTATCGCCGTTGCTGGACAGGTGCGGAGCAGAGCAGCAATGGGCACCGCCGGCGGCATCCGCCCAGGTGCTCGCGGACAAGGCGAATCACTTTGGCATGCATATGGGCGAGCCGGGAGCGGACGAAACGGTCTGGCTGGGCTCTCCCTTGCTCGTTCACCGCCGCTGTCTCGATCCAATGTTCTCGATTGCGAACGAGGTCGCGTACGATGGCAAGATGGTCTACGGTGTCGAGCCCGATAAGGGCGGTCGTGACTTTGGGCCGAGCCGCTGGATCGACATGCCGGCCAAACAGTCCGATGGACATTGGATCGAGGAGCAGGCGCAGGCGGCCCTGGCGCTGGCTCTGCAGATTACGGGTGGCATTCCCATGCACGGGAACGAATTCAAGGTCTACGTGATTACGCCATTCAGGAAGGTGGCCCAGAGAATGTACACGCTCCTCCGTGCGGAGATGAATGGCAGCGTGGACGGCATGGTCGGCACCGTGCATACGTTCCAGGGCAAGGAGGCGGAACACGTCATCTTGCTCCTTGGGGGCAACCCGCGTACACCTGGCGTCATTTCATCCTTCGCGGGGGCAAAGCCCAACCTGGTCAATGTCGCGGTAACGCGTGCCAAGCGCAGGCTATACGTCATTGGCGACAGGCGCTATTGGACCGGGCCGCACGATATGCGCCAGATTTTCTCGCGCATGTCAGAGCGCCTTCCTTGAGTATGTCCTTACAAAGTCGACGGCGGAGGTGGGCGTATAATGCGCATTACACACCCCCACCCTTAATGCGCACTGGAATCTTATGAAACCGGCACTTTCCATACCTAAGCTGCCAAGCAAAAAGGCGACCAACATTACCTTGTCCATGGACGTGTATCAGGCAGCCAAGAGCCTGGGCATCAATATCTCGCAGGTTTGTGAGCAACGCTTGCGTGAAGAGATCCAGGCGCGAAGGGAACAGCAATGGAATGAGGAACATGCCAGCTTTCTCGATGCTTATAACAAGCGGTTAGTCGAGGAAGGAGTTGCCCTACAGGAATGGCGAGCGTTCTGATGGCACGCTTCGACATTTACGTCAATCCGGGGCGGAACCACCGCAATATTCCATACCTGGTCGACGTGCAAAGCAATGTCATCAGTGGGCTGGCAACAAGGATTGTGGTGCCGCTACGCCCTCTGGCGGCATTTTCCTCGGTTGCTTTGCCACCGGACCTGTTTCCCATCATTCCGATTGATGGCGAAGACTACGTTCTGGACACGCCTCAACTCGGCGCCATCCCGCTGGCAGAGCTGAAGACCAGGGTTGCTTCGGCACGTGAGAGCCAGTTTGTTATCCAGACAGCGTTGGATCGGGCCTTCGGCGCCTATTGAAGTCATGACGAAACCGGATAAAGCGCTAGCGGCCTACCGCCAAATGCGCCAGCAGCCTCTGTGGCGACTCCTGGCGGCCGCCAATGAGCTTGTCCTGGGGCAGGCGCTGGAGAAGTTCGTGATCCTTCGGAGCAATGACCAGGGCCAAGCCAAGACCGTCCAATACCGCCAGAAGTTTGTCGGTGCGAATACCTCCGGCGCCGTTCTCGAGACGCGAGAGCAGGTCTACCGAGACGCAGATCAGCGCCGCCGCATCGTCAATACGCAGCCCTTGCTGCTTGCGATGCGCTCGCACTTGCCGGCCAACGTCGGCCAACTCGCGAATAGTTTGCACGGCAGGCAGCGCCGTTGAAATAGCTTGGCTCATATTTCGGAATTTCAGAAAAATCGGCGGTGACGACCAGTATATCCTACGAATTTCTGAAATTCCGAAACTTCTGACTTCGCACTTGCTACTGTGGCGTTTTGACCAAGATCATCGGTAAAAATAAAAACACTGTTATTCTCCAAGTTCGTCGTTTTTCAAACAGCAGCGGCAAAGGGGACGGTCATGACGAAATCTTTTCGGTTCGTGCGCCTGGTTTCTCTGTTGGGCGCAAGCGTGGTTTGTAGCACGGCATTTGCAGATCCTTTCCTCATCGGGCGCGGCATGTCCGATATCACGGGCGAGGCGGCGGAAGTGGGCATGATGGGCTATGGCTCGACCTCGCAGGTGACGGCCGGCATCCAAATGCGGCAGCGGGCGCGGGCTTTCATCGTGGTGGACCAGGCCAGCGGCAAGCGCATGGTCTTCGTGAATAATGACCTGGGCATGGTGTTCCAGGGCGTGCACCAAGCGGTACTGCGACAATTGCAGGCGCGGTATGGCAGCCTGTATTCGGCGGAGAATGTGATCCTGTCCGCTACGCATACACACGGCGGGCCGGGCGGCTTCTCGCACTACGCGCTGTACAACTTCACTACCTACGGCTTCAACCCGCGCACCTTCGATGCGATTGTCAGCGGCATTGTGGCGGCGATCGACAAGGCGCATCGCGACCTGAAGCCGGGCAGCATCGCAATCGGCAAGGGCGAGCT
>Ga0209050_1001671_pt1 | contig 22326 bp, 20 predicted proteins | sample Araplavi_mTSA_r2_FD_184276 | JGI IMG/M metagenome (GOLD analysis project Ga0209050, IMG submission 184276) | Arabidopsis root microbial communities from North Carolina, USA - plate scrape MF_Cvi_mTSA_r2 (SPAdes) (version 2) | ecosystem: Host-associated > Plants > Roots > Endosphere | place: USA... | reverse complement strand
GTTCATCCATTCGGACTTGCCGCCTGCGCCCGTCGTGTCGAGGATCGGCGTGTCGACCAGCCCCGGCAGCATGCCAGCGACGCGGACATTGCATTCGTCCTTCAGCGGCGCGCAGCAGCGCGTGAACATCATCACCGCCGCCTTGGTCGTCGCATACATCGCGTCGTAAAAGCCGGTGCCGAGCGCGACCGTCGACACGGTGTTGATAATCACCCCGCCCCCGCGCGCCTTCATCTTCTGCACTGCAATCTGCGTCGCCGCGACGAGCGAGGTGATGTTGACGTCGATGATCCAGCGGATGCGTACTGCATCGACGTCGGGAAATTGGGGCAGGCCCGACACGACCCCGGCATTGTTGTGCAATATGTCGACGTCGCCGTGCGCGAGAAACCAGGCTTCGGTCGCGGGAATGTCGGACAGGTCGAGCTGGTGAACACTCGCCCGCGCACCTGCGGCCTCGACCAGCCGCGCCGTCTCGGCGAGCCCCGCTTCATTCACGTCGACGAGCGCAATCTCGGCCGCGCCGCGCGTCGCCAGCATCACCGCTGTCGCGCGGCCGATGCCGCCCGCCGAACCCGTCACAATGGCGCGTTTGCCGTTGATATCCATCTCTTCTCTCCCGCCGATTTTGTCGTTACCGTAAAGCACATTGACAGATAAACTTAAATACCTAAGTATTTTTTGGCCGGGAAGACTCGCGCAGATCTGGGGAGAGTTATGACAGACGCCACCGCCCTCAATGGAGGCGCCGCCGCGTCGGACAGCGGCCTTGCGCTGCGTCGCAACGTCGCGCTCGTCATGCTGTTCGTGGTCGGCACGATCAACTTCGTCGACCGCCAATTGCTGTCGGTGCTCGTCGAACCGATCCGCGCCGAAATGGATTTCAGCGACACACAGTTCGGGCTGCTCACCGGCCTCGCCTTCGCGCTTTTCTATGCCGCGATGGGCGTGCCAGTCGCAATGATTGCCGACCGCTGGAACCGCGTGAAGCTGATCGGCATCGCCTGCGTCGTCTGGAGCGGGTTCACCGCGGCGTGCGGATTTGCATCAAATTTCTGGCAGCTCGCGCTGATGCGCTTTGGCGTCGGCGCGGGCGAAGCCGGCGGCACTGCGCCCTCGCTGTCGGTGATCGCCGATTATTACCCGCCCGCGCAGCGCCCGCTGGCGATCGGGCTGTTCACGCTCAACGGCCCTTTCGGGGTTTTCGTGGGCGCGACCTTTGGGGCCTGGGCCGCAGCGAACATCGGCTGGCGTAACGCCTTCCTCTTGATCGGCGTCGTCGGCGTCGTCGTCGCACCGATCCTGATCTGGCTCGTTCGCGAGCCCGCGCGCGGCCAAATGGACACACAAAAGGCGGCCGACGAGGCTATGCCCTTTAGCCAGAGCCTCGCGATGTTCTGGCGCCGCCCGTCTCTCCGTATGGTGATGATCGGCAGCGGGCTTGCCGCCTTTACCAGCTATGGCATGCTCAACTGGATTCCGGCGTTCCTGATGCGGACGCAGAAGATGCCGCTCGAAGCGATGGCGACATATTTCGGTCCCGCGGCGGGCATCACCTTCGGCATCGGCATCCTCGGCGGCGGCTGGCTGGTCAGCCACCGCGCCAAGACGTCGGCGCGCGCCTATGGCACGATCCCGGCGCTCGCGACCGCGGTACTGATCCCGACCTTCATCGCCGCGCTGCTCGTCGACACCTGGCAGCTCTCGCTCGCGCTGATGCTGATCCCGATGGCGGCATGCACCGCCTATGTCGCCCCTGCCCTCGCGCTGGTCCAGAACCTCACCCCGCCGCGCAGCCGCGCGACCGCCGCCGCGGTGCTGATGCTGATGTTCAACATCATCGGTCTCGGCCTCGGCCCGCTATTCGCCGGCATCGTCAGCGACGCGCTGAAGGACGCGCACGGCGTCGATAGTCTCAGGTGGGCGCTGATGGCGCTGATGCCCTTCGCCGCGGCCGCGGGCATCGCGCAGTTCCGCATGACGCGCTATCTCGAAAAGGACTTCGCCGAATGACCGACGTCGCGGGCAAGACCGCCTTCATCACCGGCGGAGCGAGCGGGCTCGGGCTCGCCACCGCCAGGGCGCTCTCCGCGAAGGGGGCATCGGTGATGCTCGCCGATATCGACGCGGCGGGTGCCGAAAATGCCGCTGCGGGATTGCGCAGCGACGGCGCGAACGCGCTCGGCCTCCAGCTTGACGTGACCAGCGAGGATAGCTGGGCCGAAGCGGGCGCCAAGGCGCGTGAATTCGGCCCGGTGCGCATATTGTTCAGTAACGCCGGGGTCGGCGGCGGATCGGGGCCGTTCGAGCAATATGACACCGACGTCTGGCGCTGGAACTATGCGGTCAACGCGCATGCGCATCTTTATGCCTGCCGCACCTTCCTCGGCGACATGAAGGCGAGCGGCGAAGCTTCGCACCTCATTTTCACCTCGTCGATGGTCGCGATCGTGCCGCCACCGATCTCGGTTGCCTACATCAGCTCCAAATATGCGACGCTCGGCATCGCGATGGCACTGCGCAACGAACTCGCCGGGACCTGCGTCGACATTTCGGTGCTGATGCCCGGCATGTCCGCGACGCGGATCGTCGAGACGACGCGCGACCTGCGCCCCGTCGAGGTCGAGGTCGGCAAGGCCGCGGCGACGAGCCAGGCGATGCAGGGCGTGCTCGCGGGCGGCATGTCGCCCGACAAGATCGGCGCGCGCGTCGTCGAGGCGATCGAGGCCGGCGAATATTGGATCTTCACCCACCCCGAATGGAAGGCGATGGCCGAACTGGTGACGCAGGACATGCTGGCGTCCTTCGGCCCCTCGGCCGATCCCGCATACAGGGGCGACGATATCGACGGGCTGATCGCAGCCAACGGCGGCCGCATGTTCGGCGCGAAAGCTTAAGGAGAGCATCATGGCAGAGCAGGACGACATCCGCGCAATGGCGCAGCGCTTTTTCGACGCGATCGAGGCGGGCGACATCGAGACGATGCAGGGCAGCTTCACCCCCGACGCCGAAATCTGGCACAACACCGACGAGCTGATCGTGACGCCCGCGCAGACCGCGCAGACGCTGACCGGCATGGTCGCGCGGATCAAGGACCGCGAATATGCCGACCGCCGGCTCACCACCTTCCCCGGCGGCTTCGTGCAACAGCATGTCCTGAAGGGCGTGCGCGTCCATGACGACGGCCCCGTCCGCCTGCCCTGCGCGATCGTCTGCAAGGTCGATAATGGCAAGATCACGCGGCTCGACGAATATTTCGACAGCGCGCATGTCGCCGAATTCCGCAAATTTGCGAACGCCTAACGCCGGTGCAAAAACATCGTCATTGCGAGCGCAGCGAAGCAATCCAGAGCGGTCTACGCCCACGCCGGATTGCCGCGTCGCTGCGCTCCTCGCAATGACGAGGATTTGAATTTCGTTTCTCAGGAGTATCCCATGCCCGTGTTGCGCCAGGTTCCCCGCTCGGAAGTCACCGACGAAACCGTCCTCGCCTATTACAACCGCCTGTTCGGCGAGCGCGATCCGGTCGCCGAGCCCGGCACCGCGACCGGCACGCCCGGCGATTGGTGGACGGTCTTCGCGCTGTCGCCCGATATTTTCGAGCATGCGGTCAAGGGTTTTGCCGTCTATCGCAACCCCGCGCGCACGATCGATCCGGTGCTCCGCGAGCTCGGCCAGACGCGGGCCGGCTGGGTGAAGGGCAGCCAGTTCGTCTTTTCGCAGCATTGCAAGTCGCTACGCGGCCTCGGGGTCAGCGAGGAGAAGATCGCCGCCATCGCGCACTGGCAGGTCGCCGACTGCTATGACGAGCAGGAGCGCACCGTGCTCGCCTATGCCGACTGCCTCGCGCAGGCGAGCGGGCGCGTGCCGCTCGAGGTGTTCGACAAGCTCAAGACCTTCTGGAACGACGAGCAGATTTTCGAATTCACCTACATCACCTGCCTCTATGACATGCACGCGGTGATCACCCGCGCGCTGCGCATGGAATATGATGCGCGCGAAGACCCGATTGTCGAGATCGCGGCGCCCGAAGGCTTCAGCGCCGCCGACTTCCTCAGCGCCCCGCGTCCAGCGGGCGGATGAGCGGTTACGGCGTCCCCGAGGTCGTCACGACGGGTCTTCGCTTCCCCGAAGGCCCCGTGCCGATGGCGGACGGGTCTGTGCTACTTGTCGAGATCGCGCGCGGCACGCTGACGCGCGTCGCGCCCGACGGCAGCCTGTCGGTGGTCGCGGAGCTTGGCGGCGGTCCGAACGGGCTTGCGATCGGCCCCGACGGCGCCGCCTATGTCTGCAACAATGGCGGGTTCGAGTGGATCGAGGCGGGCAGTCTGCTGTTTCCCGGACACGCCGCGAATGCCGAAGCCTGCGGGTCGATCCAGCGCGTCGACCTGTCCACCGGCGCCTTCACCACGCTCTACGACAGCTTCGAGGGCGAGCGGCTCAAAGGGCCGAACGATATCGTCTTCGACGAAGCCGGCGGGTTCTGGTTCACCGACCATGGGCAGGTGCGCGACACCGGCCGCGACCATGGCGCGCTCTATTATGCCGCCACCGACGGGTCGAAAATCAGCCGCCAGCGCGCCGACATGATGGGCCCCAACGGTGTGGGGCTCTCGCCCGACGGCAAGACACTCTACGTCAGCGAGACGATGACCGCGCGTGTTTGGGCGATGGACATCGTCGCGTCCGGCGAACTCGCCCCGCCGCCACCGTGGGCACCCGGCCGCTTCGTCGGCACGCCGCCCGCCTTTCGCCTGCTCGACAGCATGGCGGTCGAGGAGAGCGGGCGCATCTGCGTCGGCACGATGGTCGAGGGCGGGATCACGATTTTCGATCCCGATGGCGGCGGTTCGGAGTTTCTCCCGCTGCCCGATGTCGGGATCACCAACATCGCCTTCGGCGGCGCCGACCGGCGCGATGCGTATATCACGGCGTCGACCACCGGAGCGCTGTATCGCGTGCGCTGGCCGCGTCCCGGCATGCGATTGCATTAACCGTCAACTTAATTGACGATTTGCACTTTTGATGCTAGAAAAGACTCAAGGAAGAGGATGGGCATGAAATTCTATAACTCCATCGGCCCCAACCCGCGCGTCGTGAAGATGTTCATGGCCGAAAAGGGCATCGAGATTCCCGAGGTCGCGATCGACCTGCGCGGCGGCGAGAACCGGCGCGCGCCCTATTGCACCGACGTCAATCAGGCGGGCCAGACGCCGGCGCTCGAACTCGACGACGGCAGCTTCCTCTGCGAAATCACCGCGATCTGCGAATATCTCGAGGAACGCTTCCCCGAACCACCGCTGATCGGCACGACCGCCGAAGAACGCGCGAAAACGCGCATGTGGACGCGCCGCGTCGACATCAAGATCTGCGAGCCGCTGACCAACGGCTTTCGTTTTGCCGAAGGCCTGCCTTTGTTCGAGCCGCGCATGCGCTGCCTGCCCGAGGCCGCGGCGGGGCTGAAGGCAGTGGCGCAGGACGGGGTGAAGTGGCTCGATCCGCTGATCGCGGACCGCGACTTCATCGCCGGCGACACATTGTCGCTCGCCGACCTGTTGCTCTTCGCGTTCCTCGATTTCGGCTCGTCGGTCGGTCAACCGATCGATCCCGCCTTCACCCACGTCGTGCGCTGGTACGAGCGGATGAAAAGCCGCCCCAGCGCGATTTCGAACTGAAGACATAAGGAGATGGATCATGGCTGCAGCAAATAGCGAATTCGAGTTCCTTGGGGTCAACCACCTCGCGCTCGTGTGCAAGGATATGGCGAAAACGGTCGAATTCTACCGCGACATCCTCGGCATGCCGCTTACCAAGACGATCGATCTGCCTGGCGGGCGCGGCCAGCATTTCTTCTTCGACATCGGCAATGGCGACAGCCTCGCCTTCTTCTGGTTCCCCGAAGCGCCCGAAGCGGTGCCGGGCATCTCGGCCCCCGCCGCACTGCCGACGCAGGGCAGTTTCGTGTCGGCGCACGGATCGATGAACCATATCGCGATCAACGTTCGCGCCGACAAGTTCGACGATTATTACAATCGGCTGGTGGAAAAGGGCATCAACGTCAGCAAGGTGCTGAACCACGACGACAGCCCGATGCAGTCGACCGACGAGCTGCACCCCGGCGTGTTCGTCCGTTCGGTCTATTTCTTCGATCCCGACGGCGTCTGCCTCGAATTCGCGGCATGGACCAAGGAATTCGACGAAAGCGACGTCGCGCACGATCCGGTGCAGGCCGACGGCACCAAACGCGAAGGCCTGATTACCGGCCACACGCCGGTGCCCGCCGAATAGAAATTCCCAAACTATTACCCATTGGGAACTCCTCCTGGACCCGGCCTTTGGCCGGGTTCTTTTTTGCACCCCGGGCCTTTGGCCGGGTTCTTTTTTGCACCCCGGGCCTTTGGCCGGGTTCTTTTTTACCCGACCGCCCGATCACGCCCTTCCCAATACGGCGCGCGCAGTTCGCGGCGCAGCACCTTGCCCGACGGGTTGCGCGGCAGCGCCTCGATGAACTCGATGCTCTTGGGCACCTTGTACGCGGCGATCCGCTCGCGCGCCCAGCCGATGATGTCGGCGGGGTCGATCGTCGCGCCCGCAGCAGGAACGATCAGCGCCTTCACCCCCTCGCCCCATTTGTCGTCGGGGACGCCGATCACCGCAACGTCGGCGACGCCGGGGCAACCCATGATCGCGCTCTCGACCTCGGCCGGGTAGACATTTTCACCGCCCGACACGATCATGTCCTTGATGCGGTCGTGGACATAATAGAAGCCGTCGGCGTCGCGATAGCCGACGTCGCCGGTGTGGAGCCAGCCTCCGGCGAGCGCCTCTTCGGTCGCTTTCGCGCGGTTCCAATATTCCTTCATCACGATGCCGCCGCGGATCGCGATCTCGCCGATCTCGCCCTCGCCGAGTTCGCAGTCCTCGCCGTCGAGGATCGCCATCGCGGCGCCGGGCCACGGCTTGCCGCACGAGGTGAGCTTGCCCGGCAGGTCATGCGCACTCGGCGACAGGTATGAGCCGCCGCCAGCGGACTCGGTCATCCCGTAGAATTGCACGAAGTCGCAGCCGAAGGCCCTGCGCGCACGGCGCAGCACATCCTCGGCGATCGGCGACGCGCCATAGGCGATCGACTTGAGCGCCGGATAGGCGCCGCTATTCGCATCGGGCTGGAGCAGCATCATCTGGATCATCGCGGGGGCGAGGAAGGCGTGCGCGACATCCTCCTCGCGCATCATCCGCACCGCATCGGCCGCCGTAAAATCCTTGACGAGCACCAGTCGCCCGCCCTGCGCCAGCCCCGAGAAGCTGACGTTCGTACCCGCGACATGGAACAAAGGCATGACGATCATCACCGTCTCGTCCTCGCCATAGGCAAAGCCGTCGACCTCGGTCGCCGCTTCGAGGAAGGTCCGGTAATTGGCGTTGGTGAGTACGACGCCCTTGGGCAGGCCGGTCGTGCCGCTGGTGTAGAGCTGGAGCACATCGTCGGTGAGTTGCGGCGGGTCGGCCAGCGGGGCGTCGGACGCATCGCCCAGCCACGCGTCGAACGGCTCGAACGCGGGATGGGCGCCATAGAGCGCGATAAGGCGCGGTGGCGCCGCCAGATCGGCAACCGCAGCCAGCGCGCAGTCGAAGAAATCCTCGCCGACGAACAGCAGCTTCGGCCCGGCATCGCCCAGGATGAAACCGATCTCGGCGGACGCGAGGCGGCAGTTGATCGGCGCGAAGCAGGCGCGCGCACGCGCGGTGCCGAAAAAGAGCGGATACCAGCTGTCGTGGTTCTTGGTCAGCGCCGACACGCGGTCGCCGGGCGCGAGCCCCGCCGCGATCAGCGCATGCGCGACGCGGTTCGACCGCGCATCGAGCTCGGCGAAGCTCGTCTCGCGCTCCCCGAACTTTACCGCGGTCGCCTGCCCCCGCACGCGCGCCTGCGCCGCCGGAATATCCGCCAGCGTCCGGATGGCCTCCAGATCGATCATTTTGCTCTCCCAACCGTCGTTTCGACTTGAATTAGATAGAATACTAAGCAAATGCTTGGCCAGCCTAAAAATCGAGAGGAATGGCCTTGTTCGACCACCCCATCCTGCCGACAACCATCGTCGGAAGCTACCCCCAGCCTGACTGGCTGATCGACCGCGAACGGCTGAAGGCCAGCCTGCCCCCGCGCGTCCGCGCCGAGACGCTGTGGCGCATACCCGAACCCTGGCTCGCGGACGCACAGGAGGCCGCGACCTTGATGGCAATCCGCGATCAGGAAGAGGTCGGCATCGATATCGTCGGCGACGGCGAGATGCGCCGCGAAAGCTATTCGAACCGGCTCGCGACCGCCCTGTCGGGGATCGACCGCGAAAAGCATGGGACGGCGATCGACCGCACCGGAAATGCCAATCCGGTGCCGTTCGTTTCCGGCCCGATCCGCCGCGTCGCGCCGATCGAAGCGCAGGATGCCGCTTTCCTCCGCCGCCATTCGACCAAGCCGGTGAAGCTCACCCTGCCCGGCCCGTTCACGATGACGCAGCAGGCCGAGAATGGCTATTATCCCGACGCGCGCTCGCTCGCGATGGACTATGCCGATGCGGTCAATGCCGAGGTGAAGGATCTGTTCGCGGCGGGCGTCGATGTTGTCCAGCTCGACGAACCCTATCTGCAGGCGCGCGCCGCCGAGGCGAACAGCTATGCGATCGAGGCGCTCAACCGCGCGCTCGACGGCGTCGGCGGCACGACCGCGCTGCACATCTGTTTCGGCTATGCTATGGTGCATCATGGCGCGGGGGCGACGGGGCCGAAGCCCAAGGCCTATGATTTCCTCGCCGAGCTTGAGGCCTCGGCAATCGACGTCATTTCGATCGAGGCGGCGCAGCCGGGGCTCGATCCTGCTATCCTTGCCGAACTGCCGACCAAGACGATCATGTACGGCGTGCTCGACCTGTCCATTCCCGAGGTGGAAACGCCCGAAGTTGTCGCGGGCCGTATCCGCGAGGCGCTGCGCTATGTCGACGCCGAACGGCTGTGGATCGCGCCCGACTGCGGGATGAAATATCACAGCCGCGAGCATTCGCAGGCGAAGCTGAAGGCGATGGTCGACGGGACGGCGCTGGTGCGTGCGGAACTGAAATAACCAAGTTCGTCATTCCCGCGAAAGCGGGAACCCAGTTGCAATGTCGGCTCGCTGGGTTCCCGCTTTCGCGGGAACGACGAGGGTTTATTGGTCGACGAACTCGGTCAGCAGCGGCACAACCACTTCAGGTGCCTCAATTGTCGGCAGATGTCCGGCGCCAGGAATCACTTCGAGCCGCGCGCCCGGAATTGCTTCCAAAATTTCATCATGATGGGCACGGCTGGTGATCCCGTCCTTCTCGCCCCAGATCAGCAGCGTTGGTATCGCAATTTCGCCGAGCCGCGGGCGGCTATCGACCCGCGCCATGATCGCGCGCTGCTGCGCGAGGAAAGTATCGGCTCCCGTATCCGCCGCCATCTTCCGCGCAATACCGAGCAGGCGTTCATCGCCACGCTTTTCCTCTGGGAAAAGGATCGGGATGCGTTCCTCGACGACCTGACCGAACCGCCCGCTTTCCACGAGATCGATATAACCCTGTCGCCGCGCGGTCTGTGCGGGGCCGTCGGCCGAGGCGAGCGTCGAGATCAATATCAGCTTCGCGACGCGCTCGGGCGCGCGGCGCATCACCTCGAAGGCGACGAAGCCGCCCATCGCGTGGGCGACGAGGGCGAATTTCGGCGGAGCGTTGTCGAGAAGGCACCGCGCGAAACCTCCGATGGTGTCGTCACTGCGGTTGTCGGCGACGATGATTTCGCGGTCCGCCCATGCGTCGAGCAAAGGCTGCCAGACCGCATCGGTCAAAAGTTGGCCGGTTATCAGAATAATAGGAAGTGACATTAGACTACCTGATGAAGAAGGGTTTCGCCCGCCGCCAGACGACGGCAATTTTCATGCGCGACGGTCAGGCTACGCACGAGCGTTTCGGGCGTCAGCCACGCGATATGCGGCGCGAGTACAACATTCGGCAGGCCGAGCAGCGGATTTCCACGCGGCAACGGTTCCTCCGCGAACACGTCGAGCCCGGCGCCGCGCAGATGTCCCGAACTCAAAGCCTCGACCAGCCGCGCCTGATCGACGAGTTCGCCGCGCGCGGTGTTCACCAGCACCGCGCCCTTCTTCATCGCGAACGGATCGACGCTCGAGCGCGTCTCGTCGGTGAGCGGCATATGCAGCGAAACAATATCGGTTTCGGTAATCAACTCATTGAATGGTCGATATTCATAGGGACCATCGCGGCGATTACGCGCCGTATAAATCACCTTCGCGCCGAGCGCCGCAAGCACCGGCGCGAGCAATTGCGCCGAATTGCCGAAGCCGACGAGCCCGACGGTGCGCCCGCCGATCTCGCCGACGCTGTCGAGTTCGGACGGATCGGCGGTCCACCCCTCACCGGCGCGGGTGCACGCGTTGAAGAAACAGGTGCGGCGAAGCACCGCCATCATCAGCGACAGCGCCATTTCAGCGACCGCCTGACTGTTGGTGCCGGGCATATTGCACACCGCCACACCATGATCGCGCGCCGCATCGAGCGCGATGGTGTTTACGCCGACACCGAGTTTCTGGATCAGTCTCAATTTCGGCGCGGATGCAATGAATTCTGGCGTAACCGGCGTAAGGACATGCAGCAGCGCGGTGACATCTGCAGCAACCTCGTCCAGCGGTGCAGCCTCATCGACATGCACCACGACGCCCGCCCCGAATATCGCATCAACCGCTTCGCGGAAACCGGGGCTTGGCCGGGCGTGGAGCACGATCATGCGTGGACGGCCCCGATCGATCCAGCAAAGGCCGAGAAGCCCGCGAACACCGCGTCAGCGCCCATCGCTTCCTCGATCCGCAGCATCTCGTTCCACTTCGCCATGCGCTCGGAGCGCGTGAAGCTGCCGACCTTCAATTGCCCAGCGTTCCAGCCCGTCGCGAGATGCGCGATGGTGACATCTTCGCTCTCGCCCGAACGCGCCGAAACGATCGCGCCCCAACCGCGCGCCACCGCCGCGTCGAGCGCCGCCTTCGCCTCGGTCACCGTGCCGACCTGATTGACCTTGATCAGCGCCGCATTGCACACCGCCGCATCGCCTGCGCGTTCGACCCTCGCCGCGTTGGTGACAAGCACATCGTCGCCGATGATCTGGACGCGCTCGCCGATCGCCGCCGTCACCGCCGCCATCGTTGTCCAATCGTCCTGTCCCGCCGGATCCTCGATCGACAGGATCGGGTAGCGACCCGCCCATTCGACGATCCGCGCTGCCATCGCTTCACCCGACAGGCGTCCGTCGTCGAGCGCGAGGGTGTAGCCATCGGCATCGCCCAGCTCGTTCGCGGCGATGTCGAGCGAGATGAACACCTCCTCGCCCGCGCGGTGCCCGCTCGCCTCGATCGCCCTGGTCAGCGTGTCGAGCGCATCCTCGTTCGACGCGAAGTTGGGCCACCAGCCGCCTTCGTCGGCGACGCCCGAGAGCGGCCCCTTCGCTTCCATCAGCCTGCCCGCGGCGCGATAGACATCGTCGGTGATCTCGAGCGCGCGACGGAAACTTCCCGCCTTCGGACACATGATCATGAAATCCTGCACGTCGGTGCGCCGGCCCGCGTGGGCGCCGCCGCCGAAAATCTGTATTTCTGGCAGAGGGATACGCACCTTTCTTCCGTCAGCGAGATAGCACCACAACGGCTCGCGCGCATCGGCGGCGGCGGCATGAAGCACGGCCATCGACACCGCAACGACGGCGTTTGCACCGAGCCGCGCCTTGTTCGGCGTGTTGTCGAGCGCGCAAAGCGCCGCATCGATCGCCGCCTGCTCGCGCGCGTCGATGCCTGCAATCGCGCTTCCGATTTCCGAGCCTATTCCAGCGACGGCGCGATTGACGCCGAAGCCGCCAAATGCTTCGCCACCGTCACGCAGGTCGATTGCCTCATGCGCGCCCCGCGACGCGCCCGCCGGTGCGATAGCGCGGCCGACCGCGCCCGATTCCAGCACGACCTCAGCCTCGACGGTGGGCCGGCCGCGCGAATCCCAAATCTGGCGCCCGGTGACGGAGGCGATACGCGAAGTCATGCAAGGGTCCTTTTCCAATTGGTCACGAGCGCGTCGAGGGGGTGCGGCGCAAGGATGAGCGCGCGCGCCTGATCGCGCACGATGCGCTGATGCTCGGGCTCGGTCAGATAGGGCGCGGGCGACTTGCCCTCGACCCGGGCAAGCAGCAAAGCTGCGGTGAGTTTTCCGGCGCGGAGCAGCAATCCTTCGGCGTCTTCCCAATCGATACTGGCGCGATACGCTGCGACGAGCTCCACCGCGGCCTCATTCAGCCGCGCATCGCCGAGCCATACCGCCTTGAGCAGCAAGTGCGTGGTGCAGAAAGCCAGGTCGAATGCCGGATCCCCATAGACCGCGCACTCGGCGTCGAGGAACACGGGGCCAGCGGCGCTGACGAGGATATTCTTGGGGCTGACGTCGCCATGCACGAGCGCGATCTTGGCCGACAACAGCTCGCCGGCTAACGCCTCCAGCGCGGGCGCCAGTGCGGCATCTTTCCGCGCGACATGGAGCAGGAAGGGATCGACGCGCAGCGCGCGAAACATCTCGTCGTTCGGGAAGGCGCCGCGGTCGGCAGCGTTGCTCGCGGTCGCCGCATGAACCGCCGCGATACCCCGGCCCACCGCAGCGGCGAAACCAACATCGACGCGGCTGGCGACGAGTTCGTCCTTCCACACCGGGCATCCAGGCAGGAAGCGCATGGCGAAGGCGTGGCCGGTCGGCAGTTCGGCCAACACCTCGGGCGCGATGCGCGGATCGACCCCGCGCGCGCGCCGGAGCCAGCGCACCTCGCTTTGCCCGCGTTCGACTGGCGCGTGCCATTCGGCGGCGACGCGCAACTGCGGCAGCGGACGCTTGACGACGATCGGCCCCGACTGCGTTTCGACCTTCCACACGTCGCACGACACGCCGCCGGTTAGCGGTTCGAGGATGACATCGCCCTCGCCCACCAGCCCGGCGCCACGCAATTCGTCCACGATGTCGGCGTCGGCCGTCACGTCACAGCTTCTCCTTGATCCACGCGCCGACAAGATCGGCGGCATTTTGCCGCTCGGCAATCGAATCCTCGAAATAATGCGCGCCGGGGATCAGCTCGATTACCTTGTCGGTTGAGCCGAGGAAGTCGAAGATCTTGCGCGCATCGCTCGGGAAGACGCCGGTGTCGGCGAGACCCTGCACGACGAGTGCGGGCGTATCATGTTTGGCGAGGTGCGGCTGCCCCTGACACGGCGAGGTTTCGAGGCTCCACATATTGAGCCAGGTCTTAAGCGTATTCGCACGGCCGATGCTCGGCGTGCGGTTCGCGGTCCCAGGATCGCCGCGATAGCACCAGTTGGGCTTCCGGTCCGACGGGTCGATCGCCGGATCGACGCAGCGGATATCGCCCCAGCATCGGAACATCGGGAAGATGCGATCGGGGATGCCTGCGGCATTGAGCCGCGCGAGTTCGGCCTTCGCCCAGTCGGTGATCCGCTGATTGCGCGCGCGCTGGCCCGCGCGATATTTTTCGATGAAGGCTTCGGAATAGGGCGGCCCATTGTCGGGGTTGAACGGGTCGAGTTCGGGATCGGTCAGCGTCGGGTCATTCTCGTCGATCACCGACGCGTCCATCCAGTCGGTCAAAACCTCGGGCCGTCCCTGATGCGCGTTGAAGCTGATGTAGAGGTCGCCCTTGATCAGTTGCGCGAGCGCGTCCTGACCCACCGACGGCAGCCGGTCGGTCAGCGTCGGCTCGATCGCTTCGGCCTGATAGGCGCCCATCAGCGAGCCGCCGCCCGAATTGCCGAGGATGACGATCTGCTCGACCCCGGCTTCCTCTTTGAGCCACTTCATCCCGACGCCGATGTCGAGCACCGCATGTTCGAGCAGGAACTGATCCTCGAACCCGCGATAGCGCGTGTTCCAGCCGAGGAAGCCGAAGCCCTGCCGCGCGAAATAGGGCGCGATATAATGCTCGGCGAAATCGACATTATAATGGGTGGCGATGATCGCGACCTTCGGCCGCTTGCCCGCCGCGGTCCAATAGATGCCCTGGCACGGATGCCCGCCCGCCTGAATGCGCGGTGCGGTCGGCGACACGCGGCCGATAAATTGCGCGTCCAGCCCCTGGGTCCCGTTCGGATCCATCATCATCTCTCCTGTTTTCGTTGGTATCAGCGGGTGACGTCGAAGGGCAATTCATAGCCCTCCAGCCCCGCACGAATGGCTTTCTTGTCGATCTTGCCCGTTGGACCGAGCGGGATTTCCTCGATGAAGAGCACATCGTCGGGCATCCACCAGCGCGCGATCTTGCCGTCGAGATACGCCTTGAGATCGTCGGCGCAGGCGTCGGCGCCATCTTTGAGCTGGCACAGCAGGATCGGGCGCTCGTCCCATTTCGGATGCGCGACCCCGACCACCGCGGCGTTGGCGACGGCGTCATGCCCCATCGCGATATTCTCGATCTCGATCGAACTGATCCACTCGCCGCCCGACTTCACGACATCCTTGGCGCGGTCGGTGATCTGCATATAGCCTTCGCTATCAATCGTGCTGACGTCGCCGGTGTCGAAGAAGCCCTCGGCGTCGAGTACATCGCCCCCCTCGCCGCCATAATAGGCGCCCGCAATCGTCGGCCCTTTGACCATCAGCCGCCCCGGCGTCTTGCCGTCATGCGGCAGGCGATTGCCGGCATCATCGACGAGCTTCATTTCGAGCCCGCAGAGCAGCCGGCCCTGCTTCAGCTTATACGCCATCTGCTCGGGCTCGGATTTGGCCGCGACCGAAGCGTTCGGAACCGATACCGTCCCGAGCGGCGAGGTTTCGGTCATCCCCCAGCCCTGGATGACATCGACGCCATAATCGTCGCGGAAGGTGCGGATGATCGACTCGGGACACGCCGACCCGCCGATCGTCACGCGCTCCAGCGTCGTGAAACGTTTTCCGTTTTCTTGCATATATGTGAGCAGCATCTGCCACACTGTTGGCACGGCGGCCGAATAGGTGACGCCCTCCTGCTCGATCAGATTATAGATGGATTCGCCGTCCATCCGCTGTCCGGGTAGGACAAGCTTCGCCCCAACGGCGGGCGCCGAATAGACGACGCCCCATGCATTGGCGTGATACATCGGAACAACGAGCATGACGGTGTCGCGCGCCGACAAGGCGAGCGCGTCGCGCTGCAACGTCATCAGCGCGTGGATATAATTGGAGCGATGCGAATAGAGCACGCCCTTCGGATTGCCCGTGGTGCCGCTCGTGTAGCAGAGCCCGCACGCGGCATTCTCGTCGAACGCGCCCCAGTCATATTCGGCCGAATGGCCCGCGATCCAGTCGTCGAAAGCGACCGCCGCAAAGCTCGTTTGCGGCAGCGAGCCGCGATCGCAGAAGAAGATCACCTTCTCGATCGACGGCACCTGCGGCAGCAATTCCTCGACGAGGTCGGCGGTCGCCGGATCGGCGATCAGCAGCCGGTCGCCGGCATGGTTCGCGATATAGGCGATCTGTTCGAGGAACAGCCGGGGGTTGAGCGTGTGGAGCACCGCCCCCATCCCCGCGGCGCCGTACCAGGCCGCCAGATGCCGCGCGCCGTTCCACGCCATCGTCGCGACGCGGTCGCCGGGCTTTATCCCTTCGGCGGCGAGCGCATTCGACACGCGCTTCGCATCGGCATGGACATCGGCATAGGTCGATCGGGTGACGCGCCCTTCGGCATCGCGCGACACGATCGCGCGCGCGCCATGCCAGTTCGCCGCATGGTCGATGATCCGGTCGACCGTCAGCGGCACATTCTGCATCAACCCGTCCATGCGACCTTCTCTCCCGTATCTTCTATATAGATAGTATGCTAAGTATTTTGCGATTGCAACGCCGCTCTGCCTTGCTTCGCCCGTCCCGCTCTTCTAGCGTGCCCGCGCCTGCACTCCGCGGGCGACAGGGGTCGATCATAGCGTCATATGCGCACAAACCAGCTTATCATCGCCCTTTTCCAGCGTTTCTGCTGGCTCGACGAGGGGCTGCAGGCGCGGCTCCACGATCATGGCTGGCCCGACGTCAACCGCCCGCAATCGATGGTCATGACCAACATCGTCAGCGGCATCGTGCGCCCGTCGGACATCGCCCGCAACCTCGGCGTATCGCGGCAGGCGATCCACAGCACGATCGGCCAGATGGTGAAGCTCGGTATCGTGCAGATGGAGGTTGACCCCGATGACCGCCGTCACATGATCGTGTCGCTGACCGACCTTGGCGCACGGATGCGCAAGGACGCGCAACGCTCGATGGACGAGCTCACCGCGCAAATCGCCGCGGTGCTCGGTCAGGACAAGTTCGACGCGCTGCTCGCGGCGCTGGAAGCCGACTGGGGCGACAATATCGTCCGTGACGTCGCGGCCCCACGGCGGCGCGGCGCCTAAACCGCCAGAGCCTTCGCGACGGCGATCAACCGTCCCGCCGTCATCTCGACGAGCGACGCCGGCAACGCCTCCTTCAAACTGCCATCTTCGGCGAACGCCGCATGCGCGTTCGGCACGACGACCTGTTCGGGGATCACCAGCATCTGGATCGTCGACAAAATCTGGCGGAGGTGCATCAGTCCGCGCAGCCCGCCGAACGGGCTGATCGACGCCGACATGATCGCTGCAGCCTTGCCGCGATAGGCGGAGAGCGCGACAAGGCTCTCTTCGCCGGTCGGGCGCGATGCCCAGTCGATCGCGTTTTTGAGCAGCGGCGAAAGCGAGCCATTATATTCGGGCGAGACAAACAACAGGCCGTCCTGCGCGGCAAACAACGCCTTGAGCTTAAGCGCGTCCGGCGGAAAGGCATTCGCCTCCAGCGCCGCCGAATAGAGCGGCAGATCGAATGCCGCGAGGTCAACGCGCGTCACCTTGGCCCCCTGCCCTTCGAGGCTGGCAGCAGCGAGTTCGCCCAAGGCGCGGTTAAAGGACCCCTCGCGGGTGCTTCCAACGATAACGGCGATATTGGTCATTCATCCTCCCGGACAATATAGTTAGCATGCTAACCTATTGTCCGGGCGCCCGGCAAATGCAAGCAATCAGGCCTTGATGTCGGACAGCACCGCAAGTTTGCGCGTCTCATCACCGAGATTGTCGATGACGCGGCGCATCAGCCCCTGCAGTACCTCGACCTCCTCGTCGGTCATGCCCTTGGTCGCGATCTCATGAATCTCGGCGTTCATCGGCGCAAGGATCAGTTCGAGCTTCTTGGCGTGCGGCGTCAGATGGATGAACGTCTTGCGCCGGTCGTCGGTCGTCTTCTTGCGCGTGATCAACCCGGCCTTTTCGAGCCCCTTCAGCGCGACGACCGTCGTCGGCTCGCGCATCCCGACGCGTTCGCTGAGCTCGCGCTGGGTGATGCCGTCCTCGCGCCACAGCTGGCGGAGGAACCGCCACTGTCCCGCCGACACGTCGTGCGTCAGTGTGCGGCGTTCGAGCAGCCGCGAAAAGGAGCGGAAGACGACGCGCGCCAGATAGCCGATGCTGTTTTCGGGATCGGTATAATATTCGGCGGGATGCCGGTAATCCTGTGGTTTCTTTGCCAAATCCTGCTCCCCTGTCGCGGTCCCCGGCGCCGGGCGCCGACCCGCGCGATTGCGAACCTTAGGACGCGAAGATTCGCGCGGCAACTATCTTCATCGCCATCTTGCATCGGTTCACCCCTCCAACCCCGCGATAATGTTGGACAAGATCGATCCATGTATTTACTTAGAATACTAAGTTAATGGAGGTGGTGTGCGGAAATTTGTTCGGATCAATGCGGTAGCGGCACCCCTGCCGCTCGCCAATGTCGACACCGACATGATCATCCCGGCACAATATATGAAGGCGCTCACTCGAACCGGGCTCGGCAAGCATCTGTTCCGAGAATTGCGTTTCGCGGACGACGGCAGCGAACGCAGCGACTTCATCCTCAACCGGCCCGCCTGCCGCGAAGCGCGGATCCTTGTCACCGACCGCAATTTCGGCTGTGGTTCGTCGCGCGAACATGCGGTGTGGGCACTCAGCGACTTTGGTATCCGCTGCGTCATCGCGCCAAGCTTCGGCGATATCTTCGCGGGCAACGCACGCAAGAACGGCCTGCTACTGATCCGCCTGCCCGACCAAATATGCACGCGCCTGCGCGATGAGATCGCGCTCGCGCAATATGCACCGATCGAAGTAGATCTGGAGACGCAACGGATCCGGCTTGCATCGGGCGAGGCGATCGATTTCGCCATCGATCCCGACGATCGCCGCATCCTGATGGAGGGCCTCGACGACATCGCCCGCACGCTGCGCCACGTCGACGCGATCGCGCGTTTCGAAGCAGCGCTTTAGCCCGGCAATTCAGGCGCCGCGATGCAGCCTGCAATCGCACTCGCCGCCGCAAGCGCGGGACTCATCAGGTGGGTGCGGCCGCCGCGGCCCTGGCGATTTTCGAAATTGCGGTTCGAGGTTGCGGCGCAGCGTTCGCCGGGGAGCAGACGGTCGGCGTTCATACCGACGCACATCGAGCAGCCGGGTTCACGCCAGTCGAACCCGGCGTCGCGGAGCACGCGGTCGATCCCCTCTTCCTCGGCTTGGCTTTTGACCAGCCCAGATCCCGGAACGACCATCGCGCGAACATGCGGAGCCACGCGGCGGTCGCGTACGACCTCTGCAACCACGCGAAGGTCTTCGATCCGGCTATTCGTGCAGCTGCCGATAAACACGCGGTCAAGCCGCAGCCCGGCGATAGGCGTGCCCGGAACCAAGTCCATATAGGCGAGAGCGCGTTCGGCGGCCATGCGTGCATCAACGTTCGTCAGCGCCGCCGGATCGGGAATCCGCTCGTCGATCATGACGACTTGCGACGGGTTCGTGCCCCAGCTCACCATCGGCCGCACATCGCGGGCGTCGACCCGCACCTCGCGGTCGAATATCGCCTCATCGTCGCTTGCCAGCATGCGCCAGCGCATGGTCGCCGCCGCCCAATCGGGACCCGCCGGCGCCGCGGGTCGGCCCTCCAGATAGGCGAAGGTCGTCGCATCGGGCGCGGCCAGTCCCGCGCGCGCGCCCATTTCGATGCTGAGGTTACACAGCGTCATCCGCGCTTCCATCGACAGCGCGCGAACGGCTTCGCCAGCATATTCGATGACATGCCCGCCCGCGCCGTCGACGCCGATCACGCCGAGCAGGTGCAGCCCGAGATCCTTTGCATGTACGTGCGGCGCGAGCATGCCGTCGACCGTCACGCGCATGTTGCGCGACCGGCGCTGGCGGATCGTCTGCGTCGCGAGCACATGCTCGACCTCCGACGTCCCGATCCCGAACGCGAGCGCGCCAAAGGCACCGTGCGTCGATGTGTGACTGTCGCCGCAGACGATCGTCATTCCCGGCTGCGAACGCCCCTGTTCGGGGCCGACGACATGGACGATCCCGCCGCGCGGATCGCCCATCGGGAAATTCTCGATCCCGAAGCGCCGCGTATTGCTGACCAGCGCCTCGAGCTGCGCGCGCGCCTCGGCGTCGGCGACGCCGGCGGGCCCCTTCGCCTGACCGACGGTCGGCACATTGTGATCGGACAGCGCCAGCGCGCACTCGGGGCGCCGCACGGTCCGGCTGGCGGCGGCCAGCCCGGCAAAGGCCTGCGGCGAGGTCACCTCGTGGAGCAAGTGCAGGTCGATATAGAGCAAAGTCTCGCCACCATCTTCGGCGACGGCATGCGCGTCCCAGATTTTGTCATAAAGCGTGCGCGGAGGACCCATCACCCCCTGCAAAACCCTGCCCTTCACGCCAAATCTCCGAACTCGATCACCGCTTGCCCTGAACGCCGGACGGTCATTTAAATATACTTAGATATCTAAGTTATTATCGCGAAAAGGCGGGCGAAGCAAGGATTTTCGGGATGTTATGGGCGCAGCATCCGGTCCGGCTTTCATGGCCGCCCCGGCGCCCCACTGTCCCGACCAAGCCGCAGCCGCGCAATAAGGCAATCTTTAGAATTGAGAGGCAAAAGAGTGGTGGGGACCAGGGAGAGCATGCATGTTCAGCGTCCTCGAGTGCGTCGTCTATCAGCACGATCTGCGATTTGTCCTGATTGCCGCACTGGTCTGTATCCTCGGAAACATCAGCCTTTTCGTTGTCCTGAACCGCTCGACGCACTGCGTCGACGCGCGCCGGCGCCACTGGCTGGTGGTTGCGGCGGTTGCCGAAGGTGTGGGGGTGTGGGCGACGCATTTTGTCGGGATGCTCGCCTATCGCGGGTCGATGCCGATCCGCTTCGACGTAGGGCTGACCATCCTGTCGGTCGCGATCGCGATCGGTTTTTTCTGGGGCAGCTTTCGGCTGCTCGGCAAAACGCCGAGCCTGGGCCGCTGCGCGACGGCCGCCGTCGGCGCGACCATCGGCGTCGCAGCGATGCATTTCACTGGCATGGCGTCGATCATCGCGCCGGCCCGTGTGACCTTTGACTGGGCGCCGATCCTCGTTTCGCTGCTGCTGTCGGGGCTGTGCTTTTTTGCCGCCTTCCTGGCATTCGCGAGAACGAAGGGCTGGACGAAAATCGCACTGCCCGCGGGTTTCGCCGTGCTCGCCATCGTCGTGATGCATTTCACCGCGATGTCGGCCACGACGCTCGTCCCCGATCCGACGCGCGGCGCCGCCTTGGGTACGGGAAGCAGCGGCGACTGGCTCGTTCCGGCGATCGTCATTGCCAATGTCGCGCTGGTCGCGCTGGCGCTCACAGGCTCGCTCGTCGACCGCTGGCTCACCGATGCGCACGGCCTCGCCGATGCGACGCTCGAGGCCCTTGCGATCACCTATGACGGGCGGATCATCGAGGTGAACGCCCGGCTTTGCACCCTCCTCGGCGTCAGCAGCGGCGCGATCGTCGGCAGCACGCCGTCCGACTGGTTCGTCGCCAGCGACGGTAGTGCATTCGAGGCACCCGAAGGCCATTCGGCCGAGGCGCGCGTTCGCAGCAGCACCGATGACGACCATATTTTGGAGATCGCGACCCAGACGATCGAATATCGCGGCCGAGGCTGTCAGGTCCTCGCGATCCGCGACCTGTCCGACCGAAAACGCGCGCAGCGGGCGATCGAGCATCTGGCGTCGCACGACGCGCTGACCGATCTGTCGAACCGCGCGCATTTCGGTCGGGCGCTCGACGCGGCGATCGATGCGAAGAAACCGTTTGCGCTGCTCGCGCTCGACCTCGACCGGTTCAAGGCGGTGAACGACATATATGGCCATGGCGCGGGCGATGAAATCCTGTGTCGCATCGCCGACCTTCTACGGTCTGTGGTCCGCGCCGACGACGTGGTCGCGCGCATTGGTGGCGACGAGTTCCTCGTCATCCAGACCGGCGTTTCGGGGCCGGACGACGCGCGCAGGCTTTCGGCACGCATCCTCGATACGCTGGCGATCGAAATGGACGTCGCGCGCGACCCGATGGCAGTCGGTGTCAGCATCGGCGTCGCGCTCTTTCCGCAGGACGGCGCCAATGCCGAAGTGCTGCAGCGCAATGCCGACACCGCGCTCTATCGCGCGAAAAATAACGGCAGGGGCAACGCCGCTTTCTTCGACCAGGAGATGGACGAGCTGGCGCAGGAACGCCGCGCGCTCGAACATGATTTGCGGCACGCGATCGCCCGCGAACAGCTCTATGTCGTGTACCAGCCGCTCGTCGCGACCGCCTTCGCCTCGGTGATCGGTTATGAAGCGCTGCTCCGCTGGAACCATCCCGAACGCGGCGAGATCGCGCCCGACGATTTCATCCCGGTCGCCGAGGAAATCGGCGCCATCGTGCCGATCGGCGAATGGGTGCTTCGCGAGGCGTGCCGCGCGGCGGCGGGCTGGCCCAAGAACGTCTCGGTCGCGGTCAACGTGTCGACGATCCAGTTCCAGGTACCGAACCTGCCCGCGGTTGTGCGCGACGCGCTGTCGCAATCGGGGCTGGAGGCGCACCGGCTCGAGCTCGAAATCACCGAGACCGCTTTCTTGCGTAACCGGCATAGCGCGCTGAAGGCGCTCCACGAAATCCGCGCGCTCGGGGTGCGGATCGCGATGGACGATTTCGGCACCGGCTATTCGTCGCTGAGCAATCTCAAGGCTTTCCCGTTCGACAAGATCAAGATCGACAAGAGCTTCGTCGCCTCGATTTCGGACGACGAGGCGGCGCGGTCGATCGTGCGCGCGATCATCGGGCTCGGCCGGAGCTTTAATATGCCGATCGTCGCCGAAGGGGTCGAGACGCAGGAACAGCGACAGATGCTCCT
>Ga0209050_1001670_pt1 | contig 22344 bp, 29 predicted proteins | sample Araplavi_mTSA_r2_FD_184276 | JGI IMG/M metagenome (GOLD analysis project Ga0209050, IMG submission 184276) | Arabidopsis root microbial communities from North Carolina, USA - plate scrape MF_Cvi_mTSA_r2 (SPAdes) (version 2) | ecosystem: Host-associated > Plants > Roots > Endosphere | place: USA... | reverse complement strand
GGACGGTGTCGGGCCCGGCGTGCCGGTGACTTATGTCCCCGCGCGCAACCTCGTGTTCCTGTCGCTGACCCTGGCCTGGGCCGAGGCGATCGGCGCGACCGACATCTTTATCGGCGTCAATGCGCTGGACTATTCGGGCTATCCCGATTGCCGCCCGGAATTCATCGCCGCGTTCCAGGATATCGCCCGGCTGGCGACCAAGGAAGGCGATCAGGGCACCCAGTTCCGGATTCATGCGCCGCTCCAGTTCATGGGCAAGGCGGATATCGCCCGCGAGGCGGATCGTCTGGGCATGGATGCGGGGATGAGCTGGTCCTGCTACGATCCGCAGCCCGGCGATGTGGCTTGCGGCGAATGCGACAGCTGCCGTCTGCGCAAGGCGGGGTTCGCCGATGCCGGGCTGGTCGATCCGACGCCTTACGCGGTCTGATCCCGGACCAGCTCAAAGCAAAAGCCCCGCGAAAGCGGGGCTTTTTTTGTGCGTGCAGGCGTTTGTCGCAGGCAAAAGAAAAGGGGGCCGGATTGCTCCGACCCCCCAATCTGTAACCGTTGCCGGTTCGCTTACATGCCCGAACCCGGACCGTAAGTGATCTCGACGCGACGGTTCTGCAGCTCGCGCACGCCGTCAGCAGTCGGGACGCGCGGGTTGGCTTCACCGAAGGCCTGGCTCGAGATCGAGCCGTCCGGAATGCCGTGGCCGGTCAGGTATGCACGAACCGCGTCGTTACGGCGTGCCGACAGGCCCAGGTTGTACTTCGGGGTACCCGAACGGTCGGTGTAACCGGCCAGCATGATCGGCACGCTGTTGCAGTTGCCATAGGCACTGACGGCGCTGTCGAGGATGGTGGCGGCTTCCGGCGTGATGTCCGACTTATCCCAGTCGAAGAACACGATGTACGGGCCCTTGTTGCATTCCACGACCGGCGGCGGCGGCGGCGGCGGCGGCGGGGGAGGCGGCGGCGGCGGCGGCGGCGGCGGCGGCGGCGGAGCTGCCGGTTCGCCGAAGTTGTAGCCGATCGTCGCCATCAGCGAGTGCGAACGCCACTTGGTGCGCACGTCGTTGCCGTCGAAGTCAACGAAGTTCACCTTGTTGACGTTGCTGAAGCGATACTTCAGGCCGACGTCGACATGGCTGCTGATCGGCGCGCGGATGCCCGCGATGGCCTGCCAGGCGAAACCGGTGTCGGAATCGTCGAAGATGTCGTACTTGACGCGGCCAACGCCCGCGCCACCGCCGACGAAGCCCTGAAGGCCGTCATCGGGACCGAAGTCGAGCAGACCGTTGACCATGAAGGTCAGGTTGCTGGCGTCCGGGCCATCGCTGCCCTTGAACGAAGCCTGGCGGTAGCTGGCTTCGGTTTCGAGACGGAACGGACCGAAGTCGTAACCGAGAGCGACACCACCGTCGAAGCCGGTGCTGAAGTCTGCGGTTGCGGCGTTGCTGACGCCGTTGATCTTGAGATCGGCGTCTTCGACGATCATGGCACCGAAGTCACCTTCGATGTACCACGAGTTGTCGCGCGCCAGCGCGGGAGTGGCGATAGCTGTCGAAGCCAGCGCCAGTCCAATGACGAGTTTCCTCATACGTTTCCCCTACTAAGAGATTTGGAGCCACCGAGTGCCTGTGGTGTCTACCCCCTCAGCTTTCCGTGTGCAAGCGCACATTGGAGCTGACTGTTGCAGAAATGTCGCGTTTTCGGGGGTTTGGTGAGGCGTCGTGACTCCTTTATTGGAAATCGACTTCACGTTATTGCCCCTGCGCAGTGCTGCGTGTCATGCTGATGGAACGATACCCAAGGCTTGCAGGACGACGACCAGTTCCCCGATCGCCGCCCGAGCCTGAACATCAACTGTCATCCCGCCAAGTGGTTCCACGGGAAGCGAACCTTTTTTCCAAATTCCGTCGAAGAGCCGTTCCTGACCTGTGAAAAGGTCATAGATGCGAAGCCCTCGACGGGGGGGGATGAATATCCAGCCGCCGCCCTGGAAGCTCGCAATTGCGGCATCGTGGCCGCTCCACGCGCCGGTGGCACCTGCCGCGACCAGCCAGCATTCGCCCGCTTCGGCGTTTTCGGGCGGTGCGGGTCGCTCTCCGGATACAGTCGAGTGCAAAAGAGCATCGCACCGTGCCAGCGCCTCGTTGACGAACACTTCCTTCTGCGCCTGCCCCGCATGAAGCAGCGGCAGGGCAAATCGCGGACTGGTGCTTTCGAAAATCACGGCGTCGCTCATGTTCGGATATCCTTGCGGAAAGATGGGGGCGGGAAGAGATGGAGCATCGTGGAAACCGCGTAAGTGCCCTGCTGCCGCACGCCGAACGCGTCGCCGGGAGACAGGGCGGAAAGCATGGCCAGCAGGTCGGGCGGCAGGTCCATGCGGGGCGCCTGCAAGGTCCAGGTGGCGAGCGGATTTTCAATAGGGCCATACGTCAGGAGATAGCTTTCGGCCTGTTCGACCAGCGGCGCGTCGATGCCGTCCTGCCAGTTCCAGTTGCCGCGCGCGCGGCGCGTCCAGCCGAGGCGCAAGGTGCCGTCGCCGAGCAGTTCCGCGCGGGGATGGACCGGGGCGAGCGGGCGCAGGGTGAGGCCGCTGAGGTGTACGGGGCTGGCGACCGGCTCTGCATCGCCGCGGCCCATGACGAGCACTTTTCTGTCCGTCGCCGTTCCGAGGCGCGCCGGGTCGAGCGGCGATGCGGTGCCGTCCAGCAGGACGAAAGCCTCGCCCGCGACGTGTCCGGTCACGGCGCTTTCGGTGCCCCCCCGCCCGCGCAGGAAGCCTTCGAGGCGCCAACGGCCTTCGCCGAGCGCGGTCGCTTGGGCGAACTGGACCAGTTCCTCACCCAGCAGAGCTAGGTTCGCGCCCTCCGCCAGTTGTCGCATGGTGGCCGAAACCAGATTCATACGCGGATCGACGAGCGTGACCGCCAAGCTGGAGGTGCGGTCGAACAGCAGGGGGCTTTTCGGCGGCAAGGCCGAGGATGCCGTGCCCATGACGGCGCGGCGGCGCCCGCTGCCGCCCAGCGGATCGAGCTGGCCGTCGCCCCGGTCCGCATAGAGCGCGGCGCCGCTCCAGTTCGATCCGGCCGAGGACAGCGCGGCGAAGAGGCGCGGTCTCCCGGCGCTGTCGGCGGCGAGGTCATGTGGCAGTTCGAAGGCGGCGAGCACGGTCGGGGTGGCGGGCAGGTCCTCGGGCGGGTTGATTCGGCCGGGATCGGTAGGAAGTGGCAGGAGCGTGTCGGTGCCGGTCGGAACGACGCGTTCGGCGGTCACTTCCACGCCGCTGTCGCGCCACTCCCATTCGCGCACGCGCCAGCGCCCGGCGATCCGGGGAAAGGTTACGAGCGTGCCGGGCGCCACGGCGGGGTTCAGTTCGGCGGTGCGCCAAGAGACGCGCTCGCGGCGCCAGTCGGTGCGGTGCCGGGCCTGCTCGATCAGGCTGCGGGCGGTGGCGGCATCGAGCGCGGCGGGCAGTTCGATCGCGCCGGGTTCGCCGGGGACCGTCTGCCCGGCGGCGTGCTGGATGCCGGGCAGATAGTCGCGGTCGCAGTCGAAGTAGCGCAGCAGCGATAGCGGACGTTCCTCCGCGCTGCCGCGATGGCGGGCGAAGCCGGTGGCGGCGCCGAAATCGCCGTCCTCGGTCGGGATCGCGGCTTCGGGCAGGGCGATCGGTTGCGCCTGCCGGCGTTCGTGGGTGATCGCCAATGTTTCGCCACCTGCATCGGCCGCCAGCGGGAACACCTGATCGATGGTGTCCATCGCCTCGACGAGGCTGCCCTCGCAGGTGAACCCGCGAAAGCCGGTGAGCGGCAGGGCGGTCTCCACATCCTCGATCACCTCGCCGAGCAGATCGGCCAGATCGAACGTCTCGTCGGCGACGACTTCGAATGTCAGCGCGGGGATGCGGTTGTAGAATTCCGAGAGGTCGAGGTCCTCGAAGACGACATAGGCGAGGTCGCGGTGGGCGGGGCACTGTGCCTCGCCCTCGGCGGCGAGGATCAGCGGGTCGCAGGGCTGGTTGCCGTGGCCGGTGTAGAGGCGCAGGATGCCGCCGGTCTTGAGGTCTCCCTCGACGGCGCGCAGCAACTTGCCGTCGGCCCAGATGCGGCCGATGCCGAGGATCGGGCGGCTGGCGAGCGCGACCGCGAAGTTGGCGCTGTAGCTATAGGCGGTGACCGAACCTGCGCCCTTGCCGCCGCCGAGTGTCTCGCTGCTCTCGGCGAGTTCGGTAGCCCAGATCATCTGCCCGGCCCACGCGCATCCGCCCGAAATGGCGCGGCAGCGGCTGGCCATAGCTGGAGGTGGTGACGTCCAGTTCCCTGAGCCTCCCGCGCTGGCCGCGCGGGGTGCCGAAGAGCGCGGCGTCGAACTGGCTGCCGACCAGTGAGCCTACCGCGCCGCCCATCGGTCCGCCAAGCGCGGTGCCGACGGCGCTGAATACGAGCGTGGCCATGTCTATTCCTTCTCCTCTTCGGGAATCGCGCGCCAATGGCCGATGCGCGGCCAGTCAGACGGCAGCGGGCCGAGCACGACGCGGCGCAGCCCGGCATGGGCGTGGACGATGCGGGCGCGGTCCTGTGCCACGGCGAAATGGTGCTGGCAGGGTCCGAGGCGCAGCAGGAGCACATCGCCGGGTTCCGGCTCTCCGCTGACGGGCGTGAGGCCGAGGCGTTCGGCGAGCGCATCGGTATCGGGCGTGACCAGCGCGCGCAGGCGGTAGCCGCCCGGCAGGTGCCGCGCCCGCTCGCCCGGCAGGCTGGCGGCGACGACGCCGAGGCAGTCGAGACCGATCCGTGGGTCCCGGCCATGGAGGCGGAAGGGAATGCCCACGAGTTCGCGCGCCGCTGCGGCGATGGTGGCCCCGTTCATATCGAAGGCGTTCATATAGAAGGTGAGGGGTAGCGGGTGAGCAGGTCGTTTCCGGGCAGGAACGGCTCGCCGCGAAAGTTCGCCGCATTGGCGAAGCGGGCGCCGCAAGTCCCGAGCGTATGATCGCAGCCCTCGCGCTGGAAGGCGCGGGTGCCGGGCGGGGTGGTTTCGTCCAGCGGGCGGTCGAGGATCAGGCCGCCTGCCCCGGTCGCTCCGGTCACGCCCATGGTTTCGCCCGCCTGCGGGCCTTCCAGCCAGCGCAAGCTGCCGCCCGCATGAAGCGCGGAGTCGATGGATTTGCTCAGGACCACGGCATTGTTCTCGGGATCGAGCGCCATGAGCACGACTTCGCGGGTGAAGCGCTGCGCATCGAGATTGCAACCGGGCCCGCAGAACGCCGCGCGGCAGCTGGGGCTGGTGCGCGGCACCGGGTCGCGCAGGAGTTCCTGCTTGCGCGAGGTCAGTTCCGCCGAGAAGCTGCCGTCCTCCTGCGAGACCGCGCGCCCTGGCGGTGGCCGTTCTTCAGGGCATGGACGAGGTCGATCAGCTTGAGTTCCGGCGCGCTGTCGAAGCCGGTGGCATTGCCCGAGGCGAGGAACTGGAGCATGCCGAACGCGCGGGTCGCATCCGCCGTGGCGGCATTGGGCGCGGTGAGGAAGCCCTGGGCTGGTTGGTGCCGCTGCCGCTGACGAAGGCGGCGCCTTCCGCGCGGGCGAACTCCATGGCGATCTCGTCGGCCAGCCACGACTGGATGTCGAAGGCCGCGTCGTCGAGCATGGCCTGGCTCGCCGCCGGGTTGGCGTAGAGTTCACCGGCGGGCGGGGCGATTTCGGCGAAGCTGGGCGTGGCGGTTTCGGCGCGGGCGCCGGTCTCGCTCACCCAGCCCGAGGCGGTGCCGCCGGTGGTCACGAGCTTGCGGTAGCCCGCCGAGCCGTTCTGCACGACCTGGGCGATGGCGCGGATCGGGCTGATCGACTTCAGGCGGGCGGAGATCAGCGCATCGACCTCGCGCGGGACCGCATAGCCGCCGTCCGACAGCACGGTGCCGGACAGCGACTTGATCTCGGTCTCGCGGCCCAGGCGCAAGTAGCCGTCGACGAAGCCCTTCACTTCGAGGCTGGCGGGGGCGGTGCCTTCGATCACCGGGCGGGCGGCGGCGCGGCTGACGCGGTCGAGCCGGGCCTTCACGTCGGCGACATCGCCGCGCAAAGTCTCGACGGCGGCTTCGGTGGCGTCCTGACGGGCGACGAGATCGAACGAGGCGTCAAGCGCTTCGGCGGGAGCAGGGGATTCCATCGGGCAGGGACCTTTCGATTGAAGCCACCGGTTGGGGCGGCAGGGAAACGGGAGATCGGGGAATCAGGAAATCAGGAAATCAGGTGCACCCGCGCGCCGTGCTGCATCGGGTGGGTGACGAGGCTGACCTCGAACAGCTTCAGATCGAGCAGTTCGCGGCCCTCGGCGCCGGTGCGGCTGGCGCGGGCGCGGTAGCCGAACAAGAGGCCGGTCACGGTGCCGCGCCGCAGCGCGAGACCAGCGGCGCCGTCCGGGTTGTCCACCGAAGCGGTCACGCGCAGGCCCCGGTCGTCCTCGGCGGCGGTTTCGATCCAGCCGATCCGCAGGTCTGGCCGGTGCTGCCAGAACAGGGGCAGGGGATCGCGTCGTTCCGCCAGCGTCCGGGCGAAGGCGCCGGGGCGGATCAGGTCGCGCCCGGCGTCGCGCCTGCCGAACAGGGCGGCGTAGCCTGCAAAGCGCAAGGCCCTCATCGCCGCAACTCCCCGACGCCGAGGCGCACGGCGAGGCCGAGCAGCAGCGCCAGCACCCCGCGCACGATCCAGCCGATGGCGGCGGCTTGGGCACTGGCCTTGGCATCGCGCCAGGCCTGAAGCAGTTCGCGCAGTTCGGAGAGGTCGCCCGGCGCGGTCGCATCGTCGAGGCCGATCCGCGACAGCATGCGCCGCGCACCGACTTCGCTGGCTTCCTCGACGATGGCGCGCAAGGTCACGAGTTCGCTGCCTTCGCCGGTCGCCTGGGCGAGCAGCCCGGCCAGCATGTCCTTATCGTTCATGGTATGTTCCCTTCATCCTTCGGGGCCGGGGCGAGGCCGAGCAGGGCGCGCTTCTCTTCGGCATCGAGGAAGTCGGCGGCGCTGACTTGCGCCCAGAGCCGCTCGCGGTCCTCGGCAAGGGCGGGCACGCGGTCGAGGTCGATATGGAGACAGGTTTCCGGGAACCACGGCGCGAGGCCCTCGCAAAGACCAGAGAGGATCTTGCCCGCCAGCGGCAGCAGGGTGAGCCGCCAGAGCGCGCGGTTGGCCTCGCGGTAGTTCGCGTAAGTGGCGTCGCCCGGCAGGCCGAGCAGCATCGGCGGCACCCCGAAGGCCAGTGCCACGTCGCGGGCGGCGGCGGCCTTGAGGGTGGCGAAGTCCAAGTCCGCCGGGGTCATCGCCATGGCCTGCCACTTGAGGCCGCCTTCCAGCAGCATCGGCCGCCCGGCATTGTCCGCACCGGCATAGGCATTGGCGAGTTCGGCCTTGAGCCGGTCGAACTGGTCCCCGGTGAGCGTCTGGCCGTCGTCCGCCTCGTAGACCAGCGCGCCGGAGGGGCGGGCGGCGTTTTCGAGCAACTGGCGGTTCCACTGCGCGGCGGCATTGTGGGTGGCCACGGCCTCGTCGGCAGCGGCGAGGCAGCCCGCGCCGTAGTGGTCGTCCGCCGGGTGGAAGTGGCGGATGTGGATCACGTTGGGGGCGGCGTCCTCGTCCAGCAGCGGGATCGTCGGCCGCCGCCCGGCCACTTCGTAGGCGAAGGCGGCGGGCCAGCCGTCCTCGCCCGCCATGATCGAGACGCGCTCGGGCCGCAGGGCGAAGAGTTCGACCGGGCGCCCCCGCGCGTCCTTGAGCACCTGCACATAGGCATTGCCGTGAAGCAGCAGGTGGCAAGCGAGTGTCTCCAGCAGCGACTGCCCGGCGCTGGTCTCGGTGACGAGCGCCATGAGCTTGGGATCGGCAGGGCGCAGCGGGGCGCCGCCGATCCCCTCTGCCACCAGACGCACGGCGCGCTGGACGACGGGGTTTTCGAGATAGGCACGGCGCACCGCCGAGGCATATTCGAACGGCGCCCGCCCGCTGCCGTTCTCGGCGAAGAACCAGGGCGAGGCCGGGCCGCGCGCCAGCGGCACGCGGGCACTCTCGCCCTTGAAGGCGGCGAGGAGGGTATCGATGAAGGACACGGGCGAGGGTTCCTTTCAGGAAATGTCCGGAGCGGTCCGCTCCCTAGGATGCGAAATCAGGCCACTCGCACCCGAGGCGCGCCGCCTTTGCCGAGCATCAGTTCGGTCAAGGCCCAGACCAGCGCATCGGCGCGGTCGGGCGAGCGCCCCGGTCCCTGATAGGACCCTCCGGCGATCAGCCCGCACATCTCGTCTTCCAGCGCCGGAAACAGCCCGGCATGGCGGACCCGTCCGGCTTCGTAGAGCGCGGCGACCGGTTCGGCGCGGGCGACTTTGCCCCGACTGGCGTGGACCAGCTGCAGCGGCAGCGAGAGCTGCGCCGCGCGCAGGACCGAGCCGACCATCGCGCCGCCCTGGTTGGCCTCGGCGACCACGCGGTCGGCCTGCCAGGCCTCGGCGGCCCCGGCGACGGCGCGTGCCCAGCGTTCGGGACCGGTCTTTTCCACCGAGGCATCGGCGAGGACATGGGCCATGCCGTCGGCGCCGAGGCCGACCACTACGATCCCGCAGGCATCGCCGCCGTCCGAAGCCGGAGGATCGACCCCGACGACGATTCGGCTGCATTCGGGCGCGTGGTCCTCGCGGCAGGTTTCCAGCAGCGCCCGGCTCCAGAGCGCGCCTTCGATCTCGGCGATCAGCTCGCCGTCTATCTCCTGCCGCCCGAGCAGGCTTTGCCCGAAGGAACCGCGCATCGTGTCGAGGAAGCGGGCGGGTAGGTTGGCGGCATTGTCGAACGTGCTGCCGCGCGTCACCGCCACTTCGCCGCGCTCGCTTTCGGCCAGCAGGCGCATGACCAGCGGCACGCTGCGCGGGGTGGTGGTGGCGACGACGCGCGGATCGCGGCCAAGGCGCAGGCCCATGAGCAGGTTGTCCCAGCTCGCCACCGCGCGGGCGGAGGTGTTGTCCCACTTGGCGACCTCGTCGCACCAGGCATGGCTGTGCTGGGGGCCGCGCAGCGCTTCCGGCTCGGCGGCGGAATAGAGCGTGGCCTGCGCACCATTCGGCCAGGTCAACCGCCGCAGCGAAGGCTCGAAGACCGGCCGCCGCCACGGTGCGCCGACCGAGAGCAGGCCGCTCTCGCCCTTGACCATGACCGCGCGCGCCTCACCGAGATGGGCGGCGACGAGGGCAATGCGCGCCTCGGGATCGTTTTCGGCGATCTCGTTGACCCATTCGGCGCCGCAGCGCGTCTTGCCGAAGCCGCGCCCGGCCATGACCAGCCAGACCCGCCAGTCGCCCGCCGGGGCCAGCTGCGAAGGCCGCGCCCAGACCCGCCAGTTCCAGCGCCATTCGCGCTGTCCGGTGGGGCCGAGCTGCACGGCGAAGCGCTCCAGTTCGGCCTCGTCGGCCTCGGTCAGCCATTGCAGGGGATCGGCTTCAGCCATGCTCGGCTTCCTTGCTGGTTTCGGGGCGGGCTTCCGGGCGGGTTTCCAGCGCGCGCCGCGCCGTGACCTGCTCGCGCAGCTGCGCCAGCTTGGCCTGGATCGAGGCGCGGACGGCGGCGAGGTCCCCGTTCTCCCGCGATGCCCTTTCGCGCGCCACGGTCTCGCGGTGGAGGCCGAGCAGGCGCAGCGCGGTGGCGTTGTCAAACTTGACCTCCCCGTCCTTGGGATCGCCGAAGCGCAGGCGGTAGAGCACTTCCATCTCCAGGTTCTCGTAGCTCTCCAGCAGGGCGGCGCGCCAGGCGCGGGCGAAATCGGGTTCGGTGCGGCGCAGCCGATAGGCGCGGCCTGGGAACCCCGGCGGCGGCGCTGGCCGCGCTGACGTTCGAGGTCTCTGCCAGGGCGGCATGGAACGGCGCGCGCCACTGCCCCTCGGCCGTCCCACCGCGAGGGCACGGGTCGGCGCCGGGCGAAGCCTGGTCTGGCTCTGCCATGTGGGATCATCCCTGCTGTTGATGTGTGATGCGGTGCGAAGCGAGCCAGCGAATCAATCGCTCTCGATGTTCTTGGTTTGTACCAATTGTGGATCGCAATGTCAAGAGAGATAACCAAATGGGTTATATCTTGCTGGGGCGCTGCGGGCCTACTAAGCAAGCCACACAATTACCCGGAGAACTCGATGCTGCGCCGCCTCTACGACTGGACCATGGCCAAGGCGGCGCACCGCCATGCCGAATGGTGGCTGGCGCTGTTCGCCTTCCTGGAGGCCAGTTTCTTCCCGGTGCCGCCGCATCCGCTGCTGGGCCTGATGTGCCTGGCCGAGCCGAAGAAGGCGATTCGCTTCGCGGTGATCGCCACGCTGGCTTCGGTGACGGGGGGGCTGCTGGGCTACGCGATCGGCCACTTCGCCTACGAGGCGTTCGGCGAGGCGCTGCTGCGGGCGCTGGGGCTGGCGGAAAGCTTCCCCAAGGCGGCCTGCTATCTGCGCGAATATGGCGCGGAGATCATCGTGGTGAAGGGCGCGACGCCGATCCCGTTCAAGCTGCTGACGATCACAGCCGGTTTCATCGGCATGAACCTCGCGGTGTTCATCGGTGCCTCGATCGTCTCGCGCTCGATCAGCTTCATGATCGTCGGCGTGCTGTTCCGCCTGTTCGGTGCACCGATCAAGGCGGTGATCGACAAGCACCTCGGCAAAGTGACGGCGGCTTTCGCGGTGGCGGTGGTCGCCGGTTTCCTCGCGGTGGCCTTCCTCGGCGGCGGCGCCAAGGAGACCAACCAGAAGTGCGACGTGATCGTAGCCGCAAAGGCGGCGTAAACTCCGGTCAGCCCTCGATCACCCGCGCATGCGGGTGATGCTTGTCGATATGCTTGCGGATGATCCTGAGATTGCGGCTGTTCGAGCGGAACACGAAATCGAACAGATCGCCCGCCACAGGGATCGCGCCCAGCAGCGTATCGAAGCCGACATTGGCGGTCATGCGGGCCAGCTGCCACTTCGACATGCCAAGGTTGCGGGCCTCCCACACGAGGTACATGCCCAGCAGCCCCGCGATCACATCCCCGGCGACCGGCACCAGGCCGATCACCGAATCGAGACCGATCTTGCGGCGGATGCCGGGCAGCGCAATCGCGCGCTCCAGCACGTATTCGAGCATTTCCACGCGGCGCAGAACCGATACCGGGTCGGTGCCGAGCGGCAGCTCCATGTCCATGCGCCGCGCGGTAGTCTGTCCAGTCGCCAAAGTCCTGCCTCTCCTCTGAAGGGCCTTACCGGACTTTATTTGGGGACCCAGGCGAGCGGCATCAAGGGGTGCCAGCCCCAGGTGTTCGGCGCGAAACCGGCGACGCTGCCGCGCACCAGCGACCAGCGGATCGGCGTTCCAAAGGGAATGAAGACGTTGGCGGCGGTCAGTTCGGCCTCTGCCTCGGTCAACAGGGCGGCGCGTTCGTCCGGCGCGGCGGAGGCGGCTTCGGCCACCCGCGCATCGGCATCGGCGGAGCAGAGGCCGCGCCGGGCGCTGCACGAGAGGCGGTTGAGGAACCAGGCGGCGCGCGGATAGCGGGCGACGTCGTCGACCAGCCGCAGGTCCGCCGCTTCCGCCTTGTCGGTGCGGGCGAGGTGGACGCCGATCGCCGCGAAGTCCGCCGTGAGCTTCACCAGCAGGGTATCGGCGCCGCTGCCCGAGGGGAGCCAGACGGTCAGGTGCGGGCCGCCCGCGATCGGTGCAGGGGAGGGGGAGGGCGCGCCGCGACTGCCGCGAACTATTGGCGGTGCAGGGACCTCACCGGCGCGCGTTGCGCCCGAGGCTCCCGCCGCCCAGCGGCGCACCCGTGCCATGGCGAGGGCGCGGCGTTCATCCAGCGACTGTTCGCTCCAGCGCTCGCCGATAGTGCCGAGATCGCCGTCGAGGCTGGGGCTGACGATGCGGGATGTGGGCGACCAGCCGCCGAGGCTGAACGGGGCGATCAGGCCCTCGCGGTCGATGGCCATGGCCAGCGCCTCGCGGTTGGCGGGATCGGCCAGGAAGCCCTTGTCGCTCGCGACCTGAAGTCCGAACAGCCCGACCACCGGATCGACCTGGATCGTCCCGCGCAGGATGCCGACCGAGCGCGTCAGCGGAAAGTCCTGGATCCTGCCGCCCATGACGAGATCGACCTTGCCCGCGTTGAAGGCCTCCACGGCGGCGGGGCCGTCCAGCACCGAGAGGTCGATCCGGCGGGTGCGGGCCGGCCAGTTCTCCATGGCGGGCAGGCCAAGGCTGGCCGGGTCGATCGGCGTCAGCCGCGCCGTCCCCTTGCCACCATCCAGTCGCATCGGCCCGGCGCCCCGGTCCTTGAAGCTCAGCCCCAGCTCCGGCTGGGCGAGAAGCTGGAGCAGGTAGGGCATCGGCCGGGTGAGGCGGATTTCGATGACGCGCCCGGCCATCGTGCGGATCTCGTCGATCCCGGCGAGGTCATGGGCCAGCGGATTGTCGTCCAGCGCTTTGAGCGCGGCATCCAGCGCCTTCTTCGCGGACTCGGCGGTCAGCGGATCGCCCGAGGCCCAGTCCCCATCGCGCAGGCGGAAGATGTAGCTCTGGCCGTCGTCGGTGACGATCCAGCGATCGGCGAGGGCGGGGATGACGCGGCCCTTCTCGTCGAAGGAGACCAGCCCCTCGACGGTCGAGGCCCTGACGAGCTGGCTTGCCAGCGTGACATTCTCGCCGATGTCGAAATTCTCGAGTGAAGAGCCGATGACGGCGACGCCCAGCGCCGAATTGTCGGTGCCCCCGCAGGCACAGAGAGCCAGCGCGGCCGGAAGGACCATGGCCCGAAAGGCTTTGCGCGGCGCGGACATTTCCTAGGCCTAGTCGATTTGCGGCACGTCGCAAATGGTTCGCGCGGAAGCGGGCGCGATTTTTCCGGGGAGGCCCTGTTCAGAGCTTGCGCAGGTTTTTCGGTTCGGTTGTCGGGGGGGAATACTGCGCTTCGTAGTTGCGCACGAAGTTGGGTTTGTCGTCCGGCACCGGGGCCACGGCGCCGCGCGCCAGCTTGGGATCGATTTCCTCGATGAAGGCCACGCCGAAGCGGTTTTCCTGAACCCAGGCGATCGTGCCGGGCACCCAGCCGATATTGCGGATGTTCACCGCGACCGTCGTGCCGCGCACCACCTGCACGCCCCCTTCACCCATCATCCCGCCGGCGGAGAGGTTGCGGACCTTGATCCGGTACTCGCTGTCCAGCCCGTCGATCCGCAGGTCGGCCATGAGGAACAGGCTGTCACGCGCAATCTGGCGATTTTCGATCTGGGTCATGCGTTCTCGTCCGGCATTCGGTCCGGCAATGATATCACGAAGCCCGGCCTGCGAAAGCCCCGGTTGATGATAAGCACCGCCTCGCGCGCAAGGCACGTTTGCGGTCGATAACTATAAGGAAATGGCAAACAAAATCTTAACGCCCCGAACGGCGGAAATGCCGCGCAGCCCGCCGGATCGGGGCGAAAGAATTGAAATGGCGCTATTCTTATTCTTCGCGAGAGACCTTTTCGCGGCGCTCATGCGCTTCCTGGGCCTCCACGGTCATGGTGGCGATCGGACGGGCTTCGAGACGGCCGAGGCCGATCGGTTCGCCGGTCACTTCGCAATAGCCGTACTCGCCTTCCTCGATCCGGCGCAGGGCGGAATCGATCTTGGCGATCAGCTTGCGCTGGCGGTCGCGGGTGCGCAGCTCGATGCCCCAGTCGGTCTCGCTGGAGGCGCGATCGTTGAGATCGGGCTCCCGGATCGGGCCGTCCTGAAGTTGTGCCAGCGTACCGGCAGAAGCGTCGAGGATCGATTTTTTCCAGGCGAGCAGAAGCCGCCGGAAGTAGTCTTGCTGAGCCTCGCACATGTAGGCTTCGTTCTCTACGGGAACATAAGAACCGCCAAGCATGCGCTTGGCCTTGGCGAGGACATCAATTTCGTCAGCTAGGGCCGTTGCCATCCAGAGAATCTCCGCACGAATCCCCCCGGCCTGCCTACGCCCTGCGACCCCGGATTTTTCCAGTGGCCTCCCGGCAAACCGCGGTGTCGCGGCCTATAGGGCCGCCCCCTTACCTGCACAAGGCTATAACCATGGCAGTCCACAAAAAACCTGAATGCCGGATGCTATCCCACCGGGTCATGCACAAGTTTCTTTCCCGATCCTGCTGCGTAAACTCACAGGGATTGTTTCTGGTATATGCTTAACGCTTTGTTGACCAACTTGGTGCCAGCTTCCCTCCATCGGATCGCAGGGGCGGCAGACCGGGAGTGAGCCGACTATGAAACAGGCCTGGATCGCAAGCGAGCGTCTCGTCGATATCACGCAACCCGCAGGCAGGGAGGCGGGCGACCTTTTCCTGCCCGAGCGCCTTGCCGCGGCGGCCATGGGCGAAGGTTCGGCCTGTTTCGACCTCGGCGTGGTGTTCTCCACCGGCAGTCACGGTGCCGCCTGCGACCTGATAGAGGCACACAAGTGGTTCAACCTCGCCGCTGTTGCAGGGGACGAGGAAGCCGCGCAGTGCCGCGCCGATGTGGCCGAGGACATGACTGCCCGCGAGATCGCCGAAGCTCAGCGCCGTGCCCGCCAGTGGCTGGCGGCGTCGGCGCGCGAAGCGGCCTAGGCCTTCCGAAACGGCGTCCTGCCGTCCAGCAGAAGCTGGTCGCCTGCAATGCCCGCACGCTCCTGTTCCAGGTAATCGGCGATGGCGGCGCGCAGGCCTTCGTGGACGATGTAGTGCGCCGAGACCGTCCGCACCGGCTCGTAGCCGCGCGCCAGCTTGTGGCCGCCCTGCGCGCCCGCTTCCACCCGCGACAGGCCGAGCGCGATGGCGGCATCGATCGCCTGGTAATAGCACAGCTCGAAATGCAGGAAGGGCTTGTCCACCACCGCCCCCCAATAGCGGCCGTAAAGCGCCTCGCTGCCGATGAAGTTCAGCGCGCCCGCCACGGGCCGTCCGTCGATAGTAGCGAGCACCAGCAGGATGCGGTCGGCCATCGTCTGCCCCAATAGCGAGAAGGCCTCGCGGGTCAGGTAGGGGTGGCCCCATTTGCGCGCGCCGGTGTCCTGATAGAAGGCCCAGAAGGCGTCCCAGTGCTCTTCGCGCAGGTCGCTTCCGGTGAGGTGCCGGATCTCGACGCCTTCTTGCGCCTTTTCGCGCTCCTTGCGGATGTCCTTGCGCTTGCGCGAGGAAAGCGCGCCGAGAAAGCCGTCGAAATCGGCATAGCCGCGGTTTTCCCAGTGGAACTGGATATCCTCGCGCAGCAGCCAGCCCGCCGCCTCGAACAGCGGCACTTGCGCCGGTTCGATGAACGTCGCGTGGGCGGAGGACAGGTCGTTGTCGCGGCAGACCGATTCCGCTGCGGCGATCAGCGCAGGCGCCAGTTCCGGGTGCGGCGTCAGCAGCCGGGGGCCGGTCGCCGGGGTGAAGGGCACGGCGATCTGGAGCTTGGGGTAGTAGGCCCCGCCCGCGCGGTGCCAGGCATCGGCCCAGGCATGGTCGAAGACATATTCGCCCTGGCTGTGCTGCTTGAGGTAGGCGGGAAGCGCCGCCGCCAGCCGTCCGTCCGGCCCGGCGACGGTGATCGGCACCGGGGTCCAGCCGGTGCCTTCGCCGACGCTGCCCGATTCTTCCATGGCCGCGAGGAAGGCGTGGGAGACGAAGGGATTGCCGCCGCCGGTCAGGGCGTCCCATTCGTCGGCCGGGAGTCCGCCCACCGCGCCGTGGAGCCGCGCGACGAACCCGCCGTCGCTCACGCCGGTTCTTCCGAAGGGCGCTCGAAGATCACTGCGTCGGCATGGGTTGCCGCGCGCTCGTGATGATCCGGGCGGCGCACCGTCCAGGTCGCCAGCGGCAGTCCGCGCCTGCGCTGGGCGGCAGCGAAGCGGCTGGGCAGGTCGCGGATGTCGTAGGCCAGGAAGTCCGGCCCGGCCTGCCAGAGCGCCAGGCGGCGCCGGATCTTGCCGGGCAGGGCGCGATCCTCGCCTTCCGAGACGATCAGCCCACGCACCGTGTGCGGGGAATGGCGGCGAAACCAGCGCGAGACGCGCGGGTCGAAACTCATGACCGCATGGGGGCCGGTATAGCCCTCCAGCACCCGGCGCACGGCGAGGCAGAGCGCGGCGATGCGGGCAGTGCGCGAGGATTTCAGCTCGATCAGCACCGGCTGGCGTCCGTCGATCAGGTTGAGCGCCTGACGCAGGCTGGGAATGCTCTCGGCAGTTCCGCCCAGCGTCACCGTAGCAAGCTGGGCGGCGCTGCGGCGCGCGATCTCGCCGCTTTCGCCGGTCAGGCGGTCCAGCACCGAATCGTGGAAGACCACCGGGGTGCCGTCGCCCGCGCGCTGCACGTCGAGTTCGATGCCATAGCCCTCCTCGATCGCCAGCCGGAAGGCCGCGAGCGAGTTTTCGGGAATGACCGCGCCGTGCAGCCCGCGATGGGCATAGTCGTGCCCGCCGATCCACGCGACCTTGCGCGGATCGGGCGGCGGCGAAAGCCAGCGATCAAGCAGGGCGAACGGCAACGATGGCGTCCACTTCGACGGCGGCGCCGAGCGGCAGCACCGGCACGCCGACGGCGCTGCGGGCATGCTTCCCGGCCTCGCCGAACACCGCGACCATCAGTTCCGAAGCGCCGTTGGCGATCTTGGGCTGGTCGGTGAAATCACCCGTGGAGTTGACGAAGGCGCCCAGCTTGACCACGCGCTCCACGCGGTCGAGCGAGCCGAGCGCGGCCTTGAGCTGGGCTAGGATCATCACTGCGCAGGCCTGCGCGGCCTCGACGCCCGCTTCCAGATCGACGTTCTCGCCGAGGCGGCCGGTCACCAGCTTGCCGTCGACGAAAGGAAGCTGGCCCGAGACATGGGCGAGGCCGCCCGCGACGACCACCGGCACATAGGCGGCGACGGGAGCGGCGGGTTCGGGAAGGGTCAGTCCAAGCTCGGCCAGGCGGGTTTCGATAGCGCTCATCTTCGGGATATTCCTTGTGAGGGACGGAGTCAGGATTCGGTCTTGGCGGCGTCGCCGCGCGTCAGCCAGTCGATCAGCCAGGGCGCGGCGTCCTGCCAGCGGTCGATTCGCGCATGGGCGTGACCGGCGACATGGGCGCAGGCGATATGCGGGGCGAGCAGCGGTTCGGCGCAGAGGTGTAGCCGCCCGATCTCGGGTGCGAAGTCCGCCACCGAGCCGTGGTGCTGGGCCAGATCGTCCACGAAGACCGCGCGCGAGGGCTGGTATTCGTCGAGAATCGCCTTCAGCGCCGGACCTTTCGGCCCCTGGTTGGTGAAGACGCGCACGTCGATGCCGTGCTCCGCCAGTTGCTGGCGGCGGGTTTCCTGGCGGAAATCCATGAGATTGGTGAGCACGACGACATCGGCATGGGCGGCGATCTCGCGAATCGCCGTGACGGCGCCGTCCACCGGGGTCTGGCGGTGCATCTGGCCGTCGAAGAACTTGTTGAGTAGCGACCACATCTCGGCCTGCTCCAGCAGTTCGCCGGATTCGGTGCGGCGCATGGCGCCCGCGAACTCGCCGCGATCGAGCGCGAACGTGACGCCTTCGTCCTCGGCCAGCCAGTCGCGGAAATGCGTGACCATGTAGAGCAGCACTTCGTCGCAATCGGTGATGAGCAGGGGGCGGCCCGAGCGATTCGTCATGCGCCCAGCCTTTCGCGGGCGCGGGCCAGCGTTTCCGGCGTGACTTCCAGCGCCTCGGCAGCGGCCACGAGGTCCGGCTCGTGCGAGCAGAGGAATTCCAGCACTGCTGCCATCGTCGCGGGCTGGCCCAGCGAGGCGCGCAGGACGTCCGGCGTCAGGCCGGTCAGCGCCAGGAAGCGCTCGGCACGGTCCTGGTCGGTCAGCACCCAGCCGAGGGCGGCGAGTGCCAGAGCCTGCGGGTCCTGCGATGGGGATGGCGACTCTCGAAGAATTGTCAGTCTCGCTTGCGTGTCATAGAGCGGGTTTCCCCGGCCCTAGATGGTGATCCCGCGTCGAATGGCAAAGCGTATCCTAGTTGTCGAGGACAACGACCTCAATCGGAAGCTCTTTTGCGATGTGCTCAGGAGCCAGGGCTTCGCCGTGGAGCCGGTGGCCGACGGCCTCGACGCGCTGGAGCGCGCGCGCCAGTTCGTACCCAACCTCGTCATCATGGACATCCAGCTGCCCAATGTCTCGGGGCTGGACCTGATCGAGGCGGCCAAGAAGGACGCGGTCCTGCGCACGATCCCGGTGCTCGCCGTCACCGCCTATGCGGGCAAGGGCGACGAGGAACGCATCCGCGAGGCCGGGGCGGAAGGCTACCTCGCCAAGCCGGTGTCGATCGGTCCGTTCATGCAGGCGGTCCGCGCGCTTCTGTGATAGGGCGAATGCCGCCCGTGCTTGACTTTACCCGCCGCCGCCGCTTTTGCGCCGCAATTATCGGCCAGAGCGCCGCCTGAAATTACCGGAGTTAGAAGAACCATGGACCGCGCAGAGACCTCGGCCCGCATCGCCGCGCTGATCGAGCCGTTCAACAAGAAGGGCGTCGAGATTACCGACGCGACCCGCTTCACCGACGATCTCGAATTCGACAGCCTGACCGTCATGGACTTCGTGGCCGAAATCGAGGACGGGTTCGACATCATCATCTCGATGAACCAGCAGGCCGAGATCGAGAACTACGGCCAGCTCGTCGACGCCGTGGTCAAGCTCCAGGGCTGAAGGACTTCGCGATGACCGACATGCTCAGCGACAACGAAACGCAAGGCGCAACCGACCTGTTCAGCAAGTTCGATCCCCTGATCGAGATGCGCCGCGATCTGCTCTCCACCGGCGTTACCGATCCCTTCGGCCTCGTGATGGAAAAGGTGATCTCGCCCACCGTCGCCATGTGCAACGGGCGCGAGACGATCCTGCTCGGCACCTACAACTACATGGGCATGACCTTCGATCCGGACGTGATCGCGGCAGGCAAGCAGGCGCTGGACGACTTCGGCGCGGGCACCACCGGCAGCCGCGTGCTCAACGGCACCTACGCCGGGCACAAGGCGGTCGAGGAAGCGCTATGCGACTTCTACGACATGAAGCACGCCATGGTGTTCTCGACCGGCTATCAGGCCAACCTCGGCATCATCTCGACGATCGCGGGCAAGGGTGACTACATCATCCTCGACATCGACAGCCACGCCTCGATCTGGGACGGCTGCAAGATGGGCGACGCCGAAGTCGTGCCGTTCAAGCACAACGACATCGAGGCGATGGAAAAGCGCCTGCGCCGCATTCCCGAAGGCGCGGGCAAGCTGGTCGTGCTGGAAGGCGTCTACTCGATGCTGGGCGATATCGCCCCGCTCAAGGAAATGATCGCGGTCGCCAAGAAGTACGGCGCCATGGTGCTGGTGGACGAAGCGCACTCGATGGGCTTCATCGGCCCCAACGGTCGCGGCGTGGCCGAGGACCAGGGCTGCCTCGACGACGTGGACTTCGTGATCGGCACGTTCTCCAAGTCGGTCGGCACCGTCGGCGGTTTCTGCGTCTCGAACCACCCGAAGTTCGAGATCATGCGTCTGGTCTGCCGTCCCTACGTGTTCACCGCCAGCCTGCCGCCCAGCGTCGTCGCCACCGCGACGACCTCGATCCGCAAGCTGATGACGGCTTCGGAAAAGCGCGCGCATCTCTGGGAAAGCTCGCGCACGCTGCACAAGGGCCTCACCCATGCGGGCTTCCAGCTCGGCACCGAGGAGCCGCAGAGCGCGATCATCGCCGTCATCATGCCCGATCTCGAACGCGGCGCGATGATGTGGGAAGCGCTGCTGCACGAGGGCCTCTACGTGAACCTCGCGCGTCCCCCGGCGACCCCTGCCAACATGACCCTGCTGCGCTGCTCGCTCTGCGCCGAACACTCGGCCGAACAGGTCCAGCAGATCATCGGCATGTTCACCCGTGCGGGCAAGACCGCCGGGATTCTGGCTTAATTTGATCCGTCGTCCCGAGGTTTGCCTCGGGACGACGGTTTCCCCTCAATCCTTGTGGCGTTCCACCAGCTTGAGGAACGCTTCCAGCCAGCCGCCGACGAACCCGGCGGACTGTTCGCCGATTGTGCCGTCCGCCGTGATCAGGCCGTCCTTCCACTGGATGAAGGCTTCCGGCGCGCCGAGGGTCGGCATGTCGAGATAGCCGAGCACGTTGCGCAAGTGTTGCTGTGCCAGCGCCGTGCCCATGGCGCCGATGGACACCCCGATGGTCCCCGCAGGCTTGCCCGCCCAGGCGCTGTCGCCATAGGGGCGCGAGGCATTGTCGATGGCGTTCTTGAGCACGCCGGGGAACGAGCGGTTGTATTCCGGCGTCACGAAGATCACGCCGTCGCTGCTGCGCACCAGCGCCTTCAGGTCCTTCACCGACTGCGCCTGGTCACCGTCCTGGTCCTGGTCGTAGAGCGGCAGGTTGCCGATATCGGCGAAGACGAACTCATGCCCCGAGGCGGCGGGCAGGCGAATCAGCGCCTCTGCGAACTGGCGGTTGTACGATTCGGCGCGAAGGCTTCCGACGACGACGACGATCTTGGACATGACGACTCCTCATGGCAGGTTGCTGCGGGGGACAGGTATCGGTGCAAACGGTGTCGGTTGGAAGTCCGGGAAGGCGAAAGGGTTGCGAGGGCGTTGGATATGGCGAACCCTATCGTCCATCCTGCTCCGTCATCCTGAACTTGTTTCAGGATCCATTCCTGACCATCAGCGGCGGGATGTTCGGCGAGATGGATCCTGAAACAAGTTCAGGATGACGTTCGTGGTGATCTCAGCCGTTTGAGATGGCCACATCCCTGCGCTATGCAAACGGCATGAGAATCCTCTGCATCGTGATCGCAACTTTGGCCTTAGCCGCCTGCGGCAAGTCCGATCCCGCGCCGGGTCCGGGCAGCGTCACGGTCGGCGAAGCACGGGCGCTGAACGAGGCGGCGGAGATGTTCGACGCACGGCCCGCACCGACGGCCTCGGCAGCGGCGCAGACCGAGTGAGCCGTTAGTCGAAGCTGACTTTGCCGCGTCCGGCCTTGACCGAGCCGCGCAGCTTCTTGCCTTTCAGCCGCTGTTCCTTGCCCACCCGATTGAGGCGGCTCTTGGCGCGCTTTTCGGGAAGCTTGTGGGCATCGCGCAGCATTTCCGCGAGGCGTTCGCGGGCATCGGCGCGGTTGGCTTCCTGGGTGCGGAAGCGGCGGGCGGTGAACATCAGCTCTCCGCCCGAAGTCATGCGGCTGCCCGCCAGTTCCTTGAGCCGTGCAAAGACTGGGGGCGTCAGCCGCAGCGCATAGACGTTGATCCGCAGCTGGACCGCCGTCGCCACTTTGTTGACATTCTGCCCGCCCGGCCCGGAGGCGGCGATGAAGCTCTCGCTCGCCAGGGCCTGGGCGCGGTCTATCGTGGCTTCAAGCTCGCTCATTCATCGCTGAAGCCGAGCGCGGCGAAGTCGCGCGGCAGCGGCGCCACGGCAACGATCGGCTCCTTGTCGCCGCGCGGCACGGTGAGGCCTGCCGCGTGCAGCATGGTACGCGGCGCGCCCTTGCTCGAACCGTAGACCGGATCGCCCAACAGCGCGTGGCCAAGGCCGGAAGCGGCATGGACGCGGATCTGGTGGGTACGGCCGGTTTCGGGGCGGAATTCCACGAGGGTCAGCCCGTTCTTTTCGTCCAGTTTGCGCCAGTGGGTAACGGCGGGCTTGCCCTTCTTGGCCGGGATCATGCGCCAGCCATCCTTGACCGTGCTGACCTTGGAGAGGTTGAGCGCGATCGTGCCTTCCTCTTCCATCAGCGTACCGGCGACGATGCCGAGGTAACGCTTCTGGACCTGCTTCTCCTCGAAGGCGGCGGAAAAGCGCTTCAGCGCCTTGGGGTTGCGCGCCAGCAGCAGGCAGCCGGAAGTATCGCGGTCCAGCCGGTGGACCGGCGCGGGCAGGCGCTGGAAGCCCAGTTTCAGCTCGTCCAGACGGTCTTCGAGGCTCGGACCACCGGCGCGCGGGGTGTCGAGCGGGAGGCCGCCGGGCTTGTCGATGACCAGCGCTTCGCCGTCCTCGAAGAGGATTTCCAGTTCCATGTTACGTCAATGCTTTCTCTATGCGCCGCAGCGCTTCTTCGAGCCGCGCGTCGTCCGCGGCGAAACTGATGCGGAAGCCGTTCTGGCCGCCGAAGGCCGAGGCCGGGACCAGCGCCACGCCGTGCTCCAGCAGGTGCAGCGTCAGCTTCACGTCGTCTCCGCCGAAGCGGTCCATGAGCGGAGTGGCATCGATCATGCAGTAGAACGCGCCGTCGGGCGAGGGCGTCGACAGGCCCGGAATTGCGTTGATCGCGGAAACCACCATGTCCCGCCGCTGGCGGAACCGCTCGCGCCATGCTGTCAGGAAA
>Ga0209050_1001668_pt1 | contig 22432 bp, 22 predicted proteins | sample Araplavi_mTSA_r2_FD_184276 | JGI IMG/M metagenome (GOLD analysis project Ga0209050, IMG submission 184276) | Arabidopsis root microbial communities from North Carolina, USA - plate scrape MF_Cvi_mTSA_r2 (SPAdes) (version 2) | ecosystem: Host-associated > Plants > Roots > Endosphere | place: USA... | reverse complement strand
GCAGCTTCACTGGCCATGCCGGGTACCGGACTACCTGGAAGAGGTAGTCCTGGAGTAGGGGATGCCATGGCGGCCTTGCTGGAAGTCTCGCTTGCCGCCATGTGCGGCGCCCTGCTGGCCGCAGCGCTGACGGCATGGCTGATGTTCCGCCATGTGACTGGAATTTCCCGCCTGCTGCGCCAGCGCATGCGCAGCGCCGCGGTGCGCGAGCACCTGGTTGCCAAAGTATTCGATGCGACCTCGGAAGGCATCCTGGTGGTCAATCGCGACATGCGCATCGTGGAGGCCAATCGTGCCTTTGCTGCCATGAGCGGCTATGCGCGCCATGAGCTGGTGGGCCAGCATCCGCGCATCATGCAGTCAGGCAGGCAGGACGCGGAGTTCTACAAGGCGATGTGGCAAGGCTTGCTGGGTACCGGCCAGTGGCAGGGCAAGGTATGGGACAAGCGTTCCGACGGCACGCTGTTTGCCGCCCACCTGACGCTGAGCGCGGTGCGCGACGAGAATGGCAAGGTGCAACACTATTTCGGCCTGTTCACCGACATTACCGATGAATGCGCACGCCAGGAAGAGATCGAGAAGATGGCTTTCATCGACCCGCTCACGCGCCTGCCGAACCGGCGGCTGATGGAAGACCGCCTGCAGCAGGCGCTGGCCTTCGCCGCGCGCACGGAAAAACTGGTGGCGGTGTGCGTGATGGACCTGGACGGCTTCAAGAACGTCAACGACACCTTCGGCCACGAAGCCGGCGATGCGGTGCTGGTGGAAGTGGCGGGACGCCTGCAGCAGGTGGTGCGTGCCAACGATACCGTCGCGCGGCTGGGCGGCGACGAATTCGTGCTGCTGCTGGCGGGTTTGAACGATGTGGGCGAGGCCGAGGAGATCCTGGAGCGTGCCCTGGCGGCGGTACGCGCGCCGGTGCGGCTGATGGATGAACAGCCGGCATTCGTATCGGCCAGCATCGGGCTGGCCGTGTTCCCCTATGATGCGCAGCTGGCGGAAGAGCTGCTGCGGCGCAGCGACGCGGCCATGTATGCGGCCAAGCGCCAGGGCCGCGATCGCTGCAAGCGGGCGCAGGCCCGCTGCTGAAACTTACAGGCTTTCCTGGACGGTGCGGCCGTTCAGTGGCTGGACCGGGCGGGCGTTGTGCTTGTAGGCCTGGGCAAAGCGCTTCAACTGCGCGTCCGACATTTCGACCGGAGTTTTCAGGACGAACCAGTTGACCTCTTCGCTGCAGGGCGGGGTGGTGAGGGAACCGGCGAAGTTGTAATAGCCTTGCGCGGTTGGCAGCAGCTTGCTGATGTCGATGCTGACGCCTGCCACTTCCTGCGGTTCGCCTTTTTCCTTCGGCAGGGAATCCCATAGGGTTTGCACCAGCGGGTTCTCGGCGCCTTTGCGGAACAGCACCGCTACCACGGCCAGCTTGCCTTCCGCGTTCTTGTGCACCAGGTGCGCCACCATCGGATAGCTGCGGCCGTTGATCTTTTCTTCGCTTGGCTTGTGGAAGTGGAACTGCAGCAGGTCGTAGCGCTTGCCGTCGATCGTGACGCTGCTGCCGGCGGCGTAGTTCACCTGGATGGTATGGCCGTTGTCGAGGATCTTCAGCGGCGACGGACTGTAGGCGAATTCCAGCGGCGGCAGCTTGGCCTTGCTGGTCTTGCGGATGTCGATCGGCGACTGGTTGTGGCCCAGCTTGCAGGTGCTGAAGTCCTGTTCCAGCTTGCTCCAGTTCTGCGGGCCGGTGGCGCCTTCGTAGCTCCAGTGCGCTGGCGTGTTTTCGGCGAAGGCCGCCACAGGCAACAGGGCGGCGCAAAGCAGGAAGGAGAGTGTGCGTTTCACTGAGTGGTCCTTTCAGGGTTGTTGGCCGCCAGTTCCAGGCGGCGCAGGAATTTTTCAGGCGGCTGGTAGCCGATGATGCGCGCCTGCTGCACTTCCTTCCCGCTGGCGTCGAACATGACGATGCCTGGCGGGCCGAAAAGGCTGAAGCGTTTCATCAGGGCGCGGTCGTCTTCGCTGTTGGCCGTGACGTCGGCCTGCAGCAGGTGCATGTCCTGCATGGCGGCTTGCACGCGCGTGTCGGTGAAGGTGAGGCGTTCCATCTCCTTGCACGAGACGCACCAATCGGCGTAGAAGTCCAGCATGACGGGTTTTTTCGCACTGGCCAATGCCTGGTCAAGGTCGGCGACGGTGCGAACGCGGGTGAAGCGGGGTTCGGCATCATGTGCCTGGCCCGTGCCCGCGGCGGCAATAGTAGCACCGTTCCCGCCGCCGCGCAGGTGCGCCAGCGGCTGCAGTACATCGCGTCCGGAACTGGCTGCACCGACCAGCTCGAACAGGCCGCCAAGCAGCATCAGCACGCCGAGCGCTTTGGTGGCGTAGGCGCCGGCACCGGCGTTTTGGGGTACGGCTTCGCCCACGCGCAGGAAGGCTGCGCCCAGGATCGCGAACGCGCCCCACAGCGCCATGCTGGCGGTGACCGGCAACACCGGGTTGACCATCCAGATGGCGACGGCGATCAGCAGCAGGCCGAAGACTTTCTTCACATGGTTCATCCAGGCACCTGCGCGCGGCAGCAGGCTGCCGGCTGACAGTCCGGTCAGCAGCAGTGGCACGCTCATGCCGCAAGCCATGGCGAACAATGCGCCGGCACCGATCAGCGCATTGCCGGTCTGGCTGATGTACAGCAGCGCGCCTGCCAGCGGACCTGCCACGCAAGGGCCGACGATCAGGGCCGATACGGCACCCATCGTGAACACGGCGGCGAGACGGCCACCGGACAGGTTGCCGCTGGCGGAGCTGAGGCGGGTTTGCAGGGCGCTAGGCAGCTGCAGCTGGTAGACGTCGAACATCGACAGGGCCAGGGCAACCAGCAAGGCGCCGAAGGTAAGCAGGACCCACGGTTTCTGCAGTGCGCCAGCCAGGCCTTCGCCTGCCAGGCCGGCCGCCACGCCGAGCGATGTATAGACCAGGGCCATGCCAAGGCTGTAGGCGGCTGCCAGCAGCAGCCCGCGCTTGCGCGTCACCTGCGCTTCGCCGACGATGATGGAGGAGAGGATCGGTACCATCGGCAGCACGCAAGGCGTGAACGAAAGCAGCAGCCCGAACACCAGGAACGCCGCGCCGATGCGCCACGCGCTGCCGCTTTGCAGCGTGCGCTGCGCCAGGGAGGTATCGTCTTCCGTCACCGGCGTAGCGGCTGCCGCTGCCGCACCAACGGTTGCCGGCGCCGGGCTGGCGGCGCTGACGGTGGCGGCCTGGCCGGGCGTGGCGTCGGGCAGTGCTTGCAGCATGCCAGGCTGGGCTGGATCGATGCGGTAGCGGCGTTCAGCCGGCGGGTAGCACAAGCCTGCATCGGCACAACCCTGGTATGCGACAGTCAAGGTGGCGGCGGTGCTGCCCTGCCACGGAAGCTGCAAGGCGAGGCCGCCGGCGTAGGTTTCCATCTCCTTGCCAAAATTTTCGTCGTATTTGCGCTTCCCGGGCGGCAGCAGGACCGGCACGGCAGCGCCATCGCTGCGCAAGGTGATCCGGTCGCGATAAAGGTGATATTCGGGCGCGATTGTCCAGTGCAGTGCGAGTTGGCCATCGGCGCGCAGTTCCGCCTTCAAATCAAAGGCCTGCTCCGGCGCCAGGAAATCGTCGGCGATGGCAGGACTGCCGAAAAGTGCAGCCAGCAGCAGCGCTGCCAGCCATTTCATGAGGGACTTCATTATTTATCTCCGATAGATGCGGCCATCCTGGTCGATGGCAAGGTAGGACAAGCCAGACTGCTCGAGGAACTCCAGTCCGTCCCGCTCCAGCAGCATGGCCGTGGTGCTGCAACTGCCTGCGGCGATGGCCATCGGCGATACCACGCTGACCGAGCGCCAGTACGTCACCGGCATGCCGCTGCGCGGGTCGAGGATGTGGCAGTAACGGCGGCCGTCAGCTTCAAAATACCGTTCATAATCGCCGCTGGTTGCCAGGGCGCCCCGGCTGAAAGGCACGCTGGCGGCAGTGGCCTGGGCGTTGCGCGGATGCTGGATGCCGATATGCCATTCCTCGCCATCGGGCCGAGGCCCCAGGAAGCGCATGTCGCCGCCCAGGTTCACGTAGCCGTGCTGTACGCCTTGCGCGATCAGGATTTCAGCGGCGCGGTCGACCGCGTATTCCTTGCCGAAACCGCCGAAATCGAGCTCCATGCCGGCAGTGGAGAGCATCACGCTGCCGTTCTCGCGCCGCACCTGGCGCCAGTCGACCAGCGGCAGCAAACGTTCCAGCGACCGCGGCGAAGGCACTGTGCCGAGACGGAAATCCCACACCTTGCGCAGTACGCCGGAGGTGATGTCGAAACGGCCGCCGCTGCTGCGGTACACGGCATCGGCATAATCGAGCAGCGCCAGGGTCTCTTCGTCGCAGGCGACCGCCGACACGCCGGCTGCTGCGTTGATGCGGCTCACGATGCTGTCGGCGCGGTAGCGCGAGTATTTGGCCTCGATGCGGCGCACTTCCTCCAGCGCCGGCTCGGCCAGTGCCCGTGCCTCGGCGCCGGAGGCGGCGGCCAGCCGGATCTCGCAGCGGCTGGCCATCGCCTGGAAGTCGATCGTGAAAACCGGGTTTACCACTGCCGCGTCACTCCAATCTGGATGGCGACGGCCCGCATTGGCGCCAGTCCCGGACTGCCGCTGCCCAACAGGCGCCACGACCCGCGCTGTTCGTAGCGTTCCACCTTGAAGTCCATCGCCCAGTCGCGATTGAGCTGCTTCGCCAGCTTCACGCCCAGCGTCACCGCGCCAAAGCCGGACAAGCGCTGGTCGGCGGAACTGGCTTGCGCGCTGCCGAACACATAGCCGGGCGGGAAGGGCGCGCCAAGCTGGCTGTCGTACACCGGATCGAAATAGAAGTCGGCGGCACGCTGCGTGTAGAGACGCACGGCAGGCGTGACCGTCCAGCCGTCGCCCAGTCCCTGCACCCATTCCGCGCCGAGGGTATGCGCACTGATGCCGTAGCTGTCGCGGTAGTAGCGGTAACTGAGCCTGCTGCTTGCTCCTTGCGCCACGAAACGGTGGTTCCACTGCAGCAGGGCGGTGTCCTGGCGCCGCGAATCGGGCCGGTTGTCGGCCAGCTTGTACGGGTCGGAGTAGTAGCCATGCCCCTGCGTGTGCGTCAGCGTGAACTGGCCGACGTCGACCGGGGTCAGTACCCGCGTTACGCCGGCCAGCACGCTCACGGTTTGCCGCCCGGCGTCCTGCACGATACGGTTGACGGGATTGATGCTGTCGTCCGAACCGCCAAGGCCGAAGTTCCAGGTGGCGTTCTTGTCCTCGCTGGCAAGGGATGCCTGCAAGGACAGTGCGCGCGAAACGTAATCGTGCTCAGTCGAATAGGCCGCCGACACGCTGACCGTGCCGCGCGGCAGGTAGCGCGTGACGGTCACGTCGCCGGCCTTGCGCAAGTCGTCCATGCGCGAAGCGCCGGAGATGGCCGTGTGGTAGCGCGGCGAAGCGCCCGACACGTCGTCGACCGTGGCGCTGGCCGCCACCGACCATTCACCGGCTATCGGCGCCAGCACCGACACGGCCGGCGCGTGCACGCGGACCCGGTCAAGGCCCGGCTGGTCTTCCTTGTAATACAGGTACTTGACGCCGATGCTGCCCCGCTCCGGCGCCGTTTCGGCGTGCACGGTGCCGATCCCCGGCAGCAGCATGGCTGCCGCCAGCAGTGCCTGGCCGACCGGCAAGCCGTTCTGTGGTTTGTTATCCATGGCTATCCTTGTCAATTGCAGCCGCATCCGCCGCCGCCCACGGCGCTGCCGCCGGAAGCAGCTTCCTTGCTGGTGTAAATGTGTTCGTTGAAGCGCGTTTCCAGGCCGTCGCCCTGCATCAGCATGTCGGTGCGCGCCAGTTCGCCTTTTTCCCAGGGCTGCACGGGCTTCAGCGCGCAGCCGGACAGCCCGGCCAGCGCGGCGCACAGGATCAGGAGGCGGGCGTTCATTGCCGCACTCCCAGCGCAGTCTTGATGCGCGCTTCCAGCACGGTACGGTCGGCGGGGCGGAAGCCGCTGTGCTCATACAGCACCTTGCCGTCCGGGCCGATCAGCACGCTGCTTGGCATGCCTTTGACGCCGTAGTTGCGCGGCGCCGTGCCGTTCGGGTCGAAGGCGATCACGAAACTGGCAGGCGTCGCGTTCAGGAAGTTGCGCGCGTCGTCCGTCTTGGCGTCGACGTTGATGCCGACCACCTGCAGGCCCTGGCCGCCGTAGCGGGCCTGCATCTCGTTCATCCAGGGGAAGGACTGGCGGCATGGACCGCACCACGAGGCCCAGAAGTCGATGTACACCAGCTTGCCCTGGTAGTGTTCGAGCTTGACGGTGCCGGCCGGGCCGCTCAGCGAAAAGGCTGGTGCGGCCTGGCCCGGTTCCAGGGCCATCGCCTGGCCGGCGGCTGCCAGCGCGGCGGCTGCGGCCAGCATGCGCGCCTGGCGGCGGCGCCAGACGAGGACAACTGCCGCCAGTACTGCCAGGATGGCCAGCATCGGGTCATTGCCGCCGCTGATCGACGAACAACCGCCGCCGCCGCGGTTCTGGGTGGCGCCGGCCGGCGCTGCGCCGTTCGAACCCTGGCCGCTCAGGGCCAGTTGCCAGCTTGCGCCGGTCGCCTGCAGGGTGGCGCTGCCGCTGGCGTTGCCCGCCGCGGTCGGTGCGAAGCGTACTGGCAGCTCGCAGGAAGCACCTGCTTGCAGGGTAAGCGGGAAGGCTCCACAGGCATTGGCTTCGCCGGTTGCGACGGCAAACGGACCGCTGAAGCCGATGCTGTTCAGCACCAGCGCGGCCGAACCGGTATTCGACAGCACGAAGCGCTTGACGACGCCGGCGCCGCCGGCGGCAGTGCTGCCGTAGTCGAAGGCTTGCGGCGACAGGCCGAGCGTCGGCGCCGGTGCAGGAACGGCATTGCCATTGCCGTTCAGCCGTACACTGAACTGGGCGCCGCCATCGGTCACCAGCAGCATGTCGGCACTGCGCGCGCCGGCGGCAGTCGGCTTGAACGTGGCATCGATCGTGCAGCTGGCGCCAGGGCTCAAGGTGGCATCCGCAGCGCAGCTGCCGGCGAGCGCGAAGTCGCCGGGGTTGCTGCCGCCCAGGACCAGCGACGCGATCTTCAGGGCGCCGGTGCCGCTGTTCGACAGCGTACTGCGCTGCGCGGCCGATTGCTGTCCCACCTGGGTGGCGGCGAAGTCCATAGGGCCGGCGTTGCTCAGTGCCGGACGCGCGACCGGGGACGTGGTGCCGGAGCCGGTGACCGCTACCGACAGGTCGGCGGCGTTCGAGCGCACGAGCAGCGTGCCTGTTACGTCGCCTGCCGCCGCCGGAGCGAACTGCAGTGGAACGGTGCAGCTTGCGCCCACGGCCAGGCTGCTGCCGCAATTGCCGCCGCTGCCGATGGTGATCCCCGCAGCGCCGTTGACGGCAATGCTGCTGAACGCCAGCGCTACGTTGCCGCGATTATTCAGCGTGACCTGCTGCGAGAGGGGCGAAGCACCCACGGTCCACAGGCCGAAGGCGACAGCGCTTGGGCTGGCATTGATGGCCGGCGCCGCTGCGCTCGCGTTGCCGGACAGGCCAACCGCCGCATTCGCGTTGCTGGCGTTCGATGCCAGGTTCAGGCTGGCCGTGAATGCGCCTGCCACGGTGGGCTGCGCCTGCACCACCACGGTGCAGCTGGCGCCGACGGCAACTGGCGTTCCGGTCGCACAGGTGCCGCCCAGGGTGAAGTAGCCGGCCTGCGCGCCGCTGACGCCGATCGCAGAGAAGTTGAGCGCGGCCTGGCCGCTATTGGTCAGCGTCAGCGTGCGCTGCGCCGGGGCATTGGTCAGCAGGGCGCCGAAATCAAGCGCGGTGGCCGACAGCGACAGCGTCGCCTGGGCCACGGCGTTGCCGGTGCCGGACAGGGCGACGCTGCTGGAGCCGCCGGTGGCATTGTGGCTGATGGTCAGCGAACCGCTGCGGGCGCCGCTCGCGGTCGGACGGAAGACCAGCTGCACGGTGCAGTTGGCGCCGGCTGCCAGCGAAGCGCCGGAGGCGCAGCTGCCGCCGGTAACCCGGAAATCGCCGCCATTGCTGCCGCCAACGGCGATGCTGCCGACGTTCAGTGCCGCAGAACCGGTATTGGATAGCGTCGTGGCCAGCGCTGCGCTGTCCTGGCCGACGGTGGCGCCGCCGAAGGATAGCGTGGCCGGCGCCACGGAGGCGGCCGGCGCCGCCGTCACGTTCGGGTTGCCGATGAAGGCTGCCAGGTCGGCAATCTCCGCCGAGCTGAATTTGCCTTTATACAGGCTGCCCATGCCGCCCTTGTTGGCTGCGAACGCAGAACTGATCACAGCCGGATTGTTGGCCGCCGCCAGGATGTTGCTGACGTTATTGGCTGGCGAGGCGCTGTGGCAGGCGGCGCAGCTGGTGCCGCCGGAGGTGGGGCCGTTCAGGTACAGGCTTTTACCGTTCAGGGCGTCGGCGGCATGCGCAAACTGCGCAGCCTGCGCCAGGCCCAGTGCCAGCAAAGCCCAAAGTCGGTGATGTTTCATCGGAGCTCCCGTGGTTGGTGAATTGTTCAAGCACACATCGACAGGGCCCAGGCATTGCATGCGCCATGCAGCAGGGCGCACAGCCGCCAGTCGCGCCAGCGCTGGTAGGCCAGGCCGAACGCAAGGCCCGGCCCGAATACCAGCGCCGCCGCCAGCGGCCCGCTGCCCAGGTGCAGGGCACTGAAGGCTGCCGCGCTGGCCAGGACAGCGACCGCGCCGTGATAGCGCGGCAGCAGCCAGGCATGCAGGCCGGCGCGCACCACCCATTCCTCCAGCAGCGGCGCCAGCACCAGCAGGCGCAGCGCGGCGGCCGGGTCGGGCGAAAGCAGGGCGGGGCCGCAAATGGCGGTTTGAGCGAACACAGGTGCTGAACATTCTGTCAATGTTGTTACGGTCAATACCGGCGCGCGCGAAAATGGTTCAAAATCGGGTGGGAAAATAATTTTGAAATTTCTTTGAACCTTTCTCCTGCGGCTGGGTATTCACAGGCGTAAAAAGGAGAAAAGTGCATGCGGCTTGGCAGGAGGGCGGGAGTGACAGGGGATGTGGACGATGGCGAGCTGGTGCGAATGGTAGGGGGCGGCGATCGCCTGGCCTTCCAGGCGCTGTACCGCGCTTACTTCCCGCGCCTGGCCAGGTTCCTCGACCGCATGACGCGCAACGTGCCGCTGCTGGAGGAAATCGTCAACGACACCATGCTGGTGGTTTGGCAGAAGGCGGCCAGCTACGATGGCAGCAGCAAGGTCTCGACCTGGATTTTCGGCATCGCCTACCGCCAGGCACTGAAAGCGCTGCGCGGGCTGGACGAGCCGCTGGAAGAGGCGCCGGATGTGGCCGGCGAAGAATGGCACGAGCCGGAGCACGCCCTGGCGGCGCTGCAGTTGCAGCGCGGCGTCGGCCGCGCGCTGGATGCCTTGCCGCTGGAGCAGCGCGCCGTGGTCTGCCTGACTTACTACCATGGCATGGCCTACCAGGAGATCGCCGAGACCATCGGCTGCCCGGTCAACACCGTGAAGACGCGCATGTTCCATGCGCGGCTGCGCCTGAAGGACATGTTGTCCGACCATTTGGAAGAGATAAGATGAACATGCAAGACCCATCGAACGTTGCGGAGCACCAGGACATGCAGGCACTGCTGCCCTGGTATGCCGCCGGCTCGCTGGCCGACGGCGAGGCGCAACGCGTGCAGCAGCATCTGCGCGATTGCCCCGAGTGCCGCGCCGAGCTGGCCTGGCAGCGCCGCCTGATCGAAACGGCAGCCCCGTTGCCGGCCGGCCTGGACCAGGAACGCGCATTGGCGCGGCTGATGGCGAGGCTGGACGAGGCGCCGTCCCCTTTGGCCCAGCCCGTCGCAAAGCCGTCCCCCTTGGTGCAGGCGCCGTCCCGCTTTGCCAGTGCCTTGCTGGACTGGCTGCGCGGGCCCGGCGACTGGAAGGGCTGGGCCATCGCGGCACAGGCATTGGTGATCGTCGTGCTGGCGGCGAATATGCTGCCGGCCGGCGCACCGCCTGACTACTACAAGGCGCTCGGCAGCGCACCGGCTGCCACACCCGATGTGCTGGTGGTGTTCAAGCCGGACGCCAGCGTGCAGGATGTGCAGCGGCTGCTGAAAACATCAGGCGCCCACCTGGTCGGCGGCCCGACCGCCACCGGCGCCTGGCTGCTGGATGTCGACCCGACCCAGCGCGCGGCTGTGCTGGCGACCCTGCGCGCCGATGCGGCGGTGGAACTGGCCGAAACGCTGGCAGCGGAGGGCAGGCAGTGATTCGTCGGGCTGCATTGATCTTGTTGGCGCTGTGCGCAGTGGCGGGATCTGCCGGCGTACAGGCCGCAGCGCAAGCCGTGCCTGAAACGGCTGCGGCTCCCGCAACCGACGTCCACGAAATCCTCGTCATGCTGCACCTGCCCGCGCCACATTTCCGCGCCGACGGCTACAGCGGCGCCAGCTACCGCGACGATGCCGGCCGGCAGGCGCGCCAGCGCATCGCTACAGCCCTGGCGCGCGAGCATGGCTTGCAGATGATGGAAGACTGGCCGATGCCGGCGCTGAACGTCGACTGCTTCCGCATGCGCCTTGCTGCCGGCCAGGATACGGCAGCGGTGCTGGCCGCGCTGTCGCGCGACAGCCGGGTCGCGTGGGCGCAGGCGATCCAGGACTTCAGCGCGCAAGGCGGCGCCGGCGCATCCGGCGACCCGCTGTACCGCGTGCAGCCCGCTGCGGCGCCCTGGCAACTTGAGCAGGTCCGCAAGTCCGCCACTGGCCGCAAGGTGCTGGTCGCGGTGATCGACAGCGGTGTCGAAGCCAGCCATCCCGACCTGGCGGGCCAGGTGGCGGTGCAGGAGAACTTCGTCGACGGCCAGTCCTACGTGGCCGAGGAACATGGCACGGCGGTCGCCGGCGTCATCGCCGCGCATGCCGACAACGGCATCGGCATTGCCGGCGTTGCGCCCGAAGCCCGCCTGATGGCCTTGCGCGCCTGCTGGCAAGCCGACAGCGGCACCCGCTGCAACAGCTTCACCCTGGCCAAGGCGCTGAATTACGCCTTGCTGCACAATGCGCAGGTGATCAACCTGAGCCTGTCCGGACCGCAGGACCGCTTGCTGCAGCAACTGGTCGGCGTGGCGCAGGCGCGCGGCATCCGCGTGGTGGGCGCGATCGATCCGGCCCGCGGCGACGGTGGCTTTCCTGCCAACAGTCCAGGGGTGTTCGCGGTCGCTGCCGACGATGCAGCGCGCCATAGCGCCCGATGCCTGCTGGCGCCAGGGCGCGACGTGCCGACCACCATGCCCGGCGCGCGCTGGGGTATGGTGTCCGGTTCCTCCTATGCCGCCGCCCATGTGAGCGGCATGCTTGCCCTGATCGGCGAACTCAAACCGCAGTTGAACGGCGAGCGACTGCATGAGGGAATCGTACGCAGCAGCGGCCCCGCACCGTTGACGGGGATAGATCTTTGCGCCACCATCATGCGCATTACCGGTAAATGTTCCTGCGCATGCACCAACCCTTCCACCGACAACCTCGCACGTTCGCCCTGACAGGACTGGCCTGCCTCATTGCAGCGGGTGCGCAGGCGCAGGTGAGCGGCAGCGCCGGCATCGTGTCGGACTACATGTACCGCGGTATCTCGCTCAGTTCCGGCAAGCCGGCGGCGCGGCTGTCGCTCGATGTCGATGGCGCCAATGGCTGGTTCGCCGGCGGCCAGGTGGTCAGCGGCCAGCTGGCGCCGCAATCGCATCGCACGGCCCAGTGGCTGGGATATGGCGGCTATGCGCAGCGCCTGCCGTCAGGCCTGTCATGGGAGGCCGGCTTGTCGGCCTATGCCTTCCACGGTGCGCCCGACTGGAATTTCCGCGAAGTGTTCGCCGGCCTGTCATTTGAAAATTACTCGGCGCGCCTGCATTATTCGCCCGACTACCTCGGCTTCCGCGAGCGTACGGTGTATGCTGAACTCAATGGCGGCGGTGCGCTGGGCTCCAGCTGGCGCTACTTCTGGCGCGGCGGCTACCTGGCAGCGCCCGGCAATGCCGGCAGCAACCGCGCCGAAGGGCGCGTGGGCATCGGGGCGGCCGCCGACGGCTGGCAGATGCAGCTTTCACTGGACGCGGCCCGCTTGCGCCGCCAGGGCGCCAGTGGCGGCTACGGCAGCCCCGCCATCGCACCGTCCAGCAAGGTGCACGGCAAGCTGGTTCTCGGCCTGGCGCGCAGCTTCTGAAATTGATCCAGGTCATTCCAGGCGCCTGGTCTATCGCTTAGGCTGGGCGAAAGGAGTGAACCATGGGATATGCACTGCGTGCCAGGCGACTTGGCATCGATACCTACCAGCAGCCGGTGGCTTATATGCGGCGCGACTGCAAGGTGTGCCGCGCCGAAGGCTTTGAGGCGCAATCGCGGATTGAACTGCAATGCGGCGCGCAAACGGTCGCCGCCACATTGAACGTGGTTGATGGCGAGCTGCTGGACGAGCAGGACATTGGCCTGTCCGAGGCCGCATGGGAAGCGCTGGGCGCCTCGCCGGGCGTCGCCATCAGCGTGCGCCACCCGGCGCCGCTGGCTTCCTTTGCGGCGGTGCGCGGCAAGATCCATGGCCGGCCGCTGGACGACGCGGCGGCGCAGTCTATCATTGCCGACATTGCCGGAGGGCGCTATCCGGACATCCACCTTTCCAGCTTCATTACCGCCTGTTCCGGCAACCGCCTGGACCTGGCGGAGACCATTGCCCTCACGCGCGCCATGGCGGCGGCGGGCCAGAGCATGCACTGGCCTTCGCAAGTGGTGGTGGACAAGCACTGCGTCGGCGGCCTGCCGGGCAACCGCACCACGCTGCTGGTGGTGCCGATCGTCGCCGCTTGCGGCATGACCATGCCCAAGACTTCTTCGCGCGCCATCACTTCGCCGGCAGGCACGGCCGACACGATGGAAACCCTGGCGCCGGTGGCGATCGGCATCGATGCCATGCGCCGCGCGGTGCAGCAGGAAGGCGGCTGCATCGTGTGGGGCGGCAGTGTGACCCTGAGCCCGGCGGACGACGTGCTGATTCGCGTTGAGCGTCCGCTGGAACTGGACAGCGATGGCTTGCTGGTTGCCTCGGTGCTGTCGAAGAAGCTGGCGTCCGGCGCCAGCCATGTGCTGATCGATATTCCTGTCGGACGCACTGCCAAGGTGCGTTCCGGGCAGGCGGCCATTCAACTGGCCACGCGGCTGGAGGGCGCTGGACAGGCGTTGGGCCTGGCCGTCAAGTGCGTCATCAGCGACGGCAGCCAGCCGGTTGGCGTCGGCATTGGCCCCGCGCTGGAAGCGATGGACGTGCTGGCAGTGCTGCAAGGTGCGCCTGGTGCGCCGCAGGACTTGCGCCGGCGCGCGCTTGACCTGGCCGCCGCCGTGCTCGAACTTGGCGGCCGTGCGACGCCCGGCGAAGGCATGGCGCTGGCCACGCAGACGCTGGATTCCGGCGCGGCCTGGGCCAAGTTCCAGGCCATCTGCGCAGCCCAGGGCGGCATGCGCCAGCCGCCAGTCGCGGCCTGCACACATGTGCTGGAAGCGCGCCATGCCGGCCGCGTCGTTGCCATCGACAACCGCAAGCTGGCGACACTGGCCAAGCTGGCGGGCGCACCGCGCGCCGCAGCGGCCGGCGTGCGCTTCCTGGCGCCGCTGGGAAGCAGGCTCGAAGTGGGACAGCCGATCCTGTCGATCCATGCCGATACGCCAGGCGAGCTGGCCTACGCACTTGAATATGCCGAGGCCCAGAGCAACCTGGTCACGGTGGAAGACGCATGAGCAGAATCCTCGTCATACAGGGCCACCCCGATCCGGCTGGCGGACATCTGTGCCATGCACTGGCCGAAGCCTACGTCGAGGCCGCGCGCGCCGCCGCCCACCAGGCTGATGTCGTGACGCCCGCCAAGCTGGTTTTTCCATTGCTGGCCAATGCGCATGACTGGGAAGAGGGTGAAGTACCGCCGGCCCTGGCGCCGGTGCAGCGTTCCATCGCCGACGCGCAGCACATCGTGATCTTTTATCCGCTCTGGCTTGGCGACATGCCGGCCTGCCTGAAAGCTTTCCTGGAACAGGTGGCGCGGCCCGGCTTTGCGCTGTCCCGCGAAGCGAAGAACCCGCTGCATGCCGGCCTGCTGGCCGGCCGCAGCGCACGCGTGGTGGTGACGATGGGAATGCCGGCCTTGTTCTACCGCTGGTACTTCTGCGCTCACAGCCTGAAATCGCTGGAACGCAATATCCTGAATTTTGTCGGCATCGCGCCGGTGCGCAAGACGCTGGTCGGCGGTGCGGGAAAGATGGATGCCGCGACAGTGGCGGCGTGGCGCCAGCGCATGCAGGTGCTGGGCGCCAAGGGAATCTGACGCTAGCGGCGCGGAGTGTCGCTGCGCGCCATGATGGCGCGGTTCAGGCGTTCCATCGTGTCGGCCGGTACGTCGCGGCTGCAGACAATGTAGCGCTTCAGGCCGGGCGGCATGTCGGCGAAATCGATCAGCACCAGCGACTGCAGTTCGGGGAATTTGAGGCGCAGGTAGTTCCAGTCCTCGCGGTCGACGAACAGGTAGTCGGCGCGGCCGAAGGCGACCATGCGGAACATGGCCGAGGTTTCCACCGTGCGGCGCATGATGCGGTTCTGGCTGGCGTTGATCAGGGAATCGAGTTCCGGACCGTAGGAAACGCCGTCGATCACGGCCAGGGTCAGCGACTTGTCCGAAAGCAGGGACTTCAGGTTGGCGTGGGACCGGATGCGGGCCGCCACCGCCGGCACGGCCAGCACGGCATGCGGCATGTCCGCGTGCACCGCAACCGAATACTGTGCCACCGCTTCCCGCTCGGGCAGGCGGTACCAGCTGATCGAACAGTAGTTCGGCATGCCGTGGTTGAAATTGGCCCAGATGCGCTTTTGCGGTTCGTTGACGAACACCGCCGGCACGCCGGCTGCGGCAAAGACCTGACGGGCGCGGTCAAGCATGAAACCTTTCGCCACCTTGTTCTCGTCAAAGTAATAATAGGGGGGCTTCTCGCGCCATGCCACGGTCAACGGAGCATCCGCCAGCGCGCTTGCCGAGCCGACTGCTGCAATCATCCCTATTAAATATTTCTGCCACATGCTGCCATTATAATAGGACGAAGCCCGCAGAAAGGAGTAGCACGATGTTCAGCCGTCCCCACGTAGCACCCCGCATGTTTGATGATCCTTCCGCAGCACTGGCCCAGGTCCGGGCGATTTACGACGACAGTATCCGCTTCCTGCGCGAATCCCTGCAGCGCTTTGTCGAGGGCGAAACGCCGACCGAACGCGTGCGCGCCTGCTACCCCTATGTGCGGGTACAGACCGAGACCGTGGCGCGCGCCGATTCCCGCCTATCGTATGGCTTTGTTGCCGGCCCCGGCGCCTTCGAGACCACGCTGACGCGCCCCGACTTGTTCGAAGGCTATTACACCGAACAATTCCGCCTGCTGCTGAAGAATCACGGCCAGCAGCAGATGCAGATCGAAGTGGGCCTCAGCTCCCAGCCGATCCCGGTCCACTTCTCGTTTGCCGAGCATGACCATATCGAGGGCAGCCTGAGCGCCGAGCGCCGCCTGCTGATGCGCGACGTGTTCGACCTGCCCAACCTGGCGGCAATGGACGACGGCATTGCCAATGGCACGTACGAGGCAGCGCCGGGCGAAGCGCAGCCGCTGTCACTGTTCACCGCGCCGCGCGTCGACTATTCCCTGCAGCGCCTGCGCCATTACACCGGCACTTCGCCCGAGCATTTCCAGAACTTCGTGATGTTCACGAACTACCAGTTCTACATCGATGAATTCGTGCGCCTGGGCCATGAACTGATGGCCAGCCCTGACAACGATGGCTACGTGGCTTTTGTTGAACCGGGTAATATCGTGACGCGCCGCGTCGGCCACGCCATGCAGCCGGGCGACGACCTCGGTGCAGCGCCGCCGCGCCTGCCGCAGATGCCGGGCTACCACCTGGTGCGCGCCGATGGCAGCGGCATCAGCATGGTGAACATCGGCGTCGGCCCGGCCAACGCCAAAACGGCCACCGACCATATCGCGGTGCTGCGGCCGCACGCCTGGCTGATGCTGGGGCACTGCGCGGGCCTGCGCAACACGCAGCAATTGGGCGACTACGTCCTGGCCCACGGCTACGTGCGTGAAGACCATGTTCTGGATGAGGATTTGCCGCTGTGGGTGCCGATTCCAGCCCTGGCTGAAGTGCAGGTGGCGATCGAATCGGCGGTAGCCGAAGTGACGCAGCTGGGCGGCCATGACCTGAAGCGCGTGCTGCGCACCGGGACCGTGGCCAGCACCGACAACCGCAACTGGGAGCTGCTGCCGCAGCGCACGCCGGAGCGCCGTTTCAGCCAGAGCAGGGCGGTGGCGCTGGACATGGAAAGCGCCACCATTGCGGCCAACGGCTTCCGCTTCCGCGTCCCTTACGGCACGCTGCTGTGCGTCAGCGACAAGCCGCTGCACGGCGAAATCAAACTGCCGGGCATGGCCAACCAGTTCTACCGCGACCGCGTCGACCAGCACCTGCGCATCGGCATCCGCGCGCTGGAGCTGCTGCGCGGCCTCGGCTCGGACAAGCTGCACAGCCGCAAGCTGCGCAGCTTCGCCGAGGTGGCGTTCCAGTAAAGTAAAGGATCAGCGCTGCAGCCAGTCGTCGTAGCTGATGGCGCCGATACGCGGGCTTGCACCGGCAGCCGGAACCAGGCTGCCGTGCTCGAGTTCGGAACCGTAGTACTTGGCGTGCGGATCGACCACGATTGCGTGCTTGTCGCCGGCGGCAGCCAGCGCCCGGCGCACGATCTGCTCCAGTGGGAATGCCTGCGGACCGGCCAGTTCAGTGGTGCCGTTCAGCGGTGCGGCCAGCGCTACATCGGCCAGCGCGGCGGCGACATCGTCGGCTGCTACCGGCTTGATCAGGGCCGGCGACAGGTGGATCGCGTCGCCCACCACGGACGATTGCCCGATGGCTGCCATGAATTCCATGAACTGGGTGGCGCGCAGGATGGTGTAGGGAATGCCGCTCTGCTTGATCAGTTCTTCCTGCGCCAGCTTGGCGCAGAAATACCCATTTTCCGGCAGCCGGTCGGTGCCCACGATCGACAAGGCGACGTGGTGGCGCACGCCGGCTTCCTTTTCGGCGCGGCCCAGGTTGCGGCTCGATTTCTGGAAGAAGTCCATCACGTCGGCTGGCGCGAACGATGGCGAGTTGGCGACATCGATCACCACCTCCGCGCCGGCCAGCGCCGCCGCCAGTCCTTCGCCGGTGACAGCGTTCACGCCCGATGCCGGCGATGCCGCCAGTACTTCGTGGCCGCGCTCTTTCAGCAGTTTCACGGTTTTGCTGCCGATCAGGCCAGTACCGCCAATGATTACGATCTTCATGATGACTTCCTCCAGTGGGTAATGTTGCGTTGACAGTTCATCTTAGGTCGCGCAGAATCGGCAGGGATGACTATTACCCCTGATTTTCTGCCAAAGCTGTCCGGCCAGCGCCTGGTGCTGTTCCTGGCCTATGAAGATGTCGGCCTGCTCGACCTGACCGGTCCCCAAACCGTGTTCTGGGCCGCCGACAAGCGCATGCGCGAGCGCGGCCTGCCGGGTTATGCGCGCCAGGTGGCCAGCCTGGCCGGCGGCATGGTGCGCAGCGCGGAAGGCATGGCGCTGGAGACCGAAGCACTGTCGTCCTTCCTGCTGCAGGACATCGACACCATCATCGTGCCCGGCTCTCCCGACATGCCGCGCGTGCAGCCCTTGTTGCGGGAGCTGAGCGACTGGATCGCCGTCGCGGCCGACCGTGCGCGGCGCACGGCCTCGGTCTGCAGCGGCACCTTCCTGCTGGCGCAGGCCGGACTCCTGAACGGCAAGCGCGCCGCCACGCACTGGGCCATGTGCGACCTGTTGCTGGAGCGTTTTCCGGCGGTGGATGTCGACCGCGACTCGCTGTTCGTCAACCAGCACAAGGTGTGGACTTCAGCCGGCGTCACGGCCGGCATCGATCTGGCGCTGGCCCTGGTGGAAGGAGATTGCGGGCACGATATCGCGATGCAGGTGGCGCGCGAACTGGTGGTATTCCTCAAGCGACCCGGCGGCCAGGCGCAATTCAGCGAGCTGCTGCTGGCGCAGGAGGCAGGCGGCGACACCTTCGAGCGCCTGCACCTGTGGATCATGGACAACCTGGCGCTGGAGATGCCGGTCGAAGTGCTGGCCGGCCAGGTGAATATGAGCCCGCGCAATTTCGCGCGGGTCTACAAGGAGAAGACCGGCCGCACGCCGGCCAAGGGCGTCGAATCGTTGCGGCTGGAAGCCGCGCGGCGCATGCTGGAAACATCGCAGCGCAGCGTCGAGCAGGTGGCGCGCCTGTGCGGATTCGGCAACGAGGAACGCTTGCGCACAACTTTCCAGCGCGTGCTGGCCGTGTCGCCCAGCGATTACCGCAAGCGATTCGCCCCTTCCGAAATGCGGCGCACCAGGTAGAGCCCGATGATGTCGACGATCGCATGGGCGATCATCACGGCCAGCAGGCCGATATGCTCGAACGCGTAGCCGAACACCACGCCCATGCCGAACACGCCGCCGGCCTGCCACAGTGCTGCGCGGTCGAAGCGGCGGAAGTCATAGGCCCCGCTATGCACCAGCAGGAACAGCAGGCTGGCGTCCCAGATGCCCACCAGCGGCTGCAGTGCGGCGCGGAACAGCAGTTCTTCCGACACGCCGGCGGCAAGCGAAATCCATAATGGGTTCAAGCCGCTGAGATCGAGTCGCGCATAACTGGCGGCGGTGCGCTGCACCGCCTCGGAGTGCGGCTTGCGCAGCGTGGTCACGGCCGAAATGCCGCCGGCGGCCAGGCCCAGTGCGATGCCGGCCAGGCCTTGCTGCCACCACGGCAGGCCGGCCTGCAGCAGCGCCGCCATGGGCACATGCCGGAACAGGAGGATGGCAACGGCAATCGCCGCCAGCACGGCGCAACTGAGGAGCTGCGTGCGCAGGGAGATCTTCAGATCATGCTTTCGAAGATGATCTTCCACTCGCTGCCTTCACGCGCCCAGTACTGGCGCTTGCGCTGGGTGGAGCGGCTCTTGCCGATTTTCGATTCGAGGGTGAAGGTGCTGACCAGCATGTCGTCGCGGCTTGGGTAGCGGAAGATGGTCACTTCGCTGAGCGACACGCTGAGCCCGTTCACGCTGGCCAGCGGACGCATATCTTTCTCGTACCAGGTCTTCAGGTCTTCGCCATTGGCCGACTTGAATTTGCCCGAATAATTCTTGAGCAGGCGCTTGCTGTCGGCGCTGACCAGGTCAGCGCGCCAGGATTCGACCAGGCGATTAGCGGTGAAGCGCTCGCTCTCCCATTTTGCCTTGCTGATGAACTCCTGGTGGTCGGCGATCACTACCGGCGTCTTGCCGATATCGACCGTGCCTTCCAGCTTGCGCAAATCGTCATTGGTCAGCACCACGCAGCCATCGGAGGCGAGGGGTGGGCGGCTGTAGTTGTCGGCCGGCGTGCCATGCAGGAAGATGCCGCTGCCGCTGCGGCCGTTCAGCCGGTCCCACTCGTTCGGGTAGTTGATGCGCAGCGCGCTGGCGCCGTAGAAGTCGGGCAGCTTGGAACCCGATACGCGGCCGGTGATGTAATACACGCCGAGCGGGGTTTTCTGGTCGCCTTCGCGGAACTTGTCGACGCCCAGCTTGCCCTGGCTGACGTAGTAGTCGGTCACCAGTTTCAGTTCGCCGTTGTTGTTCTGGTAGACGTACAGGCGCGATTGCGTGGCGTCGACCACCAGCACGTGGCGCATGTCGGCGCGCAGCTGCAGCACGGAGCGCGGCGCCAGTTCCGGGCCGGGGCGCGCCACCAGGGTTTGCAGGCGCACGCGCGCTTCGTCGCGCAAGTCTTTCAGCTTGTCGGCCGGGCCGTTGGCGCCGGCGCCGAGCTGGCCGACAGGCTTGGTGTGCATCAGCAGCAGGTCGCCGCGGATCAGGTGGCCGACGCGGAAGTTGGGGTAAGCCTGCACCAGTACGTCGGCCTTGGCCATCGCCTCCTGCAGCTGGCTGGCGCGCAAGTCCTTGTAGATTTCCAGCAGCATGATTTCCGCATCCTGCCTGGCGCGCGGGGCTTCCGCCGGATGAATTGATTTGGCCATGCCGATGCCGGCCGGCGCAAGCAGGGCGCATGCTGCCAGCAGCGCGGCTGCGGCGCTGGCATTTGCTCGCTTCGACATCTCCATCAGGCCCCCGACTGCTCTTGCTTGATCAACCAATTCTTACCTTGCTTCTCCAGTACCAGGGTCTTGCGGCCGGTGGTGCTGAGGCGGTCCGACACGTACTTCTGGCGGAATTTCACGGTCGCGGTATTGCCCTTGACCGTCACTTGCGGCGACTCGATGGTTACCTTGATATGGCCCTTGCCCTCGATACGGGCGGTGCGGTCAGCTTCCCAGGCTTTGCGGTTCTGGCCTTTCGGCGTCTGGAAGTTGCTGCCGTAGGCATTCAGGTAAGCCTTCATGTCTTGCGCGCTCCAGGCCTTGGCCCAGCCTTCGACCGCCTTGACGACGTCTGCGCCGTCGGCGTCTTCTTTCTGGACCTGTTCAGCTTTCGGGGCAGCCTTTGTCAATTGTACCGCTGGCGCCGGGACAGGCGCTGGCGCTGCGACTGCAGGAACGGTCGGGAGCGGCTTGGCCTGGGCCACCACCTGTGCCACAACCGGGGCGGGCGCTGGCGCCACCTTCACTGGCGGCGGAGGCAACTTGGCAGGTGCCGGGGCCGGTGCGGGAGCCACCTGCGCCAGCACCGGGGCTGGCGCCGCAACTGGCGGCGCGGCCTTCGCTGGCACAGGAGCCGACGCTGCCGCAATGGCTGCCAGCGGCGAAGCGGCCTCGCCGCCTTTTGGCGTCAGCGTGCGCACCATCGCCAGTTTGGCTTTCTGCGGCGGCTGCTGGCTCGGGTCGGCCAGCTGCATCGCCTTGTCGTAAGACTGGCTGGCCAGCTTGGCATAAACATCGCCCAGGTTTTCGTGGGCGGTGGCATAAGCAGGGTTGGTGCGGATCGCGCGCTCCAGCGCAACGCGGGCCTTATCGTAATTGCCGGCCGATGCGTGCAGCACGGCCAGATTGTTATAAGGCTCCGGTAATTCCGGATAATCTTCCGTCAGCTTTTGGAAAACATTAATAGCTTCAGTTGATTTGCCCTGTTCGGACAAAATCATCCCTTTAATAAATCGCAATTGTGCATCCTTGGGCCGTTGTGATAATGCAACATCAACCTTGGCCAAAGCGGCTGGCAACTGCCCGCCGCGCATCATTTTATTGATCTCTGCTACCTCATCTGCCTGCGCGGAAAAGCACGCGATTAATAGCGCGGCCCCTAGCGCAAGGGCTGTACGAGAGGAAATTTGCGATGCCTGCATTTATTATTTTGCCGACGGGAAATAAAGACTCATTTTATCAAAACTCGGGGTGCTGAATATACTTAGAAGATGGAACTAAGTATTACGCAGGAAGACGCGGGACATACGGCAGAGGGTTTGCCGCTGTTCATATTTGCGCTCTGCAACCGCCATGGAATGGAAGTCCGGATCAATACCCTGGGCGCCGCCATTTCCCGGCTCCACGTACCCGACCGAAACGGACGGCTCTCGAATATAGTCCAGGCCGACGCCCCGGATTGCGGCATCCATTTGCTGCCTGCGCCGGGCCGCGCCTTGCACCGCCTGCCGTGGCACGCCGTGCCGCTGGTGGACGACGCCAGCGTGGGCGTGCGCCTGGTCAGTCCAGGGCCGCACCCTGTGACGGCGACCTATGTCCTGGACGAGGCGAACGGACTCGCGCTCCATTGCCAGGCGCCCGACGCTGTGCCGGCGACGATTTGCCTGCGGATTGCACTTAATATGGCCGGCGAGGGCGATGTGCTCGGCCAATTGCTAATGGTGAGCGCGCCACGCGTGATCCCGGCCGGCGGGCATGAGCAGGAAGTCGCAGGCACATTGTGGGATTGCCGCGCGCCGCGTCCGCTGGCCGGCTTGCCGGGGCAGGCGCGCTACCTGCTGGGCCAGCACGGCGAGCTTGCGCTGCGGCTGCTCGACCCGGCCAGCGGCCGCTTGCTTGCCGTGGTGGCCGATGCGACAAGCCTGCGGCTGGGTGTCGCCGATCCACCGGCTTGCCTCTGGCTTGAGCCAGTGCTGGCGGCAGCGGGCGGGAACATCAGCCTGCGCTTCAGCGCCCAGGCCTAGGCCCGCCGCCAGGCTTACGGTAAATACAATGTTAATATTTGGACTCCGCCATCACCGAGCCCAGCCACATGAGTATCGTGTTTTCCAGCCTGAACCACACGCAGCGCGTGCCCTTAGCTGCCGAAATCCACTCGCGCCCCTTCCT
>Ga0209050_1001667_pt1 | contig 22432 bp, 22 predicted proteins | sample Araplavi_mTSA_r2_FD_184276 | JGI IMG/M metagenome (GOLD analysis project Ga0209050, IMG submission 184276) | Arabidopsis root microbial communities from North Carolina, USA - plate scrape MF_Cvi_mTSA_r2 (SPAdes) (version 2) | ecosystem: Host-associated > Plants > Roots > Endosphere | place: USA... | reverse complement strand
AAACCTGGAAGGAATTGAAACTGAAGAAAGGCACGACCACCAAGCGGTATGCCGTTTCTGACAAAGGACGCATTGTGAGCTTCAAGGAGAAGCTGGATGATGGCTATGCACTGAAGCCCAGACTGACCCAAGGTTACCCCAGCATCACCATCGGCCGGGAGGAAACACGCCAGAATTACTATATCCATCGTCTGGTGGCAGAATACTTTTGCAAACAGCCCGGATCACTCTACAATTTCGTTATCCATGTCGACCACAAAAAAGAGAATAACAAATCGGGCAACCTCCGCTGGGTGAAACACGAGGATCAGATCAAACACGCACTGAAGGATCCCAACGTGCTGGTGCGCATGAACCCCGATGAAGGCCCCAAACTCACGGCCGACAAAGTGAAGGTGATCAAGCAAGCGCTGTTCAAATCCAAGAAACAGCCAACACTGAAGGCCCTTGCGAAAAAGTACAGGGTTTCCGACATGCAAATCCACCGAATCAAAACCGGCGAAAACTGGGGACACGTTAAGGTTTAATAGCGTAGCGGATTGAAAAGAAAAAGGCCGGTGCATACAGATGCACCGGCCTTTTCATTTATGCGATGGGAGATCACTCTTCCCGCGTAGGGATGTTTTTATGATACCCTTGGGCCAAGCGGTTGAAAGGTAGCTGGATGACCAGTTCACTTCCCTCCACGTGGGCGTTGATGTTAGTGACGTCGATGAAATACGGTTGCGGTTGATTGTAGACCGTGTGGGGCAATTGAACCTCTTTTTCAAAAGAAACGAAATTGCGGACATAGAATACAGACACCGTGTTGTCGTTCACTTCAAGTTGAATGGTTTCAGGATCAATGCCGGGAACCTTCACGCGCATTTCCCTAAACTGATCGTGTTTCTTTATGTTTACTACAGGCTCCGTTCTGCCTCCATTCAAGGTATTCATCACGTCTACCGAAGTAAGCAACTCATAATACTGTTCTTTTTTCATGTTGTGTTTCTCCTTCCTTCAGGGATAGAATCAACCTCTGTACCAGATCAAAGGCTCCCGTCAAAACGTCATGAAACGGAAAGCTTTGTGGCCATTTTGGCTTCTCTCCGGAGGTTTGCATTGCCGACCAGCCTAAACTGGCCGGAATGAGCACTTTCCCAAGGATTCAGCGCAAACCTTTTCGGAAAGCATACCCTTTCCAGCAGGTCGATCCTATCAGACAAACACGATCGGCGTGTGAAACGCTCCTCGTTAGGACAAAAAAGTGTGTAGAATTTTACACAACGCTAGCCTGGGATGGTGTCAGGGTTGGGTAGGTCACTACTCCGTCTTATCGCGGTTCCAGATGTCCACCTCCAGGCGGTAGGTCCCGTCGGGTTGCTGGCGCCAGACGTTGCAGTATTTGACCGAAGTGGTAAACGTGCTGTCGTTGTAGAGGATCTTGAGATGCGTGCGGCCGGTTTCGTAGATCACCTCCGGTGTGCCAGCGATCGAAATGGTTTCGGTTTCCATCGACAGGGTTTTGCTCGTCTTCATGTCTTCCTTCCAGTATTCACGAATGTTGTCACGACCCTTCACGAAGTCGTCGCCATTGGGGCATAAGGTGGCGTTTGTCCCGTAGAACAACGCGAGGCTATCGGCATTCGCCGTCATAAAATAGCGGCCCAATTGGGTGTTATTTTTCTTTACGATGCTTTCCAGCTCAGCGGGAGATATCTCCTTGCGGCTGCAGGCTGTGCAGATCCCGGCCATGAGTGCGATGAAAAAAACGGCTTTCATGATGACGTTAGGTTTAGGATGGCCAAGATAGGCGTTATCCGTTTTAAAAAATATAACCCTTCTTTCGCTACTGACACACCGTTGTCAACCGCGGCGCGCTTCTTTGTCACTCAACAAAAAAATAATCGTCATGGAAAAACTTGATCTGGCAAAGAAGTACCGGGCCTACTACACGGCTAGACCCTATCCCGAACTGGCGACGATCGAGCCGGTCACCTACCTCTCCATCCCTGGTGAGGGCGATCCGTCGTCGGAAGGATTTGCCAAGAAAATCGAGGCGTTGTATGCTGTGGCGTATGGGGTGAAATTTCTCAGCAAGGCGAATCAACGCGACTTTGTGGTGCCGAAGCTGGAAGGGTTGTGGTGGTTTGACGAGCAGGCCTTTGGTGACGTATCGATGGCGGAAGCGCCGTTGAAAATTCCGCGACACTTGTGGCATTATCGGTTATTGATCCGCATGCCCGATTTTATAACACCCGCGCAAGTGGCGGAGGCATCGGAGAAAGCCTTTCAGAAAAGGAAGGTGGTGACGATAAAGGAGGTCGGGTTGCACGACATGAAACAGAGAACGGTGGTCCAGATGCTACACACGGGATCGTTTTCACGCGAACCCGAGACACTGGAGAGGATGCAAATGTTTATCACGGACCACAAGCTTACCAAAGCCGGTCTGCACCAGGAAGTATATCTTTCTGATTTCAGAAATACGGCGGAAGTAAAGCTTAGAACCATCCTGCGAGAACCCGTGGAAACGACCGACCCAATCTAGCGCCGGTCATGAATTTTTCTTCTTCTTTCGCCGACGACTGATGCGTGCGGTTGTAATGGTCCGCGTAGCTCAGCAGTAAGGTGAAAAAAAGTATAAATGTTGTAAAGACTCCAATCATAGCGTAGTGGTGGTGTTGTGGATACAAATATGGCTGATTGGCGAGGCGTAGACTTGGCTGTATTGAGGCCGGGGGCACGAAGGTAAGATCGGCAGGACTTTTGTGTGTTTTCCACGCGGAAAACCGTTCGTATAACGTTTCTATAATTTAAACTTTGCCGCCGTAACTTGCCCCATGCCCATTGAAAATCAAGTATTTATGATGAAAAACGCCACCCGCTTCCTGATTTTTCTGACCGTTTTGGTCCATGTACGAGATGTTTGGGCCACACACCACATACCTGAAATTCAGGATACGACAACGGTGCCGAAGGACTGGTTCTTACGCGATCCCGAAACCGACCACTTGCAGGGCCTCAGTGTGGAAAAAGCCTACAACACCCTGCTCCGCGACCGTCCATCCAAAACCATCGTGGTGGCCGTCATCGATACTGGTATCGACATCAATCATGAAGACCTTAAAGATGTGATCTGGACCAACGCCGGCGAGATCCCGGGAAACGGCATCGACGACGACAAGAATGGCTACGTCGACGATGTGCACGGCTGGAATTTTATCGGGGGCAAGAATGGCAATGTGGAAAAAGATACCTACGAGGTGACCCGCGAATATGCACGCCTCAAACCTCGCTTCGAGAACGCAGATGAAAATAAGATCGCCAAAAAAGATAAGGCCGACTATGCTCTTTATAAAAAAGTAAAGGCAAAGTATGATCATGACTTCAAGTTCAACAAAGATCAGTTCGACCAATACAACCAGCAATATCAAGTGTACATCAATGCCTTCGGCACCCTGAGTTTCTGCGACAGCCTGTTGCGCGCGCAGGGCGACGGAAAAACGTTGACCAAAACCTCGCTGACCGCCATTGTCCCAAAAAACGATACGATACGTTTCGCCAAGGAAACACTGCTCCGGGTGTTGAAGGAGACAGACGACAGCACGTCCGTTACCACCTTTTTGAGTGAGCTCGATGGGTATCTGAAGCAGTTGAAGGAAGGCGTCGACCACTATGGCACCGCCGTTGACTACGGCTACAACCTTACCTACAACCCGCGCACCATCGTAGGAGATGACCCCAACAATGTGCATGAAAAATATTATGGCAACAACGATGTCACGGGTCCTTATGCGCGGCATGGCACGCACATCGCCGGCGTCATCGGTGCCAATCGCAAAAACAACATCGGCATCCGGGGCATTGCCGACAATGTGCGCATCATGTCGGTGCGTGCCTTGCCCAACGGCGATGAGCGGGATAAGGATATCGCCAACGCCATTCGCTATGCTGTCGACAATGGAGCGCAGGTGGTGAACATGAGTTTCGGCAAAAAGTTTTCGCCCAACAAGGACCTCGTGGATGCGGCCGTGAAGTATGCCGAGTCCAAAGGTGTGTTGCTGGTGCATGCCGCCGGCAACGACAACGACAACCTGGATGTGGACCCCGACTTTCCGAACCGCACGTTTCAAAAAGGCGGTCAAACAAAAACCTGGATTGAGGTGGGCGCTTCCTCCTGGGGAGCCAACGAAAACCTGGTCGCCGACTTTTCGAACTACGGCAAAAAAACCGTAGACGTATTTGCACCCGGCGTAGAAATCTATTCAACCATTCCGGACAACGGCTACGAAGATTTGCAAGGCACCAGCATGGCATGTCCCACGGTGGTTGGTGTTGCTGCACTGTTGTTTTCGTATTATCCCGATCTCACGGCCAACCAGGTGAAGACCATCATCGATCAGTCGACGCGCAAGTTCGCCTCCCTAAAAGTTACGCAGCCGGGTACGGCCAATGAAGTGACACTCGACAATTTGAGCATCACCGGTGGCGTCATCAATGCTTACGAGGCGGTGAAGCTTGCCGAATCCATAAAATCGACACCACACAACAAATAAAGCGTACACAAAGCGTTCACTATCGAAACAAGAAACGTGCAAATGCCGGGCATTTGCATTTTTTTTTGATGGTCAACATGCAAAAATCCCGTCATTGACGTGAAGGTTTCGTTTGATATTTACCGACTCGCCTACCGAGTTCGTGTGAAACCCTTCAGCAGTTTCACCAGGGCGATGTTTCGGGGGTGATAAAATATCCGCCTTTACACGTGTTTCCCACGAAGTAGCGGAGAGGTAGCTTTTCTCTTGCAAACGCTACTTCCATGAAAGCCTTTATCAAAGTTTCTTTTTTCAATGTATTGCTTTTAGCCGCTGTGCTTGGCAACCAATCGACACTCGCCAACGTAGGTTTCTCGATGCCGGATTCTGTCCGCGAGGTAACTTTCCGCTATAAAACCATTCAAGGTCTTATCCTCTTGCCGGTGATCATAAACGACACGGTGAAAGTGAATCTCATCCTCGACACCGGCTGCCGGAACCTGGTGCTGTTTGGCAAACGCTTTCAGAAACTCTTCGACCTGCAGCCTGACCGCGAAGTAAAATTCTCGGGGCTTGGGGCCGGCCATCCGGTGGTGGGCGGCGTTTCCCTGAACAACAAGGTGTCGATCCACGCCGTGATCGGCGAACGCATTCCCGTGGTGGTGGTTCCCCGTCAAAATATTTTTATAGAATACGACAATGTTCATGGTGTTATCGGCTACGACATTTTCATCAAGTTCGAGGTGGAACTTAACCCCCAGGAGCACATCATTACCTTCCGGCCGGCCGCCCGCGCCGAGATCCCTGCGGAATATAAACGACTTCCCATCCGTGTGGTCGATTCGCGGCCGGTGATCAGCTCGCAGATCTTCTTTACAGGCCAAGAGGGCCAATCGTGCGACCTGATGATCGACACCGGCTCGTCGCTGGGTCTTTTGCTGAAAACTACCGACCTGACCAAATATCCCTCGGGCTATACGAAGGGTGTTTTGGGACGGGGGCTAAACGGCAACATTGAGGGCACGGAGGCTTATCCGGATCGGTTGCTGGTGGATGCCTTCGAGATCATGACCCCGAAGGCGGGTATCGTATACTCGCAATGGCACGACTCTGCGTCGGTGGGCATGGAGGTGATGCGGAATTACTCCATCGTGCTCAATTACTGCAAGGCCTATGTCGGTTTCAAAAAACTCCGGATGTAGCCCCCGGGCTCGTCATTGCGGCCGGAATTACCGTGTTTATTTAAAAATATCGGGTTATTTTTGTCACAGACACAAACATCCCGGATATGGCCCTAGACGTTCAGACTCCTGTTCCCGTAGTGGACGGTTCCACCATGAGCCGCGAAGAATTCTATGCTCAATATTACCGGCCCCAAAAGCCGGTAGTCCTGCGCGGGCTGTGGAAACAATACCCAGCCTATTCGAAGTGGACCATGGACTTTTTCAAAAAGACAATGGGCAACATCGAGGTGGGTCTTTTTGGCAACCGGCCCGAGGACATTTCGAAAACACTGCAAGTACCCAACGCCAAGATGCGTTTCGACGAATACCTTGACCTGATCGAACGCGAGCCCACCGACCTGCGCCTGTTTCTCTTTCCGGTTTTCAAATACAAACCCGAGCTGTTAAAAGACTTCGGGTATCCCTCCATTGCCGGCGGCTATATCAAGATACCGTTCATGTTCTTTGGTCCGCCCAAATCCATCGTGCGCATGCACCAGGACATCGACATGAGCAACGTGTTTCTCACCCAGTTTCACGGCCGCAAGCGCGTGATCTTGTTTGCTCCCGATCAATCGACTTTGCTGTACCGCTTGCCTTTTAACGTTCATTCCACGGTAGACGTGGACCATCCGGACTATGATGCCTACCCGGGATTGAATTATGTGAAGGGCCAATCGGTGGTGATCGAGCATGGCGACACGTTGTTTATGCCCAGCGGCTATTGGCATCACATCGAATATCTCGAAGGCGGATTTGGTTTGTCGGTGCGCACAATGGCCTATAGCTGGCAGATGAAGGTGCGGGGCGTTTACAATCTTACCGTGCAACGGACCACCGACAACATCATGCGCAAGATGAATGATGAGAAGTGGTTCCTCTATAAGAAAAAGCTCGCCTATGAGCGGGCCGAAAAAGCCATTCAAAAACTGGATGGAACTTCTTCGATGCCCCGCGCCACGGTGGGCTCATAAACTTTCGGCTTTCCGTTTCACGTTGTGGTGAAACTCCGAGATCGCCTTGGTGTGTAAACGGGGATAGAGGCGCGTGTCGCGAAAGTTTGAACCACTCTTATAGTAGGTGTGGTGGAATACCTCCGTAAAACCTGCTGCGGTTTCCTTCAGGCTAATGTGTTGTGACCCTTCGGAGGCCCCGCCTTTCATATAGCACAATTTCAGGGAATGCGCTTCATTGTTCACCTCCATCACTTCGTGGGCTACGGCCAGGTTGAACAATCCGCCGAACAGGCGCAGGTTTAGGATGATGACCTGACCCTTTTCCATTCCTTCGTAGGGATCGTACATATACGTCACGCTGTCTTTTGCGCGATTGTACTGCAGACCAAAGCTCACCATTTCACCACGCCAGGCTTCTTCCGGACTGATGGTTTTGTAGGTCTTCCAAACTTCCGCCAAACCCCGTTGGATCAAAAATGTTTTGGCGTGTTGGTGATAGGTGGCCAGCCGGGTGGTGTCGGTGCAAACGGGGGTGAGCCGGGGAAACTGAGCGGTGGTGGTGATGCCCTTGTCGGTCAGGAATTTTCTGACTTTTTTTTGTTTGATCTTTTGAAAATCTATAAACGTAGCGGTGGGTGTCATGGTCGATACAAAACCGGGTATTGGCGTGCCGGCGCCGACAAATTACATCTTTTCAAAGTTGTTTTTGCGTCGTCTTATAAACTGCTTTTTTCAGAGTTTCGGCGGTTTACTTTCCGGACTGCCGGACGCCGAAGTTTTTGGCCCCGGGCACGATTTGCGCCCTAGTTTGACACTCACTATCTTCCGCCCCCGGTTGGTGGTGTAACGGATTATGGAAGAACAACTCAGGAAGCTCAAGCGCAGTATTCGCTACTATTATATTCTGGGGCTACGCAAAGCCCGGCCGCTGCTACACGCATTGCGCGTACAATACGAGCGCGTCCGCGAATACTACCGGACCCATCCCCGCGCCCGCAGGTGGACCCTGATTTTGGGGCCGCCGTTTGGCGCCGTACTCCTGCTTTTGCTGGTCGTGTGGATCGAAACGCCCAGCAACAGCGAACTTCGTAACATCCAAAACCAACAGGCCTCCGAAGTCTATAGCGCCGACAGCGTGCTGCTGGGACGATACTATATCCAGGATCGCACGGAGGTGAAATACGAGGACATTTCCCCCAGGGTATTCGATGCGCTCATCGCCACGGAAGACGTGCGCTTCTATGAACATGAGGGCGTAGATTTTATCAGCCTGGGCCGCGTGTTGATAAAATCCATTTTGCAACAGGACGAATCCTCGGGGGGTGGCAGCACGATCACGCAGCAGCTCTCCAAGAACCTTTATCCGCGAAAGCGCTACTGGATCCTTTCCATGTTGATCAACAAATTGCGCGAAGCCATCACAGCGCGGCGTTTGGAGGGCATCTATACGAAACAGGAATTGATCACTTTATATTTGAACACGATCCCTTTTGCCGACAACACCTTTGGCATACAGGCGGCAGCGCAACGCTTCTACTCCACCACAGCCAAAAACCTGACGCTCGACCAGGCCGCTGTGCTGGTGGGCATGCTAAAAGCCACTACCTATTACAACCCGCGCACCTACCCCGACCGTGCTTTTAACCGGCGCAACGTGGTATTGAGCCAGATGGTGAAGTACAATTTCATTACGGAACGCAAATCCGATTCGCTGCAGGTGCTACCCATCGAATTGAAGTATAACAAAATCTCGCATCACCAGGGGCTGGCACCTTATTTTCGCGAATACCTCAAAGCGGAGTTGCTCACGTGGTGTAGGAACAACACAAAAGAAGATGGCTCAAACTACAATCTCTACACCGACGGTCTGAAGATCTACACCACGATCGACTCGAAGCTGCAGAACTATGCCGAGAAGGCCGTGAGCCAGCAGATGGCCGATGTGCAAAAACAATTCTTCGATCACTGGGGGAAAGAAAAACCCTGGAAGGGCAAAGACGAAGTGGTGACCGAAGCCATCCACCGCTCGGCGCGCTACCGTCAATTGAAAGCACGCGACCTGTCTGAAAAGGAGATCATGGACATCCTGAAAAAGCCCATCCCCATGCGTGTGTTCACCTGGAAAGGCGAAGAGGATGCCGAGATCAGCCCGATCGACTCCATCAAACACCATTTGCAATACCTCAACGCCGGTTTCCTGGCTATGGAACCGGAGACCGGAAAAGTAAAGGCTTGGGTGGGCGGCATCGAGCACGACTTTTTTCAATACGATCACGTAAAGGCCTCCACCAAACGGCAAGTCGGTTCCACGTTCAAGCCCATCGTTTATGCCATGGCCATCGAAAAAGGTGTGCCACCGTGTGACTTGATTTCGGCTGGTCAGCAGACCTACATCGACAAAGAGGGCGAAAAGTGGACGCCACGCAATTCTCAAAACGACTACCAGGTGGAATACACCATGCGGGGTGCGTTGGCTTATTCTGTCAATACGGTCGCCGTGAAGTTGATCCAACTTGCCGGTGTCGACAACACCATCGCGTTGGCACGCAAGATGGGCGTCAACAGCGAGATGCCCGATGTGCCCTCGATCGCGTTGGGATCTTCTTCCATTTCTTTGATCGAGATGACGGGAGCCTATTCGTGTATTGCCAACGAAGGCGTGGCCAATTTTCCGTATTACATTACGGGCCTGCGCGACCTGGAAGGAAAAGTGTATACCGATTTTAAACCCGAGGGCACCGGCAAACGAGCTTTGTCAAAAGAGACGGCGCAACTCGTTACGCGCATGATGCAAACGGTGGTGCACGAAGGCACGGCCTCACGGCTGCGCTGGCGTTATGGGGTCTACAACGATGTGGCCGGCAAGACCGGAACCACCCAATCCAACGCCGACGGCTGGTTCATCGCCATGACGCCGCACCTGGTGATGGGCACCTGGGTGGGTGCCGACGATCCGCGCATACGCTTCCGCTATACCGAACTGGGCCAGGGCTCCAACACGGCCTTGCCGATGGTGGGCTACTTCATGAAACACGTCAACCAGGATCCGGCTTTCAAAAAAATCTCCGACGCCAAATTCAAAACACTTCCGCCGGTGTTACAGCAGGAGTTGGATTGCGACTTGTATGAATTGAGTGATACACTGGTTGCGCAGATCAAACGCAAAGTGATGCAACGCGATTCGCTCATCGCCGCCGATACATCCAAGGCGCCCCCGAATGAAACCTTTCTCGAAACGCTGTATAAGCGCAAGCTCAAAATACAACGCGCCAGTCAGCCAGACACCACCAACGTAAACCCGCTGAAGGTTCTGGGGGGATAGGGATGCGCTCTATTGTTTAAGTTGAGCGGCCTTCGCCTTCTCTTCCGCTTTCTTTTGTTTACGGAAATAGCCTCGGAGCAGGAAGTTGTGTTTCAACGCTTCCATGTTTGCATCTAACTTTACCGACGCCGATTCGGCATTTCCCAAGGTCACTCTCAACTTATTCGCGAAAGCCGTGTCGGCCAGCAGCACGCCGATAGCGTTATCGTTGCTGTTGATCTTGGAAATGACCGCTTTCAAATCTTCCGACATTTGTTTGGAGTTTCTTCCCACTTCGGCCACGTTGTTGAGCGCTTTTTCGAAGGTGACAGCATAAGTCGTGTCTTCGATAAGTTTTGTGACCAGGCCATCGCCGTTCTTGATCTCACTCAACATCACTTGCAGATCTGCCGTGGCCCGATTGGTATTTTCACCAGCATTTTTCAGGGACAATACAGCCGTTCGAATGTCGTTCGAGAGCGGGCCGTCCTGCAGCAAATCGCCGACGATGCCTTCGCCTTTCTTCAGTTTGTCGGTGATGGTCTTCAAATCTTCGGTGAGGGTGCGCGTATTGGCGCCCACGTCCTTGGCAATGTTGATGAGCTCTTGTGTATCGGTGGGTGAGAAGGAATTGATGGTGTCGTTGTCCTGAATGATTTGTTTGTCGTTGCCGGGGCGGATCACCACGATCTTGTTACCCACCAGGCCATCGGAGCCGATGAAGGCCGTCGCGTTTTTCTTGATGAATTCGTTTTGCTTGTCGCGCAGGGAAAGCGCAACGATGACTTTTCCTTCGGAGATGATCTGCACGTGTTTCACGGTGCCGATCTTCACCCCCGAGAGCCACACCTTGTCGCCTTCTTTCAGACCCTCGATGTTTTTGAAGACAGCCGAGATGGTGAAGGTCTTATTGAAGAAGGTATTCTCCCTTCCAATGTAGAACAGGATGATGACGAAAAGGAGGAGGCCTCCCAGGACAAAGGCACCCAGCTTTATATTTTGTTTCATTTCATTGGTTTCCATGACAGATGATTTTTTAATAGTTAAAGAATGGTTGCAGATCGGGTGCGTTTTGTTTTTTGAGTTCGTCGAACGTTCCCACCACTTTATCGCGGCCGTCGAACAACCCTACGATGCGGTCGGACGTTTGGCGGGCACAGCTGATGTCGTGTGTGATGATGATGGAAGAGGTGTTGTATTTGTCTCTTACCCGCAGGATCAATTCGTTGATCTCGCCCGATGTGACGGGGTCCAGTCCGGCGGTGGGTTCGTCATAGAGCATGATCTTGGGGTTTAGGATGAGCGTGCGGGCAATGCCGATGCGCTTTTTCATACCCCCCGAAAGTTCTGCCGGGTTCATGTCGCGGGCCGATTCGAGGCCCACGTCTTGCAACGCCGACATCACTTTTTCATCCAGCTTCCTCCGATCATAAATACCCAGGTTCCGTTTGAGCGGAAACTCCAGGTTCTCGCGCACCGACATGGAATCGTAGAGGGCGCTCAGTTGAAAAGAGAATCCGATCTGGAGACGCAGTTCATTCAATTCCTTGTTAGACAGGTTGGGAACATCGTAGCCCAACACGTTTATCGATCCGGAATCGGGCTTGAGCAAACCCACCATGATTTTGATGGAGACAGATTTCCCACTTCCCGACTTGCCGAGGATGACGAGGTTTTCTCTTTCAAAAAGTTGGAGATTGAAATCGGTGAGCACGTCGCGTTCGCCGAAGCTTTTATGAACGTGCTGCATTTCGGCCACCACCTTGCCGCGGGTATCGGGTTTAGGGTCTATGACGGTGTCGGTTTGTGGTCTCATTGGGGGCGGAATAAGGTTAGCACTTGCAACGAGACCAGGTCGATCACAAAAATGAAGATCATGGAGACCACCACCGCCGTATTGGCTGCTTTACCCACACCCGTGGTTCCCTTTTCGGAATGATAGCCCGCATAGCTCCCCACAATGCCGATGGCAAAACCAAAGAATGCCGATTTGACGAGCGACGAAAAGATATCGAGATAGGTGACAACGGCCGACACCTCATTGAGGAAGAGCGTGAAGCTTGTCTTATTGATGGCATGCACCATGACAAAAGAGCCCATCAGGGCCACGACGTCGGCAAAGATCACCAGCAAAGGCAGCATGAGGGTGGTCGCCAGCACACGGCTCACCACCAGGTAGGCATAGGGGCGGGTACCGGAAACCTCCATGGCGTCGATTTGCTCCGACACTTGCATGCTGGCCAATTCGGCCCCGATGTTAGAGCCCAGCTTGCCTGCGCATATCAATCCCGTAATGAGCGGCCCCAGCGAGCGCACCACAGCCTGCGACACCAGCGACGGCAACCACGACTCGGCCCCAAACGAAGCCAGCGAGGGTCGCGATTGCTTGGTGAACACGATGCCCGCCAGAAAGGAGGTGAAGACGATGAGGAATAACGACCGGTTTCCCAACAGGAAACATTGCCGCAAGGTTTCCTTCACTTCGAAGGGCGGATAAAAAGCCTCTTTGAAAAATCTTTTTATAAACCTGAAGACCTCGGCCAGGGCAATAAGGAATTTTCTGAATTTCATTCACATCTGTGTTACGTGAAGAGACTCAGAGAAATAATGTGCCAGATGCACGACAGGCCCGCTGCTCTGTTAGAACCGCTATTTCACCTCATTCATCGTACAAAAACCCTTATCACTGTGGAGATTGTTCCACACTGCCCTTGGGAGATGCTTTCCGTTTTCGCTTCGCCGTGTGCACGCGCACGGCATCATCAATAGAGTGTGAACCAAAGAGGTCCTTTTCCTTTTTGGCCAGTACCGACAGCTCGATGTAAAATTTCTTCAGCACAACCAATTCATCTTCCGTAAGGTCCTCAACGTCTACGAGCCGGTTGCTTGCATTCTCCTGGGAGGCAATCAGCTCGTTCAGCTTCAGCTGCAGGGCTAACGTGTCGCGGTTTTGCGATTGCTGGATAACGAACACCATGAGGAAAGTGATGATCGTGGTGCCGGTGTTGATGACCAACTGCCAGGTGTCGGAATATTTAAAGAGGGGTCCGGTGATGCCCCAAACCACAATCACGCTAAAGGCGGTGATAAAAGCGGCGGGGCGACCGGCGGCACGGGTCACATATTTTGAGATCCTGTCAAAGATCTTCATTGATTTGGCAGGCGGCTCAGTAATGGTGATTTCTTGCGGCTGTTTCTTGTCGTCACTGGAAGGCGTTGTTGAGTTCATAATGTACGGTTGTTATTTCCGGTTCAAGGCCAAATTACTCAGCGTTGTCCAGAAATCCTTACCGGCTTTCTCCCGTACTATACCTTTTGTAGAATACGCATCAATACTTTTTCATCCGGTGTGAGATCGACCAGCCCGTCGCAGGCTTCGATGTCTTCCAGTTGCGCGAGGTATCGTTGCAGGCCGTGTTCTTCATACAGGCCAATGATGTGCGGGTGTACATAATATTTGCGACAAACGGTGCGGGTGTTGCCCAATTTGGCGCTCACCTCATCCAAAGCCTGCAGGATATTTTTCTTGGTTTCGGTTGGCGTGAGGGCCTCTCCTAACGACTTGAACGAATTTAACATCGATAATGTCCCTGCCCAGGTGCGAAAATCCTTGGCGGAAAAGTCATTGCCGGACGCCTCTTTAATATAGTTGTTGATCATACCCGAATCGATGGTCGCGCGAACGCCTTCTTCATTGATATATTGGAATAACTCTTTTCCGGGAATGTCGCGACAGGCTTTTACAATGCGGGCCAATCGCTTGCTTTTTAACGTGACGCAGTGATAGATTCCCTTTTTTCCTTTGAACGAAAATTTGAGGGTGGCCCCGGTAATGTTCACGTGACCGTCCTTGAGGGTGGTCAATCCGTAGGAGCCATACAACTTTTCATATTCATTGTTGCCAACACGGATAAACGTCCGCTCCATGAGGCTCACCACGGTGGCCAGCACTTTCTCTTTGGTGAGGCTGGACGCACAAATGTCGTGCTCGATGCGTTGACGCAGGGCCGGTAACGTTTTGCCAAATTCATAGAGGCGGTGGAATTTGGTTTGGGTTCGGATGGTGCTCCACTGCGCGTGATACTTGTATTGCTTTCTTCCCCGCACGTCGTAGCCGGTGGCCTGGATGTGACCGTTCTCCTGGGCACAAATCCATACGTTTGTCCACGCGGGAGGAATGGCCAGTTTGCGAATGCGTTCCAACGTGTCCTTATCTCGCACAGGACGAGCTTCTTTCAAATAGCGGAATCCCGTTCCCTTCTTTTGTCTCCCGATACCGGGCATGGCGTCGCTCACATAGCGCAGGCTGGCTACGGCGGCGGCACGCTTGTGGTCGCGGTGAATTTTGATCGACTCGGCGCGTGTGATGGTGGGAATAGGCACAACTTGCATAGGTCAGGCGTTGGTGCTACCAGGGTGCGTGCCCGACGCGACGGCGAAAAGCAAGGTGATGCTCAAAACACAAGAGGCGTTCAATAGGGCGATCCAATCGTTGTGAAGATAGGCATATCCCATCCGGTGAAACGTGATGACAGGTGGTTCAGTGCGGCGTTGTAAACTCTTCACAGCAGGAACGGGCAAAGTTTGAGCGAACCGTATCATGTCAATCTTCCTCGTCGGTTATTTCTTGATGTTTTTCTTGATGTGTTTTTGCATGTCCTCCACCTCGCGAATGAAGTTCGACTGCTTGGCGTCCGCATAAGCGCCGTAGGCGTCGATGAGCAAGCCCTTCACGCCGTCGTTGGTTTCGATGAAGTAGACCACGGCATTGTCTTCCGGATTTGAATAGCCTTCGAATCGGTGAAAATTAGCAATAGACACTTCTTGCGCTTTATAAAATTTGTCTTCCTTGCCGGAGGTCAACCCTTCCGACACCACTTTAAAGTTTTCGGTATATCCATCCTGAATGGCCTTGTTGGTGATCTCCAACAGCGTGGGCATTTGGAGGGTAGCATTTTGTTCGTCCTTTTTCATAGGTGTTCTTGTTTGGTGGAGGTCTATAAAAAATCCTGCCAAGAAAAACGCCCAAATTTCAACGATGCATGCGCGTGAGTGTGGCGGAGTTTCCCCAAACCGCGTCAAACGCTATGGGATCTACACACCATAAGGCCTGTCGGATCGATGGTCATAAAAAAAAGAAGCCATCCCTGGGGATGACTTCTTGGTGTTGGTGAAGGGAATATCTTTTCTCTTACTACTCTACTTCTTCTTCCTGCAATTCGGCAGCCAGGTGATTTATTTTTTCCGCCAGCTTGGTCAGCTTCGCGTCGGCTTGCGCCTCCTCATCTTTGGTTTCCTCTAACAGTTGAGCGCATTGGGTTTTGCCCAGCACGGTGGCCATGGTGCGGAGGGTGCCATAGGCGGAAATCTCGTAGTGTTCAACCTTTTGACCGGCAGCGATGAGGGCGGCGTCGCGGGCGTGGCCTTCGTCATACTCTTCGATGGCTTCTTCGCCTTCCTCTACCAGACCTTCCATGGCTTCGCACTTTTTAGCGACAGCTTTTTTCTCCAGTAGCTCAAAGCATTTTTCGAGGCGGGCCACTTGTCCCCGCGTCTCCTCCAGGTGGGCATTGAAGGCATCTTTTAGCTCGTCATTAAAAGCCGCCCGGGCCATTTTTGGCAACGCCTTGGTGAGGTGCTTCTCGGCCCAGTAGATGTCTCTCAGTTGATCTTCGAAAATATCTTCCAGGTTTTCCTTGGAAGATTTGATCGCTTTTTTTCTGGCCGGCGCGCGTTTCATGGAAGCGGCCGCCTTGGATTTTGTTGTGGTTCTCATGAGCATTTTCTTTTTGAAGTTTCCTTAAAGATTCCGTCGCCCAAATATGGTACCCTCTGCGCTCGCAGAATGTTTCGGCATATCCGGGCTTTTTCCTGCGTACTATATATTCTACAATTTGAACGGTAAGCTATGTTTCTGTCGATAACGTTTGTCGCATTAAACCTCCAACTTGCCGTGCAAGTCTTTGACTCGCTCTTCGCGGCCCATGAGTCGTTGGTTTTGCAGCATTTTTTTATCGTCGCTCACCCAATACTCTACCTCGAGCGGCCTCACCACCAGCAAAGCGATTTCCGGATCCTCCAGACCGCGGGGGAACCAGGCTTTGACATAGGGATTAAAGAGTTCCCGCATTTTGCCTTTGTTCGTACTGAGGTGGGCGGCCCCGGAAATGTTGAGATACGTGCTTTCATTCTCACACGAGTAGGTGAGCTGGATGGCCGGATGCTTTTTGAGCTGCTCTATCTTTTCCGGATCTGCCGATGTGAAGAACCATAAGTTTCCCGAATCGTCCACGTCGACGTGCGACATGGGGCGAAAACGCATGGGTGTATCGTCGTCTTCCCAGCAGCCCAGCATGCCGACGCGGCATTTGCCTACGAGCGCTTTCAATTTTTCGATGTTGCTTTCCATAATGCTTGAGAATTATGTGTTTCTATCTTCCAAACCTGAAATACTCTAAAAAACGGTTAGGTCTTCCCGCCAGGGCATCGGAGATCATCTGCATGCCCATCACGCTAAAGGTGATGCCATTGCCTCCAAATCCCAGCACAAAATAACTCTGCGGAAAATCCGGGTGTGCGCCGATATACGGCAGCGCATCCTTGGTGACGCCGAATGTTCCTGCCCAGCTAAAGTCGGGGATGAAGGGCACACCCGGCATTAAGTGAGCAAACTGTTCCATCAACACACGCTCTTTCTTTTCGATCAGCCGGTCGCGACGGTCGGGGTCCTTGAATTGTTCATCGGCGCCGCCCACCAGGATGCGGTTGTCGGGTGTGGTGCGAACATAGAGGTAAGGGTCGTCGGTATTCCATAGCACCGTGTCGTTCAATATGGCCGGCAGGTTATCCAACGGCTCGCTGATGCAGGCATAGGTACTGATGAGATCCGCCACCTTCTCCTTTAATATTTCATGACTTTCGTAGCCTGTGGCGTAGATCACGTGCTGGGCGGTGATCACCTGATCGCTGTCGGTACCCAAAAAATTTTTACGGTGCTCGAACTTTACCGACGTCACTTCCGTGTGATCATAGATCTCCAGGTTTAAATGCTCCGCCGCGTACGTCAATAAACCGTGGGCGAGGCTATAGCCATCCACGCAGGCTGCATCGTCGGAAAGAATGGCGCCACCGCCTTCAATGCCAAAATCTTCTTTCAACTCCTCACCGGCCACCCAGCGCACCTTGATCTTGGCGTCGGCGCGATGCCTGCATTCTTCCGCCAGCCACTTCGCATGTTTCTTTGAGTGTGCTATAAAGAGGCTTCTCCGTTTTTCGAAGTCACAGTCGATACCGAGTTTATCCACCAATTGGCCCAGTTGTCCGATTGCCGCAATGCCTTGCCGGTAGCTCTCTATGGCGATAGCGTCGCCAACTTTTTTCTTGAGCGCATACAGGGGTTCATCGATTTCATACTGCAACAGGGAAGTGGTGGCGCCCGTACTGCCCTGCGATACATCGCGCTTGTCGATCAGCACCGTGCGATAGCCTTCGCTTGCCACCTGGTAGGCCAGGAGCGCTCCGGTTATGCCGCCGCCCATCACCAGCACATCACAGGAAATATCTTTTCGCAACGACGGGTAAGCATGAAGGATGCCGTTCTTCAATAGCCAGTAGGGCTCCTTCGATCGTAGTCTCATCGTTGTTATGGTTTCAATATCCGTCAACTGACTATAAAATGAAGCGCTATGTTCGTTGCATAGCGCTTCGTTTACTATACATACTACTGGTTATTCACCCAACTGGCCGTTCTTCGCCAGCTTCTTCATCTCTTTGTTGGCGTAGATCGCCACTTCCACCCGGCGGTTGGATTGACGTCCAGCCTCCGTATCGTTGGTAGCAAGGGGTTGTTTCTCGCCATAACCCTTTGTTGTGATGCGGGTGGCTTTCACGCCCTGTTGCACCAGGAATCCTTCCACGGAATTGGCACGACGCTCGGAAAGCGTTTGATTGTAGGCATCCTCGCCGGTGTTGTCGGTGTGACCTTCGATGAGGATGTCGGTATCTTCATATTTATTGAGCGTTTGGGCAAGGTTGGTGAGATTTGTTTTCGTCGCCGCTTGCAGGCCAAACGAATTCAACTCAAAGAGCAATCCCGAATCGAACGTGATCAGGATGCCTTCGCCTACGCGTTCAACGTGAGCACCTTTCAAGTCATTTCTCAACTCCTCGGCTTGTTTGTCCATATGTCTGCCGATGAGTGCACCGGCCGTGCCGCCCACGGCTGCACCGATGATGGCACCTACGACGGTGTTATCCGATTGGTGTCCAATCACACCCCCGATCGCACCCCCCACGCCGGCGCCAATGGCCCCGCCTTTTGTGGTGTTGGAAGCCTGACATCCCACCAACAGCTGCGTGAGCAACACGGCGAGGAACATCATGAAGGCGGCAAAGAATGTTATAATCCTGTTTCTCATAATCGTTACGTTTTGAATGATCATTAAGGATTATCTTTTACCGCCGCGTCGATCTTCTCGCCCCAGCGTTGCACTTCGATCTTCGCATCGTCGGCTGTGTTGCGGGCGCGTTGTTGAATATCGTCCCACGCAGTTTCTGAAGCTTTGTCGATTTCATCCAGTGATTTCTCAACGCGATCGCGTTGCTGTGTCAGGTTTTCTTTAGCTTCTTCCAATTGCGCCTTAGAATCGGCTTTGGCTGACTCCAGCTTCGCTGTGATCTTGTCGAGGCGTCCGTTGATGTCGTCGCGTATCGATTGGAGATTTTTCGTGATCTCCTCTTTGTCCTTGCTAATGTCCTTCTTTACCTCTTCCTGTGCCTGGTCCACCTTTTCTTTGGAAGACGGGCTACACTGATAGAAGACTGCCGCGCTACACGCGACGGCGACCATATATGCGATTCGTTTCATGTGTTTTAGGTTTTGTTGATACGGAGAAATCCGGGAAGATCTCTCCGTAGATTTATTTTAAGAACCGGGCGGGTTAAAGTGATTCCAGTTCCTTGCGGATTTCATCTTTTGTTTTGCCCAGGCGCTTTTGAAGGCGGCCTAACAATTCATCTTCCTTACCTTCAGAGAAGGTCAGGTCGTCATCGGTAAGTGTTCCGTATTTTTGTTTCAACTTACCTTTTGCTTCATTCCAGGTTCCTTTTATCGTTAGCTTGTTCATAATCTGTGTTGTTTAATGTGTGACAAATAAGAAGTAAAAAAACTACGGAGCGTCAGGCTTTAACCTTTTCACTCGCTTCGTCGATATTTTGTTTGCCGGCGCGTGCCAACTGATCGATCTTCGAATTGAACTGCCGGCGAATATTGTCCAGCGAGGTATCCACCGTATTCATCAGATCGTCTTTCAGTTTTATCGAACCGTCCACAATTTTCTTTCTGGTGCGTTGACCCGAATCTGGGGCCAATAACATTCCGGCTGCTATTCCCAGTGCTGCGCCTGCGATAAAGCCTCCAATCAAGTTCTTAGGGTCCTTCATAACACGTTTGTTTTTATTTTGATGGTTTCTGTGATGATATGCTCATCACATTTTTCTAACACAGTTAGAAAACATTATGCCAACTGCAATGCAAGGGTATTGAACGGTTATGCAGGGCGCGAACGGGTAGCGATCTCCACACTATGCCCCGGGAAATCAGCAACGGAGGACGAATCTGTTATGAAGCGCTGCTTTGAAAGGCAGTCGAAAAAAAATGCAGCGCGGATCGTCGGACATGTGAAAGATTTTTGACCCGCTGAAAATCGCGCGCGGCCAACGTCGCCCTCGCTTGGATTTAGAATCCTCAATTTATCCCCCGCAACGGGCATATAATTCCACACTCTCATCTAACGAATAGGCCTAAATCGGCGAAATTTCAAGGTTTGACGGTTTGGTATGAGAATGTATATCCCCTTCACCGGAAACAAACTAACTCTCAACCCAACCTACACTCACCATGACTAAACCATCGGAAAATACCTTTGCACCCGAAGAGCAAGTAGCACAAGAAGAGCAAGCCGTGAAATTCTTCCGGGAGATAAAAAATGACCTGGGAGCGAACTCCACGCAGAAGATCGTGAAACTCGTGCGCGCCGTGCTGTCGCAATTGCGCAAATCATTGTCGCATGACCAGGCGTCGCTTTTCATCAAAAAGATGCCAAGTATTTTCCAGTTGCTCTTCGTGACCAACTGGCGCTATGAAGAAAAGGCAAACACCATCAAGCACCTCGACGAATTGGTGGAAAGTCTTTATCACCAAGACAAGCAATCTTCCGGAGCATTGTTCTCGTCGGAAGTTGATGCTCTAAACTCCGTGATCGTGGTGCTGCGAAAGCTGGACAAGTTTTTCGGCATCGTCGGTTTAAACGTGTTGCACTATCCCCTGACACAAGAACTAAAACAAGCTGCGATGGAAGACGCAGCCTAATCCATGCTTCCCCATTAATTAACCACTAAAACACTAAAACTATGTTACGCTGGACAGTCACATTTCTCATTATCGCTTTGGTAGCCGCCGTCTTCGGATTTGGTGGCATCGCAGCCGGTGCTGCGGCCATTGCCAAAGTATTGTTCTTTATCTTCCTGGTACTCTTCGTACTTTCGCTGGTCTTTGGTGCCAGCATATTTAAGCGATGACAAAAGAACAATTGAAGTCCCGGCGTACGTGTGCGCCGGGATTTTCGTTTCTATACTACAACAGCAGACCTCAAGCATGAAAAACGCTTCACGCATACAACATCACCCCAACCAGGAAGACAAGACCGGCCGACCCAGTTATGCTTCCACGACGCGCGTCAACTACAGCGTCAACGATAGCCGGGAGGAGGATAATGTGCCCGGTGCGCTGGAAAAGGCCCCTGGAGATCGTATATTGCGCAAGCGAAAGACGAAACGCAAACCATAGTCACAACCCTATGGTTCCGGCAGCGTTGCGAGTGGAAGAGTAGTTGGTTAAGGATACAGGTCACCGGTTTGTCCACTCCTAAAATGAAGCCCCAGGTTTAACATTTACTTTGAATGCTCACGCAGTGGCCCCTCCGAAAATATATGATCAGGACGTTGAAGATCTTTGGATGGATCTTCCTGTCGGTGATCGCGCTGCTCCTGGTCTTAGCCCTGGTCATTCAAATCCCCTACGTTCAACATAAACTCACCGCCAAGGCCGTTGACTTTCTCAAAGGCAAGATCGGTACAGAAGTTCGGCTCGATCACATCAGCCTTTCGTTTCCAAAGAAAATCGTATTGGAAGGACTTTACGTCGAAGATCAGTCCGCCGACACGTTGCTCTATGCCGGAAGGCTGTCGGTGAACACCAATCTTTGGGGACTTACCCGCCATGAGATCGACCTGAGCGGGGTAGGCCTCGATCATTTCACTGGCAATATCAAGCGCTCCGCCCAAGACAGTGCGTTCAACTTCGATTATATTATCAAAGCCTTTGCCGGCGACTCCATCCCGAAGCCTCCACCGGACACAACGACAACGCCCTGGACATTCACCGTGGGCAACCTCGACCTCACCCAAATCCATGTGCATTACCAGGACTCCCTGGAAGGAAATGATGCCGACGTGATCATGGCCACCCTGGCCATAGACATCGACGCATTCGATCTGGATGGCCCCGTGTTAAAGATACATTCGATCGACCTGGAAAATGCTCAGGCCACCGTTTTACAAAGCAAGGCCCCCGTCGCCTCTCCAACCCCTCCCCCGCACGCGCCCGCTGCGTCTAAAGATGTATTTACATTTTCCGTTGAGGACGTTACGTTAAAGGACATTGCGGCCGACTACAAGCATTCGGTCACCGGGCAGTTGGTTCACTTAAACCTGGGTACACTTTTGTTGGAGATCGAAAAGATGGATCTGGAAAATCAGGACATTGCCATCGACAAATTCTCGCTTTCCGATACATTCGTGGCCTATCACCAGGCCGCCACAAAAACCTCCGGCCAAACACCATCCCAACCCGAACACCAAGACACCACGGCCACCAAGCCCTGGAACGTGACGTTGGGCGACCTGGAACTGGTCAACGACAATGTGCAGTATCACAATTTCCGCGAACCGTTTTTGCAAAAGGGAATGGATTTCAATCACCTGTGGGTTACACGCCTGCACCTGCGTGCAAAAGATCTGAAATATGCCGGCAGCACGTTCGGTGGGAACCTCGAAAACCTGTCGCTGCAGGAGAAAAGCGGGTTTGGCGTGACAACGTTCAAAACCGTTTTCGCCTTGTCGGACCGCTCGCTAAGCGTAAAAGACTTTTATTTTCAGTCGCCCGAGAGCCAGGTGGCCTTGCATGCCAAAGCACAATTTGCGTCGTTGGCTTCCCTGGACAAAACGTACCCGGATGCCCGCGTGGACCTCAACCTAAACCATTTGACGGTGGCCGTGCAGGACGTACTGTATTTCTACCCCGCGCTCCGCGATAGTTTGCCGCTGACCCTCCCTCCCCATGCCACGGTATCGGTAAGCGCCGATGTTCAGGGCCAG